>Ga0126377_10004480_pt1 | contig 10181 bp, 8 predicted proteins | sample PanSoiMetPlot_22_FD_92647 | JGI IMG/M metagenome (GOLD analysis project Ga0126377, IMG submission 92647) | Tropical forest soil microbial communities from Panama - MetaG Plot_22 | ecosystem: Environmental > Terrestrial > Soil > Tropical forest > Bulk soil | place: Panama | collected 2016-02-17 | reverse complement strand
GTCGGCGCGCCGCTCCAGAAAATCGATGCAGGCGCTGCCCGCCTTCTCATAGTCGTGGCGCAGCACCAAGCCGCGGAAGCGGATTGCCTCGCCGGTGCCGGGACCGTCCATCACCAGCACGGAAATGCCGCGCTTGATCAGCTCCGGCACGCCGGCGACGTATTGGATCTCCTTGGTGACGTCGAGCCCATCGAAGAACACGACGCAGGGCGTGCGCGCCGACGTGGCGTTGCGGGCGTGGACAAAATAGCCGGGCAGGCTCTTGCCTTCGAACGGCACCTCGACGATCTCGATCTTGACGTCGGTTAGGCCCGCGAATTGGTGGAAGCAGTCGACCGCCGTACGATAGGCATCGCGCGCGCGCCGATCCTTCGGCGTGCGGAAGCGCTCGCCCATCTGGTAGTAGTGGCAGGCGCGTAAGTAGAACGAAGCGGCCGACACCGCATGGCCCGATGCGTGGAAACGTTCGGCATGGCCGCGCACCTCGTCGGCGACCGTCACGCAAGCCGCGAACCAGGCTTCGTCATCCTCGGCGCCCTTGCCCTCGAGCAGGCGCCCGATCTTGTGCAGTTCGCTGATGTCGGCGCCGCCGAAACTTCCCCGCCCCATCATGTTCACGAATGCCGCCGACCAGCGGTAGTTGCCGGGGAAGTACATGAAGTATTTCGGTAGCTTGGACATTGGCTTCTCCATGGCGTGGCGGTCTTCAATCCCAGGCCGGCGCGCGGCCGGCGGGATTGGCGATCCGTCCGTCCGGGCGCTTGAGCCCGCCGATCCGCTTCATCTCCTCGTCGCTCAGCGTGAAATCGAACACGGCGAAATTGTCGACGACGCGCTGATGGTTCGACGAGCGCGGAATCGGAACGATATTGCCTTGCTGCACGATCCAGCGTAGCGCGACTTGAGCAACGGTCCTGCCCTTCGCTCGCGCGATCTCGCCGATCACCGGATCGCCAATCAGGCGTCCGCGCCCGAGCGGACAATAGGCGGTGAAGACGAGCCCGTGCCGCCGGCATGCCGCGAGAAGCGTAGTCTGGTCGAGATACGGGTGGTACTCGGCTTGCAAGGTCACCAGCGGTTCCGGGCAGAGGGCGAACGCCTGTTCGAGCAGGGCGCTGGGAAAATTCGCCACCCCGACGTGTCGTGTCAGACCCTCGCGCTTCGCCCGCGCCAGCGCCGCCATGGTCTCGGCAAGCGGCGTGCTGTGTTCGGGCCAGTGCACGAGTAGCAGATCGACGTAGTCGACGCCGAGCGCCGCCAGGCTTTGTTCGACCGAACGCGCGAAGTCGATGGCGTGCAGGTTTTCGTGCGACACCTTGGTGGTCAGAAAGATGTCCTCGCGCCGTACGCCTGACGCGCGGATGCCTTCGCCGACGCCGGGCTCGCTGCCGTACTTGCGCGCCGTATCAATGTGGCGATAGCCGCGCCCGAGCGCCGTCGCCACGATCTCCGCGCAACGCTCGCCGAGGCCGCTGGTGCCAAGCCCGATGCCGGGGATTTCGGCGCCATGCGCCGACAACCTGGGAGCGGGAGGTTGCATCATGAGACGTTACGTCGTGACGGGAGCGCGGCGGCGGACGTGCGGATGGCACACTCTACGGCCCGTCGGCGCGCGGTCAATCGCTGCGTAACGCCGGGGCGCCGCCTCGCCTGCCCACATCACATCAAGTACTTCGAGCAGCTTTATGACTCTATCCACCAGCAAGACGGCGTGGGGCATGATGCCGGCTTCCCGATTATGCCGCGCCGAACATCGGATCATCTCAGATCGCGCATCAGCGGCGCGGCATTGTCGGCATCATCAGAGCGATGCCAGGAAGGCTGCGCAACGCGTCGCCCGGCCAGATGCGCCGACCGGTTAGGCTTTTTCGACTTCGCCGCCGGCGATGCGCTTGATCAGCCTCGCCGACCATCGTCAGAGAAAACCGCGGGCGTGAAAGCGTGCGACGTGGGAATCTGCGGTGCACATGAGAAGGAAACGAGTGATCTGCTTGCGATAGACGGGATAGAAGGTTTGAGGAACATGGTTGCCGCTGTTGAGAGGGTCTGAGTGATCGGGCGGCATCATTCGGAACGGCATAAGGTGCATTGGATCGGCTAGCAGGTCTACGATTGGTAGGCTAGGCGGGTCCGCCGTGCTCACGATCGGCAACCGGGTCGCCCGGGTTCATTGCGATGAGTTGGCTTGCCTTTGCGTTTGCCGGCCCGGTGCTGTGGGCGATTTCCACGCACTTGGATAAATATTTGGTCGAACGCTATTTCAAGGACAGCAACGTCGCGGTGATGCTGGTGTTCACGGCGCTCGTCAGTCTCCTCATCATGCCGCTGATCTGGTGGTTCGAGCCGGCGGTGGTCGAGCGCGACCTTGCGAGCGTCGGCCTTATGACATTGTCCGGCCTGCTCTACATGGGCGCGATGCTCTTCTACCTCCAGGCGTTGCAGCAGCACGAAGCCTCGGTGGTCGCACCGTTCTTCCAGGCCTCGCCGTTGTTCAGCTACGTACTGGGCTATGTCGTCCTCGGCGAGGACCTCTCGTCGACGCAGCTTCTCGGCGGCGCCTTGATCGTCAGTGGTGCCGTGATCGTTTCCGTGCGCATCGGCCGGCACCACGAAGGGTTCGATTGGCGGCTCGCCGGGCTCATGCTCGCTTGTGGCTGCGCGCTGGCGCTGAGCTCGCTGATCTTCAAGGTGTTCGCCGTCAGCGACGAGTTCTGGCCGACGACATTCTGGACGTTCGGCGGCGAAGTGCTCTTCGGCGCCGGGCTGCTGGCGGCACCTGCCTGCCGGCGGCAGTTCGTCGCGATGCTACGCTCGAACACCGCGGCCCTGCTGGCGATCAACGCCTCCAACGAGCTGATCAATCTCGGCGGTGTTCTGGCCAATCGCTATGCGCTGTTGTTGGCGCCGCTCAGCCTCGTTCAGGCGATCGGCGCGACCACGACGTTGTTCGTATTTGGCTTCGGCGTCGCGCTGTCGTTGTGCTGGCCGCGGCCGGGCGGTGAGGACCTCGCATCCCGCGAGCTGGCGCAAAAGGGGCTCGCCGCCGTCCTGGTCGCCGTCGGCGTCGTGCTGGTGACCACGTAGGAACCTACGCCGTTTCCGTTTTCGGCTTCATGCGCCACAACTGGAAGCCGCGGTCATTGATGGCCTTTTCGATGTCCTCGCGCGGAAGCGCATAGGGTGGATTGTTGTCCGGCGCGATCGAACCGATCGCGTGCCACGGACCGAATTGATCCGGCAGCTTGCTGCCGATCAACTCTCCTGCGAAGGCCCGCAATTCGGAATTCACTTCTGACTTGAAGATGTAGATTCGCATGACGGCCTCGCTATGGCTTCTTGTGGGTAAGACACGTGCAACGATGCTTCACGCCTCGTTCGCTGGTCAGCGCCGCCGGAACTGGGCGCGCACCGGCGCACGGCTGCCGGTCGCGGCGCGTTCGTCCTTGTGGCGGAAGATCACGCGGCCCTTGTCGAGATCATAGGGTGACATCTCGACGGTGACGCGGTCGCCGGCCAGCGTCTTGATGCGGTTCTTCTTCATTCGGCCGGCGGTATAGGCGACGATGGCATGGCCGTTGTCGAGCTGAACGCGATAGCGCGTGTCGGGCAGGATCTCGATGACGAGGCCCTCGAGTTGGATCAGTTCTTCCTTCGACATGGAAACTCCCGTGTTGTGGTTCCGACGATCGATCGGCGATCCTTTTGTGCTGGAACCGCAGACAAAGCCATTGACCACTTGCAAACCTACCAGAGTAGAAAGGCCGCCGCCCCGTCGGGAGCGGCGGCCACGAGCCTGTCATCAGGTCCTGCGCCGAGCTTTCCGCCCGCAGGCGAAGCGTCCGGGCGAGCCGGACGTCCGGCGATTGATCGTTACGCGACCTCGATCCGGCCGACGGCAATCTTGCCGGAGCGCTGATCGGTCTGCGTGTCGAAGGAAACCTTCTGGCCCTCGCGCAGGCCATTGATGCCGGCGCGCTCGAGCGCGGTGGCGTGGACGAACACGTCCTTGCCCCCGTCGTCCGGCTGAATGAAGCCGAAGCCTTTCGCGCCGTTGTAGAACTTCACTGTGCCCCTGGTCATCGCATATCCTTTCACTGACGGTGTGCACGTGGACCGGACACAAGGCACGTGACGTGCACGGCGGTGCCAGTCCCATCTCGTCGAATTTGGTGAGAGTGTCTGAACGTGCGTCCATCACGGCCGTTTCCTTGGTGCGAGCAAACTCGCTGCAAGCGAAACGGCGCAAAGGCGAAGCGGCCCAGGTTATCTGGCCAAATGTCGATTGTGCCCATTTAGTGGGTGAAAGCGGCAATTGCAAGGCGCCAGCGGCGCGCGGCCTGCGCCGCCGTCAACAGCGCGATCGTACCTGCTTCTGCGGGTCTGGAGCGCGATCGGACGTCGGCGCGATTAAGCTTTGCGCCATCGGGCGGGCACACGGCCGCCCCGCCAAAATCACGAAAAAGCCGGCCGCCGTTGCTGAAATCGCAAGCGTTGCGGCGGCCACATCCGTCGGGCGGGCCCTGTCGCTGGGAGGGGTCGGGAGGGAACCCCATGCGTTGCGTCACCCTGTTCATCGCCCTGTCGATCGTCGCGTTCGCGACGACGTCCGCCCAAGCCGCGCACGCACCGGCGCGCGTGAGCGATCTCTCCTCGGCCGAGGCGGTGCTGCGCTGGATCAACGGCTATCGCGCCAAGCCCGACCCCGGCGGCGTTCCCGCCGCGGTGCGCGCGCTGAGCGGGTTTGGCGCCTTCAAGGATTCGGAGAGTGCGGGCGTCTATGTCGGCTTCATCGCCGGCGTGCTCGCCGCCAATCCCGCCAAAGCCGACGACCTGATCGTCAAGATGTTTCCGCTGCCGCCGCAGGACCAGTGGGCGCTGGTGCGCGCCATCGCCTATTCCGGCCATCCCGAATGGAAGCGCTTGTTGCAGAAGTTCGCAGCGCGCATGCCGACGCGTCAGGTGATGATCAACCGCTACCTCGCCGGCAAGCTGGCGACCCTCGAGCAGATCACGCTCGATACCAAGGCCGGATTCATGGACACCGTGCGCGGCTATCTCACGTTCGGCAATCCGCAGGAAAAAGCACCGAAGCTCGAGCCGAGCCCCGATCTCCTCGACACGCTTTGGGGCTATTACTTCGGCACCCGCGCCTACAGCCCGATCGCACGCATCGTCAGCCTGCTCGTGCTGTCGAAGGACCGCGATAACGCCGACAGACTCACGATCGGCAGCATGGCGAAGTATACACTCGCCAGCAATGCCGCGCGCGACGCTGAACTGCTTGATCTGTTGAAATGGTCGCGCGCCCAGCACCACCCGAAGGAGCTCACGCCGATCCTTGATGAAGTGATCGAAGCTGCCGATACCGTCGACACGGCGAAGCTGCGCAGGGAGGCGATGGCCTCGATCGAGGAACTCAAGCGCAAGGGCCCGGGCTATAAGCGCGACATCGCCTGGTGGGGACAGGTTGGCCAGGGCGCGATCGGCCTTGGTTGCGTGGCGGCGGCGGCCACCGGCCAGGTCGCACTCGGTCTGCCGTGCGTGGTCGGCGGCGCGGTCGGATCGGCGGCGCTGAATTTCTGGGGACAGCAGTAAGGCCGGCTGCTCCGGCGGGTCAGGTGTTGGCGCGCGATCGCTGGAACTGCAGGACCTGCCGTGCGGTGACGGACTTCAGGCGCGTGAAGTTGGCCAGGCATTGGTCGGCATCGTAGGTGGACAGACCACTCGGACCCGCGCGCAGGCGCAGGATCGCCTTGGTCGTCGGCCAGGATAGATCGATCGCCTTGGCGAGGATCAAGACCATCTCGGCCCTGTCCTGCATCATCGCCCGCTCGATCACCTCGATCGGCAGCTTGCACAAGACCGCGAGCGCTGCCGTTGCCTGTTCGAATTGTCCAGCCTTGGCGAAGGCGGCAATTTCCTGCTCGCCAAGCCGACCCGCCGCCAGCAGCTCGCCGACCAGGGCCTGTGCCGCATGGTAGTCCTTGGATTGGAGATTGGTCCGCGCCTGGATCGTATTGGCGACCGCGGCGACAGCGAGCTGGATATCGGCGGAGCGCAGCGGATCGGCCGCCTCGAGCTTCATGCGGACGGCCGCCGAGGCCTTGGTCAGCAGCTTCAGGAACAGATGCCGCGGGATATCGTTGCGCAGGCCGACGCAAGCCGCGAGGTCGTCATGGCCATACGCCCGCTCGACCAGCGCCTGGTAGCCGGCGTCGGAGAACCGCGCGCCGGGGTTCTGCGCTGTGCGCAGAACGACGACGTGGTCGCCACGCTCGACCAGGACTTCGGTGACGACTTCGTCGAGGCATTTGCGCCGTGCGATCGCGAGCAGGTGCTGTTGGCTCTTGGTACGGGCATTCTCCACCAGCGCAGCGTCGTCGAGCCGTGCTGATTGCGACAGAACCGGACCGGCCACCTCAATGGCGTCGTCAAAAGCAAGCGCTCGCATCGTCGCCGGCGGAGCATTGGGGACGGCAGCCAGTCTCGCCGCCAGCAGGGCGCGGGCGGCCGTTTCGATCTTGGCGGCAAGCCGGACGAAGACGTCGTCGAACAACGCGATCTGATCGTCCGAGTACTGCGTCAAGCCGATGACGAACAGATCGGTGACGTGACGCAGTGCGCCGGTGCGCCGCTCTTCGGTGCCGTGCGCAAGAGCGCCTTCAAGCTCGGCAATGAGATTCCCGTACGTGACCATGGCACGTGCCGCTCAGGCGACCTCTCCGTCGCTTCGGCGGCCGGTGACGGCCGTGAAGGTTAGCTCCGCAGCGGGAAGCGGAAGGCTGAACAGGAAGCCCTGGGCATGGCGACAGCCGGCGGCACGGAGCAATTCGAGTTGCTCCTCGGTTTCGACACCTTCCGCCGTCGTGGCGATGTTGAGGCTGCGCCCGAGACCGATCACGGCGCATACGATCGCAGCACTGTTGGCGCGGGTCGGCAGCTCGGCGACGAAGGATTTGTCGATCTTGATGATGTCGAACGGGAACATGTTCAGATAGGTGAGCGATGAATAGCCGGTGCCGAAATCGTCGAGCACGATCGAAACGCCGAGTGCCTTGAGCTGGTGGAGCTGCGCGAGGTTCTCGGCATTCTTCTGCAGCAGGACGGACTCGGTGACCTCAAGCTCGAGCCGTTCAGGTGAGATGCCGCCGTCCGCCAGCGCGCGGGTCACGGTGTCGATCAGATTGCCTTTGCGGAACTGCGCGGGCGACAAATTGACCGCGATCCTGAGATGCGCCGGCCATTTCGTGGCGTCGGCGCAGGCCTGTTGCAGGATCCAGTCGCCGAGCGGCGCGATCAGTCCGATTTCCTCGGCCAGGGGGATGAAATGATCGGGCAGCACGATGCCGTGCAGCGGATGATTCCATCGGACCAGCGCCTCCATGCCGCACGTGGCGCGCGTGTCGATGTCGACGACCGGCTGGTAGTGAAGCTCGAACTCGTGGCGTCCGATCGCGTTGCGCAGGTCGAGCTCGAGCGCGTGGCGGGCGCGCGCATTGGCTTCCATTGTGCTCTCGAAGAAGCGGTAGCCGTCGCGGCCGTCCGATTTGGCGCTGTAGAGCGCGAGGTCGGCGTTCTTGAGCAGCTGATCAGCGTCGGCACCGTCGTCAGGAGCGAGCGCGATGCCGATGCTGGTGCCGATCACGATCTTGTGGCCGTCGAGATCGTAAGGCGCGGTGATCGCGTCGCGAATGCGCGTGGCGAGGACGACTGCCGCTTCGCGCTGGTCGCCGTCGGCTGTCTGAAGAATAGCGAATTCGTCGCCGCCCAGCCGTGCCACGACGTCGGTTTCGCGCGTCGACAGCCGCAGCCGGTCCGCGATCGCCTTGAGCAGCGCGTCGCCGACCGGATGACCGAGCGAGTCGTTGACTGTCTTGAACTCGTCGAGGTCGAGCAGGAAAATGACGAAGCCCCGACCGCTCCGGCGCATGCGCGCGAGCTCGTCGTTGATCTTTTCCATGAACAGCGTGCGGTTGGCGAGGTCGGTCAGCGCGTCGTGGCGCGCCATGTGGGCGATCTGCGCCTCGTTGCGCTGGCGTTCGGTGATGTCCTCGTGCGTCGTGACCGAACCGCCGCCGGGCATTGGCTGGCGCTGGATCAGATAGACGCGTCCGTTGGGCGCATGCTGGATCTCGCTCGGCTCCGTCATGCGACGCCTTGTGTAGTCGGCCTCCGCCGGGCCGCTGTAGCTGCCGTGGGCGAAGCGGTATTCCAGGATCGTGTGCATCGACGTTCCCGGCATCAACATCTCGGGCGGCAGATTGTAGATGCGCGCATAGCGATCGTTGCAGACGACGAGATTTTCGTCGGTGTCGAACATGCACAGGCCCTGCGACATGTTGTTGAGGGCGGCGTCGAAGCGCAGGTTCTGGGTGTGAAGCTCCTCGGTCATGCGTTCGAGCTTCACGCGGTCCCAGACGCTGAAGGCGACGAACACCACGACCAGCATCGTCAACGTCGCGGCGATGTAGTTGTATGCCTTCTGCTTGGCGACGCTGTTGGCGAAGATCTCGTTGATGGCGAGGCCGACCGTGACGATGAGCGGGAAGTCCTTGACGCCGCGATAGGCGAGCAGGCGCGGAACGTCGTCGGTGAACGCGCTCGGGCTGATGTACCAGCCCTTGGTCTTGTCCTTGTATTTCTTGAACAGCTGCGCCTCGCCGACATCGCGTCCCAGCGCCTCGGGTGCGCTGCCGCCGATCGCACGGATCACGCCGTCGAGGCCGATGACGCGGACGAAGCCGCCGCTGCCGATGTCGATCGACTCGTAGAAGCCGGCGAAGTAGCTGGGATCGAGCGAGGACACGATGATGCCGCCAAACGACCCGTCGGGATTGCGGATGCGGCGGGTGAGCTGAACCGTCGGCTTGCCGGTGACCCGGCCGATCACCGGCTTGCTGATGTAGAGGACGTCGGCATTGCCGTCGGCGTGGAAGCGGAAATGCTCGCGATCGCTGAGATTGACGCCCGTGGCCGGCCGGCCGCTGCTGTTCGTCTTGACGAAGCCGTCGGCGCCGGCCAACCAGAACTGCATCGCCGGGTCGCCCAACATCGGAACGCTGCGCCCCCAGCCGGCAAGATCGAAATTCGCCGGATCGCTCTCGTAGTTCGCCCGCAGCATGAGCAGCGAGCGGTCGATGTCCTTGAGCGAGCGAGAGAGATGTTCCTCGAAGGCGCGCGCCAGGTTGGTGGCGTTCTGGATTGCCGCGCGCTTGGCGTTCTCACGCTCGGTGGCAAGGTGAAAGTTGAGGCTGAGCCAGATGAACCCGATCATCAGCACGCCGAGGAACGTGACGCTCTGCCCGAGCGCCCGGCGCCAGACCGTTAACGAGGTGTTAGCAACCGTCCACGTCACGTCCACATCCCCCAATTGACGCACGTCGTACGTGAAACCGATTAGGAGTTTGTTGCCTGCACACCATCGGCGATCCGCGTGGCTAATGCATCATTACCCGTGGCGCGCCGGGCATTGGCACAGCTGCCGTTCTTCGTTACGCGGGCACACGCCCGCTGCTCACGTCGCTAATGCCGCATTACGCCTGCGGGCTTGGCGGCCGATTGAAAAAAGACGCCGCCCCGAGGGGGCGTCGTCGTCTGATGTCGCGGCGGTGGCGCCCGGTTCAGCACGCCCGACGGTGGGGGGGGCAAGCCTGCCGCTTTTGGTTAAGTATCTGAAATAGCGGTAATAATCGTCTGCTCCGCAGATCTTCTTTTGGTCCAATCACCAGCCCTGCGCTCTTGCCACCGGTCCCGCGCCGCGCCACATGTCGGGTGTCATCGTTCCCATGATTGCATCCGCACCCGCCATCGCCGTCGAGAACCTGGTCAAGACCTACAAGGGCACGACCGCGGTCGACGGCATTTCCTTTGCGCTCGCGCCCGGCTCGGTTACCGGGCTGCTCGGCGGCAACGGCGCCGGCAAGACCACGACCATCGCCATGATGATGGGCTTGGTCGAGCCAACGTCGGGCGTTGTGCGCGTGCTCGGCGCCGACATGCCGCGGCAGCGTTATCGCGTGCTTCACCGCATGAATTTTGAGAGCCCCTATGTCGAGATGCCGATGCGGCTCACGGTGCGGCAGAACCTCGACGTGTTCGGACGGCTCTACGGCGTGGCCGATCTCCGCGGCCGCATCGCAGAGCTTGCAGCCGAGCTCGATCTCTCCGATCTGCTCGAGCGC
>Ga0126377_10004479_pt1 | contig 10183 bp, 12 predicted proteins | sample PanSoiMetPlot_22_FD_92647 | JGI IMG/M metagenome (GOLD analysis project Ga0126377, IMG submission 92647) | Tropical forest soil microbial communities from Panama - MetaG Plot_22 | ecosystem: Environmental > Terrestrial > Soil > Tropical forest > Bulk soil | place: Panama | collected 2016-02-17 | reverse complement strand
CTTGACGTCGGCTACTGAGCCCGGCCGCTCACGGCCGGTCACGGCGAGCAGTTCGCGCGGTCGCGGTAGCAGGCGAGCACGGCCGCGGCGAACGCCTGCTGGCCGGCGGCGGTCGGGTGGAAGGTCTCGTCCCTGCTGCGCTGCTCGGTCGGGTTGTGCAGGCGGTTGACCCACCGGTCACGGTCCGAGTTCACGCACGCGCCGTGGCCGCTGAACGCGGCGGAGACGTCGACGTAGTCCAGGCCCGCGGCCCGGGCGTCACGCCGGATGATCGCGTCGAGGGAGTCGACGAGGCGGTTCATCTCCACCATCTCCGGCCGGATCAGTGGAAGCAGCGACCCGACGGAGCAGTGGAGCGGTGGGTCGGCGGGGAACAGCCGGGGGTATCCGACCACCAGGATGCGCGCGTTGGGCGCGAGCCGGCGGACGTCGGCGTACAGGTCGGGCAGCCGCTGCTGCCGGTCGCCGTCGTCGAGGAGGCCGAGCTTCGCCTCGGCGGCCTTGATGTCGGGTACGCACGATCCCGGCCCGTGCTTGTCGAGGACCTTGAGCCCCAGGCATTGCGAGACGACGTCGCCGAAGCCGATGTTGTTGCCGCCCATCGACAGCGTGACCAGGCTGGCACGGCTGCCGTACCTGGTGAGGACGTCCTGCTGGGCCGGCTCGGGCGTGTACTGCCCGTTCGGGTTCCAGTAGTCGGTGATCTTGGCACCGCTGCAGGCCACGAAGGCCAGCGGCAGGCCGAGTTCGAGCGCGACCCTCGGGCCGTAGGCGTTCACCGACCGGTGGCAGTAGTTGCCGTCGCGGTCGGTACCGGCGAGGTACCGGGGCGCGCGAGCGGATACCGGGGACACGAACGTCAGCTGACCGACCCTGATCGGTGGGGGCTCGGTCCGGGAGTTGGGCGCCCCTTCGCCGGAGGAGAAGGAGTCCCCGATCGCCAGCATGAGCTCACCGCTGGTCCCCGGAGCCGGCGGCATCATGGGCAGCGCCGACCGTGGCGCCGGCTGCACCCAGAGCGCGTTCACCGCGGCAGGCCGCGTGATGCCGCAGCCAACCAGGCCGAGCACGCCGAACGCCGCCACGACCGCGGCCGATAAGCCACGACGGAACACCTACCACCCCCACAACGCCGCGGGCCATCGCCCGCTCCCACCCCCCGGTACGCGCCACCAGAGCGCTTGCAAACTAGGACGCCCGACCGCGTCGACGCGTTCGTGTGACCGCCACCACGGGCGTGGGTCCAATGTGGTCCTCCGGCGCTCGGCACCGACCACCACCAGCGGAACGCCGACCACGCAGACCGTTGAGCGGGCAGCCTTCGCCTCGGCGTACGTGTCTCAGCTCACTCCGGTGGAGCCGGCGGCCATCGACCCGGGCGCATACCCGCTCGCGCCGCGTGGTCGCCGCGGCCTTCACGGTCGGCCCGGGCATGGTCGGCCCGGACGGCAGGGACAGCTGATCTCGGCTGTCGGGTTGCCGTCTCAATATGGCGCGGCCACTATCTGCCGCCTACCTTCGCGGCATCGATCGGAGTCTCTTCACCGTTCGGCCTCTCCAGAGATGGGGTGCACCCCATGACGCTCTTTCACCGGCCACGAATGCTGTTGGTCGCGGTGGCAGTGCTTGCCGGCGCCGCGACTCCGGTGCTCGTTCCGGCGCCTGCCTTCGCGGTGCCCAACCTTCTGCAGGTCAGGGTGACCACGGCGTCGACCGCGGACGGCTGGAAGGGACTGACCGCCACCTGCCCGCGGCGCTGGACCATGTTGGGCGCCGGCGCCGACATCGCCGATGGCGGGCACAGCATCCACCTCGCCGGCATGAACCTGGCGACCGGGGACAACTTCGCCAGCGCCAACGTCGACAAGCTCGGCTACGCCCAGCCGTGGGCCCTGAACAGCTACGCGATCTGCGGTACGCAGATCACCGGGTACTCCGTCGAGGTGGCCGATACGCCGGAGACCCCGGGTAACACGTACGCCTCGGCGACCGCGTACTGCCCGGCGGGGCGGAAGGTGATCGGTGCCGGTGGGCGGACCGAGGGCAAGCCCCACACCGTACTCGACACGATTCACGTCTCGGGCGACCTGAGCAGCGTGACCGTGGAGGTTTTCGGTCTGGACGGCTTCCCGCCCAGTGCCCACGCGTACGCGGTGTGCATCAGACCTGTGCCGGGTCAGCAACTGGTCACCGCGAGCACCGGGTACACGTCCTCCGACAAGACGCTGTCGGTCGAGTGCCCGCCGGGCACGCAGGTGCACGGCGTCGCCGGTGGCATCACCGGGGCGGGCGGTCAGGCGTACATCGACCGGCTGGCGCCGCACGGTGTCGGCCTTGCCGTCTCGGGCGCGGACATCGACCTCCGGGAGGACGCCGACGGCTACGCCGAAACCTGGCAGGCAACCGTGCAAGCCATCTGCGCCAACTGACCGAGCACACTCAGGAACCACCGCTGGTCCATCCGGTCACCCGCCGCCGAAGCGCAGCGATGCCAAGACCGGCGCCACCGCCTTCATATACCCGTCGAAGCTGACCCCACGTGGGATGTCGAGCAGCTGGACGGCGACGTTGCCGCCGTCCGGGGTGGCCAGGAGATAGAAACGCCATGTCCCACCCTGGGCCGTGAAATGCCCCGTGTGGCGGAACTGCGCGGGGTCGCCGCTGATCGTCAGCGGCACGATGGGCCGGTCGTTCGCCCAGTCGCAGGTCTTGCGCCAACCCTTGGCGAGCCTGATATCCAGTGTGAGACCGTCCAACCCGCCCATTGTGGCGGGTTTGGCGGGGGTGACCGTGAGGCCATCCAGTCCGCCCAGCCATGCGGCCAACTGCTCCACCGAGCGGCCAACGCCGGGCTCCGCACTCGAGCCGCAGTCCTGCGCCGCCGCGGACACGTTGCGATGTATGTAGATGGCGTTCTGGCCGAAGAAGTCGTCGACCGGGTCGCTGGTGCGGTCGAGCATGAAGTCGGTGAGGGAGTCCTGGAAGTTCTCCCAGCCCGCGGGGACCGTGTAGGTGATCGGTGGGTTGAACGAAGTCGACGTGTACGTGCCTGCCGCGACGGGGCCAAGGCACGTGCCCATCCGCGGGTCGCAGGTGCTTCCGGCGGTCGCCGCCGCGGAAGTGGCCGGCGCGGGTGTCGGGACCGCCGGGACCGCCCCGGCCGGTACCTGACCGGTGCATCCGGACAGGGCGAGCAGGCCCGCGACGAGTGGGCAGAGCAGTCGGTTCGCGGCCTTCATGCAATGGACACAGACACGAGCGGGCGTCGGGGTTACATCTCGATGTGCCAGCGACCGACCCGTAACCGGAGTCCGCTCCCGGGTCTGTCACATGGCGGGGGTGGTAACCGTGGCCGTTGTTTCCGGGCACGCCCACACCGACACTCTTGTCAGGACACGGCAAAGCATGCCGGCGGGAGCTGCGGTGGCGGGCCAGCAGAGCGCGGAGTACGCGGCGTTCTACGTCGCGCAGTTCCGGGCCGTCGCCCGCACGGTCTACCTCATCCTGTACGACCGGGAGCACGCCGAAGACGTCACGCAGGACGCGTTCGTGCAGCTCTATCTGCACTGGTCCAAGGTCGCCCGGTACGAGGCTCCGCACGCCTGGGTCCGGCGGGTGGCGATCCGGCTGGCCGTGCGGTCGGCCCACCGGGAGAGGCGCGGCCGGCAACTGGCGAAACTGGACCGGGCGGCCGCGGCGGAACCGGGTCCGGCCGACATCGACCTGATGCGGGCCGCGGCGGCACTGCCGGCGCAGCAACGGGCCGCCGTCGCCCTCTACTACTACGAGGACCGGCCGATGTCCGAGGTCGCCGACCTGTTGGGCTGCTCGGTCGCGGCGGCGAAGGTGACACTGCACCGGGCGCGCAGGGCGCTGGCGGACCGGCTGGCGGACGGGGAGCGCGATGATGTTCGATGACCCACGCCTCGACGCCCGGGTGCGCACCGGGTTGTCCGACGCGGCGGAAGCGGTAGAGCCCGCCGTCGACCAGCTGCTGGCCGCTGCCGTACGCCGGGGGCGCCGGCGGCGCGTGATGGGCCACGTCCGCAGCGGTGCCGCGGCCCTGATCGTCGCGGCGGCGCTCGTGGGCGTCGTCGTCACGCTCAACACGCCCGGGACCGCGGCGCCCCCGACCATCCCGCTGACCCGGACGGCACTGATCGGCACCTGGCAGACCCCGCTCCTGCCGACCGCCACCTGGGAGGCCACCTACCGGCGGGTGGGCGGCGGCGCGGCGGCCGCCCGCGCGTTCGTCGGCCGCCCGATGGGTGGGCCGGCCACCACCTACCGCGTGCTCCTGAAGGTCACCGACACGACGTGGGCGGTGTCCGTGAGCCCGGACGGCGGTACGCCCATACCGGGCTGGCAGGGCGGGTACGCCTTCGACGGATCGCGCGTGACCAGCGTCGAAGCGTCCTTCGGATGCCGGGCCACCTACCAGCTCGAGCGCGCCGGCGCCGGGCTCCGGATCCAGGTCCTCGCCGACACCTGCGGCAACGACGACCTGCTCGCCCAACGCACCATCTTCGAGACCACCACCTTCCAACCGGCCGGCTGACGCGGCGCTCCGCATTCCGGCGTACGCCGCGTCCGGCCCTCAATGCGACGGAGTCATCCCATGCTCGTTCCGGATGCGATGAAGCACGACCTGATGCGGTTCGAGGAGCAGGAGCGGGTGCGCTCGGTACGCTTCGCGTGGCACCGGCCCCCGCGCTCCCGGCGTACCCGTCTCCTGATCAACAAGGCCTTCGCCGCGTGGAGCGCGCTGCCGCGCAAGCTGGCGCGGCGTGCTGCTGGCCCGGCCACCCGACCGGCGTCCGCGCATGCGGCGCACATGGTCAGCCCGGCTGAACCCCCGTGATGCCGGTGACGGTCGTCGCGCGTGGGTCCGGTCAGTCCGCCGTCGCGCTCGCGGTCGAGGTGGCCGGCGACGGGGCCGCCCTGCCCTCGGCCCGGGTGAGATGGTTGCTGCGGCGACCGATCGAGACGAGCGCGAGGCCGACCACGGACCACGCGATCAACGTCCACAGCGCCGCGCCGCCCCCCGCGCCGTCGAAGAAGGCGGCCGAGCGCAGTAGCGTCGCACCCGCGCCCGGCGGCAGGAACTGGCCGACCTCCCCCCACGGCTTCGGCAGCAGCTGCGGCGCGGCCGCGACCCCCGAGATCGGGTTGCCGAAGGCGAACACGACCAGAACCCCGAGTGCAATCCCGGCGCGGCCGATGACCGCGGCGAGGCCGGCGACCGTGGCGCTGGTGGCCAGCGCCACCAACGCCGCGGCACCGGCGGTGGCCAGGTACGCGCCGTTCAGCACGCCCATGATCTGCAATACGCCGGCGCCGACCAGCCCGACGAACGCCGCGGCGAGGACGAGCCCGAGCAGCCGGGCGTACGCCGAGGCGATCAGCAGGGTGAACAGGACACCGGCGATGATGCCCGCCAGCACCTGCGGCAGGTAGCCCGCCGCGAACCCGGTGCCGCGCGGATCATCGGGGCTGCCCGGCACGACGTCGACCACGGTGATCGCCTGGCCGGCCGGACCTATCTGGGTCGCCGCGGCAGACAGGAGCGCGGCAACGGTGGGGCTGGCACCGGACGCCGTGTGCAGGCTGACCCCGGACGCGTCGACCACGAAGGCGGCGTACGCCTGCCTGTCACGTAGCTTCTGATCGGCGGCGGCGGCATCGGCGACGGTGGAGACGTCGAACGCCCCGGGCTCCGCGGCGCGCAGCTTGTCGGCGAGGGTCCCGGCCACCGGCGCCGGACCCGCCACGACCACCGGTAGATCGCGCGGGGCCAGGTTCTTGGCCGGCCACGCGAACCACGAGATCAACAGGCCGACCACGATCGAGACGGCAGCGGCCAGGACGACGGCGCGGACGGTCACGTTGGCGCGGTTCACGGCTACCTCCACCAAAACGAATACTCGTTCACTTAAAGCCAGGATGCACGGCGCGGGTAGCAAATGTCAATGAATGAACGTTCGTTTTTAGCGCCGGGCCACGGCATGATGGAGGCATGCCTCGCGTGTCCGCAGCCCACAGCGAAGCCCGTCGCCAGCAGATCCTAGACGCGGCCAGGGTGTGCTTCATCCGGAACGGGTTCCACCAGACCTCCATGCACGACGTGGTCGCCGAGGCGGACCTGTCGGTCGGAGCGGCGTACCGGTACTTCCCCAGCAAGACAGAGCTGATCGTGGCGCTGGCCCAGCAGATGACCGACCAGATCCAGTCGGCGTTCGACGCCGTGGCCCGCCAGCGACCGCGACCGTCGCTCACGGTCGCCGTACAGCGCGCGGTCGACCTCGCGAACGAACACTCAGGCCCCGACGGCGTGCTGCGGCTGGCGGTGCAGGTATGGGGCGAGGCACAGCGGGACCCCGTCCTCGCCAGCTTCGTCGACGGCTTCTTCCGCACCATCCGCACGACCCTCGTGACCCTGGCGCGGAGTGCCCAGGACGCCGGTGAGCTGCCCGCCGACGCCGATCCCGAAGGTGTCGGGGCGGTACTGTTCGCGATCATCCCCGGCTACGCCCTGCAGCGCATGATGACCGGCGGCCCGGAACCCGAGGTCTTCAAGGACGGCCTGCGCGCGCTCATCGGTCCGTGACCGGCGTCCGGCCGTCCGGAAGGGTCGATGTCCACGCGGCATTTACCCACGAGGGAATTGGTTCGAGTCGACAGCGCGCGCAGAGTCGATCGCATGACTACCTATCCGGTCCTCACCATCGACACCGCACCCGACGGGGCCAGGCCGGCCCTCCGCGGCCTGCAGCAGGCATTCGGCGCGGTTCCCAACCTGGCCGCGACGATGGCGAACTCGCCGCCGCTGGTGAACTCCTTCGTCGCCGCGGTCGGCCAGTTCGCCGGGGGTACCTTCAGCGACGGCGAGCGGCAGATCCTGCTGCTGTCCAACGCGGTGGCCAACTCGTGCACGTGGGCCGTCGCGTTCCACTCCACGCTGGCGTTGAAGCACGGCGTCGCCGATGGCGACGTCGAGGCGGTCCGACACGGTCGGTCGCCTGGCGCACCACGGCTCGCCGCGCTGTCGACCCTCACCCGGAAGCTGATCGAGCGCCGCGGCCACCTGGACCCGGGCGACGTCGAGGCGTTCCTGGCCGCCGGCTTCGACAGCGACCAGCTGCTCGAAGTGATCACCGGCGTGGCGATATCCGCCCTGGCGAACTACGCCGGAAACATCACCCGGCCGCCGCTCGAGCCGGCGTTCCAGGCACAGACGTGGACAGCCGGACAATGACCTGATGTCCGACGTCGGCGTACTGCTCCAGCAATGGCGCAAGTCTCGGCGGCTGAGCCAGTTGGCGCTGGCCGCCGAGGCGGTCGTTTCCCTGCGCCACCTGTGTTTCATCGAAACCGGCCGGGCCCGGCCGAGCCGCACCATGGTGCTGCGCCTGGCGGACGCCCTCGACGTACCGCTACGCGAACGCAACACGCTGCTGCTCGCGGCGGGCTTCGCCCCGGTGTACCGGGAATCGCCGGTAGAGGCGCCGGTGCTGGCCGCCATCTCCGGCGCGCTTGGGGCGATCCTGACCCAGCAGGAGCCGTACCCGGCGGTCGTCATGGACCGTGACTGGAACATCCGCCAGACCAACGACGCGGCCGACCGCCTGTTCGACCTTCTGACCGCGGGGCACTCCCCCGGACCGCCGGGACCGCCCAATGTCCTGCGCATGATGCTGCATCCCGACGGCGTGCGCCGGTACGTCACCAACTGGCCCGAGGTCGCCACGGCCCTGCTCCGGCGGATACGGCGTGAGGCCACCGGCGGCAGCACCGATGAGCACGCGCGGCGCATGCTCACCGAGGTGCTGACCTATCCGGAGATGCCGCGACCGCCGGCCGCGCCGGACGAACACCCCCAGCTACCGATCATTCCGGTGCGGTTCGCGCGCGATCGCCACGTGTTCAGCTACTTCTCCACGGTTACCACGCTCGGCACGGCCCAGGATGTCACGCTCGAGGAGCTGCGGATCGAGCTGTTCCACCCCGAAGACCAGCCCACCCGGGAAGCCGCGGACGCGCTGCGCCGGTGGGTCGGTCAGGCGGGAGGCGGGGGCACCGCGATCCAGGTCGTACCGCCGTCGGTCGACACGGACGCCAGCGACGCGAGTTCCGGCCCGTCGCCCGCGTCCGAGGCCGGCGCGGCCACGACGACACCGCCGCTGAGGTAGAGCACGCTGGGGTGTGCGGGTGCGTCGGCGAGCTCGTGCAACTGCGTGGCGCCGGAGGCGAGCCGGGACATGTCGCCCGTGTCGCTGGCCTCGACCAGGATCAGGTCGCCGTCGGGGAGCACCAGCCCGTTGGCGGACGGCTGCTCGAGGTCGAGCACGTGGGACCAGGTGGCGCCGCCGTCGGTCGAGCGCACCAGCTGCGCATGGGTGTCCGTGCGGACCGCGGCGTACACAGTGTGGCCGTTGTAGCTGGCCACCCAGTCCACCGACGCGGCGCCGTCGCCGACGGACTTCCGCTGCCAGGTGGCACCGTGATCGCGGGTCACCCGTACGCACGGTCCGGCGGCGCACGCGGTCCAGAAGCTGCCGTCGGTCGCCGCCGCCGGGCTGGGCTGGGACTTCTTCAGCGGTACGCCGTCGGGCGGCGGACCGAGGAAGGTGAGGCGGTCGTCGATCGTGAACGTGGCCAGCGAGCCGGCCGGTCCCGTGTCGCGCGGAGTGGCGGACTCCTGCCAGGTGGCCCCGCCGTCGGTTGTCGTCCAGTACCGGAGGTCGTAGCCACCTAGCGCCAACCGGCCGGTGCCGTCTACCCAGAGCATCAGCGAGTGCCCGGGAACCAGGTCGACCGCGGCGTCCTTGACCGCGGGGTCGCCGGGCAGCGCCCGCGCCTGCCAGGTCTGCCCGGCATCGGCGGTCGCGAGCAGCTGCCCGGCGCACCGGCGGTGTACGTCGGGGGTCGGCGCGTCGTCCGGCACGTCGGTTATCACATCCGTCGAGCAGCTCTCCTGCACGACGTACCCGTGTCGGGCATCGGTGAACACGGCGTTGACGAGGTCGGCCGTGTACACCCGTGGCGGGACGTCGCTGCCGAACTGGGTACCGGACGGGCCGGGTCGCATGACGGAAAGCCCGACCGCCACCACGGCGGCCAGGATGGCGGCGAAGCCGGCACCGGCTGCTGCCATGCGGCGCCGGCGCACCCGCCCCACCCTCGCCAGCATCACGTCGCGCCCGGGCCCGGCCGGCGCGTCGCCGCTTCGCAGCTGCTCGCGCAGCAGGTCCTCAATGCGTGTCACGGGAAACCTCCAGATCGGTGATGTCGGCGGAGAGCCGGTCGCGCAGCACCCGCAGGCCGCGGGCACGTAGCGAACGGATGGTGGCCGGCCGGCGGCCGAGCAGTACGGAGATGTCCTCGTCGGCGAGATCGTCGAGGTAGCCGAGGACCAGCACGGCGCGCTGCAGGCGAGGCAACTGGGCGAGCCCGAGCCGCAGCGACTCGCGGACGTCGACGGTCTCGTACGCGTCGCCCGCGGCCGCCGTCTCGACGAGCGGCTGCATGGTCGGCCGCCTGCGCCGCGCGTGCCACCCGCGGAGGTACAGGCGCAACATGACCGTCCTGGCGAAGCCGAGCGGGTTACCCTCCCGATCGATGCGCCGCCAGACGTCGGCCATCCGCACCAGCGTGTCCTGCACCAGGTCCTCGCCGGCATGGACGTCACCGGTCAGCGCGTGCGCGTGCCGCATCAGCGCCGGCAGACTCTCGCCAACGAACTGCTCGAAATCCGGCCTTCCCATCCGGCCCCCCTTCTCCGGCGTGTCCCCACCACATAGTCCGTAGCCCCCGGATCTGTTGCATCCATCCTCGGTGGTCATGCCGGCGCCGGATCGCCAAGGGATCCGTCGCGTTGCCGACCACCGCTACACTCCCGCCAACCCCCTCAGGCCCAGGAGCGCAGCCCAATGGCGAGCCTCACGCCCACCGCGCAGCGCGTCGCCGGCGACGCGCGCATCGGCAACGTCGTCAAGGTGTACGGGCCGCACACCGTGGCCAGCATCATCGGCAGCCTGCTCGCCATCGCGTTCGGTGCCGGCTTCCTGCTCTTCACCGCGCAGTTGCTGCACAGCGGCCTCGTCCCGCCGGACAAGAACCCGTTGCGCGACATGGTCCCCGCCGACTCCGACCTGCTCGCCGGCGAGCCGACGATCGCGAAGTG
>Ga0126377_10004478_pt1 | contig 10184 bp, 6 predicted proteins | sample PanSoiMetPlot_22_FD_92647 | JGI IMG/M metagenome (GOLD analysis project Ga0126377, IMG submission 92647) | Tropical forest soil microbial communities from Panama - MetaG Plot_22 | ecosystem: Environmental > Terrestrial > Soil > Tropical forest > Bulk soil | place: Panama | collected 2016-02-17 | reverse complement strand
TCGGCGAACGAGGCGCTGAGCGAGAGCCGGACCCACTATCAGTCCCTGGCCGAGTCGCTGCCCCACCTGGTCTGGACCTGCCTGCCCGAGGGGTGGTGCGACTACCTCAGCAGCCAGTGGGTCGAGTACACCGGCCGGCCCGCCGAGGAGCAGCTCGGCCAAGGCTGGACCGAGCACCTCCACCCCGACGACGTCGCGCGCACCGAGGCCGCCTGGACCGAGGCCACTCGCACCGGCGGCACCTACGACGTCGAGTTTCGCATCCGGCGCGCGGACGGGGTCTATCGCTGGTTCAAGACGCGCGCCGTCCCGCTGCGCGACGCTGCCGGCCGGGTCATGAAGTGGTTCGGCTCCAACACGGATATCGACGACTACAAGCGGGCGGCGGAGAAGGTGGCGGCGCAGCTGGAGCGGCTGGCGCTGCTCGATCGGATCACCCGGGCCACCGGAGAGCGGCTGGACCTCGGCAGCATCTTCCAGGTGGTGATCTGCAGCATCGAGGACCACCTGTCGGTCGATTTCGGCTGCATCTGCCTGCACGAGATGGGTCAGGACTGGGTGACCGTGAGCCGCGTCGGCCTCAAGAGCGAGCCCCTGGCCACCGAGCTGGCGATGTCCGAGGAGGCCCGCATCCTCATCGGCGAGAACGGGCTGGCTCGCTGCGTGCGCGGGGAGCTGGTCCACGAGCCGGACATCGCCGGGGCCGAGTTCGACTTCCCGCGGCGCCTGGCCCGAGGAGGGCTGCGCTCGCTGGTCATCGCGCCGCTCTCGGTCGAGAGCCGTGTGTTCGGAGTCCTGGTCGCGGCGCGGCGCAAGGCGCACAGCTTCACCAGCGGTGAGTGCGAGTTCCTCGCGCAGCTGAGCCAGCACGTCGCCCTGGCCGCGCACCAGGCGCAGCTCTACAGCGCGCTGCAGGTCGCCTACGACGACCTCCGGCTGAGCCAGCAGACCGTGATGCAGCAGGAGCGGCTTCGCGCGCTGGGCCAGATGGCCAGCGGCATCGCCCACGACATCAACAACGCGATCTCGCCGATCGCGCTCTACACCGAGTCCCTGCTGGAGCGCGAGCCCGACCTGAGCCCGCGAGCGCGTGGATACCTCGAGGTCATCCAGCACGCGATCGAAGACGTCGGCCAGACGGTGAGCAGGATGAGGGAGTTCTACCGGCAGCGCGAGCCGGAGCTGGCGCTCGCACGGGTGGACGCGAACCGCCTCGTGCAGCAGGTCATCGATCTGTCTCGCGCTCGCTGGAGCGACATGCCCCAGCAGAACGGCACTGCGATCGAGCTTGCGACCGAGCTGGCGCCGAATCTCCCGCCGATGATGGCGGTCGAGAGCGAGGTCCGTGAGGCGCTGCTCAACCTGGTGTTCAATGCCGTCGATGCGATGCCCCGCGGGGGCGCCCTGACCATGCGAACCCGGGTCTCGCGCCACGGCGCGGGCGAGGGTCGAGTGCACATCGAGGTGAGCGACTCGGGTGTGGGGATGGACGAGGACACGCGCCGCCACTGCACCGAGCCGTTCTTCACCACCAAGGGCGAGCGCGGCACCGGGCTGGGCCTCGCGATGGTCCACGGGGTCGCCAGGCGCCACCAGGCCGACCTCGAGATCGAGAGCACGCGGGGAGTGGGCACCACCGTCCAGCTGACGTTCGCCGCCGCCCCGCCCGCCGGCGCCGCGGACTCGAAGGTCGCGGAGCCGCCGCCGTTGCCGCCTCGCCTCCGCATCCTGGTGATCGACGACGACCCGCTCCTGATCAGGTCGCTCAGGGACAGCCTCGAGGGCGACGGACACGTGATCGTCTCGGCCAGTGACGGCCAGGCCGGCATCGACGCCTTCGTGGCGGTCCAGGCCGGCGGCGAGCCGTTCAACCTGGTCATCACCGATCTCGGCATGCCCTACGTCGACGGCCGGCAGGTCGCCGCCGCGATCAAGCAAGCCTCGCCGTCCACGCCGGTGATCCTCCTGACCGGATGGGGGCACCGGCTGGTCGCCGAGGGCGAGGTCCCTGAGCACGTGGACGAAGTGCTGAGCAAGCCGCCCAAGCTCGTGCAGCTGCGCGAGGCGCTCGTGCGGCAGGCGCGAGCGGCCGCCACCGGCCGCGGCGGCTGAGCTCCACGCGAGAGTCTCCGCCGGCGGCGATCAGGTCCGGAGGATGGTCTCGGCCTCCGCGTCCGCCAGCTCGCGCCAGCCGGGCAGGTGGGCGGCGAGCCCGAGGGCGTCGAGCGCCTCGAGGTCGAGCGGCTCGACCGGGTGGCCGGTTCGGCCCGCCATCGCCTGCTCGAGGAGGACGTCGGCGGCATGCACCAGCGCGGCGATCTTCATCTCCGCGCGGCGACCGGCCGGGATGGCGTGGTGGTAGGCCACCGCCTCCACCGCCGGCAGCGGCAGCCCCCACATGCCCAGGGCGTAGGCGCCCACCTCGGCGTGCGTGGTGCCGAATCGCTCGCGCTCGATCTCGGTGATCGGCCGGCCCGACGCCATCGCGTCGCGCAGCACGGCGCCCGACTCCGCGGGGGCCTCGCGCGCCAGCAGGATGCGCCCCATCTCGTGGAGCAGCCCGGCGGTGAAGGCCAGGTCGGCGTCGCTGCGGTTCTGCGCGAACCGGGCGGCCAGCCGGGCGGTCGCGATCGAGGCCTGCTGCAGGTCGAGCAGCGAGAAGCCGGCCGCGACGCAGGTGTCGTCGGCGACGTGGTCCGCACCGGCGTCATCGCCCGCGCCGCCGTCGCCGGCGAACGCGTTCAGCATCATGGGCAGGCGAAGGACGAGGTCGAGCCCGAGCACGCCCACCGCCTCGGCCACCGAGGTGATGGGCCCCTCGGCGCGAAAGTAGGGCGCGTTGGCCAGCTGCAAGAGCTTGGCGCTCATCACCGGCTCGCGCTCGACGATGGGGATGATCTGCTCCATCTTCACCGACGGGCTCGCGACGGCTGCGCGCAGGAGGACGTAGCTCTTCGACAGGGCCGGCAGCCGGCCCACGCGCCCGACGCGCTCGCGCACGGCCCGGTTGTTGAGCGCCTGCTGGAGCTCGCACACCCGCTCGAGCACGCCCCGCAGCCGGTCACCGGGGCAGGGCTTGGCCAGGTATTGCTGCGCGACCGGAGCCGCGCGCTCGAGCATTTCGGGATCCGCGTGACCGGAGAGCACCAGGCGGGCCGCGCCCGGATCGAGCTCCTGCACCCGGCGCAGGAACTCGGCGCCATCCATCTCCGGCATCCGCATGTCGGAGACGACGACGTCGACCGGGGTGGTGGCCAGGAGATCGAGGGCCGCCTCGGCGCTGTCGGCGAAGAACATCTCCCAGACGTCGCGCTTCCTGCGCAGGACGGCGCGCAGCGAGTCGAGGAACAGCGGCTCGTCATCCACGAACAGGATGCGAGTCCTGGGCCGCTTCTGGCTGGTCATCAGGATCCGCGGCGCAGCCAGCCGCCCAGGCGGCCGAAGGGCGAGCTGCGCGCGGACGTGCCGCCGGCCACGCCGCCGCGATCCGGCGCGTCGTGGCCCTTGCCCGAGCTCGCGCCGACGGTGGGCGGGCGGGGCTGCCCGCTCGCGGGGGCCTGACCGCCGGCCGACTCGCGCAGCTTCTGCCAGCGCCGCGCGGTCGCGCCGGTCAGGCCCATGGGCTTCATCTCGAAGCGGTAGTCGCCGTCCTTCGTCACGGCGGCGACGAAGGCGACCAGCTCGAGGTCGTCCTCCTCGGCGCTGAGCAGCCGGCACTTCACGACCTGATTGGCCGGCAGCGCCTGCGTGCCGGTCGCGACGAAGCCGTCGGCCGCGAGACCGGTGCACATCAGCTGCTGATCCCCGCTCCTGCGCTCGACCGAGACCGGGATGCTCACCGGGATCACCGCTCCCTTGAGCGTGGTCTGCGGCGAGTCGATGAGCGCGATCTGGATCGACTGGGTGAGCTTGAGATCGTCGGTCGCCGCGCCGAGCGCCAGCACCGAGGCGGCCACCTGGGGCAGGAAGGCGACGATCTCGGCGGCCTGGGCCTCGGTGCAGCCGATCGCCTGCTGGATGTCCTCCTCCCGGGGCGCCGCCTCGCGGAAGAAGAGCTCGGCCAGCGCCTCGGCGGCCGTCAGGAGCTCGGCGTGGCCGCGCAGCCGCTCGTCGCCCTCGCCGGTGCGGCGCGCCTGGATGACATCGCTGACCAGCGCGGGCATCCCCCACTTGGCGGCCAGGTTGGCGTCGAACTGCTCCTCGCAGCGGCTGGCCATGTCCATCCAGGCCTCGGGCGAGCGGCTGCCCCGGAGCTTCTTGCTCGCCAGCACCTGCTCGATCGCGCCGAAGGCGACGGTGAGCCCGAAGCTGCTCAGCAGGCCGCACAGGAAGGCGCCCTCCGGATCGACGCCGCGGCGGGACGCGATGCGGCGGCAGAACTCGGCGGTGGCCGCCGCCTTGCGGAACACGTCCCGCCGCATGCTCTGGAGCGGCGTGTCGCGCGCGGTCTCGCGCCCGATCGAGAACGCCACCACGAGCGAGAAGAGGCCGTTGGTGCCGACGCGCATGACCGCCTCGTTGAGCGAGGCGACCTGGCCGCGGCTGGCGAGCAGCGTGTTGCTCGCGCAGCGAAGGATGTGGGCCGCCAGCGCCTGATCGGTGCCGACCAGGCGGGTGACGGCGCGGGTGTCGGAGCTGGGATTGGCGAGCTGCTCGCTCAGCCGGGCGACCACGCCCGGGATGGGCGGGACCTTCACGCCGTCGTCGGCGACGAGGGCCAGGACCTCGGCGAGCAGGGGATCGTGCGGGGCCGCGACGTCGGAGCCGGCGGAGGGTGACATGCGCGCGTCCTGAGGTCCGTGAGGGGTCGGGCTCATTGCTTGGCGATCTCGGCCGTCCGCGGGCCGTCGGCGGGCAGCTCGGGCGGCGCGGCGTATGCGACCGGCAGATCGCCGGTGAGGCAGCCGAGCCACGCGACGATCGACTGCACCTCTTCGTCGGTGAGCTGCACGCCGAGCTGGTAGCGGCCCATCTCCCGCACCGCGACATCGAGGGTCGCCGCCGACCCGTCATGAAAGTAGGGCCCGGTCTTGGCGACGTTGCGCAGGCTGGGCACCTTGAACTGCATGCGGTCGCCCTCCTGCTTGGTGAGCTCGTAGCGGCCCTGATCGGTCTGGTTGGGCCAGGGCTCGACCGAGCCGACCTTCTGGAACATCGATCCACCCAGGTACTCGCCGGTGTGGCACTGCACGCAGCCGACGTCGGCGAAGATCTTGAGCCCCTCGAGCTCGTCGGAGGTGAGCGCGGTGCGGTCTCCGTCGAGGAAATGGTCCCACCGGGACCGCGTCACGAGTCGGCGCTCGAAGCTGCCGATCGCGCGCCCCACGTTGTCGTAGGTGATCGGGTGGGCCTCGCCCGGAAAGGCCTCCTTGAAGGCGGCCACGTAGCCGGGGATCGACGCCAGCACGGCGACGACCTCGCTCGGGCCGATCATCGCCATCTCGGTCGGATTCACGATGGGGCCCTTGGCCTGCTCCTCGACGTCGCGCGCGCGGCCGTCCCAGAACTGCGCCAGGTGGCCGGCCGCGTGATAGACGGTCGGCGAGTTGCGCTTGCCCCGCAGCTTGCCGTGACCCACCGAGGTCGGCTCGTGGTCGGCGCCGTACTGGTCGAGCGGATGGCAGCTGTTGCAGGCGAGGTCGCGATCCCTGGACAGACGGGTGTCGAAGTAGAGCTTCTCGCCGAGCTGAGCCTGGCGCTCGCTGCCCGATCCACCCTTGCCTTCGATCACCGGCTGCACCGACTTGAACCGGCGGAGGAGGCGCGGATTGATGGACTTCATCGCGGCCTCGTGGCGCCTGTCGCCCGCGGCGGATCTCGCGTCGCGCTGAGGCGGCGGGCCGAGGTCGGGTGTGCCGGAATCTCGACCACACGCGACCACAGCCGCGAGCGACATCGAGAGCAGCGCGGTGCGCGAGCGTGCCATCAGCATGTGCATCGGCCGGCTGGCGCCGACCTTGAACAGCGGCGCGTCGTTCCGGAATCCAGGAGCCGGGAGCCGGCGACCGGCTGCGGACGTGTCTACGAAGTAATTCGTTGACAGCTACGAATTCCCACGTAGGATGGGCTGCGTGGCGAGACCGATGCGGCAAAGACCCACCGACGCGGAGCTCGAGATCCTCAAGGTGCTGTGGGAGAGGGGCCCCAGCACGGTGCGCGAGGTGCAAGAGGTGCTCGCGGACGCGCGCCAGCCCATCCCATCGACCACCGGCTACACGACCGTGCTCAAGCTGATGCAGATCATGGCCCGCAAGGGGCTGGTCGAGCGCGACGAGGACCAGCGGGCGCACGTCTACCGGGCCGCGGAAGAGCGCGACCTGACGCAGAGGCGGCTGGTCGACGACCTGCTCGACCGCGCGTTCGATGGCTCGGCCGGCGGGCTGGTGCTGCACGCGCTCGGCTCGCGGCGCGCATCGGCCGCCGACCTCGCCGAGATCCGCAAGCTGCTCGACGACTACGAGGAGAAGAAGCGATGATGGAGCCGATCGCCGGGGTCGCGGCAGCGCGTGCGCTGGGGTGGGCGCTGGTGCACTTCCTGTGGCAGGGGTGCGCGATCGCCGGGGCGCTGGCGCTGGTCCGCGTGGCGCTGCCGGAGCGCGCCGCGCGTGTCCGCTACGTGGCCGGATGCGTCGCGCTGCTGGCGCTGCTGGCCGCGCCGGCCATCACGTTCGGCCTGCTGCACGGCGGCGCAGGCGTCGACGGAGCGGGCGCGGCGAGCGCGGCCGGTGCACCGGGCGATGCGGCGGGCGCATCGGGCGATGCGGCGGCCGATGTGTCGGCGGGCTCGGAGGCGATCGCGATCGGGCCGGGCGGCGCGCAGGCATCCGGGTCGGCGGCGGCGACGACGGCGACCAGCGCCGACGGCGCGGCAGCGCGCGAGGTCGCGCCGCGCTGGATCGCGGCGGCGCGGGCGTGGCTCGAGCCGGCCATCCCGTCGGTGCTCGCCGTGTGGCTGGTCGGTGTGTTCTTGCTCTCGCTGCGGCTCACCGGCGGCTGGGTGGCGGCCCGCCGCGTCGCGGTGAGCGGGTGCGAGGCGGCCGAGCCGCGCTGGCTCGCGACGGTCGCGCGCATGCGCGAGGCGCTGGGCGTCTCGCGGCCGGTGCGGCTGGCGGCGTCGATCGCGGCCGAGGTGCCGTCGGTGGTCGGCTGGTTGCGGCCGGTCGTCGTCGTCCCGGTGTCGGTGTTCGCCGGGATGACGCCGTGGCAGATCGAGGCCATCCTGGGCCACGAGCTCGCCCACATTCGCCGCCACGACTACCTCGTCAACCTGATCCAGTCGGCGGTCGAGACACTCCTCTTCTATCACCCGGCGACCTGGTGGGTGTCGCGGCAGGTCCGCGAGGAGCGCGAGCGCTGCTGCGATGACGTGGCGGTCGGCCTGTGCGGCGACCCGGCGGGCTATGTCGGCGCCCTCGCGCAGCTGGAGGCCATGCGCGCCGCGCCGGCCCTCGCGATGAGCGCGACCGGCGGCTCGCTCCTGGGGCGGGCCCGGCGTCTGCTCGCGCCCACCGACGCGCGCCGCTCCTCGGGCACCGTCGCCGCCGCCGTGGCGCTGGGTGTCCTCGCATGCCTGTGGGCGTCGGCGCGCGCCGAGGTGCCGCGCGACGCCGGGGGGCCGGTCGCCGCGCTGGAGATCGCGCCGCCCGCGCCGTCCATGGCCGGCATCGGCTTCGCGGCTCCGCTCGCCTGGCAGGCCGTGCCTGGCGTTCCGGCCGAGCCGACGGCGCTGCCCGAGCCGCCCCTGCCGGCCGAGCCGACGGCGCTGCCCGAGCCGCCCCTCCCAGCCGGGCCGCCGCTGCTCGCCGAGCCTGCCGCGCCGGACTTGCCGCCGGTGCTGGCGCCGTCGACTCCGCGGATGCCAGAGCTCCTCTACCGTCTCGGGCCGCCGCCGGCGGCGCCGCGAACGCTCGGTGGGCCGCCTCGAGCGGCGCCGCCGCGCAGGGACCCGCCGGGCCGGGCTGCCGCCGACGGTGGTGGCCGCGAGGGCCCCGATCTCATCGACGTCATGGCGGAGCTCGGCTACCGGCACATCCCGGTCCAGCAGCTCATCAGCCTCGGCATCCACGGCGTGAAGCGCGACGACGTGCGCGGCCTGAACGGACTCGGCCTCGGACGGCTCGACGTCGAGATGCTGATCGATCTCAAGATCCACGGCGTCACACCCGAGTACGCCCGCGAGCTGCGCGCCGCCGGCGTCGCGATCGCCCGCCCCCAGGAGCTCCAGGCCATGAAGATCCACGGCGTCACGCCGGCCTTCGTGCGCGAGGTGAAGCGGCTCGGGCTGGGTCCGCTGTCGCCGGAGCGACTGGTCTCTCTTCGCATCAGCGGCGTCATCCTCGAACGGAGGTCCCGATGAACCGGAGTGTCCACGCGCGCGTGCCGGCCGCCGCCGGTGCGCTGCTGGCCGCGCTCACCCTGGCGGCGAGCCCCGCGACGGCCGATCCAGCGGTCACCGGCGGGCAGATCACCGGGCAGTGGATGGTCGAGCCGGGAGAGAAGGCCGGCACGATCGAGCTGACCCTCCAGCGCAGCCAGCACAGGCGCGGCCACATGTCCACGAGCGACGACGTGCCGATGTCGCAGCTGCGCGGGCTCGACTGGAAGCAGGCGGCGGCGTCGACCGGCGCCGCCTTCCGCTTCGAGATCGCGCGCGACGCCGGCACCTTCGCGTGCGAGGGCTGGTTCCGGGCGGGCAAGGGCTCGGGCCACTTCACCTTCGCGCCCAGCGCCCGCTTCGTCGCCGACGCGCGCGGACTCGGCCTCGGCGCGCTGTCCGACGAGCAGGTGTTCACGCTCGCCGTGCACGACGTCGGCCGCGCGCTCATCCGCGAGCTGGCCCAGCTCGGCTATCGCGGGCTCTCCTACGAGCAGCTGGTCGAGATGCGCATCCACGATGTCTCGCCGGCGTACATCCGCGAGCTCGCCGGGCTGGGGCTGCGCAAGATCGAGGTCGACCAGCTGGTCGCCATGCGCATCCACGGCGTCACGCCCGACGAGATCCGGCAGCTCGCCGCGCTCGGGTACAGGCGCCTGGGCCCCGACAAGCTGGTCGCCATGCGGATCCACGGCGTCACGCCGGCGTACATCCGCGAGCTGGGCGCGCTGGGACAGCGCGACATCGACGTCGACCAGCTGGTGGCCATGCGCATCCACGGCGTCTCGCCCGACGGGATCCGCGAGCTCGCCGCGCTCGGCTACCAGCGCCTCGCCGCCCAGCAGCTCATCGACATGCGCATCCACGACGTCTCGCCCGACTTCATCCGGCGGCTCAAGAAGCGCGGCTACGCCAACCTGACCGTGGACGAGCTCATCAGCCTGAAGATCCACGGCGTGGCGCGATAGCCGGCGCGAGCGCGAGCGCGGGCGCGGTCTGCGCGATGGGGCGCAGCGCCGGTTCGCCGGCAACTTGACGGCCGCCGCACGGCTGCCAGACTCTGCGGCGATGGCGCCGGGCGGGCCGCGGTCCGAAGGCCGCACCGGCGGTACGTTCATTGCCTGCCGATGAGCTCGCCGTGGGAATCCATGGGCGAGCTGCTGGGGACGATCATGATTGCTGGCATCCGCGAGCTCATCGCCGCCCTGCCCAAGGTCGAGCTCCATGTCCACCTGGTCGGGTCGGCCTCCATCGACACGGTGCTCGGGCTGGCCCGGCGCCACCCCGAGCGCGGGGTGCCCACCGACGACGCGGCGCTGCGCTCGTTCTACGAGTTCACCGACTTCGCCCACTTCATCGACGTCTACCTGGCGGTCAACAGCCTGGTCACCAGCGGCCGCGACGTGACCGCGCTGCTGGTCGGCCTCGCGCGCGATCAGGCCGCGTGCAACATCCGCTACTCCGAGGTCACCGTCACGCCGACGGCGCACCTGTCGGTCGGGATCGAGGCGGACGAGCTGGCCGACGCGCTGACCGAGGGCCGTCGCATCGCCCGGCGGGACCATGGCGTCGAGCTGGCGTGGATCTTCGACATCGACGGCTCGGCCGGGCCCGCGGGCGGGCCGGCGACACTCGAGTGGGTGCTGCGCCACCGCCCCGAGGGGACCGTCGCGCTCGGGCTGGGCGGACCCGAGGACGGCGTGCCGCGCGAGATGTACCGCGAGCAGTTCATGGCCGCGCGCGACGCCGGGCTCCACCGGGTGCCGCACGCCGGAGAGGTCACCGGGCCCGAGAGCATCTGGGCCGCGCT
>Ga0126377_10004477_pt1 | contig 10186 bp, 9 predicted proteins | sample PanSoiMetPlot_22_FD_92647 | JGI IMG/M metagenome (GOLD analysis project Ga0126377, IMG submission 92647) | Tropical forest soil microbial communities from Panama - MetaG Plot_22 | ecosystem: Environmental > Terrestrial > Soil > Tropical forest > Bulk soil | place: Panama | collected 2016-02-17 | reverse complement strand
CGCGCCACACACTCCTGCATCACGCGCCAGATGTTGGCGAGTCCGGCGCGCACCTCGTCTTCGGAGCGCCACGACAACTCGTTGGCGAGCATCACATCCGAGATCGACATGTCACCGTCACCGGTGTGCGCGAGCAGTTCGGCGCCGGTACGGAACGGGTACGCCACCGGCGTCTCGTCCACTTTGATGCGATCGGCACCGGTTGCCTTCTCGTCGACGACGAATCCGCCGCCGACCGAGTAGTACGTCCGCTCGCGCAGCACCGTCCCTGCCCGGTTCGACGCGGTGAACGTCATCCCGTTCGGGTGGAACGGCAACGTACGCCGCCGGTGCAGAACGAGGTCGCGGTCCACCTGAAAGTCGATCTCGTGCGTGCCGAGCAGCGCGAGACGGCCGCTCGCCGTGATCGCGTCGACCCGTCGCGGTATGCCATCCGTGTCGACCGTCTCCGGCTCCTCGCCGGACAGTCCGAGCAACACTGCGCGGTCGCTGCCGTGGCCGTGCCCGGTCGCACCGAGCGAGCCGAACAGCTCGGCGTGGACGCGAGCCGTGTCGGCCAACACGCCGTCCGCCTTCAGACCACCCGCGAAGCGGTACGCCGCTCGCATCGGTCCGACCGTATGCGAGCTCGACGGACCAATCCCGATCTTGAACAAGTCGAACGTGCTGATCACGGCGTCTCCATCTCGCGGCGCGGCGCACCCCGTTGTGTGCACACCGACTTCCGTCGCCGCAGGCCAGCGTAACCGCATCCGGCAGGCACCGGCCCGACGATCGACCGGCCCGACGATCGACCGGCCCAACGATCGACCGGCCCAACCATCGCTCAGGCGGACGCGAAGTTCACCGTGACCGTCGTGTAACCCAGCGAATGGAGCATCTCGGTGAGCATCGCTCGCGTGTTCTGCTCGGCACGCTGCGGCAACTGGCTGTCCAGCGCGGCCGCCGCGATCTTCTGCTGGCCAAGCTGGTAGAGCTGCTCTTCGGAGTTCGAGTTGTCGGAGAAGATGTCGCCGAGCTTGTTGATGAGACCCTTCTGAGTCGCGTAGAGGTAACTGCGATTCAGATCGAGGTTCGGTGGTTCGAGCTGCGGTGCGGGCAGGCTGATGGTCACCTTCTTGGCATCGGTCGGGTCGACCTTGATATCGCCCTGGCCGATGTTGCTGAAGTCGACGTACGCGTCAACCGAGCCGTCCGCGACGAACAGCGAGCGTTGGTTGAACAGGAAGTCGGGGATGAACCGGCGGTCGTTCTGCAGGTCGACGATCACCTGGAAGTTTCCGCTCGCCGCCTCGAATCGTGACAGGTCCTGGATGGACACCAGCAGCACCGGTCCGGTGCGGTCGGTGCGCTGCGAGCTGAACGGGTTGCCGAGCTTCGGCCAGAGGCCGAACAGGCCGGTCAGCAGGAACAGGATCACGATGACGCCGGCGGTCATGGCGAGCCAGAACGCCTTACGCCCGGTGGCCGCGAACGGGATCCACCGGCGTCGCCGCCGGGGCTCGCCGGCATCCGAGCCGTTGCCCCGCTGCTCAGGCAGCGCGACGGTGTGGTGATCGTGGGACGCGACAGCGGTCCGTGCGGGCGCCGCCGCGCCGGACTCGCCGTTGTTCGGCCGGTATGCGTGCAGCGCCGGCGCGTCGTCGTCCTCGTCCGGCCAGCCGGTGCCCGATTCGACCTCGGCGTTGGTGGCTGCCGGTCTCCAGTCGCCGTCGTTGGTGCCGGTCGTGTTGGCGGTCATCTCGTCACGTCCATCCGCAGCGTGGTGGCCTACAGATTGGTCGCCGGACCGCCCCCGATCGGCCGGCAGGGTTTATTCACGAACGTCCGATAAGGATGCCCGCCAGCGCTGGTTAGCAAACCGACGCCCGCGGCAAACCCATCGGACCACGTACACAGTACGTCCTCGATGCGACACCGAGCGTGCTCGCTGTCGGCCGCCGCGCGGCGGGTGGTCTACGTGAACGCGGAGATGCCCGTCAGCTGCTGACCGATCACGAGTTGATGCACCTCGGACGTGCCCTCGTAGGTCAACACGCTCTCTAGATTGTTCGCGTGCCGCATGACCGGGTATTCGCCGCTGATCCCGTTCGCGCCGAGGATTGTGCGGCACTGGCGTGCGATCGCGAGCGCCTCGCGCACGTTGTTCAGCTTCCCGATGCTGACCTGCTCTGGTGTGATGCGGCCGGCGTCGGCCTGACGTCCGAGATGGAGCGCCAGCAGATAGCCCTTCTGCAGCTCGAGTGCCATGTCGGCGAGCTTGGCCTGGGTGAGCTGGAACCCGGCGATCGGCCGGCCGAACTGTTCCCGCGTGACCGCGTAGTCGAGCGCGGTGTGCAGGCAGTCGCGCGCCGAGCCGAGCGCGCCCCACACGATGCCGAACCGCGCCTCGGTGAGGCAGGACAACGGCGCACGCAAGCCACGCGCGCCAGGCAACGCGGCGTCCGCGGGCAGGCGCACGTCGTCCAGGGTGATCTCGCCGGTCATCGACGCACGCAGCGACATCTTGTGGGTCACCTCGCGCACCGAGACACCACGAGAATTCATGGGTACGGCGAACCCGCCGATGCCCTCGTCGGTGCGTGCCCAGATCACGGCGATATCGGCGACCGGCGCGTTGGTGATCCACATCTTGCCGCCGTGCAGGATCCAGTCATCGCCGTCGCGGCGTGCACGGGTGCGCATTGATCCCGGATCGGAGCCGTGATCCGGCTCGGTGAGCCCGAAGCAGCCAATTGCCTCACCGGCCGCCATGCGCGGCAGCCATTCGTCTTTCTGCGCATCGGAGCCGTACCGGTAGATCGCGTACATGGCGAGTGAACCTTGCACGCTGACCAGCGAACGGACACCCGAGTCGCCGGCCTCCAGCTCCATCGACGCGAGCCCGTAGGCGACCGCCGACGCGCCGGCGCACCCGTACCCGTGCAGGTGCATTCCTAGCAGACCGAGCTTGCCGAACTCTTTCGCGAGGTCGCGGGCCGGAAGGGTACCGGCTTCGTACCAGTCGGCGACATGCGGCCGTACGCGCTCGTCGACCAGCTTGCGCACCACGCGCCTGATCTCGAGCTCCTCGTCGGAGTGCAGGTGGTCGACGTCGATCAGGTCAAGGGGGGTGCGCGTCATGACCCCAAAATACTCAGACCGCCGGCGCGACCGGCACGGCCACCGGCACGGACAGCACCCGCGCGTGGATCGTGGTTCGTTGCTGAAGCGCGGCGCGCAGCGCACGGTGCACGCCGTCTTCTAGATAGAGCACGCCGCCGAACTGGACGACATGCGGGAAGAGATCGCCGTAGAACGTCGAGTCCTCGGCGAGCAGCCGATCGAGTGCCAACTCGCGCTTCGTCGTCACCAGCTGGTCGAGGCGCACCGGTCGCGGCGGGATCTGCGACCACTCCTTGAGGGACAGCCCATGCTCCGGGTACGGCCGGCCTTCCGAGACCGCCTTGAAGATCACGCCGGTGGCTCCCCCTTCAACGTCCGCGTGCCTGCTCGGCTCCGTTCGCTCGCTACGCCACGTCGCATTATCTCAGCGGAGCGTGTCGAATGCACCTCGCGGCTGCGCTACTGCTCCCATTGCGCCTCGCGGCTGACGCTACTCATCGGCGCCAGCGACCACGGTGCACTACCTCGGTCAATGGTCGCCTTCCTCGTTTGAGTGACGGCGAGCGTCGGTCGGCCGCCGGGTAGCCGACCGACAACGCACCGATCGGGGTGTACTCAGATGGGACGTCGAAGGTGGCCCTAAAGGTTGCCGTCTGCTCTGGTGGAATCCCGAAGAAGCAGGTCGCGAGGTCGTTGTCCACGGCGGCGAGCATCATCATCAGCGCCGCGAATCCGGTGTCGATGTCCCAGTACGGCACCGGCCAGCGGGACTCGTCGCGATCCGTCCAGCCCTTGTCCTCGGCGGCGTACCGGTCAAGGTAGATCGACTTGTTCGAGAGCGCGACGATGAGCACCGGCGCACGTTGCAGGCCGAGCAGCCATGGATCTGGTTCGTCACGCTCGTCCTCGGGTGTCGTCGCCGTCCAGAACCGTGCGCGGTCATCCGGCTCGGTGAGCACCAGAAAGCCCCAACCCTGCGAGAAACCGGCGGATGGCGCACGGATCGCGCAGTCGAGCAGGCGATCGATGAGTTCGTCGGAGACCGGGCGGTCCGGGTCGTAGTTGCGGACCATGCGGCGGCGGCGCACGACTTCGGCGAACTCCATCGACTACTCCCCCGCAGCCGCGGCCGGCGGCACCCGCCCGGGCCGGATCCCCCAGCTGCCGCGCCACGTCTCGCCCGGCTCGATGGAGACCACATCCCGGCCGGATCGGAACGCATCCGGCGGACACGTCATCGGCTCGATCGCGACCGACCGCCGGTGACGCTCGCCGTGCAAGGTATCGCCGGTGAACACCTGCCACCAATGGAAGCCGCCGTCCGCCCAGACCGTCCGGGACCGCCCGTCCGGCGCGGCGAGCACGGCCGTCGACGTTCCGTCGCTCCCGTGTTCGACCTCGCCAAACGCGGTGTCGAGTTCGATCGTGCCGATGCGGCGCGTGGTGGTGAAGTCGTACGCGTCACCGGCCACCTTCGCGGCACCGATCGGCAGCAACCGGCCGTCGACGAGCAGCCGCGAGTGCGCCGGCAACGTCAGCTCGAGGTCGTCGACGGTGGCACCCGGCAGGTACACGTAGGGGTGCACGCCAAGGCCGAACGGCGCCGCCGACGATCCGTGGTTGGTCGCCTCGTGGTCCGCGCGCAGGCCGTCCGGGCCAACCGACCAGCGCGTACGCAGCCGCAGCGGCCACGGGTAGCCGGGTTCCGGCGCGAGATCGCAACCGACCGTGATCGCGTCCGGTGCCACGTCGATGGCGTTCCACCGCACCCACCGTGCTAGGCCATGGATCGCGTTGTGCGTCGCCGGCTCGTTCAACGACAGCTGATATTCCGTGCCGTCCACGGTGAACCGGCCGTCTCGAATGCGGTTCGGCCACGGCTGGAGGACCTGGCCGGCGCTGCCCGGACAGAGCGTGTCGTCGGCGTACCCGTCGACCACGTCCTCGCCGTCCGCCTGGTAGGCGCGCAGCCCACCGCCGACCTCGACAACGACCGCCGTCTGGGATCCGGACTCGATTTGCCACTGCCGGCCGGACGGAAGGCACGGGAAGTCGATCTCAGCCATGCCCGACCCTAACGCGCCGCCCGAGGGTGTGGAAACGCCGCGCGCACGTAAGTGGCGTGCCTGGTGTACGGCGCCGGCACCGGCCGTGGTCGCCCGAGCGGGTGCCGGGCCGCAGGCCGCTGTCACCGCCGGGCGGCGGGCGCCGTGAGCGCGGGGCGGCGGGCCAGTCGGCGCCGGCCGGCAGGCGGCCTCAGCTCGTCTTGGCGGTGTAGCGGCGGAGGGCCGGGAAGGCGATGCCGATCAAGATCGCCACGAACGAGGCCGCGATGCCGCCGCCGACCCACGCGGTCGTGGTGCCGACCGCCGACGCGGTGAGTCCGGCACGCAGATCGCCGAGGCGCGGACCGCCCGCCACCACCGCGGTGAATACGCCCTGCAGACGGCCACGAAGCTCATCCGGCGCATAGGTGAGCAGCATGGTCTGGCGGTAGACCGAACTCACCAGATCGGCGGCGCCGCCGACGGCCAGGAACACGACCGCGAGCCACAGGTGATGGGCGAGGCCGGCCAACGCCACCGCGATGCCCCAGACAACGACCGCACAGACCAGCGCGACGCCCTGCTTCTTGACCCGCGCGACCCAGCCGGACGAGACGCCAGCCACCACCGACCCGATCGCGATGGCGCTGAACAGCCAGCCAACGCCACCGTGGAACTCGTTGTCCGCGACCGCCGGGAACAAGGCGCGGGGCAGTGCCAGCGCCATCGCCGCGATGTCCACCGCGAACGACAGCAGCAGCACCGGCGTAGTCGCGAGATAACGCAGTCCGAAGATCACATCGGACCATCCGCCGCGGCTCGACGAGACCTCGCCGATCGGTGGCATCGACGGCAGTCGCAGCGCCGCCCACAGCGCGACGGTGAACGTGAGGGCATCGACGGCGTACGCCCAGAACACTCCGGAGCCCGCCCCGATGAGCACGCCGGCGACCAGCGGACCGGCGACCGTGCTCACGTTCGACATCGTGAAATTCAGCGTGTTGGCCTGCGCCAACTCGTTGGCCGGCACGATGCGCGGAATGATCGCGGACCGGGTCGGCATGGTCACCGCCACCGCCGCGGACTGCACCGCGACGAGGGCCAGCAGCAGCCAGGGACTGTTCACCTTCAGGACGGCCTGGACCAGCAACGACAGCGTCACTAGCCACATCAGCGTCGAACTCCAGAGCAGCAACATCCGCCGATCGAGGCGGTCGGCGAGGGCGCCGCCCCACAACGCAAAGATCAACAGGGGTACGAGACCGGCGATGCCCAGCACCCCGACCCAGGCGTTGGACCTGGTCATCGCGTACATCTGTACGGGCACCGCGACGGCGGTGAGCTGCGTGCCGAAGAACGACGCGGCGGAGCCGATGAACATCCGGCGGTACGCCGCGTGGCGCAACGGTCGCGTATCGATCGCGATCCGGCGCCAACCGGTGTGCGGTGCACCCTCCGATGCCGCCGCCACCGATCCGTCCGGTTGGGCCAGCGACTCGGGCGGTGATGCCGGCGACTCGAGCAGCGATGCCGGCGGCGCGGAGATCGGTTCCGCCGGCGGGCCGGGGTTGGCGATCGCCACTTCCGCGAGCGCCTCGTGCGCCACGGCTCGTACGTCTATGCCGTCCACGTACGAGCCAGCGCTGGGTCCGGGATCGCTGTCGTCGGCGCTCGTCACGGGCCCAGCCTCTCCACGACCCACTCGTCGGGGTCGCCGACGGTGGTCGCGGCCAGCCGTCGGTAGCGCAAGCGATCGTGTAGCCGGCCCTTGCGTCCCTGCCAGAATTCCACGCTGTCGGGGCGCAACCGATAACCGCCCCAGTGCGGCGGCACCGGGATGTCATCCGTGTCCGCAAACCGGTCGGTGGTCGCGCGCTCCGCGTCGTCCAGCACCGCGCGCGACGCGATGATCTGCGACTGCGGGCTCGCCCACGCACCGAGCTGCGAATCTCGCGGCCGGGTCGCGAAATACGCCGCCGACTCCTCCCGACTCACCTGCCCGACCGTCCCGCAGACCACTACTTGACGGGTCATCGGGAACCACGGGAACACCAGGCTGGCGTACGGGTTCGCGGCCAACTCCGAGCCCTTGCGCGACGTGTAGTTCGTGACGAACACGAAGCCCTGGGCATCGACCTGCTTCAGCAGGACGGTACGCGCGCTCGGCCGGCCGTCGCGCCCAGCGGTGGCCAGCACCATCGCGTTCGGCTCGACGAGTCCCGCCGCGACCGCGTCAGCGAACCACCGGTGGAACTGCGTGAGCCAGTCGCCCGCGAGGTCGGCCTCGGACAGTTCGGCGGATCGATCAGCGTAATCACGACGCATCGCGCCGAGATCGAGTCCACGATCATCGCCGCCCGCCGCCGTCACGCACTCATCCTTCCCTGATGCCATGACCCGTGCGAATCAATGTCGCGCGGAACACACCGGTGCCGGCGGCCCTGCCCTGGTGCCACCGGCCGAAGATCGGCGCATGATGGAGGGGTGGCGGGCCATCCGCCAGCCGGAGCCCCCCACCGCACTCCCGTGCCGAGCATGATGGTCGGGACACTCCCGCCTCGGCCGAGCCAATCGAGGCCGCAATGCCTCGGCGAGTTGACCGGCGCCTTGCGGCACCGTGACGGCTCGGCGAGTCACCCCAACGCCTCGCCGCACCGCTACGGCGGGTCAAGTGGCGCCGCGCGGTACCGCTGCTTCGGCGGGCCACATGGCGCGTCGTGGCACCGGGCACGCCCCACCAGACGACCCAGGAGATCGAGATGTCCGAGTTCAAGCCAGGCCTGGAGGGCGTGGTCGCCTTCGAGACAGAGATCGCCGAACCCGACCGCGAAGGCGGTGCGCTTCGCTATCGAGGCGTCGACATCGAGGACCTAATGGGTCACGTGTCCTTCGGCAACGTGTGGGCGCTGCTCGTGGACGGCAAGTTCGGACCGGGCCTGCCGCCGGCCGAGCCGTTCCCGGTGCCCGTGCACTCCGGCGACATCCGCGTCGACGTGCAGTCCGCGGTCGCCATGCTCGCGCCCTACTGGGGGCTCGGCCAGCTTCTCGACATCTCCGACGACCAGGCGCGCGAAGACCTGGCCCGGGTCAGCGTCACGGCACTGTCGTTCGTCGCGCAGGCCGCTCGCGGCCTCGGGCTGCCGGCCGTGCCGCAGAAGGAAATCGACAAGGCGTCGACGATCGTCGAGCGCTTCATGAAGCGGTGGCGCGGTGACCCCGACCCGCGGCACGTGAAGGCCGTCGACTCGTATTTCATCTCGGCCGCCGAACACGGCTTGAACGCGTCCACGTTCACCGCGCGGATCGTCGCGTCGACCGGTGCCGACGTCGCAGCGTGCATCTCGTCGGGCATCGGCGCGCTATCCGGTCCGCTGCACGGCGGTGCGCCGTCACGCGTACTCGGAATGATCGAGGGCGTGGAACGCAGCGGCAACGCCGAGGCGTACGTGAAGGATCTGCTCGACCGTGGCGAGCGCCTGATGGGCTTCGGGCACCGCGTCTATCGCGCCGAGGATCCGCGCGCCCGCGTGCTGCGGCGTACGGCTCGCGAACTCGGCGCGCCGCGGTTCGAGGTGGCCGAGGCGCTGGAGAAGGCGGCTCTGGAGGAGTTGCACGCCCGCAAGCCGGACCGCGTGCTCGCCACCAACGTCGAGTTCTGGTCCGCGGTGGTGCTCGACTTCGCCGAGGTGCCGGCGCACATGTTCACGTCGATGTTCACGTGTGCCCGGGTGGCCGGTTGGAGTGCGCACATTCTGGAGCAGAAAAAGCTGGAACGACTGGTACGCCCGGCCGCGGTCTACGTGGGACCGCCGCCCCGCCGGCCGGACGAGGTCGAGGGCTGGGCCGCGATCGCGCACTGACCCGTGGAAGGCTGGTGAGCATGACGTCGAGCACCAGCGGAATCATCATCCCGGCGCATCTACGGCCGACCGACGGGCGGTTCGGGAGCGGACCGGGCAAGATCCGTACGGCCGCCGTCGACGCGCTCGCCGCACGTGGCACGAACCTGCTCGGCACATCGCATCGCCAGACGCCGGTACGCGAGCAGGTGGCCCGACTGCGCAGTGCGCTCGCCGACTTCTTCGCGCTCCCGGACGGTTACGAGGTGGTGCTCGGCAACGGGGGTACCAACGCGTTCTGGGATGTCGCCACGTTCTCGTTGGTGCATGACTGGGCACAGCTCGCCACATTCGGCGAGTTCGGGGCGAAGTTCGTGACCGCGGTGAAAACCGCGCCGTTCCTGGCCGAGCCGACGGTGCGCAGTGCGCCGGCCGGCAGCGCGATCGATCTCGTCGCGGAGTCCGGAGTGGACGCTTACGCGACGGTGCACAACGAAACGTCGACCGGAGTGGCGGTGCCCGTCACGCGTGTGATCGGCGCCGACGACGGCGCGCTGATGTTGCACGACGCGACGTCGGGAGCGGGCGGGCTGGACCTCGATGTGACGCAGACCGACGTCTACTACTTCGCGCCACAGAAGTGCTTCGCCTCCGAGGGTGGGCTCTGGATCGCGCTGCTGTCGCCGGCCGCCATCGAGCGCGCGTACCAGATCAAGGCGACCGGACGCTACGCACCGGCGTTTCTCGACCTGGTCACCGCGATCGAGAACTCCCGCCTCGACCAGACGTACAACACGCCGGCGGTCGCGACCGTGTTCCTGGCCGCCGAACAGACCGACTGGATGAACGCGCAGGGCGGGCTCGCCTGGGCGGCCAAGCGTACAGCCGAGTCCGCCGCGCACTTGTACGGCTGGGCTGACGCGTCCGCGGTGGCCACGCCGTTCGTGGCGGAACCGGAGCTGCGCTCACACACTGTCGGCACCATCGACTTCGTCGACGACGTGGACGCCGCCGCGATCGCCGCCACGCTGCGCGCAAACGGGGTCGTCGACACCGAGCCATATCGATCGCTCGGCCGCAACCAGCTGCGCATCGGCATGTACCCAGCCGTCGAACCGGCCGATGTCGAGGCACTGACCGTGTGCATCGACTACGTCGTCGAACGGTTGTGAGGACTGCCGGACACGTGCGGTGGGG
>Ga0126377_10004476_pt1 | contig 10186 bp, 6 predicted proteins | sample PanSoiMetPlot_22_FD_92647 | JGI IMG/M metagenome (GOLD analysis project Ga0126377, IMG submission 92647) | Tropical forest soil microbial communities from Panama - MetaG Plot_22 | ecosystem: Environmental > Terrestrial > Soil > Tropical forest > Bulk soil | place: Panama | collected 2016-02-17 | reverse complement strand
GCAAGCGCGCGCAGCGCGAGGGCGCCGAGGCGGCCAAGCGCGCGGGCCGCCGCGCGCGGACGAGCGCGCTCGATCAGGCGCTCCAGCTCACCGGCCTCTGGTACCGCGACGTCGCCGCGGTCGGCGACGGCGCCGCGGAGGTCGTCTACGCGGTCGACCGGCTCGACGCGCTGGAGAGCGACGCGACGGGCGCCGACCCGCATCGCCTGCGCACCGCGGTCGAGCTCGTCGACCAGGCCCGCGAGATGCTCATCGTCAATCCCACCGAGGAGCTTCTGCTCGAGGCGCTGGCCTACCGGCTCGCGCGCGCCCTGCACTGAAGCATCAGTGCAGCGAGGCCTGCTGGCCGAGCGCGACGTCTGCGAGATGGTCGTACGCCCGGTTGGCACCGAGCGGATGCATGAACGAGCCGGCCTTGACGTCGCGGTACGCACGCGCGAGCGGGCTGCCGTTGAGATAGCCGGCGCCGCCCGACAGCGCGAGCGCACGGTCGACGATCCGCGCGGCCGCTTCGTTGACGAAGGCCTTCGCCGCCTGGGCCTCGGCAAACACCGCGCGGATCTCGGCGGCACTGCCATCCGAAGCGGGGTTGGCGTCGTAGTGCCTGTCGATCAGCGCGGCGGCGCGCGACAGGACGCCGCGCGCGGCGGCGAGGTCGACCGCGCTGTCGGCCACCTGCATGCGCTGGCGCGCGTCGCCGTTGATGCGGCCGCGCCGGGCGACGGCGTCGGCCGACTCGGCGATGCCGAGCGAGGCCGAGGCGTGAAACAGCCCGGCCACCAGATTGCGCTCCATGAACGGCACCGGGTCGCCGGCCCGGAAGCCCCCGCGCACCGCGGACTCGGGCAGCTCGACGCCGTCGAAGGAGATCGAGTTGCTGCCCGAGGCGCGCATGCCCAGCGCGTCCCAGTCGTCGTGGATGACGAGCCCTTGCGTGTCGGCCGGCACCATCGCGTAGGCGTAGCGATCATCGTCGACGCAGGTGACGGCGACGTAGAGCTCGGTGGCCGCGGGAGACATCGTGCAGAACATCTTGCGGCCGTCGATCCGCCACCCGGTCGCGGTGCGGGTCGCGCACGTGGCGGGCTGCGTGAGGTCCTGGCCGGGTTCACTGATCGCCGCCGCGAGGACGACGCCCTCCCGGACGATCCGCTCCAGCGATGCCGCGAAGGCACGGGCGCGGCGGTCTGCGCCCGCGGCGACCGCGACCCGGCGGCGGCGCTCCATGTTGAGCACCGCCACGAGGTGCATGTTCACGCCGATCGCCACCGAGGCGTCGCCGCGCGCGAGGCGGCTCGACGCCACGACGAGGTCATGCGCCGACCCCACGCCGAGCCCTCCGAGCTCGACGGGGATCGGCGCGGCGAAGTACCCGGCGCCCCTCAACGCGTCGATCGCCTCGAACGGATACGTCCCGTCGCGGTCATGCTCGGCCGCGCGCGCCGCCAGCTCCTCGGCGAGCTGTTCGGCGATCGCCACGAGACGCACCCCCGAGCCGGTGTGCGCGGCGAGCTCGATCAACCCGCCGTCACCTCCAGATCAACCGGCACGCCGTTGGTGACCATGTCGTACACCGCCGAGCGCGCCTTGGCCCGCTCGACGACCTCGCGCAGCTTCTCGGGCGGCGCGTCGCCCGTCAGCCGGAACGCGACACCGATGCGCTCGAACCCGTTGCGCGGCTCGGGATCGACGCCCAGCGCCCCGCGCACGTCCATGTCGCCGGTCAGCGTCGACTCCACCGACTTCAGGCGCACCTTCCGCGCCGCGGCCACATAGACGATCGACGTCGTGAGGCACGCCGCCAGCGCGTGGAGCAGGTATTCGGCCGGGTTGGGGCCGGTGTCGCTGCCGAGCAGGATCGCCGGCTCGCCGGCGTCGAGCCGGAACGCCTCGCCCCGGCTCTCGTCCTCGCCACCGGCGGCGTAGAAGTCCTTGATCGCCGAACGGTTGTGCGCGCCGTCGATCCAGCGGTTCGTCGCGCGGAACTGGAACCTTGCGAGCTGCGGCTGCTCCTTGATCAAGTCGAGCGTGGCGAACATCTTCTCCGTGTCCACGCCGTTGCGAAACGTGTCCGTGACTGCGCTCACTGCGAACCTCCTGATCGTTGCCTTTGACCAAGAGGCGTGACGCGGCGCGCCACAGTTGTGACGTCAGAGCGCCCAGTCGGGCGGCGCCTCGCCGGGCGGGGCGTACGAGCAGAAGCGCCCGGTATGGATCGAGGCGGCCAGGTGGGCGCCGAGGGGCGGGCAGTGGTTGTCGATCGCCCTGATCGTCGTCCTGATCGCCTTGGTCACGCTCACCCGCGCGCGCTCGGCAGGGGACGCCAGCTCGCGGTCGCGCCCACCGAGTCCGGCCGCCCGCGCCAGCTCGCCGGTGAGGGCCTCGATCTCGAGCTCGATGCGCACGACGCGCTCGGGGTCTCCCCAGTCGCGCGCCTGCTCGAGATCCTCGCCCAGGTCCTGGAGCCGCCGCCGGTAGGCGTCCTTGGCGGCCGCATCGAGCACCGGCTCGCGCGCCGAGGGTGCGGGCCCCACGCCCTCCACGGCGCCGACGAGATCGCCCGCGTGGATCTCCGAACCGGGCGCCGCGAGCAGCATGGCGATGTAACGCAGGCCCTTGGCGTCGCGCATCCGAACCGTCTCGCCGGCGAAGGCGATCGTCCAGATGTCCCCCTCACGGCGAAACGCGGCGTCCGGCAGCGATGTCTCCCCGACGACCCCGGCGAGAGCCGTGACGCGCTCGCTGACGGCGCGAATCCCGAGCTCGTCACAGAGGCCCGCCGCGGCATCGAGGAGAGCGCTCGCCCGAGCGTCGTCACCGCCACGCGCAACGAGCATCTTGGCATGCTCGTACAGGACACGGGCGCTCACTGCCCGGGCGCCCACGTCGGAGCATTGCTCGAGCGCGGCCGCGAAGTGCCGCTCCGCCTCGTCCCAGCGCTCGAGCGTCGTCGCGAGCATCCCGAGCCGGAGGGCGACGGGCCCAAACGGTTGCTGCGTCACGGACACGGCGTGGCGATCGGCGAAGGGGAACAGCAGCTCGTAGAGGCGCTCGGCGCGTGGGGCATCGGCGAGCAGCGTGCACGCCTCGGCGAGCGAACAGAGGTGAAGGATCCACAGCCCGTCGCGCGGAAGCTCGGCGAAGTCGCGGCGGGCGCAGCGTTCGAGCTCCATGCGCGCCGTCCTGGTGTCGCCCAGCTCAGCCGCGGCCAGCGCCTGCCGCCAATGCGGGATCCACGGAAAGCGCGCGACGTGCTCCCGGACGGCCTCGCTCACCTCGTCGAAGCGGCCCTGAGCCCACCGGATTGCGACCATCTGCGCGAAGCGGAAGATGAAGTCGGCGTACTCGTTGTGCCTCACCATCCCGTGCCCGAGCGCGCTGTCGGCGAAGCGCTCGGCCTCGTCGAAGCGGCCGTCCAGCGTCGCGCGGACCACGCGAACGCAGTCAACGTGCCACCGGTAGACGGGCTGGCGCGAGCGTTCGGCGAGCTGCGACATCGCCTCGGTCTCGCGGGCCATCTGCTGCGCGTCGCCCAGCTCCATGAAGCAGTGAAAACGCGCGTTGTGGGCGAGGAAGGCGATCCCGTCGTCGCCGGACTGCATCGCGAGCTCGAGCATCTCGCGCGTGTTCGCCAGCCGGTCGTCGATCATGTCGGGCGCACCGACGGCCCAGTGGCTGCAGTGAAACGCCGTCACGAGCGCCTCCGCGTCACCCAGGCGCCGCGCCATCTCGATCGCTTCGCGGCTCAGCGCGAGGCGGCGGTCGACGTCGTGCGAGAACACCATCTCCATCACCAGGTGGGCGAGCACGTTGGCGCGCAGCCGGCTGTCGCTGCGCGGTAGCGCGGCCAGCGCCTCCTCCAGCAGCCCGATCCCCCTTGCGCCCGCGGCGACGCGAGCAGCGAGCAGGAAGCCGCCCGACGCGATCACGTAGCCGAGCGCGGCCTCGGCGAAAGTCTCCGGCGCCTGGAGCAGCCGGGCCGCCGTGATGGCCTCATCGAAGCTCGCGCTCGCGCGCCGGAGTTCTCCCGCGCGCCACAAGGCGTCGCCGCTGCGCAGCAGCAGCGCGCAGCGCCGGTCGGCGGGCGCCTGCGCCACCGTCGCCAGGAGCCGTAGCGCGCGCTCGTAGTGTGTCGCCGCCTCCTCGTAGGCGAGCAGGGCGGACGCGCGGTCGCCCGCGCGCGTGAGGTAGTCCACGGCCTCGAGCGTTTCCCCGAGCGGGGCTGCCAGCGCGAGGTGATGAGCGATCTCCTCGAGGCGCGGATCGGGGTCGCCGCGATGCTGCTCCTCGATCGCCCGGGCGATCCGAAGGTGGATCTCGAGGCGCCGCCCCGGTGGAAGGTCCTCGTAGAGCGTCTCGCGCACGAGTTCGTGGACGAAGGTGAACTGCCCCGCGAGCGGCCGCTGGTCGGCAAGCGCCCCGGCGTCGATGCCCTCCGCAAGCAGGTCCAGGAGCCCGCGCGGCCCAAGATCGCCGGCAAGTTCGAGGGTGCGAAGGTCGAAGCTGCGCCCAATCACGGCGGCGAGGCGAAGGACGTCGGTCGCCTCGGGCGACATCTGGGACACACGGCGCCGAATCAGCGCACGGACCTCCTCGGGGACGCGCAGCGTCGGCGCGTCGTGCTCGTCCAGCGATCCGTCGCGTTCGAGGAGCCCGACGATCTCGCCGAGGAAGAACGGATTGCCGCCGGTGATCGCGTGGAGCCTCGCCGCGGCCGCTGGCGATCCCCCTAAGCCCTCGAGGTACGCCTCGACCTCCTCGGCGTTCAGTCCGCGCAGCGAGACCCGGCGCGCGACGCGGGCGAGGCCCGCGAAGGAGTCCGCAAGCTCCCGGACGCGTCGCTCACCCTCGCGGTAGGAGCCGACGACGAGGATCGGAGCGTCCGCGATCGCTTCCCCGAGGAAGCGCAGCAGGAGGAGCGACGGGGCGTCGGCGGCATGGAGATCGTCGAGTTGGAGCAGCAACGGCTGCCGTCGGGCGCCGTCGATCAGGAAGCGCGTCGCGGAGTCGAAGAGCGCGAAGCGCCGGCCCTCGGGGTCGACCGAGACCGGCGTGCCCGCGGTACCGGGAAGCTGCTCGAAGTCGCCGCCCGCCTCTCGCACCACCTGGATCCACGGCCAGTAGGCGGGCGCGCCGCCTTCCTCCCAGCAGCGGCCGACCAGAACGCGCCACCCCTCCTCCGCTGCCCACCCGGCGACCTCCTGCATGAGCCGCGTCTTGCCGATCCCGGCCTCGCCGGTGACGAGGAGCACCCCGCCGCGCCCCGACGCTGCCTCCTGCATCGCGTCGTGCAAGAGCCGCAGTTCGGTCCTGCGGCCCACGAACGGGCGGGTCGAAGCCCCGCTCCGTCCTGCCGACGCCCCGCCGACGGCATCGCGCACCAAGCGCCGCCCGCTCATCACGACCACAAGTCTCGCCCTCGCGCCGGGGCCTGTCTACGGCACCGCACCGGGCCGTGCGGGCGCCCTGACCGACGCGAGCAGCGCCGGGTCAAGGTCGTCGACGATGCCCAGGAAGGCGTCGACGATGGCGGGATCGAAGTGGTGGCCGCGCTCGCGGCGCAGCTCGGCGAGCGCGTCCTGGTAGGGCCACGGCTCCTTGTACGGCCGTTCGGAGAGCAGCGCGTCGAAGACGTCGCAGACCGCGCAGATACGGCCCGGCAACGGGATCTCCTCGCCCGCGAGGCCGTTCGGGTAGCCGCGCCCGTCCCACCGCTCGTGATGGGTCAGCGCGATCTGCTCGGCCATCTGCATCACCGGCGAGTTCGAGCCGGACACGATCTTGGCGCCAACCGTCGTGTGGCGGCGCATGACCTCGCGGTCCTCGTCCGACAGCCCGCCGGGTTGCAGCAGGATCGCGTCGGGCACGCCGATCTTGCCCACGTCGTGGAGCAGGCTGGCGTTGCGCAACGTCTCGGCCTCGGTCGGCGTCATGCCCATCGCGAGGCCGAGCTGCTCGCAGAGCCGGCTGATGCGCTCGAGGTGCATCCCGGTCTCCTGGTCGCGCGACTCGGTCGCGTGGGCGAGCCGGTGGATCACCTCGAGCTGCGTGCTGCGCAGCTCGGCGGTCCGCTCGCGAACCGCCTCCTCCAGCTCGGCGTTGCGCCGGGTGACGAAGCCCCGCTGACGACGCTCGGCGACGTACCCGGCGGAGATCGTGCTCACGGTCCCGAGCGACAGCGCGAAGAGCGGCACCGCGACGGGCAGGATGTGCCCGCGGTTGAAGGCGAACTGGGCGGCGAGGAGGTAGCCGATCGCGATGAGCGGTGCGGCCAGCGCCGCCGCGAGCGTGCGCAGCCGCAGGCTCAGCAGCGCGGGCAGGAAGCCGAGCGCGAGGACGATGAGCAGGTCGACCCAGGTCGGCGTGCCGTGCAGCGGAAAGCCGCGCAGCACGGTGTCGACCGCGTTGGCCTCGATCTCCGGGCCGGACATGAGCTTGTTGCTCGTCGGCGTGGGATGGACGTCCTGGAGCGTGGGCGAGGCCGCCCCGACGACGACGACTCGCCCCCGCACGCGGGCCGGATTCACGCGCCCGGCGACCAGGTCGGAGAACGAGACCGTGTCGATCGCGCCGGGCGGCCCGTGGAAGTCGATCCACGCGCCGCCGTCCGCGAACTCCGAGCGCGGCGGCGGCCGGCCGAGCAGGTCGGCGGTGACGGTCGCGAGCGTCGGCAGCCCGCCGTGCTCGTACTCGACCCGCTCCAGGACGCCGCCGCGCCCTTCTGGCAGGTTGCTCGCCCCCACTCGCGCGCCGATGCTGCGCACCGTCTCGGCTCCGCCGAGCACGTTCGTGCGGCCGCGCTCGTCGGTCTCGGCCGTCGCGAGCACGACGTTGTTCGGCGCGCGGTCGATCGCGGTGATGAGCGCGTTGTCCTCGCGGTCGGTGGTGCGCTCGGTGAACTGCACGTCGTAGACGATCGCCTTCGCGCCGTCGCGGCTGAGGACGTCGATGGCCTGGCCGTGGCGGCTGCGCGGGAACGGCCACGGCGTCTGCAGATCCGAGAACGTCTTGTCGTCGATCGCGACGACGAGCAGGTTCGGAGCGGGGCGCTCGCCGCGGCGCTCGAAGCGCTGCGCGATCGAGGTCTGCTCGACGCCGGGAAGGAGGTCGGCCTGGTTGGCCGCCGCCGCGGCGCCCGCCGCGATCAGGCCCGCGACGATGACGGCGACCGCGCGGCTGCGCCTCCGGCCCACGGCCTCACCGCTTCTTGCGCGCGAGGTAGCTGTGGCCGGCGCGGACGATCACGGTGACGCGCCGCACCCTGTCGTAGACCGAGACGCGCCCGGAGCTGACGCGGGTCAGGGTGCCGTCGCAGCGGTCCTCGACGTACCAGGCGGTGCCGCGTACGGTCGCCACGCTGTTGCCCCCGCGGGTGCGGAAGTTGCCGTGCTGGTCGCGGCCCCACAGCCGCTTGCGCGGCGGCTTGCGCTTACGAGTTGCCGCCGTACTCGCGCGGGCGCGCGCGCACGCCGGCGGCGTTCCACGCAGCGCGAGCTCGGTCGTCCCCGCCGCGGTCTGGCGGACGTCGAAGAGGCCGCCGTGGAAGATGCCTGCCTGCGTGGCGCCGCTGGGCAGCGCGCTGGTCAGCGTGATGTTGCCGGCGCGGGTGTCGATCAGCGAGCCGACGGGGATCGACGCCGCACCGGTGAGCGTCACGTACGTCGTCGCGCCCGGCGGCTTGATGCGCACGGTGCCGGAGCGGACGGCGACGCCGACCGTCTGGGCGAGCACCGGCGGGGCGCCGGACAACATGGTGCTCGGCACGGGTTGCGGCCGCGGCGGAGGCATCGGCGGCGGCACCGGCACGGGGGCGGCGCTAGTGGTGAACGTGACGTCATCGCCCCACCCGACGCCGCGGCGGCTGAAGGCGACGAGCCGCACGTGGTATGTCGTCTGCGGTTGCAGGCCCTCGATGCGCGCGCTGACGGGGCCCCCGGCGGCGGCGGCGATCGGCGTGTGCGCGGCGTAGCGCGTCGTGCCGTACACGAACGTGTAGCGCGTCTCGCGGCCGGCCGGCGTCACGATGCCGTTGAGCGTCGCCCCGGTGGGACCGACGTCCGTCGCGGCCTGCGTGACCACTGCGGGCCGCTCGTGCGCGATCGCCGGCGATGCCGCAAGCGCCGCGCCAACGAGGACGCAGGCGAAGAGCGCGAGGTCCTTCTGCGGACTCACCATCGGTTGACGCTAACGCATCTCGGGGCCCGCTCATGCGGGCACTCGCGCTAGGTGATCACGTTTGTCGCGGCCAGCAGGATGACCACCACGCCGAGCACCATCCGATACCCGGCGAAGATCGCGATCGAGTGGTGCACGAGGTAGCGCAGCAGGAACGCGATCGACCCGTACCCGACGATGAAGGCGATGACCGTCGCCAGCGCCGTGGCGCCGGCGGGCGCGCCGCCGCTCTCGCCGACGTGGCGCAGTTCGAACAGGCCGGAGAGCACGACCGCCGGCACCGACAGCAGGAACGAGTACCGCGCGGCCGCCGTGCGCTCGAAGTTGAGGAACAGGCCCGCGGAGATCGTCGCGCCCGAGCGCGACACGCCTGGCACGAGCGCCAGCGCCTGCGCACAGCCGATGATGAAGCCGTCGCGGCGCGTGATCTCGGTGAGCTCGCGGTCGCGCCGCGACACCGCCTCGGCCCACAGCATCACGAGCGAGAACGCGATCAGGGCCGACCCGACGAGCTCGAGCGTGCGGAACTGGTTCTCGATCTGGTCCTTGAACGCGAGCCCGAGGACGGCGATCGGGATCGTCCCGAGGATGATGTACCAGCCCAGGCGCGCGTCCTGATCCTGCGGCGCGCGCTCGCGCGCCCGCACCGACCGCAGCCACGCCGACGCGATGTTCCAGAGGTCCCGGCGGAAGTACAGAAGGACCGCCGCCATCGTGCCGAGCTGGACGATCGCGGTGAACGCGGCACCCGGATCCTCCCAGCCGAAGAACGCCGGAACGATGCGAAGGTGCGCGGTGCTCGAGACCGGCAGGAACTCCGTGAGCCCCTGCACGATCCCGAGGACGATGGCTTGGACAGCGTCCACGGGACGCCGCAGGGTACTCAGACGGGCTGCCGGTACGTCGCCGCGCTGGCCGAAGGAGGGGTAACAGGATCACCACGCGCGCGTCACTGACCGGTAACCAGAAGTAGCTGATTTGCAGCGAAAACCCGCGATGAGATGCGCATCGTCGCGATCGCCGGCCTGGCACTGCTCGGTGTGATCTGCGTCCTGCGTCACGACGCGTTGGCCGCGGCGATTGGCGGCGTGCCGCCCGACGCGCTGGCTGCGCTTGTGGCGCTGCACGTGCTCGCCCTGGTCGCCCGGTCGGAGGCGTGGCGTCTGTCGCTCGGAGCGATCGGTGGCACGTCGCCGCGGCGGATGACGATCCACAGCGTCAACGCCGGCGCGTTCGTCGCGGGCTGCCTGCAGCCGCATGCGGCGATGCCGGCGCGCGTCGCCCTCCTGCGGCGGTTCGCGCCGCGCGAGACGCCGCACCCCGCTCATATCGCGGTCGCGGACCTGCCGATCTTCCTGCTCGAGGTCGCGGGCGCCGCGGTCATGCTCGCGGTGACCGGCGCGTGGTGGGCGCCGCCCGCCGCGGTCGCCGCGCTGCTCGGCGCCCGCATGGCCGCCGGACGCAGCGCGACGCGCGGGCTGGCCGTGCTCGCCGACGTCCGCCGTCGCGCCGCGTTGACCGCGCTCGTCGGCCTCATCCTCGCCTGCGGCTTCGCGCGGATCTGGCTCGCACTCGACATCGCCCACCTCGACGCGTCGCCCACGGCGACGGCCGCGGCGTTCGCGGCGCTGGGCGTGTTCGGGCTCCTGCCACTCGGCCCGTCGGCCCCGCCGGGCGCGCTGCTCGTCGTCAGCGGCGGCGCGGGCGCCCTCGCGGCCGGGCTGGCCCTGAGCGCGACCTCGATCGCGGCCGTGCTCGTCTACTTCGTCGCCCTAGGCGCCTATCGGGCCCAGCTTCGGCTCGAGGCCGTGCAGCTCGAACGCGCGGAAGCGGCCGAAGTGGGGGTGGTTGGGGCCGTGGAAGTCGGCCGAGCCGGTGACGAGCAGGCCGTCCTCGGCGCAGCGCTCGACGATGACGGCCGCGCGGACGGCGTCGTGGGTCGGGTAGAAGGCCTCGACCCCGTCGATACCGAGCTTGACGAACCGGTCGATGCCGTCGAGGACGGCGTCGG
>Ga0126377_10004475_pt1 | contig 10187 bp, 13 predicted proteins | sample PanSoiMetPlot_22_FD_92647 | JGI IMG/M metagenome (GOLD analysis project Ga0126377, IMG submission 92647) | Tropical forest soil microbial communities from Panama - MetaG Plot_22 | ecosystem: Environmental > Terrestrial > Soil > Tropical forest > Bulk soil | place: Panama | collected 2016-02-17 | reverse complement strand
GTGCGAAGCAAGAGCGTAAGCATGGATCGAAAGCGGATATTCAGTCGGCTTCTTTGAAAGACCGAGTACCGGGACAATGACTTCGTCGGCAATGATCCAGACGACTACGCCGAAGGTCAGACCTGCTCCGATGGACGCGCGCGGTAGCCGTTCCGCCACCGCGCCGTAAATCCCACCCGAAGCTATGCTCATCAGATAATGACTAGCAGCGCCCGCCTTCTCCCTCTCACGCCTCCTCAATCTGCGATTAAACAGGCGTTCGGAAATGGCGCGTGCGATCCGCACAGCCGCGTTATCGCTCTCTTCTTCATCAGCACGCCGCTGCGGACTGCCCGCGTCGCGGCGTTGCGGCGTGCCATGTTGAAGCGACTGTGCACCGTGCGGTCGCTCGATACCGTGCGACCGCAGGCTCCACCGCCTCTGAAACTGGTTCATCACCCAGCCTCCAATCAGTCCGCCCGCAACGCCCGACGCCAGGCCTTTCCACAACTCCTGATGCTGTTGGCTTCGCATAAGAGCTACATCCTGCTCATCTTGATGTACCGCACAAGGTCCGGGACCATCTTAATACCGACGGCTGCAAGCACCGCGCCGCCAATGAACTTTAAAAGTTTGTGATTCTTTCTTCTTCGAGTAAATGGAATCCTCATCTCAAATCTCCTCTCGTTTTTTTAATTATTATTTCAAGCCGCCGTCGTCCGGCGGCCTTCCAGCAACTCTTTTACCAGCGACTCGATGACGCTGACCGCTTCATCCACGGCAGCAGCGACCGGATCGCTGAGCCCGATCTGCCCTTCTTCGGGACCGAGCGTCAACGGCACACAGCCCACAAGCAAAATGTGGCCGAACTCGCCGCCCATCGTCTTGACCAGCTTGAGCACCTTGAGCGGATTCATCGCATGCGCGTCCAATAAAGTTGGAATCTCCCCCAGCTCAGCTGAGCAGGTTTCGTCCAGTTCACACAGGTTGGGTTCGATGACATATAACGTCCCGGGCTCACTACCCTCATTTCTGGAGGGCACGGCATCAACCAGGATCGCCGCGTCAAATCCATCCAACAATGCATACGCCAGATCGAGACCACGAATGCCAAAATCCACCACGCGTACCTTATCAGGCCACGGGCGACGATCCAGCCGTGCGATTACCTCGCAGCCAAAGCCGTCGTCGCCCAGAAAGATATTTCCGATTCCAGCAATGAGAATCCTCGGTTCTGCCATCAGCTCTCCTCTTCGAGTCCCCCGATATCCAGCGGCTCAACTTCTTCTGGTGCGAAGAAGAAGCGATGGCCAGGTTGCCTGAGCAGACCCAGGTCCTTACCCGGATCATCATCCACTACTACCGCGAGGTAAATGTTGTTTTCATAATCCTGCTCGATGCTTTCAATAGTCGCAGTGCACCCTGCTAGCGCGAGATCGAGGACGTCACCACCCGCGCGGGGCCGCAGCCGGACGCGATCGCCAGCCCTTAATTCCAGTCCCGCTACGGCGAGGGCATCGAGCGGCGTGCGGTCTTCGAGCAGATGCCATTCCCATTCATTCATGTTCCCCTCCCCGCAGCGTGCCGTGCATTTTCAGCAGCTGTTCGGCGGTCAGCATTTCGCTGCGATCAAGAATTTGGCGTGCCCATTCGTCGCATTCGCGCATCTCCCGTTTCTCTTCGTCGGTCAACGTGAGGATGCGGAGCGTCAGGATTTCGTCGATCTCCGTTCCGTCAAAGAGATTTCCCGCACTTTCCGGCGCGATCTGCGGATAGTCATAGAGAATGATCGGCGATGAAAGCAGACAGTCGCGATCGCCTTCTTCCCCGACCAGCACCGGGTACGTTCCGATGTTGTGGCACGCTGTGGCAGCCTCACGCCACTCGTCAGGTGGATCGAGCAGGGAGACAAATTCGCCTTCACGAATAATGAGAATCGTGTGGGTGGAGACGAACGAGCGCAGCATTGTCTCAGCACGGGCTTCATTGCGAGTCTCATCATTGCAGTCTTGCATGCCGCTCGGAATGGCCGACTCAAACGGCGTCAGGTTCATGATCCGAACCGTGAGGCGTGAAAGCCGTTCTCCTACCTGTTCCGCAGCGATCTCAATAAGGCCGTTGACTTTTTCCTGCCGGCGCGCGACCCCGTTTTCGCTCTTCACTTCACGCGGAAACTCGAACGGTACTTGAATGCCGATACCCGGGCCGATCTCAGGCGTGATTACTTCGCGCTCAACAGCCTCCTGCCAGCCCACCCTGCCATCGCTGTTATCGCGCGAGAGCAGATGCAAAAACCGCACACGCGCTTCAATCCGCATTTGCATGTCTCCCGTCATCAGACAATCGGTTTGCATGCTCCAGGGCTCGTTATTCGCCAGACCATAGCTCTGCGGATAAACCACACCGAAGTTGAACCGCTGCCGATTCTTGATCGTCGACGGGCGGTATGGATAGAGCAGGTACCCCTCGTAGAGGACTGCGCCGGCAATGCTTTCAACGAGTTTGAGATTCATCAATGGATCGTCTCTCCGCCGTGGTCCTTTCCCTGAGGCGGTCCGTTCTCCAAATCGACATCCGGGATAATTCTCTCGAGCGCTTGCTCGAATGTCGGGATGCCACGCCGCATCTTGTAACGGTTGAGCCGCTCGAATACATCACGGCGTAGATTCAGCCAGACGCTGTTTGGATAATAGATCTCCATCATCTCCCGCCACACACGCACCGGCAGCCGATAGCCGGCTTCTTTCTCCCAGGGAATCTGCTGCACCTGTAAAGCGCTGTTTTCCCCTTCATAAAAAATCGACCCGCTGAAGAGCAGCAGCAACGGCACATCTCCCTCCTCCAAAGCGGCGAAATATTTCGTCGCGGCGACGTTGAGATCGAAGGTGCAGGGAACATTCAAATCCACGATCGCGCTGCCCGTGAAAGCAGGAACTGTGACACCGACATTCGCCCAGAACAGGCTCTTCAGCGACCTGTCCCACAACTCCGGTTTGCCGAAAAGATCGAGCAGCTTTTCCTGTTCGTCCGAGTTGTATCGCCGTCGCGTCGCTTCGAGCATGATCTGGCAGCTCAGAAGCACAGTATGAATCGCCTCCCCCGTAGAGTTCGTTGCGCGCAGTTTGAAGGCCAGCGTCGGCGCTACGGCATAGCGCAGCGGTGCGACACTCTCCACCTGAAAATCGAGATCAGGCACGGGACTCCTCCTCACTCACATTCGCCCTCTTTTTCAATTCGAGGAAGAAATGCGTGATCTCTTCCCAAACCTTTGCTCCTCCCGACAACCCGCGCCAATGCGTACGCAAAAGTCCCGTCAGCCGGAAGCACTCGTCAATCGGCGCGAGGTAATATTCATGCTCGTCCTTCCCGCCAGGCCTCTTCATCCTATTAATCAGCAGGGCCTCAACGTCCGGCTCCATCTTATGCAGTACCGGATTGAGCGCCACGATTTCAGCCCAGGCGGCTGATTCGAGCCAGGATTCAATCGGTCCGGCAGGACTGGGGTAGAGAGCAATAAATTTCTGGGCCGCACTGTTGTGAAAGATGAAAGCCAGCTGAATCGGGATGTGCAGACTCTGCCACTGCGCGTCACTGAGACGAAAATCGGACAGGGAGAGCGCGCACAGAGGCACGCGCCTGTATTTCGTTTCGCCTCGATTGCCAAAGAGGATTGCACAGGCCTCGCAGACGCAGATTAGCGCCCGCATTTCCGGCTCGATCAGATGCTGGTGCGCGCCGAAGAGCCCGGCGCTGCAAAAATTGCACAGCCCATCGGGGACGCGCTCGCGTTCGCGGGTGAACCTGCGCAGCGCCGCGAGCGGGTTGTCGCTCATTGCTTGTCTCATTTCAGTCATCTGAGTCTCAGGCTGGAATGAGAAATGGACTTTCCGGGTCTATCGGCTCACGGTCCTCAGGATTGATGCTGGTTACGTCGCGCGGCGTGGACCTTCCCGCAGGCCGCTTTGCGCCCGTGTGTCCTTCACGAATACGCCCCTCTTCCTTGCTTGGCCAGATGACCTGTTCTTCGCCCTTACTTGTGCCCCACGTGGGGACCTGCTTTTCCTTTGCAGGTTGTTGCTTTGCCATTGCATTTCTCCTCAATTACTAGCTGTTTGCCCGACTTCTTCTTCTCTCTGTGTCGCCTCTGTTTGCTCTGAGCCTCTGCGGTGAATCACAGTGTTAGGTTCTTTCTCAGACGTTCCCTGTAACTGCACTAAGACACCGGAACCTTGCGACATGGCTCCCGTGTCTTCGACTTCGATCGCCCGCGCGTCGGGGGCGGCTTCGTAGATCGCCTGCTCGATCAGGTGCCGCAATGTCTCGGATGAAGACGGACAGTCATGACAGTTGCCTTGCAGACGCAACCTGATCACGCCGTCCACAACACCCAACAGTTCGACATTCCCCCCGTGCGAACGCAGGTGCGGTCGCACGTCTTCGAGCGCGCGGTGTGCGCGGGCCTCCAGGTCTAACGGGTGCAGGTCATAGAGAAGCAGCAGCTGGGCCACCAGCTCATCCCCGCCAAAACGGTCGATGATCTCGCGACCCGGCGCCCCGGAGTCGAAGGCGATCTCCAACATCCGCTCAATCCCCGCACCATGCAGTTCCATCAAAGAGCGCATCAGTTCCAGGGCGCCGGAACGCACACCTGAATCGGCGGACGCTTCGAGCATGCGAACCAGTTCTTCGATCCGTTGCAGCCGCCACTGAATTTCACCTCTGTCAAAGTCCGCCATGATCCTCACTTCATTGCGCCGAACATCGGCGAGTGACGCGTCTCCAGCACCTTGCCGTTGCCGAGATACATATGCACGCCGCAGGGCAGACAAGGGTCGAAGCTGCGGACGGCGCGCATGATGTCAATCCCCTTAAACTTTTCGGGCGGGTTCTCCTCGAAGATCGGTGTGCCCTGTACGGCATCCTCATATGGTCCTGGCGTCCCATAGATGTCACGCGGGCTGGCATTCCACGGCGTCGGTGGATAGGGATGATAGTTGGCAATCTTGCCGCCACGGATGACAACGTGATGAGAAAGCACACCGCGCACGGCTTCGTGGAACCCGCATCCGACAGCCTCCTGCGGCACCTTGAAATCCGACCACGTGGCCGTCCGACCGGCACGCACTTCGGCGAGCGCCTGTTCGACGAAATAGATAGCACAGGCGGCGGCGTAGGCCTGGAAGTATGTTCTCGCGCGGTCGCGCTCGATCGCATTCGACCACTTCGGAATCTTCCATTCGAATTCGGTTTCAGGCAGCAACGCCGTCTTCGGAAGGTAAATTTTGACGCTCTGGCCGGTCGACTTGACGTAGCCGATGTCCACCATGTAGTTGAGCGCCGTCGCCCAAAGTCGCGCGATCGGCCCCCCTCCGGTGTCGAGCGCGAGGTGTTCGCGGGTCCGCGCGTCGTACCAGCGCGGAGACATAACCCACGAGTATTTGCCCTCAAAGTCGCGCTTCTGCGGCTTTGGAATGGTCGTCTGGTTCCAGGGATGTTTCTGATCGATTATATTGCCGATCGGATCGTGTGTAACGAATTTCGCTTCGTTCTGCCAGTCTTCGTAGTACGAAGTGCCAAGCAGTATCCGGATGCCGAGGTTGATGTCCACCAGATTGTTGGTAACGACTTTGCCGTCCACGATGACGCTCGGCGTGACGTACATCGCGCGGCCCCACTCTGCCATATTATGATAGGTATAGTCGCAGGCCTCCGGATCATTGAACGCCCCCCAGCAGCCGAGCAGAACGCGCCGCTCGCCGACCTTTTCGTACCCAGGCAGAGCTTCGTAGAAGAAGTCGAAGAGGTCGTCGTGCAGCGGCACGACTTTCTTCATAAACTCCACGTATTTCATCAGCCGCACAAGGTAATCGGTGAAGACCTGAATTGTCGGAACAGTCCCGACACCGCCCGGGTAGAGCGTCGATGGATGAACGTGCCGCCCTTCCATGAGGCAGAACATCTCGCGTGTCAGGCGGCTCATCGCCAGTGCCTCGCGGTAGAATTCACCGCTGAACGGGTTGAGCGCCGTCATGATGTCGGCAATGGTGCGGTAACCGTGCAACTTTGCGCCTCTTGCCTCTTTATGCTGCGCTTTCTCCCAGACGCCCGGATTGGTCTCCTTCACTATCTGCTCGCAGAAATCCACGCCGACGAGGTTATCCTGAAAGAGGTTATGGTCGAACATGTACTCCGCCGCCTCGCCGAGATTGATGATCCATTCGCCAAGCGCCGGTGGCCGGACGCCGAAGGCCATGTTCTGTGCGTAAGTCGCACAGGTCGCATGGTTGTCGCCGCAGATGCCGCAGATTCGGCTGGTAATAAAGTGCGCATCGCGCGGGTCTTTGCCCTTCATAAAGATGCTATAGCCGCGGAAGATCGACGAGGTGCTGTAACACTCGGCGACGACCCGGTTCTTGAAATCAATCTTCGTAAAGATGCCGAGGCTGCCGACGATTCGCGTGATCGGGTCCCAGTTCATCTCTACCAGTCCCGGGGTTTCCGGGAGAACATTTTTTTTCAATTGTGGTGCAGAAGCCATGATGATCCCTCCTTCACGCTCAGTAAGACTTCGGTCGATAGCCGGTCCTGAGATATATTCCCGGATGCCGCCACTTCGGTTCCTTGTTGACAGTCGTATTGGTGATACTGCGCAGGGCGCGAATTGCTCCCCCATAAACTCCGACTGCGCCGGTTGAAACTGAGGCGCCCGGCGGCTCATCCATAAACGGCATGAACTTGTCCGGGAAGCCCGGCATTGTGCAACCGATGCAGATGCCGCCGACATTCGGGCAACCGCCGGCGCCGCGCATCCACCCGCGTTTAGTCACATTGCAATTCACGACCGGCCCCCAGCAGCCGATCTTGACCAGACATTTGGGCGAGCCATATTCATGTGCGAAATCGCCCTGCTCGTAATAGCCTGCGCGGTCGCAGCCTTCATGTACGGTCTTGGCGAAAAGCCATGTCGGGCGAAGCTGATCGTCGAGCGGAATCATGGGCGAGAGCCCCGCTGCCTGATAAAGCAAGTAAAGCAAGGTCTCCATAAAATTGTCGGGCTGCACCGGACAGCCCGGCACATTAACTACGGGGATGCCCGCCGGCGAGCGGAAGTTCCAGCCAAGATAATCGGCCAGCCCCATACATCCCGTCGCGTTCCCGGCCATTGCATGAATCCCCCCATAGGTTGCGCAGGTCCCGGCGGCGACGACCGCCCAGGCTTTCGGCGCCAATCGATCGATCCATTCACAGGTAGTAATCGGCTGCCCCGTTTCGGGGTCGGTCCCCTGTGCCGCCCAATATCCCGCCTCCTTGATTTGTTCGTTTGGGATCGACCCCTCGACAACGAAGACGAAGGGATCGATCTCACCTCTTTCGGCTTGATAGAAAAATTCCATAAACTCATCGCCGACCTGCGGCGCAAGTACAGGATTATGTAGATGCACCTTCGGGAGTCCCGGAATCGCCCCCAGCAGGACGTCTTCAATGCTGGGCTGTTCGGCGGCGGTGATCGAGACAGTGTCGCCATCGCATCCCAGACCAGCCGTGAGCCAGACTATGTGAACCTCTTTCACATCCGGCGGCCGTTCACTGAGTCGTGATGATTGTTTGGCCATGCATGCCCTCCATTTTTATTGTGCCCTCAGTACCATTGTCGATACTGCTGCCCTTGATTTTGATAGTGCGGGCCAAAGGCCGACAGAGGTGCCCCTTAAACGAATGGGCTTCACCTCGCCGGTCAATGTTTGACCGTCAGTGCGGTGGGGTCGCATTTCCAATATCGGGAGTGAAAAAAAGGAGATTTGTCGGGCACTTCAAGGTCAAAACCGAAACAGTGCCGTAGGAGGTATCAGGGAAGTTTCAACAGAATTTGTTACTCAGGGAAGATGTCGAATTCTGTAATATCGGGCTGCCAAGCCCATTGTATGCCTGCATTCTTTAACTTGCAACACCTTTGACTCTCTGGACCGAAGCGTGACTTTATTAATTGCGATTCTTCTCACATTCGTGAAAACAGCAGGGCGGCAACAGATCGCACGAATTCCTGCGCCGGCTTGCATGCGGAACGCCAGACATGCGAGAGTTCATAGCAGCCCAACAAATAACAATAAATTAGGAGAATTCTCATGGTTAAAGTAGCGCTTCTTGTTCGCCTGGAAGCAAAAGCAGGAAAAGAGGAAGAGGTTGAAAAATTTCTCAAAAGCGGGTTGTCGATCGTCGAGGGAGAGCCGGCAACCATCACCTGGTACGCCATCAAACTGGGGCCCTCGACTTTCGGCATCTTCGACACTTTTCCGGATGAGAATGGCCGGCAGGCGCATCTTTCGGGCAAAGTTGCAGCGGCATTGATGGCTAAGGCTTCTGAGTTATTATCGCAACCTCCTCAGATCGAGCAGGTGGAAATCCTTGCGGCCAAGCTTCCCTAGCCGTCGCCCGTCGACCGATGAAGATGGATCACAGAATCAGCCCGGGTGATAAAGTGCCTGCACCTTCCGCTGTGCTTCAGCGTGTGCGCGACCTGGTCAGAAATTTTGGTTGGAATGCGACCGCCTATCAGATCATCAATCCCGGTATCTCACATTGGTTTTCGGAGGCGAAAGACGCAGTCATCGGATATGTCGAACATAATGGCGTCCGCCTCGTGGCAGGAGCTCCGGTCTGCCCCGGAGAGAGGCTGCCGGAGATTATTGGGGAGTTCGAGTGTGAAGCGGCACGCAACAAAATCAAGGTCTGCTATTTCGGAGCCGAAGCGCGTCTCGAATCCTGCCTGGCGGGTTCGTCACGGTATTCGCGAATGTGGCTCGGCGCGCAACCTGTGTGGCAACCTCAAAGCTGGGCCGGAATATTCGCACGGCACTCTTCGTTGCGAGCGCAACTCAATCGAGCGCGCAACAAATCGGTAGCAGTAGGCGAATGGCCCGTTGAGCGCGCCGCCAGTCATCCGGAGTTGCGACGTTGTTTAAGCGAATGGCTGGCGACCCGTGGATTGCCGCCGATGCATTTTCTTGTCGAGTCGCAAACGCTTGAACGGCTCTATGATCGCCGTATCTTCGTAGCTGAGCAAAAAGGCGCCGTGCTCGGATTTCTCGTCAGCTCCCCGGTTCCGCAGCGCAACGGCTGGCTGATCGAACAGATTGTGCGCGGCGCAGGAGCAGTCAATGGGACTAACGAATTGCTGGTGGACACGGCGGTGCGAGCTGTGGCAGCAAGCGGTAGCGGCTATATTACGCTCGGTCTGTCTCCGCTCTCAAAACGCGGTGTAGCCCCCTCAGACTCCAATCCTCTCTGGCTGCGGGCGCTGCTCGCCTGGGTACGAGCGCATGGCCGGAGGTTCTATAACTTTGAGGGCCTTGATGCCTTCAAGGCAAAATTCCAGCCCGAACGATGGGAACCGATCTATGCAATCGCCAATGAACCGCGATTTTCACCTCTAATGCTTTATGCCATTGCTGCTGCTTTCACCGACGGACATCCAGTAAGTTCGGTGTCGCATGCCCTGTGGCGCGCACTTCAGCAGGAAATCGAAAATCTATTTTAATTGCGGATTGGAGAATTTCAGTTTCCTGATTGCCTGAATGATCACTTAATCTCCACCTCAATTACCCGAATCGACTTACTTCCCATGTTAACCGCCTCGTGTGTGACGTTGGCCTCCCGGTAGCCTGCGCCACCTGCCTTTAGCTCCAGGGTTTCGGTCTTCCCGTCGGGATAGTTAAATTTTAAGGTACCACCATCGATAGCTACGCCGACATGCGGATATTCGTGTGTGTGCATACCCGGCTTCTTATCTCCCGGGACGAAAATCGCTTCTTTAACTCGGACTTTTTCATTTTCGAGGATAACCTTGCTGCTGTTCTTCTGAGCGGCTGAAATTCTTGTTCCGAGCCATAGCATTGTTCCTGCACCGCATGTAATCCCAACTACAATTCCGGCGCAAAAGATCGCTGCCATTATGTATCGCTTCATTATCGTTTCTCCTCATGAAATCATTTTGAGCGCATTCACCGCAGAGACACAGAGCAAGCAGAGGCGTCACAGAGATAAGAAGTTAGTTTGTACCATTCCTTTTGTCCGTGACGCCTCTGCTTGCTCTGTGTCTCTGCGGTGAATGCGCTCATGAGTCTTGAATCGTTCAAGGGTTAGCGAATTATAGCTTCGAAGAGGGGGTATTGCAGCATTTCACAGGCTTATTTGATGCAGCCCACTTTTCG
>Ga0126377_10004474_pt1 | contig 10187 bp, 7 predicted proteins | sample PanSoiMetPlot_22_FD_92647 | JGI IMG/M metagenome (GOLD analysis project Ga0126377, IMG submission 92647) | Tropical forest soil microbial communities from Panama - MetaG Plot_22 | ecosystem: Environmental > Terrestrial > Soil > Tropical forest > Bulk soil | place: Panama | collected 2016-02-17 | reverse complement strand
TGGGCGAGGCCGCGCGCGCCGGCGGGTGATAGCGCCTCGAGATCGAACGTGCTCTCCTGGCGTACGAGTGCCGCGAGCAGCAGCGGGTCGATGTTGAATTCGCGCGCCTCGGCTTCGACGGCGCCGCGATGCGGCCAGGGGAAGATGGCGCGCAGCACGCGGGCGTCGTTCGGCGCGCGCATTGCCGCTTGCCATGCCAGGCGCACCGCCGCGGATCCCCATCCCCGGTCGGCGAGCCCCTCGCTCCACGCCAGCAACCCCTCGACCTCGCCCGGTGGCCGGACCAGCACGCCACGCACCTCTGCTTTCGCTTCCGAGTCGAGCCCCGCCAGCACCAGCGTGTCGAGACGCGCGAGACCGGCGCTCACCGCCGGCGAGGGCGCCGCGTCTGGCGGCAAGGCGATGCTGAGCGGCGGGAGCTCCGTGCCCTGGCGGGCGCGCAGGCCGTAGTAGCCGATCGAGTCGTCGCGCGCCAGCAGGTCCCACAGCCCGCGCGCCGTGACCGAGTCGCCGCGCATGAGCGCCAGCTTTCCCAGCCAGAAGCGCGCGGCGAGGCGCTGCGGACCACCGGCGGTCACCTCCGCGCGGAACCAACTGACCGCGCTGTCCGCAATCGTGCCTTTCATCGCGGCAGCGGCCAACCGAAACCGGGCCAGCGACGCACGCTGGTCGGTCGGGTAGCGGCTGCATAGTTGATTGAACCAGCGGATCGCGGTGGCCCAGTCGCCGCGGTCGGCAAACTCATCACCGATCACATACAGCGCGGTGGGCGCCGAGCTGTCCGCGGGGTAGGTGTCGGCGAACGCGGCGAGGGCTTCGGTGGCACCGGGGTCGTCGAGGCGCGCGAGGAGACGCGCCCGCCGATAGATCGCCGCCGGCGCGAGGTTGGAGTCCCGCGCCGCGAATCGGAAAGCGACCACAGCCTGACGCGGCCGGCTCGTCGCGGCGAGGAGGTCACCGTAGAACAGGAGCGTCGGGCCGCTCGAATCACCCTCCTGCACCGCCCGCTGTACTTGTATGCGCGCATCATCCTGGGCGCCGTGCGGCCGCATCGCGCGCGCGAGCGCTACCCGCTCGGCAGGTGCGTGGGGCGGCAGGCTCGCCAGCGCGATGCCGACGCCGGTCGCCGCATCGTCGGTTTCGGGTGAACGTCCCATCAGCGTGTAGAGCGCCGCACGCGCCCGGGCCGTATCGCGCAGCGCGAGCGCGAGCCGCACCACGTCGAGTGCTTCCCCCGCCTGCGTGAACCGCTCGAGGGCTCCGTTCGAATCCCCGGCGGAGAGCAGCGCGCGAGCCCAGGCGGCCGGCGCCTCGCGCGCCGCGGGAGCGGGGAGGTCGGCGAGCAAGCGAGCGGCCCGGGCGGTATCGCGCACGACGCGCGCTTCGCGCAACCGCAGCCAGCCGTCGATCGAGTTCAGCCCCGCGGCACGCGCGGCAGCGTATGCGCGGGCGGCGGAATCGGGCTGGCCCGCGTACTCCCACGCGATCCCCGCGCGTACCGCGCGGAGCGCCGCCTCGCGACCGCGACCGCGCGTCCAGGCGGCAGTGAGGTGCGCGGCCGCATCGGCGTACTGGCCGAGTCGCGCCTCCGCCTGGCCCAGCACCGCGAGCGCCTCTCCTTGCTCGTAGTCGTCCAGCCAGGGGCGCCCGACCAACAGGCTGCGCGCCCGGTCGTAGCGGCGTGCGGCGAGCTCCGCCTTGGCGCCTTCAACGAGGAACCGCGCATCCGGATTGGGCTCGCGCACCGCGGCGCCCAGCAGCAGCTCAGCGGCGTGCCAGGGGCGCCCCTCTTGGCGTAACGACTCGGCGCGTTGCGCCACCGACGCGGGACTCCGGACGGGAGTCTGCGCAGCGGCGACCGCGACACGCGCCAGCGCGACCGCGACGAGGAGCAATGCCGCCCTCACCGGCTGCGGCGCACCCGCTCGAGCACGCGCTCGAACTCGGAGCGCGACAGGGGAGTCAAGCGGTATTGCCCGAATCCGACTTCGTCCTGGAAGTAGACAGTGAGGCGGAGGCCAACGTACTCCCACCGGATGTACCGCACGTCGGTGGGCGTGACCAGGTTCGCGGCGTCCTGTACTTCGTCCGGCTCTCCAAGGGTGATCAACACTTCCCCCCGCTCCGTCTGCCACCCTTGGGTGCCGGGCTCCTGAAAGCGGCGGTTCGCGATGTCGACCCGCTGGAAGTAGTCATCCAATGCCTCGTTCTCGGGCGTGATCGGAATGGGATCGCTCGCCTTGTAGAACTCCTGCCAGGCTGTTGCCCGCTCGTCGCGCGTGGCGGCGGCGAGTTTCGTGACCAGCTCTTTCGCGTCGAAGTAGCGCAACAGGTCGACCATCTGCTCGTAGTTCGTGACGACCCACGTATCGGAGAAGGTCACGAGCACCGGCGCCGCCGCGTGCGGCGTCCCTCCGACGGCTTCCACCTGAAACGTCCCGCGCCCGGCGGGCAACACGCCCGGCGCGATGATGAACACCCCCACGCCCACCGGGCCATCCCCTTCGGGTGACTGGAGTCCCGGCTTGGTGGCGATCGTATCGCGCCACAGCTCGGCGCCGTCCATGTCCACCACGTGTCCAGCCAGGTGCGTTCCTTCCGGCATGTCGTAGGCCTCGACGTACAGCCGGAGTGAATCGGACCCATAGGCGAGGGTGGCCCGCGGGTTCACCACGATTGCCGGCCGTTCTCCCACATTCTCCCGTCCCGTTCCTTCGTACACCGCGATGGGTCCGCCCAACGCACGGCCCTCGAACCGCGGCACGGTGTCCACCTTTTCCTGGCGTGTGACCGCGGGGCCGTCACGGTCCTCGACAACGACCTTCAGGGCGTACACGCCAGGGGCCAGCGTGAGCCACTCTTGAAACACAATGCTCTCGTCGGCGCGCAGGGTCTCCTGGAAGCTCCGGACCTTGACCGTGCCGTCGCGTGCGACCCGGCGCGCGGGGAAGCTGTCCCGAGAGCAGGTGATTTCGACACGATAGCGGGCGACGAAACCAGAGTCGGTGCGCCGGAACGACACTGAGTGATTGGCCAGCGAGATGGCGACCGCGGCGAGCGTGGAGTCCGGCGTGGCGCTCGCGAGGAACGAGAGGGATGCGACGAAGGGGAGCGGGGGCCCGCCCACCACGAATCCCATCGCGCGATAGATGGCGCTGGGATCGAAGAGCGGAAGGATCGTCGCGGCGGGGGGCGCCGGTTTCTCCGTCCCGACCCGCTGCCACGGCCCGCAGCCCGCTACGCAACCCAAAGCGGCGATCAGCGCCAGGCGTCGACTCACTTGCTCAACCTCAAATTCGGGCATTAGTTTCGCCCAGTCCGATGCCCAGCGACGACCTCACCGGCCGAACACTCGCCGGCTATCGCCTCCTCGAACGCGTCGGCGAGGGAGGCACAGCAGATGTCTACCACGCCCAGCATCCCCAACGCGGCTCCTGCGCGTTCAAAGTATTGCGGTTGCGACTGGAGAGCGACCCCACCGGCGTCGCGCGCTTCGTCCGCGAAGCGGGCTACGGCGCGCGTGTGGTCCATCCGGGCGTCGTGCAGCACTTTGAGCACGGCGAGGCGGAGGGGCGCCACTTCCTCGCACTCGAATGGGCCGCGGGAAAGTCGCTCGGGGACCTGCTGCTCGAGGGTGGGCCGCTCGCACCCGCGCTGGTGGTGAAAGTGGTGGCGCAGCTCGCCGCCGCACTCGCCGCCGCGCACGCCGTCGGCATCGTGCACCGCGACCTGAAGCCCGAGAACATCATGTATGACGCGACCAGCGGCACCGTCAAACTGCTCGACTTCGGCATCGCGCGGGACGCGGATCTCACCGAAGAGGAACGTCTGACGCGCACCGGATTCTTTGTGGGGTCGCTCGACTACGTGGCGCCGGAGGCGCTCTCCGGCGAGCTGGTGGACGAGCGCGCGGATATCTACGGGCTCGCCGGCATCGCGTACTACATGCTCACGAAGTGCCACCCCCACACGGCCCGGCGCCCGCGCGAGCTATTTCAGCAACTCCTCACTGCCACACCGGTGCCGCTGAACGCCTCGGCATCCGGCCTGCGCTTCCCGAGTGGCCTGGAAGCGGCCATCATGCGGGGGCTCGAGCGCGATCCCACCGCGCGGCAGCCCACGGTTACGGCATTCGCAGCCGAGGTCCTCAATGGTAGTAGTTAGAGCAACTACTAAATATCGATGATGGATCCCTCGCGCCTCCGTGCGCGCCTCGCCCAAATCCTCCGGGAGCGCTCCGTCCAGAAAGGCGACTTTGTCCTCGCCTCCGGCCAGCGGTCCTCGTTCTATATAGACGCCCGCGTCACCACCATGTCCGGAGAGGGCCTCGCTATCGTGGGCGCCCTGGGGTTGAACCGCCTCCAGGCGCGGGACTGGCGCCCCGCCGTGGTTGGAGGGCTCACGCTCGGGGCCGACCCGGTGGCCTACGCCATCGCCCTGGCGGCCGCCATGCAGGGCCTCCCGATCAACGCGTTCACCGTCCGGAAGGAGGCCAAGAGCCACGGCACGGGGAAGCGCATCGAGGGCAACTTCACCTCCGGGGCCCGGGTCGTGGTGGTCGAGGATGTGATCACGACCGGCCGCTCTGCCCTCGAAGCGGTCGCTGCGGTCCGCGCCGCCGGTGGTGTGGTCGCAGGCCTCCTCGCAGTGGTGGATCGCGGCGAGGGGGGGCGTGCCGCGATCGAGGCCTCCGGTCTCGAGGTGGAAGCGCTCCTGACCGTGCAGGACCTGGGCCTCACAGTATGATGAATACGTGACCGAGCCAACCGACCGGCCCAGCCCCACCCGAACGTCGTTTGCCGACCGCCTGCGCGCGTTGCGCCCGGACACCGCGGGCGTGGAGCAGCGGCTCAAGGACCTTGAGACCTTCTCCCGCGCGCACCGGCGCCGCTGGTTGATCGTTGGTGCCGGCCTCTTGATCGGACTGCTCGGCTGGATGGGCGGCGCGGTCCGCACTGCGCCGATCACCATGGCCGGAGTGGCAGTGGGTGGCGCCCTGTTGAACGCGCTCGTCGGCCTCGTGAACGAGCGTGCCTGGTATCGCTGGTGGGTCGTGTACGTGCTGGCATTGCTCGACGCGCTGCTGGTGGGAGTGCTGGTGGTGTGGTTCGGGCACGGCGGCCTCGTGGCGGCGTTTTTCATCGCGGTGCTGCCGTACGCGTTCGATCAGGGACCGACCGTCGGTGACTTCCTGGTGCTCATTTCCGCCCTCGTGTATCTCGCCGCCGGCCAGGCGCACTACCTCCTGTATGGGGGCGACCCGGCGCTGTCGTCGGCAGCGTACCTCGAGACCTTCGTGTTCATCGCGGTCGCGATGGCATTGAAGCGCATTCCCGCGAGCCTCATCAGCCGGATCCGCACGGCGCGCGACGTCATGAGCGAGGCAGAGCAGGGTCACCTCGCCGTACGCGCGCCGGCGGCGGCGGCCGACGAGCTCGGGTTTCTTGAAAAGAGCTTCAACCGGATGCTCGAGGAGATCGGCGCGACGATTTCCACGGTGCAGCGCGAGGCCGACGAAGTAGCGGCACTCGCCGAGCAGCTCGCAGCATCGGCGCAGGAGCTGCACGCGACCTCGGAGACCGTAACGCACACGGCGCATCAGGTCGCGGGCGATCTCGGGAATCAGCGCTCGATGGTGGACGGCGCGCGAGGGGAAAGCGCCAAAGCCGCGGATCAGGCCGGGACGCTCCGCGTGCGCGCCGAGCTGATGCAGGCGGACGCGAGCCGGCTTGTCTCCGCCGCCGAGCGCGGGCGCGAGCGGGTGGCGCGCGCGAGCCAGACGCTGCGCGCCGTCGGCGAGGAGGTCCGCGCCACCGCCGCGACCGTCGCCGGCCTGTCGGGGATGTCGGAGCGCATTGGCGCCTTCGCGCAGACGATCGCGCGGATCGCGCGGCAGACGCACCTGCTCGCCCTCAACGCCGCGATCGAGGCGGCGCGCGCCGAGCAGCATGGCGAGGGGTTCGCGGTCGTCGCCGACGAAGTGCGCACGCTCGCCGCCGAGGCGGGCACCTCGGCACGCGACGTCGCGGAGCTGGTATCCGAGCTGCGCGCCGGCATCGATGCCGCCGCCCGCGCGATGCAGTCGGGCGAGGCGAAGGTCCGCGACATCGGCGCCGTCGCCGCGGAAGCAGACGGTGCGTTGCAGGAGCTCCATCAGGGCGTGCAGCTCATCGGTGACCTCGTCAATGCCACCGCCGACGTGTCGCGCAGCCAGGCGCAGCGCCTCGCGGACCTCGCCGGCGCTCTCCAGCAGGTGGCCACGATCTCCTCGGCCGCGTCGGAGAGCGCGAACGGCGCGGCGTCGGCGACGGAGACGCAGATCACCTCGATGGGAGACCTCACGGCGACATCGCAGCAGCTCGCGCAGCTCGCGGAACGTCTGCGGGGCAGCATCGCGCGATTCTCCGTGCTCTCGAGCGGGCGCGAGACACCGGAGGCCGCCGAGCGCGCCGCGGCCGACTGATCACCCCGCCCGGGAGACACGAGCGGCGTCCGGTCCTTGGTCCCAGCGCCCCGCAGTGAGGGGGTGAAACGCTCGCAGGGCCTCCCGGTACGGGATGACGAGTACGTCGACGAAGCGCGTGAGGGCGATCTCGAACGGAAAGCGCCGGCGAAACTCGCCCGCCGTGACACCGAGCATCGCTTTCAGGTGGCGACCGAAGCTCTGAGGTGATGAGTAGTCGAGGCGATAGGCGGCATCGGCGACCGAGAGCCCGGGGTTGTGAAACAGGTGCGCCGCATGCAGCAGGCGCACGCCGGCCAGGTAGCTCTTGGGCGACGGCAACCCCGCGCGGAAGAATCGCGACATGAGCGTGCTGCACCCGACGCGGAGGTGGCGTGCGAGCCCACGCACCGTCGTGATGACGGGCGCGAGCCGGGCCAGGGCCTCGAAGAACAGGCGCACGTCGTCGGGGACGGCGCCGAGCGCCGGCAGAACGTGCGCGAGAATTTCCGCCGCGGCTGGTGACGGCGGGCGCCCCACGAGGTCGCGCAGCCGCCGCCAGCCCTCGGGTGCCGTGCAGTCCACGGCCGCGCGCACACCCGTGGCGCCGAGCCGGAGCAACGTGTCGGTCGCTGCGCTGTCGTGACGGGAGAGCAGCGCCACCGCCGGGATCGCGGGAAAATCGCGCACGAAGCGCGCGACGGCCGGCAGCTCGGGCCCGCCGCAACGGTGCACGGAGATGACGAGGGCATCGACGCGGCGGCGGCGCGCCACCTGCAGCGCCGCCCGAAACGAATCGACGTGCAGGGTGTTGAAGTACCCGTCGCCAGCGGCATCGAGGCGCGAGCGGTCGGGCGGCGGGACGAGCGTGCAGATGGTCACCATGTGACGGAGACGATACCGATGGCCGATCAACTCGGGCTCAATACCGCCCGGTGCCGGAATACCGCGAGGGGCCCGTGGCACCACTGACATCCCGCCGCCTCGGGTGGATTCTCGGTGGCGTTGCGGTCTTGCTGTTCGGGCTCGGCGTCTTCGGCTTCTGGCAGAGCTCGAAGCGGATCCCGGCCGATCCCGGCATCAGCTACCGTAGCCCCACGATCCTCGACAAAATGCTGGTGCGCGCGGAGCAGGCCGAGAGGGCTGGAGACCGCGACGCGGCGATCGGAGCGTATCGGTTCGTCGTGGCCGTCGGTGCCGCGAACGACCCGGAGCTCGAGCCCTACATTGTCGCGGCCCAGCGGGCGCTGGTCCGTTTGGGCTACTCCCCCACTGATTCCACCAGGAGCCGCGCCGTTCCCCCACCGCCACCCCCGCCCTGAGGCTCCGCTGGCCACCCGGTGCCGCAGTACTGTCACGACGCTGGTTAGGTACTGCATCCTCCTGCTGCCGCTGATCGGTACCGCTTGCCAGTCCGCGGCGCGGCGTGCGCTGGTGCTCGACCTGTCGTTGTCGGATCCCGCGCTGCTTGGGGGGACCGCGCAGCCGTGGCGCGACGCCGGGTACACCGTCGAGTACCGCCGCTTCTATCCCCACCTCACGCGCGCCGATCTCGCTCACTACCACACACTGCTATTCCTGCTCGGCCGCGAGCCCGAGCAGCCCTCGGACGCCATCGCGCCGGGTGACATCGCGGTGCTGAACGATTGGGTGAAGGGTGGCGGGGTGGTGGTGCTGGCGTACGGGGTAGGCGTGGGATCGCTCGACCGGCGGACCGCAAACGACTGGCTCGCGTCACGCGGCGCCGGCATCACCATCGACGACCGCGTGCTCGAGGACACGAGCGCGCGGCTGCTCGGGCCTGGTGGCCCTCCCTGGGCGCTCGGCCGCCGAGTTGGCGACAACCCGCTGGGATCGGTCTACGACTCCTTTCCTCTCGCGCACAATCACCTGCTCCACGTCACGCGCCGCTCGCAGGCCCTCGCCGCTACGAACAGCCACACGTTTGTGCGCACCGGAAAGGGCGTCGAGCCCCAGCCGGACGCGACCGTCGCAGCGGCGGTGCGTCTCGGTGACGGGCTCGTAGTGGTCGTGAGCCGCGACGCGTTGGGAGTCCTCGCGCCGGCGGAGCGCTCCGTGACACTCGCGCCGCTCGAGACGGGCGCGCTCGAGACAACGCGGGACTTCCTCACGGCACTCGCGCGCTGGACGCGTCGTCCCGCGGAGTGGGCGCACGTGCCGCCCGCGGCGCACGGGCGACCGGTCGCGCGGGCGAACGCACCCGCCGCCCCTCCCGCCACGGTCGACACCGTGCAGCTTCCGGAGGCCATCGACCGCAAGAACGCGCGCCCCACCGATCTGCCGTCGTGGATTCGCCAGGCCGGGATTCGCGCGCTGTGGACGCCACTCCTTACCACGTCGCTGCGCGACGCGGTGCGCCTCGACTCGATCGTTCCCTGGCTCGATCAGGCGGGGATCAACCTCTTCGGCGGCGACGCGCGTCCCGAGATCGTCGCCGACTCGACACACCATCGCTGGGATGAGCGCGACGCGGTGCGCCGCGCCTGGAAGCAGGCGACGAACCTGCTCCAGCCGACGAGCGTCGCCTGGATCCCCGCCTTCGATCTGGCGAGCTACCGGCCTCCGGTTGCATGGACCGATTCGTCGCGCGGCCCGCGCGGCGAGGCCATCGCCGCGCCCTGCGTTCTCGACTCGCTCTACTGGGACGCGGGTGTCGCGCCGGCCTACATCACCCTCGCCCGGCTCGCGGGTCAAGCGAAGCCGCTCGTGCCGGCGCTGGCGATGGACCTCACACCCGGCCGCGCTGCTCAGCCCAGCGGGCATTCGATGGGACAGGAATTCTGCGATCGCGCCTGGCACCTCGCGCTCGTCCACCTGGGCTGGCGTGGTCCTCTCGAGACCGTCCCGGTGAACGAGCGGTATCGCACGCTGCTCGATGGCGGGCTGCTCCCGCTCTATTTCCGCGCGCTCGAGGACCTCGTGGCCGCACGCGCGCAGACCCTGCGAGAGCGCGCGCTCAAGGAGCACAGCGGTTTGTACTTCGCGTTTCGGCTCGCCCGGCTCCCCGGTGACTGGTTCACGCTCGGGCTGTTGCGCGGCTTCTCGATGTCCGATCGTCCGCTGCTCCTGCTCACACCCGAAGTTCAGACGCGCGACGTCCTCGCCGCCTACCGCGCGCGCGGACTCAACGCCGTGCATGCGGTCGAGCTCCCGCTCGCGCTGGTGCGTCAGGGCGCGCTGCCCCGGCTCAAGGCCGTCGCCTTCTCGGGCAACGACGGCTTCTGGCTACCGGGGCTGCAGGGGCCCGCGCGGACGACCGCCGAACGCTTGCGGAACGACAGTGTGGGGCGGTTGCTGCGGCGGATGGCGCGCTAGAACTTGCCTTGGGACTCGGGGGACCGATAAGTTTCCGGCCGGGTGGCGGCAGGGTGCGATGGTCGCGGTACGCCGCCTGTTGTGGGCGTGCTGAGGAAAGTCCGAGCTCCACAGGGTAGACTGCCAGGTAACGCCTGGGCGCCGTAAGGCGACGGACAGGGCCACAGAAAACAAACCGCCCCGCATCCAGGGGTAAGGGTGAAAAGGTGGGGTAAGAGCCCACCGCGCGTCTGGCAACAGGCGCGGCACGGTGACCCCCAGTCGGAGCAAGGCCAAATAAGCAGCGAGACCCGGCCCGGGTCGTTTGAGCTGCGGGTAGGCCGCGTCGAGGTGGCTGGCGACAGCCATCCCAGAGAGATGACCATCTGCCCACCTTCGGGAGGGCAAACAGAACTCGGCTTATGGCCCT
>Ga0126377_10004473_pt1 | contig 10187 bp, 10 predicted proteins | sample PanSoiMetPlot_22_FD_92647 | JGI IMG/M metagenome (GOLD analysis project Ga0126377, IMG submission 92647) | Tropical forest soil microbial communities from Panama - MetaG Plot_22 | ecosystem: Environmental > Terrestrial > Soil > Tropical forest > Bulk soil | place: Panama | collected 2016-02-17 | reverse complement strand
TGGCACCGACGCTGCACCGACACCGGACATTGTCGCTAGCCTGCCCGGCTCGCTGTGAGGATGGTTCTCACCGGCTCGGCTCATAAACCGGGCGAAGTCGTAGGCACCGCTCAGCGCTTGATTGTAGGTCTGCCTCGCCCGGTCGATTGCAGCCATACGCTGGGGATCAACAGCACCACCCGGTCGAACAGCACCAAGGTTGGCACGATCTGCTACGTCAGCCGTGGGATCGTATGCTGCGGTACGCCGTGGGTCCTCAAGACCACCGGGACGTGGCGGCGCTACATTGACCGCTTGCTCACCACCACCCTGCCCAGCAGCATTGGGGATCAGGTTCGTCGGTGGACCTGTCGCTCCACCTTGATCAATGACAGGAGGTGGCGCTGCCGGTCGCGGTGGCGGAGCCGCTGGAGGTGGCGGTGCCATCTCCCGTGCCGTCATGGCCTGCGGCCTAATCCCCGGTGCTGGCAAAGGCTGCGGCTGATCAACCTGTATTGCTCTTGGCGATGGCTGCGGTGTGACGCGCATCCCCGCTGGCGGTGGCGGCAAAGGTGCTGCGCTGCCACCCGTCGTCGACATAGGACCTTGTCCTGTTGCCGTTGCGCCCAACGTCGGAGGTTGGGATGGCTGTGGTGACGGTGGTTGGTTCCGTAGTTGATCAATCTCATTACGAAGTTGGCCAATCCGTTGCTCAGTCTCCGCACGCTGCGATGGCGTCGTGGGCGTCACGAAGCTCGGCATCAAATCGGCGATCTCACGCTCTTTGGCTTGGATCTGCTGTGTTCGCTCGTAGTCAGATCGTAACCCTGTCTGGTAAGGTTCCGTCTGTCCCATCGCTCTCTCTAGTGTGGGCGGGTTAGCGGCAATGCGTTTTTGGCTTTCCTCGTACCGACGTCGAGCCTCAGTCTGCCAGCGTCCATACCCTGACGTGGCTTCTTCCGGCACCTTCGGCGCAAGCCCAGATGGTGATTGAATAACGCCCCGCATTACATCTTCGTCAGCACCTTCCGCTCCGGTTGGAGTAGTCCGAGTTCGCGTATCAGCATCGGTACTTGCTTGTGCCTGTGCCACTTGAAGCGGTTGCGCCTGCTGCGCCCGTCGAGCCTCCATCTGCTCCGACATCTGCCGGATACGCATAAGCTCTTCCATCGAGAGCCCTTCACCTGTGTATCCTTCATCACCCGGCTGACGCGGTAACAGCGGTGTCGGTGCTGAGCCACCTTCTTGGAAGGTAAGCACGGGATTACGACGTTGACTGGGAGCCAAAAACCGCCGCTTCCGCCGATCCTCAATATCCTGCTCCGGGTTCGTCGGCAGAAACTCCCGCATCTGCCGATCACGCTCACGCCAGTCCTGTGCACGATTAAGATTTGGCGTTAACTCAAACGGAGCCGTTCTGATACCACGGTCGACATAGCCCGGATCATCGGTGTCAGGTGACTCGACGTCGGTCACACCACCACGCTGGAAGCGACGCGCTACACCGCCACGATTGTAAAGACCACCGGTACCTGTGTACTGCTCAGGTGGTGCTGGTGCTCCACCCGGGAACTGTGATCCACCCGGTGTCGTAATAGGCGTGCCGCCACCCGGCATATTGACGGCACCCGTCTGCACTGCTTGAGGCGCAGCAGGAGGAGGTTGATTGACCGTCCACGGCCCCTTCATCCCGCCTTTCTGCTTCGCCTTCCAGATCTGATAGTCCTTGTCCGTCTCGATCTTGTACCTGTAGTATTGGTCGTACGGGTTGTCCTTCAGCGTGTTGTTGATCGCCACGAAGGCATTGATGCCGTCGAGCATGTCCCGATGGAAACTCATTGCATCGCCCCCTGTGACGCGAAGGTCGGACCCGACTGCTGCGCTTGTGGCGGGACAGGGTTCTCCTCAGGCTTCGCGACCCGCTGAGTCTCCATCTCTCTGCGCGCTTTAACGATCTCTTTCTGGAACCACTGCTCACCACGCCACTGCATGACATCCTTGGGAAATACTCCCTCACCCGGAGCCACCAACGCGGGTACTGTGTCAGGTCCGGGGATGCCGGGAACCTGAGCCGACTGCGGCACGACACTGCCAGTTTGGATCGCCTGCATCTGCGGCTGTGGCATGCCACCACCGGCAATATGCTGAGCCAACCGGCCCAGCGGTCCTATCGTCACGCCGCCGCGAGCGTAGGTCTCGCCGCTGCCAATGCCGGTACCTCCACCAACATCTCCTCCGCCCAATCCGGCAATTCCAGCGATGCCAACATCGCCACCGCCAATGCCGCCATAACCACTACTCGAAGCACCGTAGCCACTATCATAGCCGCTATCGGCGAAAGCACTGGCATCACTCTCACCCCCGCCACCGACTACTGCAGGCGGCGTATCTTCAACCTTCTGTTCTTGCCCGGGCACCGGCACGCCGCCATAGGCGCTGGCGGCATTCTTAGCGATGGCATCTGACCCCGGAAGCCCAGCATCTCGTGGGTTGGTCGAGTCAGTCTTCGTCTTGCCGTACCTAAGCGGGTCACTGCCGCCACCCTTGCCGTAGGTCCCGCTCATACCTTGAGCGAAGCCACCCCAGAACCCACCGGCTGCGAAATTCGGCACTGTACCGCCATAGGCGAAACTCATCCCTGACTCAGAGCGCGAGCCAGTACCCGGTGCTACACCACCACTGAATGCCATCGGCAGGAACTTGGCGGCGAGACCCAGACCAGCACCGACCGCAGCACCGATACCGGAACCTGACTCCTCGGCCTGCTTCTGCGCCTGCAGGTTAGTGCGGTTGATGTCGTTCCACAGCGCCCCCTGCTTGTTCGACGCATCCATCGCGTCGAGTTCTGCCTTGGGCCATTCTTTCAGTTGCTGAGCACCCATCGCCTGCCACTGTGGTGCAGTACCCAATGTCGAGGCTCCAGAAGCCGTCGTCGCTAGCCCAGTGTTGATCGCCTGATTACGATTGGCTGCTCCCATGCTGCCGAACTGGTTCGTAACAGCGGCATCCTGCTGACCCGTCTGGATCGCCTGTCCTAGTAATTGTTGGCCGGTAAGCTTGGCGTTGATATCGGACTGGGTACCAGCACCGGCTTGAGCGGCGGCACGTTGCGTGCGGATGGTGGCGTCGAGACGGGATGCGACAGCCTTCGGATCGAGACCGTAAGACTTAAGGCTATCAGACGCCGCTGCCGCCTGAGCGTCAAAAGCCTGACCAACACCCGCAATCGCCTGACCACGGTACAGCGCCAAGTTCTCCGGCGAAGCGTAATTGCGCGCGAAGTTGAGTTGCTCCGCCATTGCCGGGGCGTACATCTGTTCATAGCGCGACACTCCCGCTCGTGCCGCGTCGTCGAACATCGTCGAGTTAGACAGCGACGAGTTGATAATCTGATTGGCAATGCCTTCGTTCTTGGCGAACTGATCCTTTGCCCACTGATACTGGTCGTTGCCCTTGGTATAGAAATCGTTGGCCCACTGCGTGGCCTGCGACACGTACTGGGTAGGATCGTACCCAAAGGGCTGCTGCCCGCCACCGTCTGCCATTTCACGCTCCCCTGACGTAGTGCCAGCTATCGCCGTTCCAGTAGCTCATCTTGCCGGACGATGGCTGTATCCACTGATCACCGACATTGTAAGCGACAGGTACTTTCTCGCCGATAAAGGTCCGAGTCACCGGCTCTTGCCCGCGAGTACCCATCATCATCTCGACCACCATCTTGAGTGCCAAGATCGCCTCGTAACGAGTAGCGTCATCTTCTTTGCCTGCTGGCATGGGGATCGACGGCATCTTTGGTGCATCAGGCATTGCGTAGCTCCCGTGCACTGGTGGCGATTTGGACGTTGCTGATGTGGAGTTGTCCCTCCAACTCAAACTGCATCAGGTCGGATTTATAGCCTGACGGCAGACGGAATTGCTGCCCCGATGCTGGTAGAGTGCGCTCCATGATGAGCCGCAAGTTCAAGGACCCATCATCGACATACATGCGAAACTTAGTCGGCTGATCAGGTGTGATCGGCGGCTGCTTATAGAACACCTTCGCCGCTGCCCAGTTCTCCTTGTACGTCGTTTGGAAGATCTTCGACCGCCATGTGTAGTTGGAGAACCGGTCGAACTTGCGAAGATCGAGATGATAGACGGTACCGCCGCCACCACCTGAACCACCACGCAAGAGCATCGTCTCACCAGTCCAGATGTCTTGAATAACGTTCTGTGTCGGCAGATCAGAGGCATAGATGCCCAGTCCCCATCGCTCCTCAGACAGAGCGATGTAGACACCGTTGCGGGCTCCTTGGAAATCCCGTCGAGCAAAGGCTCCCAGTGGGTCACTCAATGCCGTAGCAACTTGATAGGTGTTTTCTTGGAACACACCATCGTTGGGAGACGACACGGCGAAATAGGAACGATTGATATAACTCGCATGTAGGTTCGGCAAATAGAGAAGCTTTGGCCACTGATCCTTACGCACCAGACGCGCCGTAGCATTCACGCCAACACCAGCGCTTACCACAATAAGGCCATTCACCGAGGTATACATCACACCTTCTGGCGCGCTCACGATGGAACCCATCGCCGTGCAAGGCTCAAGACCAACGACCTTGGACAACACCATCGCAGATGGCTTGATACCGATTGCCATGTAGCTAAAGCCTGTCGTCAATACGACCAGCGATTGTTGCTGAACACCCAAGCCAATAATGGGAGCATCAACACCAAGCACGTACTGAGGAGGCCATGCGTGCGGACGATACGGTTCGCAGAACCACACCTCGTCCGCAACGAAGCCTGCAATCATGCCGTTTGGCAAATTCACCAAACCGTTGAGCCCAGCCGGTGGTGGTGCCCAATTGGTCGACTCAAGCTCATCGTTCAGTGCCACTGTGCCACTGGGGATCGTATCAGCATAGGTGAGTGTCATCGCCTGCATCGCAGTCGACGCAACGGTCTGGCTATTGTTCACTGTCCACGATGTGCCAGCACCGGCAGTAATCGTCGTCCCAGCCGTTACACCTGTGCCGGTTATCGTCTGACCAACAGCAATAGTACCAGTGACAGGGTTCGTCGCCGTGAGCGTCGTCCCGGCAATAGATCCAGTGAAGCTGGCATAGGGCAACGAAACGACAAAGAAGAATGTCGCAACACCCTGCTGGTTAGTCACCGTGCGGTAGATGCGGAATGCACCGAACGCTCGTCCTGCCAGATCAGGTGCCGTCGGTGCCGTCAGCGTAATTGTCCACGTGCCACTGGCATTGCCTGTGACAAGCGTAGCCGGTGACGGTTGGCTCTCCTCGCCATACTGCGATACCCATGTGTAGACATAAGCACGGGTCTCTGTCGGCGTCGTGCCGCCAGTAACCACGACACCCGGAGCCGTATGAGGCGCAGGCATGCCGAGTGTCAACGTTGGCTGACCAGCAACGAGACGATCCTTCGTCGTATAATTCGCTGTCGTTCCATCCGCCCAATAGAACGTGCCGCCATGGGCCAGTCCTGACGACGGGTTCCTCACCACCCATGTGTTCTCGTTGGGAAACTCCAACCAATAGCTGTCTATCATATTGTCGATGCCGGGTTTCGAGATCGGCACTCGAAAGACTGAACGCGTGGCATTGTTTACAACGTTGTAAATCGACTCCAATGCAGTGAGCGGACGGATCTGACCAGACTGGATGAACCCATTGATCATCTGATCGGCGGCATAGTCCGGCAACAAGTTCCCATCAAGCAGAGGGAACATGCCTCCGAAGTGTTCTATCCGCAGCATCGGCATTGGTCAGGTCCTGATGATATAGTTCATGGCGATGGTCGGCTGAACTGTGTTGATCAAGGCCGAGTAGTTGTTACCATCATTACGAATAGTACCGCTGCCACTACCACTACCACTGCCGCTCCACGGTGTGTAGACAACAGGGCAGTTGCCACTATGGACGAAGGTTGACCCCGCGCCTGATCCCGCCCCTGCCGATGCCAAGCCGCCCGTGTAGTAAAAGTTGGTCCCGTCTGACCAGTTGGCCCCGCTCACGTTGACAGTGACATTGACATCTACGTAACCGTTGAGACCCGTCGCTCGCGCCTGCTGCTGCCCGCCTGTCGCTCCAAGTGTGTTTGCAACAACAGCGCTAATGCGCCCAGTACCACCATCGACACCAGCAGGCACTCGACCACGCATGTCAGGAACACAGAAGTGCAAAGCATCGACAGTACCAGTGTTCCACGTCGTCCCAATCAGCGCAAACAAAGCAGGGTAGTCGGCGCGAAGAACTTGCTGTCCATTGCACATCAGGAAGCCACTAGGAGCCGTCGTCCCAGCGAACGGCAACACGACACCGGTCGGAAAGATCGTCGTATATGGCAACTCCTGTATAGGACCCGCCCCCGTCGTATCCCGACCCAGAACAACGCCCGCCTGATCAGTCGTAATGTCGTGCTGGTCATTCCAGTTCGATGGTTTGACCAACGTACTGTCGGTCCCATCGGCCTTGGGCGAGGTGAATTTGTGTTTGACGCTCAGTGCCATCACGCCCACCCTTTCCGCGAGATCGTTCGGAACGCTTGTGGGAACCTCCATGCCTGCGCGTTGTAGACGTTGGCCCACATGTTGTTCACACGCGCGTTTGACTTACCAGAATTGTAAAGAAGATCGTTCTCTTTGGCCCCAACAGGGTCACGGAACGGCTTCGCAGGTAGGCGCTGCAGAGCCCACAACACGCCGTAACACAGTGTGTCGACGTACTTGTCGATGATCCACGCATCGACCTCGGGATAGCCTGTCGGCTTGGGCGGCGTGCCCGTGTCCATCAATGGCGTACCGCACGCCTTAGCAATGACTGCCGTCCACGACTTTGCCTCACTCGGTGCGCGTGCCAACCGAATGATGTTGGGTACCCGCATCGAGATGCCGCCATCTGCCCAATTGTAGTAGCCACTCGTGATCGTGTTCGGGTCGTAGACCACCATCAATCGGTTCGCTCGGCCACCGTTCTGGAGGATGAACGGGTAATCCAGCGTGTTGGGTTGGATATTGAGCGGTACCTCCTCCACGAACATATTCGTGTCGGCACTGAAGTCCATCATGATGTAGGTGATCTCTTGACGGATCAGCGCGTCAGGTGCCGCCGGAATAATCGACTTCACCCGCTCGTAAAGACCTCGATAGGGCAGTGGCTCGGTCATTGGTTGGACACCACCAGAGTTGCGTTGAACTTCTGCAAGAAAGCCGAGGCGCGCGTATCCTGCGTGCCCTCGTCATCACGCACCTGCGTCATGCCGACAGCGTAATAGACGATGGCGGGGACCCACTGCTGCTCAATTGGCCATGTGACACTCGGGTCGCCTGCCAGAAACTGTGGCACAACATAACTCGTTTCGAGAAAGATATCGGGCCGCAGCCTGTACATCTCCCACAGACCCATATTGATGTTCATAACAATCGAGTCGTCGGAGTAGCGATACCCTGCCGACGATGAGTTGTCGGTGTCCTGCAGAAGCGTGCGGATCTGATCGAGGATGTCGCCAAGAACGAGGAACGTCTGCGTGGAACTGTCGTAGAACCCGACCACCCACGCGTAACCGTTCCACTCGTACACGACACCAATTGAGTTGGTGTAGCGCTGGCCAACTGTAGGAGATAGCGGGAAGTCCATCTCAGCCATTAGTTAGCTCCCTTTCGGCAAGCATCTGTCGAGGATCATCTTAAGATGCTCGGCATGCCCTGCCTCAGCGCTGATCAAATACCAAGCGCCTGCGCCTACAAACAGCACGTTGAGCAGCAGCACGCTGATGATCAGCGGGTTGGCTTTGAGCGCCTGCAACGCCGCTGTGATAGTGCTCGGGGTAGGATCATCGGCCACGGGTTGGTTTGCCTTCGATCAGGTTGAGGATGTAGTCGCACGGTTCTTTCACCGATACGAACTTGCTGTCGGCCATGGTGATGACGCAGCGTGCGCCGGTAACGACCATCTGGTTGGGGCCTTTGTCTTGAGCTTCGCGCGTCGGATACATCTTGGTGATAAACTGCGGATTGATGTGCAACTTCGCTCCATCAGGCGCTGTCACGGTGATCATAAGTGTTCCAGCAAGAATAAGACCCTTGTCACGCCGGACCAGCAGATCTGGCGGCGGCACCGTCACATCGTCAGCACAAGCAGCCAACAAAAGAACCATCACCAGTTCACCTAAGCGCACATTAAACTCTCCTATCCTTTGATCGGCGCACCGAACACTTGCCAACCCAGCAGGGCGAACAGGATGAACAACAGCACTGTGCCACCCAGTATGCCAACCGTGGCGGTGAACAGAGCGAAGTGCCACAAAATTCCGAACACCAGCCAGATCAGCATCAGCACCCAGAAGATCAGACCTCGCGTCATGACTTCCTCCTTTAGGGTGAACCCCACAAAGTGATCGCGCCGCCTGCGGCAAAGTTGCCGGAACTCCAGAACAGACGCAGCCCGGTAATTGCCCCAAGTGTAGTTCGCTCGGCTGTACCATTGAGAAAGATCACAGCAGTAAAGGCATCGTTGGCATAGGCCGCCTGGTAGTGAAAACGCTTCCTCGTCGCTGCATCACGAATGTTGGTGATAGTTCCACGCCCGTTGATGCCACCACCGCTCGCACTATTGGAAACGTTGATACCTGCTACACCTGTGCTCAGGAGCATCCGATCATTGATGCTGCCTTCCGTCGCTGTTGTGTAGACGCTTGGTGCAGCACCGGAGCCTGTCCCCGTACTAGCAAGCATCTTTGACTGGAGATAATGTGCTGCTGTCGCATCAAGAACTCCGCTGCCATCGTAGAACTGCATTTCGAAAGCCACAGTATTTGTTACCGGCGTCACGTCGAAGCGCAGTTCAAGGTCGTTGATGTCGCTTGGCACGTTCTGGAAGTCGACCGTCGCCTGCCCCGCCGTCGGAACGACTCGGCCAAGCTGCCGCCACGGCACGCCGATGAAGCCGGGTGCGACTTGACTGGCGGCAAAGATGGGGATGGTGGATGCGGTGAACCAATGCTGCGGGCTGGATGTGGTGCCTGTATTAGCGTAGCCCGTTACGTCGATGTAGTCCGTGCCGCTGCAATCAAAATTTCCATCAGTAACGACACCTTGCCAACCAGCCGGGGCACTGTTGATGCCGTAGAGGGCAGAAACGCCATTCTTTCGGATATCTACTTCAACAGTCGCAGCGGCACTGTTGTTGATAGTCACTCCCGCCGTGACGTGATAACGCCCTGCCGGTGGCGTAAATCTGCCGTTGGACAAATTTAGCCAATTTCCACTGTTCCCTGAGATCACCGTCGGAAAAACGATAGCCGTCGTTGTGCCGGTGAGGGTCTGAGCAGATTTTGCAAAGAAGTCCACCGTTCCGGTCCCCGTCATGCTGACCGGAAACCACGCCTGATAGGTGGCGTTGTACTGGTACGTCACGTTGTTCGATGACGAGTAGAAATTTTGGCCGTTGATCGGGGAGGCGGGGAAATCGATGGCCATGCTCAACTCCCCAAGTACGTCATGTTCCAGTAGCTGTAGCGATTGGTCCCGGCAAACAGATTGAGGGTCATGCTGGCCTGACTCCCGGCGAACTGCGTCTTGATGACATCGCCTGCGTTGAGCCGGACGTTGCTGTTGATTTCGACCGTCATGTAAGCCGGTACGCTGTTTGGCGCGATGGTACACAGGTTCATGCGGACGGGGTTGTTGTTGACATAAAGCTGGCCATAGACGTAGCCCCAATTCGCGTTGCTGCCGTTGACGAAATAGAGATGAAGCTGGCAGTTCCACAAACCGCTCTTACCAGCGGGGACCGTGAAGTTGGGTGCGACGTAGCTGCCGCCGGTCGTGTTCAGATCGACGGTGTCCCAGTTGAGGTCCGAGTTTGTCGTCGGAACAGCGGTGTTCGCCGCGCCGCTCGTCCAGACCATCAGCGTCGGCGGCGCATTGATACTGGGCGTCGGCGTCACCGATGTCTGCACCCAAGCGTAGCTGTTTCCATCAAAATAGTAGATCAGCAGGGTGCCGGTCGTGGAGTTCCACCACAGGTTCCCCGGCGTCGGCGAGGCGGGCGGCGTGTCGGAAATCGTCACCGCGCCGCCGCCGGTCGGCAGCACCGGAGGCGTGCCGCCTGCGGTCAGCGAGAACGCGCCGAAGAACGAATAGAGGTTGTTGCCGCTGGCACCGGCGCTGCTAAATCCCTGTATGTCGAACCAATCTGTGC
>Ga0126377_10004471_pt1 | contig 10189 bp, 10 predicted proteins | sample PanSoiMetPlot_22_FD_92647 | JGI IMG/M metagenome (GOLD analysis project Ga0126377, IMG submission 92647) | Tropical forest soil microbial communities from Panama - MetaG Plot_22 | ecosystem: Environmental > Terrestrial > Soil > Tropical forest > Bulk soil | place: Panama | collected 2016-02-17 | reverse complement strand
CCTCGATCCGGTTGTTGGCCCACCGTTCGACCAGGTGCCGGGCGGACGGGATCAGCTCGTCGAGCACCCGCGGGTAGACCGGGGCAGCGTCGGTGACCACCTCGGCCGGGACCACCTTCAACATGGTCAATGCGCGGCGGAAGAACCGGCGGGCGGCGTCAGCGTCCGACGTACCGACACGAGCACGTCGATGACCTGCCCGTACTGGTCGACGGCCCGGTACACATAGCAGCGAAGATTGCAGTGGTGCCGCCCAATACCTGACCTAACACGTAGCTGACCGGCTTTGTGTCCTTGTGGCGACGCGTCGGTTGCGGGTGGCGCTATGCCATCGACGTTGTATGGCGACCGGTCCGGGCGGATGTGACCTGATAGGAACCTGCCGCTAAACAGTTGCCCCATCGCTGTTGTGTCCGCCCGTCCCGGCACCTGGTTTAGTCGGAGCCGGACGTGGCGGACATTGAACGTGCGAGACCAGTCTGCAGGCTCTGCGGTGTCAGCGCACCAATCTGGTGGTACACGATCATGCCGGAGGCGTCGACGAAGACTGTGTACGGTAAGCCCACGGCCCCGACCGCCGCGGCAAACCGTGCCTGTTCGTCGAAGGCCTGCGGGTATGTCGCACCGGAGGCGGCTAGAAAGTCAAGTGCTGCGGCGCGTTCATCCTGCGAGTCGATTCCGATGAACAGCACACGGTCGCCGGTGGCCGCATGGGCAGCCTGCAGCAGCGTCGCCTCTTGTCGGCACGGTCCGCACCATGACGCCCAGAGGTTGATGACCTCCGGCCGGCCAGCGCTTGCGCCTATCGCGACCTGACGGCCCGCGTCGATCAGACATGGCAGCCGCGTGGTTCCGATGCCGGCAAGTGGAACGCTCGAGCCGGTCGGGCAGGGCACGGAAGCGACAGCGGTCGCTGCTCCCGCCGAGTGTGCGTGCGCCCCGCTCGAACAAGCGCCGAGCAATACGAGCGGTAACACGAACATTGCGCGCCGCAGCCTTCCCGCAATGGTGGTCATTCACCGGCTCCTGTAATGCGCTCCGAGGATAGGTCTACCTGAGAAAATGCTGTAAAATCCATGCACCCCAATCAACCTGGCAGCGTGCGAGATCCCAATGTCGGAAAACCGTGTGCTCGCTATCGACGACGAGCCAAGAGTGCTCGCCTTCGTGTCGCGCGCGCTCCGCCATGAGGGCTTGGACGTCACCACTGCACGCAACGGCGAAGACGGCTTTCGGTTGGCAGTGGCGCAGCCATTCGACGTGATCATCCTGGATCTGCTCATGCCCGGTTCCGACGGCTTCTCGGTGCTGGGGCGCATCCTGGCCAGGCGGCCGGAGCAGTCGGTGATTGTGCTGTCGTGCCTGACAGACACGGGTTCGAAGGTGCGCTGTCTGGAGATGGGCGCCGAAGACTACGTCGCCAAGCCGTTTGTCCTGGACGAGCTGCTCGCTCGTGTCAAGGCCCGGATCCGGTCCAGAATGCCGGCACAACCGCACACGTTGATGACTCGCCGCCTGATCCTGGATCCGGTACGCCAAGAGGCCGACGCCGGTGCCGGGCGGGTCGGTCTGACGCGACGGGAATCGATGCTGCTGGCCGAACTGATGCGCAATGCGGGCCGGGTCGTCTCCAAGGAGAGACTGCTCGCGTTGGTTTGGGGATACAGCTTCAGCTCCGAGTCCAATGTGGTGGATGTGTACGTCCGTCGGCTGCGCGCAAAGCTGGATCCAGAGGCAATTGACACCGTCCGGGGCGAAGGGTACGGGGTTGACCTTGACTGAACAGATCCTGCGGTGGGCCCGCCGGTACTGGGTCGAACTGGTTTGGGCACTGTTCGTTGGTGTCAACACGTACGGGATCTTGGTATTCCGGGACTGGGCCACCGTGCCGTTCCACTTCATCTGGATCGGTCTCTCATTGATGTACGGCTGGCGGGTCTGGTCGCTGCGTGGTACCGCCGTCGCGTTGGGTTCCGTCATCGTGCTGACCGGCGGCGCACTCCTCGACGATGTGCAACGAGGCCACCAAGCGCCCGATGAGCTGACCGAGATCCCGTTGATGTCTCTCGTGTTCTTGGCGATGGTCTGGTACGTCCGGCGTGCGGTAGCGGCACGGGAGGTCTCTCGTCGCGTGTCCGAACACAACCTCGCGCTTTTGCAGCGCCAGCGGTTGCTCGTGCAGGACGCCTCGCACGTTCTCCGCACCCCGTTGACGATCGCGTTGGGGCACGCAGAGCTCGCACGGCGTACCGCGACCGATCGTGGCATCCGGGACGACATGGACGTGGTCATCGAGGAACTGCACCATCTCAAGCACATCTCGGACCGGTTGCTGACGCTCGCTGCGACCCAACAACCAGACTTTCTGCGTCTGGTCAGGGCGCCGGTGGACGTCCTCGTGCGGCAGGCGTGGTCCCGCTGGTCGGCAACCCATCCCCAAGTCACGCTCGGTCCGCTCGCGTCCACCGCGGTGCCGTTTGACCACGAGCAGCTGCGCGACGCGGTTGACGAACTGATCAACAACGCGCTGCGGCACACACCCCCACGTACGCCGATTACCGTGTCGGTCGTGGATGTGGACGGCGGGGTCGCGATACGCATCGCGGACCGTGGGCCTGGTATCCCGCCCGACATCCAGCATCGCGTGTTCGACCGCTTCGCCCGGCTGGGCGGCCGCTCTTTGGACGGCGGCTTAGGGCTCGGTCTCGCGCTGGTACGAGCGATCGCCGAGGCCCATGGCGGCAACGTTTCTGTGCAGAGCATCCCCGGCCAAGGCGCGACGCTGTCCCTGCGACTGCCGGTTGCCGTCGCAACGGCGCCCCCGGCGCGCAACGACATCGGAGCGGCGCCAGTCGACGTGGAGGCGGTGACGCCGGTCGGCTGATCGGCCGGCCGTCCTGAACCATGGCGTCTCACGGCGCCCGCGCGCACGGTGGTCATGTGCCGGGCGGCCGGGGAATCTGTACCGGCTGGTTGAAGGATCCATAGCGGTCGTCCATGAAGTGGCCGGGCGCCCACATCTGCGACCGGAGCACAGTGCCGTGGGATTCGTCGATCCACAGCGTGAACCACACGGGTTCCGGATCAGCGCCGTGCCCACCGAAGAACGAAACCAGCCGCACTGGTACCCCGTGGATGCTGCCCGAGCCTACGACCCGTGCGTCGACAACCGGCTCGAACGGCTTCCACGCGAGATATGGCACGGGAGCCGGTTGTGCCGCGATCGGGGCACTCCATGGCATCGTTGGCGAACTCCGCTTGTACTTCGACGTGCCGAGCCACAGCGTGTCGTGCGGCACTCCGGAAAGCCACATGCGCAGGTACATCTCGTGCGGCACCGCGAACGCGTACGTGCTGCGGATGCCAGAGAAGTCTTCGTCGACGGAGTAGCTCAACAGCCCAGCCATCCACTCGCTGCCCCGCTCTACCAACGCCCCGCCATCCGGCGCGGGAAGCGGTGGCAGAGTGAAGTTGGCGGTGCCAGCATGCGCGCCACCGACCTCTACCGCCGCCGGCTGCGCACCCCGCAGATTGACCGTGCCACTCCAGCACGACTCACCGCAGGCAAAGAGGTCCGACTCCGCGCCGTCCACGGTCAGGCGCACCGTTCCCGTCGGACTGGGCGCGACGTACGCGAAAACCTGATTGGTACCGGGCCGACCGGGCCGCACGGTTAGCGCGACGAGGGTGTCTCCGGCGCGACCGGCCAGAGTAACGTCCCCGGCCCGAGGAAACGCCGCCACCGCCGCGTTGCCCGAGCCGTTCGCGGCGCGTTCGGCGGCCTCACGAGCCTCCTTCGGCACCACCGGAAAGGCTGTCAGCACCGCGGCGACCGCCACCACCAAGACCGCGAGCGAGGCCTCGGTGCGCACCATCGGCCGGTGCCGGACCGCCAACACAGATAGCACCGCCATGCCGGCAACCAATGCACCCTTGACCACCAGCACCCGCCCGTACCCGGTGTCCAAAAGGCCGCCGAGTCCGTCGAGTAGTTGCGTCGCCTCCAACAGACCCAGACCGACCGACGCCGCGAATGCCCACGGAGCGACACAGGCGAACCGTTTAAGCAGCGGCTGTCCGGCGACCGACCAGCTACCGGCCAGCCACTGAACCGCCATGGCCATGATGCCGCCGGCCCACACGCCCGCAGCGCCCACATGCAATGCGTTCACGGCAATGCCGAACCATGCCGGCTCCACATTGGCCGCGTGGCCGGCCGCACACAGAACGATCACGATTCCAGCGACCAGCGGCGGCGAAAGTACCCGCTGGCGCACCGCGAACGCCACCAAAGCGGCGGCCAGAACGAGGCCGGCCAGCCGAGCCCAGCCCGTCATTCCGATAGAAAGGTAGTCGGCAACGGCCGACAGCGACGGCCGAGTGGTAGCGAGATTCGCCTCCGCCACGACGACGGCCGCGGCGCTTATCAACAGCCCGACTGCCACCGGCACCGCGATCTCACGCACCGGCACGCCGCGCGCGATCCGGCGCAGCGTTACCAGGCCGCACGCCAGCAACAGCAACGCAAATTCGATGCCTCGAAGCAGCGCCACCGCGAAGTCGCCGGGCGTTGGTCCACGAACGCCGCCTACTGAGCTGGCCGTGACCGGCACCGCGACACCGAACTCGAACCTACCGGTGATGGTGTGACCGTCGACTTCGCTGACGGTCGTCCAGTCGACCTGATACACGCCGGGAACTGTGCTCTTTACCCGTACTGTCATCGTCTGACCGTCGACAACACCGATGAACCGTTGGCCGGCCGGATCAACGACGTCGGCGTGCGAGAGCGTCGGAGCCAGCGCTTCATCGAATCGCAGCACAACCGACTCGGGCGTGGTACCCACGGTCGATCCGGCCGCCGGACTCGACGAGACCAGCACGGCGTGTGCGAGCGCCGATGTGGGGGTCAGCAGGATCGTGATCGCGATCACGGCGATGCTAACCAGCAGCCGACCGGCCGGTCGGCGTGCTGCCCAACGCCGCGTCATGACCGGCTCAGTGCACGATGAGCGCGGCGATGACGAGTGCGGCCAACACCACAAGAACGGAAATGAAGACCGTCGCGTGGTACTGGGTCCGGCTCGGCTCAGGCAGGCCTGCCGGGTTGCAGTTCCGGCAGACCGATCTACCCCAGGCCGTCGGCCCCCCGCAGCGGATGCACTGGTCGTGCGCGCGCGCCATGCTCACTGCTCCCCCTCACCCGGCCGGAGACTCGGGCGCTGCGTCGCTGCCGCGTTGGCCCAATCTCTGGCCGGCAACCTCCCCGCTCGCAGACTCGCCGTGCTCACTCGGCCTCGTGTTGGCCGTCAACCCGGCGGGCCCGGTTGTGTCGGTCTGCCTGGGAACCGTGACGTGACTATTGACGTCGTGAGCAGCGGCGTGCGCGACCGCGTGCGCCCGCCATTGATGGTGGACGTCGAGGACCCAGCCCACGCTCGCGACCACCAGCACAACACCGCCCGGCAGCAGCGCCCATCGGTTGGCCACCGCACCTATCACGAGCCCGACCGCGGCCACCGCGAAGACCAACGGCCAGATCGTGGGACCGACGTGCGGTTCGTCGTTCGCGACCGGTGGTGAGTCGGTTTCCGTCCGCGCCAACTCGGCCCGGGTGCGACGCAACAACGAGACGCCGTATCCCCCGATCAGCAGCGCCCCGGCCGCCACCGTCAAGGACAGGACGAGACCCTCGTACTCACGGGCGTGCATTCCGTACACGATCGCGGCGACTATCAGGAAGACTCCGAGGCCTACAAAGAGCCGGAAGGACAGCTTCACACGTACTCCCTCTCGTCAGCCGGCAGCCGCGTACAACAGCAGATATATGACGACGCCGAGGACAACCACGAAGTACCAGTAGATGCTCGCGGCCACCAGCGGCTCACGCGCGAGCGCCAACTCGCCGGATCGCGCCCGCGCCAGGACGAGGGCGAGCAGGACGATGCCGCCGGCTACGTGCGCCAGAGCCAGCGACGTGATGGTGTAGAAGAGCGACTCGTAGATGCCCTGGCCGATGCCGAAGTGCAGGCCGCCGAATCCGTACGCGACCAGCGCGACGAAGGCGATCGCCGCGACGACGGTCGCCCATAGCCAGGGCGTGGTCCGGTCGCGATGACCGGATCTGCGGGCTCCACGCCGGGCAAGTGCCATCGTCACCGCGCTGAGCAACAGGATCACCGTCGCGATCGTGGGCAGGTCGCGGGATGGCGTGGACACGTTTCCGGGCGGCCACACCTTCGTCTGCGTGTAGGCGCTCGCGTAGATCCCGAAGAAGGCGCCGAAAAACACCGCCTCGGACGCGACGAACAGCGTCATCGCCATCACGGCACTGCTTGCACCGCGTACTGCGTACCGCTCCAGCGCCTCTGGCGTGGTACCGGTCACGATGTCACCTCCGCGGCTGCCACGGCGAGCCGGCGGTCGCGCACCGGTCGCTCGGAGGTGATCGGTGGGAGTTCGTCGAAGTTGTGCGGCGGCGGCGGTGAAGACGTCGCCCACTCCAACGTGTTGCCCTGCCACGGATCAGCGGGCGCGGTCCGCGGTCGGCGCAGCGAAAGGAACAGGTTGATCCCGCCGACGATCATTCCGATGCCGATGACGTAGGCACCGAGCGTCGCGACGAGATTGAGCGGTCCCCAGCCGGAGGACGCTGGATAGGAGGCGATGCGGCGCGGCATGCCGGCCAACCCGAGGAAATGCATCGGGAAGAACGTGACGTTGAACCCGACAAACGTCAGCCAGAAATGGATGTGGCCGAGCCGTCGTCCCAAGTATCGGCCGGTCATCTTCGGGAACCAGTAGTACATCGCCGCCATGATCCCGAAGAGGCTGCCACCGAAGAGTACGTAGTGGATGTGCGCGACCACAAAGTACGTGTCGTGGATCGCGTAGTCCATCGCCGGCGAGGCCATCCACACGCCATCGATGCCGCCGATCACGAACATCGCGACGAAGCCGAGGGCGAACACCATCGCCGGCTCGAACCGGATCTTTCCCCGCCACAATGTGAACAGCCAGTTGAAGAACAACACACCCGTCGGTACCGAGATCAGCTCGGTCGTGATCGAGAACAGGGAGTCATCCACCAGACCCGTCGTGTACATGTGGTGGCCCCACACCGTGAACGACAACGCCAGCACCAGCAGCAGAGCGGCGATCACACCGCGATAGCCGAACAGTGGCTTGCCGCTGAACACCGGGATGATCTCCGAGACAATCCCCCACGCCCCCATGATCAGCATGTAGACCTCGGGATGGCCGAAGAACCAGAACGTATTCAGGTAGTTGAAGACACTCCCGCCGTGCGACGGATCCAGGAAGACCGTCCCCAGATGGCGATCGGCGAACACAATCATCAGCGTCGCCGTCAGCGCCGGCACCGCCAACACCACAAGGACCGATGTGGACAGCGTCGCCCAGGTGAAGATCGGCACTCGGGACATGCTCATGCCGGGTGCGCGCAGGCGCAGCACGGTAACGATGAAGTTGATCGCGCCGAGCAGCGAGCTCGTGCCGACCACGAGCAGCCCGAGCACCCACAGGTCCTCGCCGGTGCCTTCCTGCAACGCGAGCGGCACGTAGTTCGTCCAGCCCGCGGCCGCGGCGCCGCCGGAGGTGAGGTACCCGGACAGGATCGTGAGCCCACCGACCGGCAGCAACCAGAACGACAGCGCGTTGACCCGCGGGAACGCCATGTCGAGCGCACCGATTTGCAGCGGCACGAAGTAGTTGCCGAAGCCGGACAGCAACGGCAGGATGACCAAGAAGATCATGAGCGTGCCGTGCATCGTGAATGTCTCGTTGTACGTCTCGGGCGACAGCACGGTGTTGTTGGGCTTAGCGAGCTGCGTCCGGATCAGCATCGCCATGCCACCGGCGATCGCGAAGAACGAGAACGAGTTGACCAAGTACATGATCCCGATCTTTTTGTGATCGGTGGTGGTGAGCCAGTCCAGCGCACGGGCTCCGACCGGTCGCGGCGCAGTCGACGCGGGACGCACCTCGGTGGTCGTCATCGCTGTCCCCTCTCCATGTCTGCACCCATCAGCGGACGACCAAGGTGCCGGCCATCGCCGGGCCGTGAATGTCGCATTGGAAGTAATAGGTGCCGGCCGGCAGCGCCGGAACCGTAAAGGTCTTCGTGGCGACGCCGGTGACGGTGGGGCTCAGGTAGAACCGGTGGCCAAGGTCCGGCGAGTCGTACACCGCGAAGTTGTGGTCGATGCCGCGGTCCTTGTTCGTGATCGTGATGCGGAACGGAACTCCGGCCACGACGCCGACGCAGTCCTTGTCCCAAGACGTCTGGCTAGCAACGAGCGTGAACGCCGACCCGGTCGTTTGGCAGCTGCCGCTACCCGGGGCATGAGCCTGGCTCTCTTGTGCCACCCAACGCTGGAACTCCTGTTGCGGCACGACCTTGACGGTGAGTGCCATCCGCGAATGCCATAGCCCGCAATACTGCGCGCACTGGCCGTGATACGTGCCCACCTTGGTGGGCGTGATGGTGAAGATGTTCGGATGTCCCGGCACCGCGTTCTTCATGTAGAGCAGGTCCGGCACGTAGAACTCGTGCATGACGTCGGTAGCGCGCAGCTCGATCCGCGTCGGCACGTCGACTGGCAGTTCCATCAGCAGCGGCGTCTTGTTGGTTTTGCCAGTCACCGTCACCTTCTCGGCGACGTACCGTGCGGACCACTCCCACTGGAAGCCGGTAATAACCAGCTGCTCGACAGGATGCGCGTCGTTGCGATCGACAGTCGCGACCGCACTCTCGCCGAATATCAACAGCGCGATGACAATTGCCAGTGGTCCGGCGAAGAACGCCGCGAGCGCGCCGCGGTTGCCCGGATATTGCCTTGGCGGTACGTCGTCGCCGGGGCGCTTACGGAACCGAACGATGCAGTAGAAGAGCACGCCCTCGACGAAGGCGAAGACTGGCAGCGCCAACCAGAGGATGGTGTAAAAGAGCGCGTGGACCTCGGTTGCCTTGTCCGAGATCCCCTCCTTGACGCAGCCGCCTAGTACCAACGGCAAGAGCAGGATCGCCATGCGCCGAAACGGTCGCCGGTTCCCTGCTCGCGGGGTTCGGGTGGGTCGCCGGCCCGAAAGCCGGCGACCCACCGTGGCCGCGGGAGCGTCAGTCACCACGGCGGTCACGCCTGCGCCGATGCGGTGAATGCTTTGACCATGCCGATCGACGCATGCACCGGACCAGTACCACCACCGGCCTTGCCGTCCTGCCAGCAAGCGATCACGTAGTTGCCCGGCGGCAGATCGAACGTGCCGACGCCGGTAGCGCCCGTGTTCACCTCGCCGATCTCGCCGAAATGCAGCCAGTCGTCTTCGCTGTCGGCACCCTTCGCCTTCGCATCGGCGACCAGATCGTCAAGCGTCTTGCCCGCCGGGATCTGCACGACCACCATTTCGTGCGTGATCGGGAACGACTCGTTATTGGCGAATACGATTCGGAACGGCTTGTCCGCCGGCACCGAGTCCGGCATGCCGCCGTAGGTGAACTTAGACACCGACACCGAGTACGTTGGCGCGGCCTTCGCCGTGCCCGCCGCTGGTGCCGCCGACGATGACGCCGTGAATGCCTTGACCATGCCGATCGACGCGTGCACCGGACCGGTACCACCACCGGCCTTGCCGTCCTGCCAACAGGCGATCACGTAGTTGCCCGGCGGCAGATCGAACGTGCCGACGCCGGTACCGCCGGTGTCGACGTCACCGATCTCGCCGAAATGCAGCCAGTCGTCTTCGCTGTCGGCGCCCTTCGCCTTGGCATCGGCGACCAGATCGTCGGCCGTCTTACCCGCCGGGATCTGCACGACCACCATTTCGTGCGTGATCGGGAACGACTCGTTATTGCTGAATACGACGGTGAATGGCGTGTCCGCCGGCACCGTGTCCGGCATGCCGCTGTAGGTGAACTTCGACACCGACACCGAATACACCGGTGGCGGTGCGGCGGCCTTCACGGTCACCGACGACACCGCGGTGAAGGCTTTGGCCATGCCGATCGACGCATGCACCGGACCGGTACCACCACCGGCCTTGCCGTCCTGCCAACAGGCGATCGCATAGTTGCCCGGCGGCAGATCGAACGTGCCGACGCCGGTAGCGCCCGTGTTCACCTCGCCGATCTCGCCGAAATGCAGCCAGTCGTCTTCGCTGTCGGCACCCT
>Ga0126377_10004470_pt1 | contig 10189 bp, 5 predicted proteins | sample PanSoiMetPlot_22_FD_92647 | JGI IMG/M metagenome (GOLD analysis project Ga0126377, IMG submission 92647) | Tropical forest soil microbial communities from Panama - MetaG Plot_22 | ecosystem: Environmental > Terrestrial > Soil > Tropical forest > Bulk soil | place: Panama | collected 2016-02-17 | reverse complement strand
CCGACGATTCAGCACATCAACGCCCTGCGGGCCTCGTTCGCGAACGCGCCCGAGGAATTGTTACGGGAGACCGTCGCGCACGCTGACGCGCTGCCGCAGATCGTGGCGGTGACTGCCGTCATGGCGTTGCGGGTGCTCGGTCTCCACATGCACGACGAACAGCTGCAGGCGTCGCTCGCGCTTGCCGACGGCCACATCGTCGAAATGCAGACCGGCGAAGGGAAGACGCTCGCGGCCGTGGCGGCGGTCGTCTGGCACGCGCGCTCGCACGGCGGCGTACACGTACTGACGGCAAACGACTACCTCGCACATTGAGACGCCGAATGGATGCGGCCGATCTACGAGCGGCTCGGGTTGACCGTTGCGTCGATTCAGCAGCGTCTGTCGACGAGCGAGCGGTGGGCCGCGTATCGGGCCGACGTGACCTATGCCACCGCCAATGAAGTCGGCTTCGACTATCTGCGTGACGGGCTCGCCTGCGACGAATCGGAGCTCGTGCACCGGCCGTTCGGTCAGGTGGCGGCGCTCATCGACGAAGCCGATTCGATTCTGATCGATGAAGCGAGGATTCCGCTGGTCATCGCAGGAGGTGCGTCTGAACGATCCGACTGGCCCGTGCTCGCGGACCGCGCGGTTCGCGAACTCCGGCCCGGCTATCACTACGGAATCGAGTCGGGTGGACGCAACGTGGTGCTCACGCCAGCGGGCGTGCGGTACGTCGAGCGCGCGTTCGGCATCGCGAATCTGTTCGATGCCGATCAACTCGAGGCTCACGCTGCAGTGCAGGACGCGCTTCACGCACACGCACTGTTGAAGAGGGATGTGGATTACGTCGTGCACACGGGCGCAGTGCTGTCGGTCGACGAGTTCAAGGGCCGCATTGTCGAAGAACGGCGCTGGCCCGCCGGTCTGCAGACCGCGCTCGAGTGCAAAGAAGGCGTACGACTCAAGATGCAGGGCCGCGTCCTCGGCTCGATTACGGTCGAGAACCTGGTTGCGATGTACGGACGCCTGTGCGGTATGACCGGCACTGCCGTGACGCAGGCGTCGGAGTTCCGCGAAATCTACGATCTGCGCGTCGCGCCAATCCAGCCGCATCGACCGGTCGTGCGTGTTGACGAAGCCGATCGGCTGTTTACGACCAAAGCGGAGAAGGAGGCGGCGGTCGTCGATGAGATCCGTCGCCTGCACGCCGGTGAACGTCCCGTGCTCGTCGGCACGGCGAGTGTTGAAGAGTCCGAGCGGCTCAGCCGCCGGCTCGGCGATCTTCCGCATCACGTGCTGAACGCGCGACATGAAGCGAGTGAAGCTCAGATCGTTGCGCGCGCCGGTGTTCGCAGTGCCGTCACGATCTCGACGAACATGGCCGGCCGCGGCGTGGATATCGTCCTTGGTGACGGCGTCGCCGAGCTCGGCGGCCTGCACGTCATCGGGACCAATCGTCACGACAGCCGTCGCATCGATCATCAGCTGCGCGGCCGCGCCGGCCGTCAGGGCGATCCGGGCAGCTCGCAGTTCTTCGTCTCGCGCGAGGATCCGCTCTTCCTCAAACATGTACCAGACGATCCGGATGTCGAGCCCGATCAGGTCCAGCGCATGGCCGAAGGGCAGAATCTCGACATCCGCCTGTTCCTGCGCAAGTACGAGTCGCTGATCGAGGGACAACGCCTCGCGATGCGCGAGCGCCGTGACGACGTGCTCACCGGGCGGACGCCGACGACGTCGACGAGGGAGCGACAGGTCACGCTCGAGGCGATCGATGATCTCTGGTCCGACTATCTGGCAGCGATCGCTGAACTGCGCGCTGGCACACCGTGGCTCTCGATCGGCGGCAGGAATCCGCACCAGGCGTACCTCGCGGAAGTCCATGGCATGTTCCAGCAGATGACGGGATCAATAGACGACGAAGTGCAGCTGCGGCTCGCTGAAGCTGATGCTGGCCAGACAGGTGGCCGCCAGCGCGGTGCCACATGGACCTATCTCACGACTGACGAGCCGTTCGGGCCGCTCACACAACGGATCATCAAGGGGGTCATCCGGATGATTCGAAGGAAGTGATCCCGTACCTTAGAGCGGCGTGTTCCAGCCGCCGATCTCCGCCACCAGACGATCGGCTTGCGGCGGTCCGCACGACCCGGGCTCGTACTCGAACATGGGCCCGGGGTTCTGAAGGAGTGGGTCGACGATCGCCCAGGCCGCTTCGACGACGTCCTGCCGCGCGAAGAGCGTGGTGTCTCCGGTGATCGCGTCGCCGAGGAGACGCTCGTAATCACCGAGCCGGTTCTCTGCCGGTTCTTCGACGACCGACAGTTCAACGGGACGCCCGCCCATCCCTTCGCCCGGCCGCTTGGCCCTCGCGCCGAGCGCGATGGCGACGTGTGGTGCGAGACGGAAACGGACGTAGTTGCCGATGGAAGGGATGGCTTCGGTGAAGACGACCTGTGGCGGCAGCTTGAACTCGACGATGACTTCGGTGGTCGTGGTGGTGAGACACTTGCCGGCGCGGATGTAGAACGGCACGCCCTGCCATCGCCACGAGTCGACGCTCAAGTGCACCGCCGCGAACGTTCCGACTGCGGAGTCTTTCGCCACACCGGGCTCGTCGCGATAGCCTCGGAACTGCCCGCGAACGACGTCTGACGCACTCAGCGGCCTGATGTTGCGTAGGACCTTGGCCTGTTCGTCGCGAATGGCCTCCGCGTACGTCGACGATGGCGCCTCCATCGCCAGGTAGCTCACGATCTGCAGCAAGTGATTCTGGATGACGTCGCGGACAATGCCGGTCTCCTCGTAGAACTTGCCGCGGCCCTGAACGCCGAAGCTCTCGGTCATCGTGATCTGCACGTTCTCGACATAGTGCCGGTTCCAGATCGGCTCGAGAAAGGCGTTGGCGAAGCGGAAGTAGAGGATGTTCTGTACCGCCTCCTTGCCGAGATAGTGATCGATGCGGAAGATGCAGTCCTCCTCGAAGACGTCGCGAAGTATGCGATTGAGCGACTTCGCCGACGCCAGGTCGCGACCGAACGGCTTCTCGACGACGACGCGTGCGTCTTCCACGCAATGGGCGTCAGCGAGCTGTCCTACAACCGTCGGGAACATGCTTGGCGGAATGGCCAGGTAGTGAATGGGACGCTGCTGGTGATCGAGCTCGGCTTTCAGCCGCAAGAAGGTGGCGGCGTCGTTGTAGTCGCCATCGACGTAGCGCAACAGAGACACGAGCTTCGGAAACGCGTCCGGATCTTCGCCGCCGCCGTGCTCGATGACCGATGCCCGCGCACGCTCGATGAGGTTCTCTCGCGTCCACGACGATTTCGCGACACCAACCACTGGGAAGTCGAGCCTGCCACGCCGCACCATCGCCTGCAGTGCCGGGAAGATCTTCTTGTAGGCAAGATCTCCGCTCGCGCCGAAGAAGACGAGAGCGTCAGAGCGAGGCTTTGCCACGTTCAGGTCGCACAGGCACATCGCGTGCCACGTTCGACACGCCTGGATGGTGAACGAAACGCGCGGCCGGACGTTCGAGAGCCTCCGAAATGCCGGAGGCGGCCCGCATCACAGCGCCACTTCAGCGGCGTGCATGGCGAGTACGTGATCGAGCAGATGATGCATGTCGGCTTTGTTGAAGAACGCCACGGCTCCCGCCTGCTCGATGTCATGCGGTCCCTCCAGTCGCGGCTGTACCGACAGGCCAAGAATGCGGATCAATGGGAGCTCCTCGTGAAGACGGCGCGTGGCCTCCACGCCGTCCATGTCCGGCATCGAGACGTCCATCAGAATCAGATCGGGCATGAGCGCATACGCCTGAGCGATCGCCTCGCGCCCGTTCGCGGCCTCGCCGATCACCTGCAGCTCGGGCCGCGCCTGCAGCATCTCGCGAAGCCTCGTTCGCATCGCGTCGTGATCATCGACAATCAGGAGCCTCAGGGCGCGCGACGGAAGCGAGGAGGCGGTCGAACGGGCTGCTCGGATGTTCGCGGCGAGATCGACAGAGGGCAGTCCGGTGGCGGCCGGCCGGTCGCGTCGAGGCACGACGAGTCGGAATCGCGTCCCCTGGCCCGGTGCGCTCTCGATTTCGAGCTGGCCGCCTAAGAGCATGAGGCGTTCACGGATGCTGAACAGCCCCCATCCGGTTGGGCCGACCCTCTCGAGATCAGCAAGTTTGATCGGGTCGAATCCAATCCCGCGATCCGTGACCGTGATGCACAGGCAATCATCCCCGTCGAGCACCAGATCAACCGTGACGCTGTCGACCTGAGCGTGCTTGACCACGTTGAAGAGCAGCTCCCTGACCGACTCGAACAACAGGGTGCGTACGTCACGCCGATCAGAATTGGCGCGCGGGTCGGCAGAGAGGCGGACCTCGAGTCCGTACTTCGTCTTCGTCGAGTCGGCCAGCCACGCCAGTGCGATCGGCAATCCCGAACTGTGGAGCAAGGGGGGAAATAGCTCGACGCTCAAGGACCGTGCGGCCGCCGCCGCCTCATCGACGTGAGCCTTCGCGCGAGCGATCAAGTCGATCGAGTCGGTTTCCCGATTGCGGTCGCGTTTCAACTGCTCATCGAGGTTCAGCGACGCTAGGACCAGTAGCTGTTGAAGGCCATCGTGAAGCGTCCGCGCGAGCTGTTCGCGCGCGCGCTGCTCGGCGAGCGTCAGGTCGGATGCCATCCGGCTCAATTGAGCCGTCCGCCGTTCCAATTCGATCGTCCGCTCCTGCAGCGAGGCCTTGGCCTGGTGGCGCTCGGTGATGTCGGTCACGAACGCCAGGGTGTGGCCGCCATCCGGCGTCGCGACGTGATTCAGACTGACCTCGATTGGAAACGTCGTTCCGTCTTTTCGTAGACCAACGAGGTCGAGGTCACCGCCCATCGGACGAGGGTGCGGCGCCGCCATATATGTGGCCCGATGCTGTGCGTGCGTGTCGCGAAGCAACACCGGCACGAGTCGCTCGACGGACTGGCCGATGAGGCACCCGGGTTCCCAGCCAAACATTGTCTCGACGGCATGATTTGCCGTCACGATCAACCCCTGCGCATCCACGGACAGGATGCCTTGCGCGGCGGTTTCGAGCAGGAGCCGCAGTTCGCGGTTACGCACCTCGTCGCGTTGCGCCTGACGTGCCTCTTCGAGCCGCCGGCGCTCGGTGATGTCGAAGTCGAGGCCGGTCAGGCGCGTGACGGTTCCGGTGGGATCGCGTTCGGCACGTCCCAGACTCTGTATCCACGAGACGGTTCCGTCAGGCTTCTTGATGCGATACGTGGCGTCCCACGCGTCGCTCGTCTGCAGCATATCCGCGACGACGCCAAGTACCCGCTGGCGGTCGTCCGGGTGCACACGGTTCAACCATGCGTCGAACGTCGCCGGTTCGTCGGGAGTGAAGCCGTACATGACACGGAGGCGGTCGTCCCAATCCGCCGAATGGGTACGCGGGTCGCGCGTCCAGGATCCGGCACCAGACGCGTCGAGCGCCAGTCGCAGCCGCCACTCGCGCTCCCGGAGCGCCGCCTCGGCGCGCGTCTTCTCCGTGACGTCGATCGCCGTCGTCAGCAGGAACTCACGCTCGGCGATGGTCACCGGATCGATCGAAAGCAGGAGCACGCGCTCGGCTCCGGACTTCGTTCGTCGACGTACCTCGAAATGTCGAAGGGCACCGGTCCGCTCCAGCTCCTCGACGAGCGCAGCATTCAATTCGGGGTTCGAAATACCGAGCTCGACTCGCGTCTTTCCCTCTATCTCCTCGCGAGAGAATTCGAACAGCTCCTCGAAGGCGTCATTGACGCTGATGATCTTCCCATCCGGGCTCGTGAGGCTGATCGCGAACGGGGCGCGATCGTGGATCACCGAGAAGCGGTCTTCGCTTTCCCGCAGCTCCTGGTTCGCCAGACGCAGCGCCGCCTCGGCGCGGGCGCGCTCGAACGCTTCCCAGGTGCGCTCGGCCACGTCGCGAATGAGATCGATCTCCGGCCGTGTCCAGTGCCGTGGCGTTGCACTGTGGACACCGAAGGCGCCCACCCATCGTCCGCCCTTCGTCATCATGACGCCGGCGAAGGCCGCGATCTCTGTCGATAGCAAAGTGGCCCGCTCGCGCTCCGTGAACCGGGGGTCGGTCTGAACGTCGTCGACGACGACGCCTTCTCCGCGACGGAACGCCTCTACGACCGTCGCGCCAAAGCGGTTGACCGGCCCTCGTCCGGCGAATGGCGGGACTCCGTTGGCGTACGAGTGGCGGACGATGAACTCGTCGTGATCGATGTCGGCGTACTGGACGCGGCTCGCGTGCACGTGTTCGCCCAGCAACCGCGATGCGACTTCCAGCACGGCGTGTGGATCGCTGAGTGACCGCAGCGCGTCGTTGAGCTCGAGCAGGAAGGTCAGCCGCTCTTCACTGCCTCGCAGTGCGGCTTCGGCCGTAGGATCCGCTGGGCCGGGGACGTTGGGCGACATGCTCTACAAGCGCCCTATTCTAGTTGCTCTACCACGGAAGGTTTTCCCGCTTTTTGCCGGTCGTCTCGTTCGTACTGTCCGGCTCGAGCCGGACGGCATATCCTTTCACCCTATGAAACGAGTTGCCTGCGCGTGTGCTGCCGTGATCGTCGTGACCATGTTTGCGTTGTCGGGTGCCGCCCAGACGGTGTATCCGACGGGCACGACCATCTACGACCCGGAGCGCGCGTGGAATGGTTACACGGTGCTCTCGCCGCTGGCCACGCCGGCGGTGGTCGTCATCGACATGAACGGCGACGTCGTCAAGCGATGGGAGGGCTTTAACGATTCCGCGGGCGGGCCCGCACGCGTGCTGCCGGGTGGCGTCGTCATCGCCGCCAGCGGCGCGCATCCGCCGCATCAGGAATCGCTCGAGCTCGTCGAACGTGATTTCGACGGCAAGGTGCTCTGGCAGTTCTCGAAGAGCGAGCAGATCACCACGAGAGAAGGCAGCACGATCTGGTCGGCGCGTCAGCACCACGACTGGCAGCGAGACGATTTTCCCGCCGGCTACTACTCACCCGAGAACACGCCCAAGATCGAAGCTGGAAACACGCTGATTCTGACGCACACGGAACACATGCAACCGAAGGTTGCCGACGTCATGCTCGAGGACGATCGCCTCATCGAGGTGTCACGCACCGGCGAGATCGTCTGGCAGTGGGTGGCGAGCGATCACATCGACGAGCTCGGCTTCGCGGCGGATGCCCGGCAGGCGATCAAGGCCGCGCGCAGCTTCAACAAGGGCAGAGGCAGCTACGACTGGCTGCATGTCAATTCGGCGACCTACCTCGGGCCGAACCGCTGGTTCGATCAGGGCGACAAGCGTTTCGCGCCCAGCAACATCATCATCAGCAGCCGCGAGGCCAGTCTGCTGGCCATTGTCGGCCGCGACGGCTCGATCGTCTGGAGGCTTGGTCCCGATTTCAGCGCATCGAAGGAACTGCGCGCGATTCGCCAGATCATCGGCCAGCATCATGCGCATCTCATTCCGAAAGGACTGCCGGGCGCCGGAAATCTGCTGGTATTCGACAATGGCGGTGCGAGCGGCTACGGCTTCGCCAATCCGAATGCACCCGACGGCGTGAACACGTTTGCGCGCGCGACGTCGCGCGTCCTCGAGATCAACCCTGTGACGCTCGAGCTGGTGTGGTCGTACACGAATCCCAGGTTCTACAGCTCGAACATCAGCAGCGCGCAACGACTCGCGAACGGCAACACGCTCATCACCGCGGGCGCCGGCGGACGGATGTTCGAAGTCACGAAAGAAGGCGCGATCGTCTGGGAATACATGTATCCGCAGTTCAGCGGCGCGAATGCGTCCAACGCCGTATATCGCGCCTATCGCGTGCCCTATGCGTGGATCCCGCAGCTGACGACTCCCAAGGGGCGTCGCGTCATGCCGCCGGCCCTTGGCGATTTCCGGGTGCCATCGTCGGGGCAGTGAACGATGACGTCTTCGACACGGCTCACTTGATGTCGGTCGATTGGTTCAGGAAACTCCTCACCGCCTGGTCGATGTTGAAATGCATCCGGGCGCGTCCGAGTGTCCGGCCCAACTCCGATTTCTGAATCAGGTGCAGCGGTTCGGGATTGAGTCCAGCCAGCCAGAGGCTGATCCCCGCCTGCTGCATTCGTTTCTCCGCCTCGGTCAGCATTTTGAGCGCCGTGTATTCGAGGTCCGGGATCGCACTGCAATCGAGGACGACGACCCGCGGCTTGTGTTCAGCGATCAGTGGCCACACCAGGTCGCCGATGCGCTGCGCGTTGGCAAAATGGATCATCCCCTCGGTCTTGAGCATCAACAGGCCGGGGAATGACTCATCCTCGGAGTGTTCCTGCGTCCGCGGTCGGAAGACATCAGTGCCCGGCTTTCTCCCGAGCACGAAGACCGGGCGTCGGCTGCCGTGAAGGCTGAGCGCCAGCAGCGACAACACGACGGCCACGAGAATACCCCTCAATGTCCCGAGAAGCAGGACCCCGGCAACCGCGACGAGGGCCCAGCTGAACTCCATCGCGCGAGTCCGCCAGATCGCGAGAAATTCAGGGATCTTGATCATGCCTATGCACGGCACGATGACGATCACCGCGAGGGTGGCCTGCGGCATCAGGTGGACGAGCGGTGCGAGGAAGAGGAGGACCGCGACGACCACGGCCGCAGTCACCAGGCCAGCAATCTGAGTACGCGCCCCCGCCTTCCGGTTCACCGCAGTTTGTGATGTCCCTCCGCCAGACGGGAGGTTGTGGAAGAAACCGCCGATCAGATTGCTGAGACCGATGGCCAGTAGCTCTCTGTTCGAATCGGGCTGCGGTTCGTCACTGGTCCGGAACGCTTTTCCCGCTGCAGCCGTTTCGACAAAACTCATCAGCGCGATGCCCATCGCAGCGGGCCACAGGTGCTGGATGAGCGCGACTTGTGGAAGGGCAAATGACGGCAGTCCTGCCGTCACCTGTCCAACTGATTCGACGCCGAAGCGATTCAACCCGACGAGACCAGACATCGTGATGCCGGCGGCCACGGTCATCAGCGACGCCGGGATGCGCGGAAGGAAACGCTGTAAGCCGAGTTGCAAGGCCAGCATGACCAAGGCGATCAACATCGTCGGCACCGATGCATGGGGCAGTTGTGCCGCGATCGAAACGACGTTGTGAAGGAAGTGACCTTTGTCGAAATGCACGCCGAGCAGCTTGGGAATCTGGTCGACGACGATGGTCAGTCCGACACCGGCTTTGAATCCGGCGAGGACCGGTTCGGAGATGAAGCTCGCGACGACTCCGAGTCGCAGCACTGAAGCCGCCAAGAGCATGGCGCCAACGACACATGCCAGTGTTGCAGTTGTCAGGATCAGCGAATCGTCAGAACCGCCCGGGGCAACTTCTCGGAGGGCGCTTGCCGTCAGGATCGCGATCGTCGAGGTAGTCGTCACGCTCAACGCGCGTGAGGTTCCTGCGAAGGCGTACACGACCAGAGGCACCAACGCGGTGTAGAGGCCGACGGCCAGAGGCAGCGCGGCGATGGCACCGTACGCCATCGCCTGCGGAACGACGACGGCAGAGGCGGTCAACCCCGCCACGATGTCATACCGAAGCCAGTTCCGGTTGTAGGATGCCAGCCACTCGAGCGGGCGCTCGTGGCGAGCCAGCGGATCTTGTGTGCTGACTCTCGTGCCTTGCTCAGATCGTTCACTGTCGTAGTGAGCAAGCGGTTTCATCGATTTCGCGTCCACGTCGTCGAATGGTGAGAGCAACTCGCGCGCCACGTTGAAGGCGAGGTCAGATACTGACCCCATGAGCGTCGGCATATTGACTCTCATGTGACGTTGCGCCGATGATGAGCGCCGCTCACAATTTCAACCAGACGGGGGATTCAGATGAGGATTGGTACGCTCGTGTTCGTGCTCGCGGCCTTTGTGGCTGGGTCAGCGCTCCACGCACAGGAACCGGTGGTTGGCGTGAAAGACCCCGAGTCGCTGTTCAAGGATCCGGATCCCGCGCTCAACAAGAACAAGCAGGCGGCGCTGCACATCATGCGCGAGCTGCTGCAGTGCAACCAGTGGGAGCGTGCCGGCGAGTGGTTGACGACGGCCTACCATCAGCACAACCCGAACGCCGCGTCCGGCCTCGACGGCGTTGTGACCTTCTTCACGAAAGTGATGAAGGTCAAGCGCGTCGACAAGTGCGACAAGCTGACGACCGAAATCGTTGCCGT
>Ga0126377_10004469_pt1 | contig 10190 bp, 13 predicted proteins | sample PanSoiMetPlot_22_FD_92647 | JGI IMG/M metagenome (GOLD analysis project Ga0126377, IMG submission 92647) | Tropical forest soil microbial communities from Panama - MetaG Plot_22 | ecosystem: Environmental > Terrestrial > Soil > Tropical forest > Bulk soil | place: Panama | collected 2016-02-17 | reverse complement strand
CCTCGAACCGGTAGCGGTACTGCTCGGCCACCTCGTCGGGCACCTCGACCGACACGATGTGCGCCCGTCCGTAGCCCGAGCCGGTCCCGTCCACCGAATCGGCGAGCCAATGGAGTCCCTCGGCGATGCTTTCGTCTCGCCGCTTGGTTGGGTCGAACCCGTTGGCCACGATGTTCGGCCCCTCGTCGGTGACGTGGTACAGGCGCATGGCGCCATGGTGGCCCGTGGGGCTGGCCGCACAGCGAACCCTCCGGGGACACTCCCCTAGAGGTCGCCGTCGAGGGCCAGCTCGGCGACGGCCAGCCAGTCGGCGGCGGTGATGGCGCCGAGGTCATGGGCGCGGCGGCGTAGGCGGTGGCGCTCGGGGTGGTCGAGCCCGCCGCGGCAGGTGTCGTCATAGCCGCCCGCACGGGCTTCTTCGGCGAGGGCGGCGGCCAGGCAGGGCAACCGCACCGGGCAGCCGGCACAGAGACGAGGAACGACCAGGGCAACCGGTAGGCCGCGGCAGCCGGCCGAGCGCCACCACGGCGACTGGCCGGCCATCGGGGCGAGCACGGCGGCCAGGAAGCGAGCAGCGCAATGCTGGCGGCCGGCGTCGTCGCCGTTGAGGGGAGTGTCGAGGGCTCGGGGGCCGAGGGCGACGGGCCGGCCCTCGGGGTAGGTGTCGACCAGGGCCACGGGCGGCGCCTCCGGTTCTAGGCTGCGGCGTGGTGGCGCCCTGGTGGCGCCCGGGCATGAATGCACCTCGGGTCAGGTCGGTCGGGTTGGAACGGCCGACCTGCCCGCGTCGGGCTAGGGGTTGTAGTAGGGGTCGACGAGGGCGATGTCGGGGCGGTCGCCGGGCGGGTCGAACATCTCGCGCAGCCAGCCGTCGGCGCGCGGTCGGGCGGGGCCGGTTCCGTGGTAGCCGAGCCCGAGGTCGGGCACGGAGGTGACCGGGGTCGGGGCCGCGTGCTCGACCGGCTCGGGCTCGGCTGGCCCCGGCTCGGGCACCGTGAACGCCTCGGCCAGCCGGTCCCGCGCCCGGCGCCGGTCGGCGTCGCGGAGGGCGAGCAGGTCGGCGAGCGCGGTCATTCGGTGATCGTGGCCGGCACGTTCACCACGATGGGCCGGGCCTCGGCGGGGTTGTAGTCGGGGTCGAGCAGCCAGTCGAGGTTGCGAATCGTGCGCTCGGCGACGACGGCGGGCAGGTCGCGCAGCAGGTCGTCGGCGGCCTCTAGCTGGCGCCGCTCGGACAGCGGGACGAGGTCGATGCGGTCGTCAACCTCGCGGGACCATGCGCACGCCTCGGTGGCGGCGAGGATGGCGCGCCAGTCGTCGGGGTGCTCGTCGAGCGTGTGGCGGAGGGCGGCGACGGCGGCCTCGGCGATGTCGTGCTGGTCGTCGGTGACCGCGCGGCGCAGGGCGACGAGGCGCTCGTGCACGATGCCGGCGGCGGCGTCGAGGTCGAGCCCGAGGTCGTCGACGCGCTGGCTCACCTCCCGTTCGCGCACCTTGCCCGGGCTGTCCCGACCGGCGCGGGCGGCCTCGTCGGCGTCGTGGCGGTCGAGGGCACGGGCCTCGTCCAGCTCGGGGCCAGCGAGCTGGCGCAGGCGGCGTTGCAGCTCGTGGAGACGGTCGAGGGCGTCGGCGGCGTCGTCCCACGCGGCGCGGGTGCGCTCGGTGAGCACGGCGGCGACCCGGTCGACGGGCGGCAGGCGCGGAACGCTGCCCGGCCGGACCGGGGCGAGCATGTTCGTCCACATGGCCCTGATAGTAGGGCTTCCGACTGTTGTCGGCGTCAGCGACCTTGGCGCGCTCAGCGGTGCTCGACGCCGCGGGGTGTCTTGCCGCGGGTGACGACCGGGAACGGGTTGGGCGGCGGTGGCGGTGGTGGCGGCGGGGTCGCCGGGGCGGGCTCGGATTCGTCGGCCATTCACGGCCCTTTCACTAGGAGAAGTACCCACGCGACGAGCGACGCGGAGGTGAGCGCCATCGTCCAACGGACCCCGCGCCACACGTCGTTGAGGCTGTCGTCGCGAGCGCGGACGACCACGCCGGCATATTCGGCGTACACACGGGCGACCTCGTCGTCGGGCAGGTCGGACCACGCCGGGCCGGCCAGCGCGTCGGGGTTGGCGGCCGAGCGGAACATTTGCCGCGGTCGCAGCACGGTCGTCGCCGCGTAGGTGGCGGCGACCAGCAGGACGAGGGCGACGATGGCGAGCAGCGGCGCGCCCTCGTGCTCGCGTAGCGCCGAGCTGGCCAGGAATGACGAGCCGAGCCCGCCGCCACCGATGATGAACCCGACGCGCTGGCGGGCATCGGCGAGCGCGGCGACCTGCTCGTCGAGGGCGCGGCGCGCCTCAGCAATCGCCAGCTCGACGGCCAACCCAGCCATCGCACAAGGCTAGGGGTCCGTGCCGGCCCGGCCGCGGACCCGCTGGCGCCCGACCTCGGGTGCTGGCGCCATCGGGGGCGGCGACCACGCGCCCGGGAACGGCGCGCCACCGGGCGCACCCATCATCGCCGACCGGCGTGGCTAGTCGGTCACGGCCCCCGCGGGCCAGCCTCGTCGCGTTCCTCGACGCCGATGGCCGGCCAGTCCCGGGGCTCGATTCCTTCGGCGCGCTCCCACGCGGCGACCGCGGCGGCGACCTGCTCGTCGGTGTCGGCGGCGGCTCGGGCGAGGTCGCGCCCGTAGGCGAGGGCCACGGCGCGTGGGTAGCCGGTAGCGACCTTGCGGAACCGGAGGGTGTGCTGCGCCTCGCCCTCCCTGGCTCCTAGGTCGGGGGCGTCGTAGTAGGCGCCGGGCGGTCCGAGCAGGTCGGCCAGCTCGTCGCCGGTCAGCGTCGTGCGCTCGACGAGCGCCTCGGCCACGGCCGTGATGCCGGGCCACCAGTCGTCGCGCACGAGGCGCAGCGTGCGCACGGTCAGCCATTGCACGAGGGGGATCGCCTCGTTGTCGTCGGGTGCTACCAGCCTGACGCCCTCCCACACCTCGTCGCCGTCGCTGCTCGGACCGCCGATCAGCTCGTAGAGGTCGTCGCGGTAGTCAAAGCCATCGGCGTCGACCAGCGTGCCGCCCGTGCGGAACAGCACCTCGGCGAGCGGCCCGGCGAGCACCGGGGTCAGCGCGTCGACAACCTCGTCGAGCTGCCAGCGGAGGATCGTGCCGCTCCGCAAGCTGTCCAGCGAGGTGCTCTCGTGCCTGACGTGCCCGAGCCGAGCGTCGGGGTCGGCGTCGTCGGCGGCGTCATGGTCGGCGATAGAAGCGTGGGTGATTGGGGTGCCGAAGATGTGGAGCCCGACCGCGTGGCCGGCCTCGTGGTAGGCGGTGCTGTGCCGCTCGTCGGCAGGGTCCATGAGAGGTCGCGCTCCGTTCCACGGCGCGTTAGCCCCGGCGCCGTCGAGGGGTCGGTTCCTCTCGGCGACGACGCTATGGACGGCGCCGGTCGCCGTGGTGGATGGTCGGCGTCAGTCGGTCACGGCCCGCAACGTCGGGCCGGCGTCGTCCAGCCCGACCCGGGCGAGAATCTCCCGACGGCGCTCGACCATCGGGGTGGTCGGGGCGTCCTCGACGATGCGCCAGCCGAGACGGGCGAGCGCCATCGGGCTGAGCCCGAGCCGGTCCTCTGTCTGGCGCACCTCGGCGAGCAGGTAGCGGTCGGGCTGGTCGCCCTCGACGTTGCCGAGCAACTTGACCCACCGGGCGACGAGACGCTCGGCGTGCTCGTGCTGCCACATGACCGCTTGCGGCAGCCGCCATGCCGTACGCCACCGTTCGGCCTCGGCCGGCGTCGGCGGATCGGGCAGCGGCCAGCGCGGCGGACGGCCGGGCCGGCCGCTGGCCGGCAGCTCGACAACCGGGGCCGGCCGGCGGCGGCCGTGCGAGTCGGGTGCCGGGATCGGTGGCACCGCCCCAGTTTCGCGGCTCGGGGCGGCTCACGACGATGGCCGAGGGTCCAGATGCCGGATTGGGGGATGCGCGCGTCCTGCGAGCCGCAGTGCCCACTGACCCGGCTCGCCGTGGGGGTAGGGGCCGCTCCCCCGGGGTCACACGAGGCGGCCAGCCGGTCAGGCAGCGGCGCCGGCCCGAGGCGAGACGCGCGCCTGATGACGACGCGATTGCGTGTGCGCGTGTGTCGTGGCGGTGCGTGTGCACCGTGTGTCGTGCGGTTGTCGCGGTGCTGCTCGACCGCGGGGCCGGAGTGTCAGGGGTCGAGGTCGTCGTCGAGCTGCGAGCTGCGGCCGATGCGTCGGCCACCTCGATGAGCCGGGCCGCGGGCGTGGCGCTCGAACCGCTGAGGTGGTGGCCCGACGAGACAGGTGTACGGCGACGGTGTGACAGGGCGAGGCGAGGCGCTCGGGGTGGAAGTTCGAGGTGGTCAGGCCACGATGTGCCGAGGGGGTGGTCGAGGGGGTGGTCGGACCACCCCCTCGCGCCGACAGGCCAGCACGCTACGTAGAAATGGAGAAGAAGAAGAAGTTAGCTGACTAGGTGTCCGGCATCATCGTGGTCACTGTCAGTGAGCGCCCGCGCGAGCGAGGGGGTGGTCGGACCACCCCCTCGACCACCCCCTAGGGCGGCCGCTTAGGGCCGGGCCGCAGAGCCCGTCGAGCACCGCCCTGCCCGGGCTCGGACGCCTCGTCGATCCAACCCTCGGCGGCGGCGCGCTCGGCGGCCACCTCGAACACATCCCGGCGATTGCTCAGCCAGCGTCGCAGCGCGCCGGCCGTCCACCGGTCGGGCTCGGCGTGCACCTTGCGGGCGATCGTGCGGGCGGTGTCGACGACGCGGTCGGCCTCGACCGCTCGACTCTTGGCCACCTCTCGGCCGGCCAAGCGGCGTTGCGTGTCGGCCTCTTGGTGGGCGGCCTGGTGGGCGACGGCGGCGACCACCTCGGCCCGCACGGCGTCGGACTGGCGTTTGAGCATCCCGGCCAGCTCCCAATCGTCGTCCTCGGCGGCGAGGCGCCCGGCCGGCCGTTCGGGGTCGCCGTCTCGGGGTATGGTCCCGAACAGCAGCGCGGCTTTCAACCGGAACAGCCCGGCGTGGGCGTCGAGGGGGTCGACGGTCACCCTGCCTCGAACCCGGGCGAGGTCGGCCCTTCGCACCTCGGCGGCGATGGCGTCCGAGACGCGCCGTTGGGTGCCCGACAGCAGGATCGGGGGCGGGCGCCAGTCGAGGGGGCCGGGCCAGTCGGGCAGCTCGTCGGGCACCGTGGGGTCGGACGCCCATGCGAACCCGAACCGCTGGGGGGTGCCCGTGTCGACGCCGTCAAGCAGCAGCGCGGCCTTGGGCGGGTGGAGCCCGAGCACGAGCCCGTAGACGTAGCTGCCCGCGGGCGCTCTCCGGCGCCGCTCGGCGGTCGCGTTGGTGCTCCCGATTGTGCCGCCCGTCCAAATCGTCCGCAGGGTCGACAGCAGGGTCGAGCCCTTCCGGTTCCCGAGTTCGGCGAGCGCCTCGGCCTCGTCGACATAGACGATGGCGTTGTGACGGACCTGCTTGCGGACCTTGTGCCGCTTACCCTCGTCGTCGCGCTCGTCCACCCAATCGAACAGCACCTCGACCAATCCCTCGCCCGAGCCGAGGGGGAGGTGGTCGGCCACGTACTCGGGGGCGGGCAGCAGCTCCGCGCCGATGGCGTCGGCGGTCGACTTACCGACACCGGAGTTCGCCACGATGGCGGCGAAATAGGACAGCGGCGCCGGGGCACCCACGATGGCCGGCACCTGCAACGTGTGGGCGGCGATGCCCGACATCCGGGCCAACACGACGTGCAACACCGCCTCGGCCGACCGCTGACGGGCATGGGCCGCTTGGCGGATGTGGGCCAGCATCGGGCGGGCCGTCCAGAACTCCTCGGGCAGCGTGGTCGCCGGGGCGGTCGGCCCGGGTCCGGGCCGGGGCTCGGGGGCGGCGCGGGCGCCCGGCATCATGGCGAAGAAGTCGGTCCAGTCCCGCTGCTCATAGTTCGCGGCGAGCGCCCGGGCCGCGGCCGCGTGGTCGCCGCCGTGGCGGGTGGCGGCGTAGTAGCCGAACCGGGTGTACGTGGCGTTCTGCGCCAGGGTGGTTGTGGCCCCGGTGGCCGGGTCGGTCACCTGCCATCTCGAAGTGAACACGTGCAGCACATCGGCGCCGCCGTAGTCCACGCTCCCGCCGTGGTGGTCGTCCACCCCGGGGCGGCGCCATTGCTCATAGGGGCCGAGCCGGCCCGTGGCCATGCGGTGAAAGGTGGCGCCGTCGGCAGTGAGCAGCTCGGCCCATGTGTGCTCGGCATTGAACCGGTCGCCCGGCCGGTCGCCCCGGGCGGTGGTCGAGGCGTTCGAGGCGGTTCGGGGCTCGTCGGGCTGCGGGCGGTCGTCGAGCACGTCGTCGAGGTCGCCGAGCCCGTAGCGCCGGGATGGTTCGAGGGATTCGACCACGACCGGCACGACGGGCTCGACCTTGCGGTTCACGGTGCCCGGAACCCGCAACATGCGCGGCAGGTCCCACACATGGTCGACCGACCACCCGCGCTCGCCGGCCAGCCGGACCCAGGTCGCCTCCCACCGGTCGAGCAGCTCGGCGCCGCGCTCGTCGAGGTCGTCGAGGTTGACCAGCTCGTCGAATAGCCACCAGGGCTGTAGCCCGTGGCCCGTGTTGACGACGGCGGTCGGGGCGAGGGGGAAACGGCCGATCAGCTCGTGGGCGTCGGCGAACGTGGGCGGCAGGTCGTCGGCCTCGTGCGCCGGTCCGGCAATGTCAACGTCGGCCCACATGCCGGGCAGGGCGAGGCAGTCGGCCTCACCGCCACGCTGGCCCGGGTAACCCCGGGCACGCCGGATGGCCACGCCGACCCACACCTCGGCGTAGCGGTTGCGCTCGACCGCGGCCGCCCCGGCCTCGACCACATCGTCGGCGGGGACCCAATCGGTTACCACGTCGGCCCCGGTGCGATGACTGACGGTCAGCCAGCCGGCCTCGGCATGGCCGTAGAGCAGCCGCAGCCAGTCGACGACGGCCACGCGGTCGGGTGCCGGCCCGTGCCCGTTGTGCCGCTCGGCGACAGCGGCCTCTAGCGCCCCAGTGAGATTGTCGGTCACAGCTCGTCGGCCGGCCGGTCGAGGCAGTCGAGGGGACCGGTCACGACACCAGCCCTCGTCGCCAGCCCGGCCAGACCCGCGGGTCGCGGTACACGTAGCAGCGGGCGCCGTCGGACTGGCGCTCGGCGACCCGAGTAGCGGGCGGCGGGTCGAGCCCGAGGTCGAACACGGCGGCGTCGACTACCTCGACCGGCACGACGATGAACCCGGCGACAGGGACTCCGCGCCCCGTGGCGAGGGCGCGGTCGAGGGCCGGGCGCAGCAGGTCGAGGTTGGGCACGCCGGTCACGGCCCCACCACGACGGACGCATGGAGCACGGCGTCGAGGTCGTCGGCGGCGGCGTGCGCCATGAGTAGGGCGCGGGTGGCGGCGTCGAGGTCGTCGGCCAGCATTGCGGCCTCGGCGTCGAGCAGCCGTTCGTCGAGGTGCCGCAGCAGCACGTCCGTCAATTGCTGGCGGACGTGACTGGTCTTAGTCAGCATGTGAGGGTTCCCCTTCTGGGCCGAGGGGTGCGGATGACGACGGCCCCGGTGATCAGCCCGGGGCCGTCGTCGCGTGGGTGGGTCAGCCCGACCGGCTCGATGTGCTCCGGGCGCGCCGTGCGGCCGCGGAGCGGCGGGCGAGGTCGAGGAAGTACCGGCGACGGGCGTGGCCAGCGCGGCGGGCGCGCTCGTCGGGGTCAAGGCGGTTGTCCGGGTCGACTTCGCGGTCGAAGCGGTCAAGAAAGGCGTTGCGGGCCGCGACGGTGCCAGACACCGGATCGTGCTTGGCCCAGCGGGCGTGCGCGGCCGCTCGCGCCCGCAGGCTCCGGTCGCTCGGCATGCTCGACGGGCCGGCGTCGCGGGCGGTCATGGCCGGCCTCGCACGAGCGCGTCGAGGGTGAGCCCAAGCGTCTCGGCCACGACGACGAGTACGGGCAGTGGCGGCAGATGCCGACCTGTCTCCCACAGCCATATCGACTGTTCGGAGCGCCCGACTCGCACGGCCAGCTCGGCGCGGGTGCAGTCGTTTGCCTCTCGGGCACGACGGATACGGGCGCCAATTTCTGGCGCCAGCTCGGGTGCTAGCACGCGACCTCCCGGGGTTGGGAGGGGTCACCGCACCGCCGATGCTGGCACCCTTAGGTCGCTACGTCGCCTCCTGGGCGATTAGCGGACGGTCAGCGGTCCGCGGAACAGACACAGTCAGCCGGCACCCTTAGGCCGCACCATCCACCACCAGGGGTAATGGGGCCGCGGTCGGCGTTTCGTCTGTTTCCTATTGGTAACCCGTAAGTGGGTTTACGACCGTCAATGTAGTCCCGCCATGACGCAATGGCTAGACCCGCATTTCTGCCAATCGGCCTCGCGCCGAGGCGACGGTTTGGTAAGTGTGGCCGGCACAGCGCTGGGCCGGCCACCGACAGGGCTAGAGGCGGTCGGCCGGCGAAAGGCGGCGGTGTGCGGCTCGTGCCCGCTCCGAGGCGACGGAGCGGCCGTAGCGGTCGACCATCGCCCTCGACCGCCAGCCGGTCAGGGCCATGAGGTCGCCCTCGTTGCCGCCCTCGGACAGCCAGCGGTGGGCGAACGAATGACGGAACCGGTGCGCGTGCAACCCGGGCACACCCGCGGCATTGCCTCGCCGTTCGAGCGCTTGGCGCAGCCCGTCGGCCGACATGCGGCCCTTGCGGCCGAGCCAGAGGGCGGGCAGGTGGGCGGCGGGGTGCTTGGCCCGGACCCGGAGGTAGCGGTCGAGCGCCCGGGCGGTGACATCGCCGATGGCGACGGCCCGCGGCCGGCGGCCCTTGCCCACGACGTAGACGACCCGGGCTGCGAGGTCGACATCGTCGAGGGTGAGCGCGGCACACTCGCCCCGACGGATGCCCGAGTCGAGCAGCAGCAGGAAAAGCGCACGGTCACGGCGCTCATAGAGACTGGCGCCGCGGGTGGCGTCGAGCAGGCGGCGCATTTCCTCGTCGGTGACGACCGGCACGGGTTCCTCGGGCACGACCGGGCCGCGCATGTTCCGCATCGGCGACTCGGACAGCTCGCCCTCGTCGACACACCAGCCGAAGAAGCGGCGCAGCGACCGGTAGCTAATCGACGCGGTCGCGGCCTTGCGCCGGCTGAGCACGTCGGCGATGTGGGCCTCGACGTACTCGCGGGTGATGGCGCCCACGCTCGTTGGCATCCCTCGGCGCACGAGGAAGTCGCCGAAGAAGCGCACGGCGTCGGTGTAGATGATGACGGTCCGGTCGGACTTGTTCTCGGCCCGGAGGCTGAGCGCCCACGAGGCGCCGAGGTCGGCGATATCGGGGGTCAGGTCGACGGCGTCGGTGGTGACTGACTGGCTCAAGGTGGCACACCTCATCGCGATAGTTGTGAGGTGTTCGAGCGCTGTGCCGTCAACCGCTACGGTCAGAAACCCGTCAAATATGGCCTCTGACCTGGGGTTTGTGGGCGTAACAGGGCTCGAACCTGTGACCTCACGCGTGTGAAGTGAAGAAGCATAGACGCTATGCCAGAGGGACGAAAGTCCAGCTCAGAGGCGTATGCCGTCGAGCGCAGGTGGGACAGTTGTGCGGTATTGGGGGGCGGCTGAGCGTTGCCCTTTGGTCCCCCGGGAGTCTCCGCTTGCCCTGCTCGCTTCACGAACGTACGTTCGATACCGTGGCGCTTCGGTTGACGTGGGTGGCCCGCGACGACGGGCAAGGGTTCCGTTGCTACTCGGGCTCAGCGTTGCCGCTCGCCGAGATTGAGCGGCGCCACGTCCTACCGTTCGAGCCCGTGTGGGTGGCAACGATCGGCGGCGAGCAGGTGGCCACCCATTGGAACCACGAGCGGTGGGCCATGCGCGACGTGGAATGGATTCTGCGGCAGCGAGCGTCGAGGCACCGTCGACCACCGGCGCGCGGCTGAACCTCAGGGCTCGGTGGCCCGGGGCTCCCAACGAAACGTGTGGTGATAGCGGTTGATGACATCGGTGGGGAACAGGAAGTTGCCGAGGTAGGGCGTGCCGTCCTCGAACCGGTAGCGGTACTGCTCGGCCACCTCGTCGGGCACCTCGACCGACACGATGTGCGCCCGTCCGTAGCCCGAGCCGGTCCCGTCCACCGAATCGGCGAGCCAATGGAGTCCCTCGG
>Ga0126377_10004468_pt1 | contig 10191 bp, 6 predicted proteins | sample PanSoiMetPlot_22_FD_92647 | JGI IMG/M metagenome (GOLD analysis project Ga0126377, IMG submission 92647) | Tropical forest soil microbial communities from Panama - MetaG Plot_22 | ecosystem: Environmental > Terrestrial > Soil > Tropical forest > Bulk soil | place: Panama | collected 2016-02-17 | reverse complement strand
CGGCGACGAATGAAGGCGGCGGATTTCCGTCCACCGTGGCTGCTCGCCAATCCGCACGTGCAATCCGTGCTGGCGTCGAGCGCGTTCCGGCGCTGGCTGTCGCGACGACGCGGCGACATCGAATCGCGCGCCGTCGAGCACATCCTCGACTGCGGCGACGGCGTGCGGCTGCAGGGCTTCCACAGCGCGCAGCGGGCGCTCGCCGAATCGCGCGGGCTCGTCGTGCTGCTGCACGGCTGGGAAGGCAGCGCGCGCTCGAACTACGTGATCGCGACCGGCGCGCGCCTCCTCGCGGACGGCTTCGACGTGTTCCGCCTCAACTTCCGCGATCACGGCGACACGCATCATCTCAACCGCGAGATCTTCCATTCGTGCCGCATCGACGAGGTCGTCAGCGCCGTGCGCGACGTCGCCCGGCGATTCGCGCCGCGCGCGCTCGCGATCGCGGGCTTCTCGCTCGGCGGCAACTTCGCGCTGCGCGTCGCGCTGCGTGCGCCGGCGGCCGGCATTCCGCTCGCGTACGCGCTCGCTGTGTGTCCCGTCGTCAGCCCGTCGGCCGGCCTGTTCGGGCTCGAGAAGGGGCCGTGGTTCTATCACCACTATTTCCTGCAGAAGTGGACGCGCTCGCTGCGCGTCAAGCAGGCGCTGTTTCCGGAGACGGAGCTGTTCACGCGCGACGAGCTGGACGATGACCTGCGCGGCCTGACGCGCTCGCTCGTGCTCCGCCACACCGATTTCGGCTCGCTCGAGAACTATCTCGACGGCTACTCGATCGCCGGCGAGCGTCTCGCGGCGCTGCGCGTGCCGGCGACGATCCTGACCTCGGCCGACGATCCGGTGATCCCGATCGCCGATTTTCACGCGCTGAAGCTGCCGCCGAACGTCGAGCTCGACATCGCGACGCACGGCGGGCACTGCGCGTTCATCCGCGACTATGCGCTGCGCAGCTTCACCGAGGAGTACATCGCCGAGCGCATGCGCGAGCACGTCGGCGCTGTCACGGGCATTGCGAATCCGTCGCCGGCCGTCGCCGCCGCGTAGTTTGCTAGTCCGCCGACACGGTCCGCTCGCGCGCCCATTCGCGCAACGCCGCGACGCGCTCGCCCATCAGCACCGACAGCGGCCGCGTGCCGCGGATCTCGGCTTCGAGATGCCGCTGCAGCAGCGCGGTTTTCTCCGCTGCTGCGGCGTAGAGCGCCGCGACGACGACCTGCTCGATCTCGGCGCCGGAGAATCCGTCGGTCGCCGACGCCAGCGCACCGATGTCGTAGTCTGCGTCCCTGAGCCCGCGTTTAGCGAGATGCAGCCGGAAAATTTCGGCGCGCGTAGCGGCGTCCGGCAGGTCGACGAAGAACACTTCGTCGAAGCGGCCCTTGCGCAACAGCTCGGCGGGCAGCGTGGTGACGTCGTTCGCGGTCGCGACGAGGAACACCGGTGCGTTGCGCTCGGCCATCCAGGTCAGGAGATAGCCGAGCACGCGCCGCGACACGCCGTCGTCGGCGCCGTCGGTCGCGAGCGATTTCTCGATCTCGTCGATCCACAGCACGCACGGCGCGAGGAGCTCGGCGTTGCGGAGGGCTTCGCGCAGATTCCGCTCCGTCTCGCCGTGGTACTTGTTGTAGAGCGTGCCGATGTCGAGCCGGAGCAGCGGCACGGCGAAGCCGCCGGCGGTCGCCTTCGCGGCGAGGCTCTTGCCGCAGCCCTGCACGCCGAGCAGCAGCACGCCTTTCGGCGGATCGAGTTTCGCGGCGGCCTTGTCGCCGAGGAACGCGCCCTTGCGCTGCGCGATCCACTGCTTCAGGCGCGCGAGGCCGGCGACGTTCGCGAACTGCGCGGTCTCGTACTCGAAATGCAGGAGCCCGTCGCGATCGAGCAGCTTGTACTTCGCGCGCGCGAGCTCCGGCAGGTCGGCCGGCGTCAGCGCGCCGTCGTCGTAGATGAGCTTCCTGACGATGCGCCGCGCGTCGTCGAGCGTCAGGCCCTTGAGGTTGCGCACGACCGCGCGGGCGGCATCGGCGTCGACGGTGACGCGCTGGCCGTCGTGCTCGCGCGAATAGTTGAACGCTTCCTCGCGCACCATCGCGGCGATCGCCTGAACGTCCGGCAGCGCGAACTCGTAGCGCGTGACCTCGCTCGCGAGCTCGGGCGGCAGCTCGTAGCCGGCGCCGACCAGCACGAGCGTGTGCTCGGCCGAGTCGATGCGCTGCACGATCTCGCGCAGGAGGCGCAAGGTCATCGGGTAGCGCAGGTACGGCTGGAAATCGAGCAGCAGATAGACGCCCGGCGTCTTCTGCTGCTTGATCGCGTGCAGCGTCATGCTGGCGTCGGGCGGCGTGTCGGCGTCGAAGCCGTCGTCGATGTCGAGGCGCTGCAGCCCGCCGGTGATGCTCCAGCGGTAGAGCGGCCGCAGCGACTGCTCGATCGCGTGCCGGAACGCATCGACCACGCGGCCTTCCTCGGCGGATTCGACCAGGATCAGCGGCGTGCGCGAGCGCAGCAGGGTGACGAGATCCTGGTTGGCGGGCACGGCAGTCGGAGTCTTCGGCGGGGCGGGCGCGCGGGGCGCGAAAGCCTATCACGGCCGCATCGGGCATAATCCCGGTCTGCCGCTTCGCGCGAGGCTGAATCCGCGGCTTTACAAGCGCCGCACGGCCTCGCCGCCATCGATCCGCCGCGAACTTCGTTCGTCGTCAGGCCGCGGCGCCGTTTCCACGATTTCTCCGTTTCTACAATGCTGAAAGAATCGATCGAACATCACCGCCTCGGCCGACTCGACGAGGCCGAGCAGGGTTATCGCGAGCACCTCCTCGGCCAGCCGGACGATCCGGAGGCGCTGCATCTGCTCGGGCTCCTGCGCCACCAGCGCGGCGCGACCGTCGAAGCCGAGGACCTCCTCACGCGCGCGCACGCGCTCGCGCCCGAAAAGGCCGGCATCGAGCTTTCGCTCGGCACGCTCAAGTTCCAGACCGGCGACTTCGACGCGGCGCGCGCGCACTACGAGGAGGCGCTGTCGCTCGATCCGAACATCGGCACCGCGCACTCGGGCCTCGGCCAGATCGCGCTGATGCAGGGCGAGCGCGACAAGGCCGAGCAGCATTTCCGCATTGCGCTGCGCGCCGGCGAGGATGCGCAGGCGCTCGCCGGCCTCGGCTCGCTCCTGCTCGAGCGCGAGGATCTCGAGGCGGCGCTGCGCCATCTCGGCCGCGCGGCCGATCTCGCGCCGAACGATCCGATCATCCAGATGACGCTCGGCCGCGCGTTCCTGAAGCGCGGCACCGATTCGTTCGCCGAGAAGGCGTTCGAGAACGCGCTGCGCGTCAAGCCCGATCTCCAACCTGCCCGCGAAGCGCTCGCTGCGCTGACGCTGCGCGCGAAGCGGCCGCGCGAGGCGGAAACGCATTTCCGTGCGCTGATGTCCGTGCCGGGCTCCGAGGCGGCAGGCCACGTCGGTCTCGGCGACGTCGCGCGCGCCGAAGGGCGCTTCGACGATGCGATCGTCGAATACCGCGCCGCGCTCGCGATCGATCCGAAGCAGTCGGCGCCGGCGCGCGCGCTCGCGTGGTCGCTGGCGCAGCGCGCGCGCAACGACGAGGCGATCGCGGCGTACGACGACTATCTCGCGCTCGTGCCGGGCGATCACGAAGTGCGCACCGCGCGCGCCGACATGCTGATGCTGATCGGCCGGCTGCCGCAGGCGGCCGCCGACTGGCGCGCGATCGCGGCAAGCAATCCCGCCGACATGCAGGCGCAGTCGCGCATCGCGTTGATCGACGAGCATCTGGGTCTCCTCGATGCGGCGAGCGCGCAGGCCGATCTCGTGCTGCGCGCGCAGCCGGCCGACGTCGAGATGCTGCTCGTGCGCATCCGCGCGGCGATGCGCGGCGGCGATGACGCGGAAGCGCGGCGCCTGCTCGACCGTTTCGACCTCGCGTCGCTCACGGAAGGCCAGCGGCGCCTCTACTGGAACTATCTCGGCGGCCTCCACGATCGTGCCGGCGATGCGGGCGAAGCCGTGCGCTGCTTCGTCGAAGCGCAGCAGGGATCGCCGGTATCGATGCCGTCGCTCGAACCGCCGCATCCGGAGCTCGAGCTGGCCCTCACCGACCCCGTCGGCGCGCCGTGGCCGGAAGCGCCGGTGCTGCTGCTCGGCACGCCGGGCAGCGGCGTCGAGCGCGTCGCGGCGCTGCTCGCCGATCAGCCGGGTCTCACGGTGCTGCGCGATCGCATCGGCGCGTTGCAGCGCGTCGACGATTTCAACCAGCCGCGCTTCCCGTTCTATTGCGGCGAACTGAGTGAAACCGATCGCGCCGCATTGCGCGACCGCTATCTCGGGCCGCTGCGCGCCGCGGGCGTGCGGATCGATCGTCCGATCGTCGACTGGCTGCCGCGTTGGGACGCGCATCTGCTGGCGCTGGTGCGCCGCGCATTTCCGGGCACGCGCCTCGTCATCGTCGAGCGCGATCCGCGCGATGCGCTGGTCAACTGGCTCGCGTTCGGCTGGGCGCGCGGCTTTCCGTGCCTCGATCCGCTCGCGTTTTCGGAATGGCTCGGCCGCGCGCGCGATCATCTCCACTACGCCGATGCGCTCGACGAGCCGCGCCGCCTCGTCGTCGGCGCCGATGCGCTGCTCGACGATCCGCTCGCGAACGGCGGCGCGCTCGCGCGTTTCCTCGGCCTCGACGCGCTGCAGCCGGGCGCGAACCACGCGGCGAGCTCGCGCGGCCTCGGCGGCCTGCCGGTGCGCTTCCCGCGCGGCCATTTCGAGCGCTATCGCGACGCGCTCGCCGAGCCGTTCGCGAAGCTGGAGGCATCGTCATGAAACGTCTTGCGCGATGCCTCGTCGTCGCGCTGTCGGCCACGCTGACGGCGTGCGTCGGCGCGAAGACCGCCGACCTCGGCCGCCTGACGCTTCCGCCCGGCTTCCACATCGAGGTCTACGCGACCAACGTGCCCGGCGCGCGCGAGCTCGCGCTCGGCGCGAACGGCACGGTGTTCGCCGGATCGCGCGAGGAAGGCAACGTCTACGCGCTCGTCGACGCCGATCACGACAACCGCGCCGAAAAGGTCATCGTGCTCGCCAAGGGCCTCGACGAGCCGAGCGGCATCGCGTTCCGCGACGGCGATCTCTACATCGGCGCGATCAGCCGCATCCTGAAGCTGCCGGCGATCGAGTCGCATCTGGACGCGCCGCCGAAACCCGAGGTCGTCACCGACAAGCTGCCGAAGGAAGACGGCCACGGCTGGAAGTTCCTCGCGTTCGGTCCCGACGGCCGGCTCTACGTGCCGATCGGCGCGCCGTGCAACGTCTGCGAAGTCGACGGCGCGCACGGCAAGATCATCAGCATGAAGCCCGACGGCTCGGACTGGCAGGACGTCGCGCTCGGCGTGCGCAGCTCGGTCGGCTTCGACTGGCAGCCCGGCACGAACGCGTTCTTCTTCACCGACAACGGCCGCGACAATCTCGGCGACGATCTGCCGTCGGACGAGCTGAACCGCGTCGGCAAGCCCGGCGAGCACTTCGGCTTTCCGTACTGCCATCAGGGCGACACGCTCGATCCCGAGTTCGGCAAGGGCAAGTCGTGCGCCGACTACACGCCGCCCGTGCTGAAGCTCGGCGCGCACGTCGCCTCGATCGGCATGCGCTTCTACACCGGCACGATGTTCCCGGAGTCCTACCGCAACGCCGCGATCATCGCCGAGCACGGCTCGTGGAACCGCTCGAAGAAGAGCGGCTACCGCGTGATGAGCGTGCGGCTCGACGGCGATCGCGTCGTCGACTACACGCCGCTCGTCGACGGCTTCCAGCACAACGAGAAGACCTCGGGCCGGCCGGCCGACGTCATGGTGATGCCCGACGGCGCGCTGCTGATCGCCGACGATTACACCGGCGCGGTGTATCGTCTGACGTACAAGGCCGCCGAGGCGGCCGCGAAGCCGTAGGAGACGCGCATGCGCATTCGCAGCGACGACATCGAGCCGATGCAGCCGATGCCCGAGGAGCTCGCCTTCGGGAAGCCCGGCACCGGCGGCGAGCCGACGGTGCTCGCGGCGAATCGCAATCCGCACCTCGCCTGGTCCGACGTGCCGGAGCCGACGCGCTCGTTCGTGCTGATCTGCGTCGACACCGACGTGCCGACGCGTGGCGACGACGTCAACCAGCCCGGCCGCCACGTGCCGGCGTCGCTGCCGCGCGCGGAGTTTTTCCACTGGGTCATGGTCGACATCCCGCTCGAGTGCCGCGAGCTCGGCAAGGGCAGCTGCGCCGACGGCGTCGTCGCGCACGGCGAGAAGGACCCGTTCGGCCCGCCGGGCGCGAAGCAGGGCATCAACGACTACACGGGCTGGTTCGCGAACGATCCGGCGATGGCCGGCGACTACTACGGCTACGACGGCCCGTGCCCGCCGTGGAACGACGATCTGATGCACCACTACCACTTCCGCGTCTACGCGCTCGACGTGCCGACGCTCGGGCTCTCGGGTCGCTTCACGGCTGCAGACGTGCGCGACGCGATGCACGGGCACGTGCTCGCCGAAGCGGCGCTGACCGGCACCTACACGCTCAACGCGGCACTGCGCCGCTGACGCCCGATCGCTGTAGCATGCGCAGAGCAGAACCGAACGACCCGACATGACCGAAGCCACCACCGCGCGCGAGCCGGCCGTCGCCGCGCGCATCGACGAGGCGCGCCGCCTCGCCGACAGCGGCCGCATCCTCGACGCCGAGCAGGCCTTCCTCGCGATCCTGCGCGACGCGCCGCGCGAGACCGACGCGCTCAACTTCGTCGCGATCTGCGCGCACGAGCGCGGCCGCTTCGCGCAGGCGCTCGCGCTGCTCGAACGCGCGCGCGGCGTGCGCGACGACGATCCGGTCACGCTGACCAATCTCGGCGTCACGAACCTCGCGCTCGGGCGGCTCGATCAGGCGATCGAGGCATTGCGCGCGGCGCTGCGCATCGCGCCGGATCTGCATGTCGCAAAGCTTCGTCTCGCCGAAGTGCTCGAGCGGGCCGGGCGCAGCAACGATGCGCTGCCGCTCTATTTCGGCGCGATCTTCGGCGCGCAAGGGTCGGGCCAGTGGCTCAGCGACGCGACGACGGCGCCGGGCCTGCGCCCGCTCGTGCTGCACGCGATGCGCACGGTCGCGCAAGGGCGGCGGCGGCTGTTCGCGAGCCTGCTGACGCCGCTCCGCGAAAAGCACGGCGCAACGGCGCTCGCACGCATCGAGAAGGCGCTCGCGATCTATCTCACCGAGCTGCCGGCGAACTATCCCGATCCCGCGCAGCGGCCGAAATTCCTCTACGTGCCGGATCTGCCGACGAAGCGCTTCTACGAACCCGAGCTCTTCCCGTGGTACGCCGAGCTCGAAGCCGAGACCGCGACGATCCGCGACGAGATGCGCAAGGTGCTCGCCGAGGACTCGGGTTTCGAGCCGTTCCTCGGCCACTTCGACGACAAGCAGCTCGAAGGCCATCTCGAAAACCGCGCCGGGCCGCCGGTGTGGAACGCGTTCTTCTTTTTCCGCCACGGCAAGCGCTACGACGAGAACCACGCGCGGTGCCCGCGCACGTCGGCGGCGCTCGAGCGCGTGCCGCTCTGCCACGTGCGCGAGCATTCGCCCGAGGTCTGCTATTCGGTGCTGACCGCGGGCTCGCACATCCTGCCGCACCACGGCGTGACGAACTCGCGGCTGGTGACGCACCTGCCGCTGATCGTGCCGGACGACTGCGCGCTGGTCGTCGCGGGCGAGTCGCGCGGCTGGGACGAGGGCCACTGCTTCACGTTCGACGACACGTTCGAGCACGAAGCGTGGAACCGCAGCGGCAAGACGCGCGTCGTCGTGCTGATGGACGTCTGGAATCCCTACCTCACCGACGTCGAGCGCGACGCGCTGACGATGCTGATCCCGGCGATCGGCGACTTCAATCACGCGGCCGGCCTCGACTAGGCGCGAAACGCGGCTAGAATCCGCCGAGGGGGAGTGCGCGCGGCTGACGGGGCGCGCGATCGAGGGAGGCGCAGGCCATGCTGATCCGCCTGATCGTCACCGCGTTGCTCGCGCAGTCGGCGCCGGCCGAGGACATCACGACGCGCATCGCGACCTTGCGCGCCGACCTCGAGGCGATCGAAGCGACGCAGCCGCAGAGTCCGCGCATCGCGCTCGAGCGCCAGCTCCTGATCTCGCTCGAGCGCCGCCGCGATCTCGAGCGCGCGCAGGCCGACGTGCTCGCGGCCGCCGCGAAGCCGTCGCAGGCGCCGGCGCTGCCGCCGAAGGGATTGCTCGAGGCCGACGATCTGCGCCGCCGTTCGCAGGAGCTCGACCTTTCGATCGAGGCGAGCACGCGCCGTCGCGAGATCATGCAGGCCGACCGCACGGCGGCGGCGGCGCGTCTCGTGCAGCTCGTCGCCGAGGCGCGCCAGCTCGAAGAGAACGCCGCGACCGATCCCGAGCGCCTCACGGCCGCGAAGCTCGAAGTCGAGTTCGCCGAATCGACGACGGCCGAGCTCGACCTGATCGGCAAGGTCATCGACCTCCAGATCGAAGCCGAGCGCGACGAGCGCGATGCGATCGCCGAGCGCCTCAACATCGCGCCGACGCGCACGAAGCCGACAGCCGAGGAAGTCGCCGAGATCGAGCGGCGCGGCACGGCGCGCGCGGCAGAACTGCAGCAGCGGCTTGCCGACGCGGCGAAAGCGCGCGACGCCGCCCGCGACGATCTCCAGCGCGAAGCCGCCGGTGCGTCACCGGCGCGTCTCAAGGCGTTGCAGGAGCGCGTCGCGACGCGCGACATCGACATCGAGCTCACGCGCGAGGCGATGTCGAACGCCGGGCTCGAAGCCGCCGCATGGCAGCTCGCGATCCGTTACTGGCGCGACGGCGACACGGCCGCCGTCGTCGAGGCGCGCGAGCGCGGACCGGTTATCCGCGGATCGCTCGCGCGCCGGCTCGACTTCCTGCAGGCCTCGCTCGACCAGGCGATGGCGCAGGCCGGCGCGCTGAAGGCGCAGGCGCTGCGCGCGCCGGCGGCGGTCGACGCCGCGGATCGCCAGGCGCTCGAAAGTACGATGGACGAGCGCGTGCGTCTCGTCGAGCGCGGCATGCTCGACGAGCGCCACGTGCTCTCGCTGATCGAGCGCCTGCGCACCGATTTCGACGCGCGCATCGGCGCCGCGACCTGGCAGGACCGCTGGGCGCTTGGCTGGCAATCGGCGCGCAAGCTCGCCTCGCGCCTCTGGAACTTCGAGCTTTTCGTCGTCGACCAGACCGTCGAGGTCAACGGGCGGCAGACGAAGGTGCCGAGCGGCGTCACGGTCGCGAAGGTCGTCAAGGCGCCGCTGGTGCTGCTGATCACTCTGTTCCTCTCGATCAGGCTGACGGCGTGGTTCCAGCGCTATGCCGTGCGGCGCGGCGCCGATCCCGCGAGCGCGCGCCTGACGCGGCGCTGGACGCTCGGCCTCCTCGCCTGCGCGTGCGCGCTCGCGAGCCTCGCGATCGCCGGCATTCCGTTCGCGGCGTTCGCGTTCATCGGCGGCGCCGTTGCGATCGGCGTCGGCTTCGGCATGCAGACCTTGTTCAAGAACCTCATCAGCGGCGTGCTCGTGCTGGTCGAGCGGCCGTTCCGGCTCGGCGACGAGATCCAGATCGGCGACCTGCGCGGCACGGTGGTCGACATCGACCTTCGCGCCTCGGTCCTGCGTGACAGCGACGGCAGCGAGACGCTGATCCCGAACTCGGCGCTGGTCGAGCAGAACGTGACGGCACGGCCGCGCTCGATCCGGCAGACGCTCGTCGTCACGGTCGATCCGCAGTCGGAGCCGCGCGAAGTCACCGAGGCGATGCGCGGCGCCGTCGAGCGGCATGGGCTCCTCGAGGCGTCGCGCAAGCCCGAAGTGTTCCTCGACGAATTCCCCGGCGAGGGCCTGCGCTTTTCGATGAACTACTGGATCGACACGACGCAGGTCAGCGATCGCCAGCGCGTCGCGAGCGATCTGCGCTTCATGATCCTCAACGCGTTCAAGGATGCCGGCATCAAGCTTGCGCAAGGCTCGCTCGATCTGCGCGTGCGCACGGACGACGCGCGCAAGGTTGCCTTCGTTGTGACCGACTCACCTGTCTAGCCACCTCGCGCGTCCGTCAGAAACTCTGAAAATCATCGACAAAGATCGAGTCATATTCGAACGCGCCAATATCCG
>Ga0126377_10004467_pt1 | contig 10193 bp, 9 predicted proteins | sample PanSoiMetPlot_22_FD_92647 | JGI IMG/M metagenome (GOLD analysis project Ga0126377, IMG submission 92647) | Tropical forest soil microbial communities from Panama - MetaG Plot_22 | ecosystem: Environmental > Terrestrial > Soil > Tropical forest > Bulk soil | place: Panama | collected 2016-02-17 | reverse complement strand
TCGCGGCGCTGGCGTCGGCGACACACTACAGCGGCATCTTCGTTTTCCCCTCTTTACTGATTTTCTATTGGCAATCGGTGCGCCCGTTGAAATTTCGCGTGAATGCGCTCGGATTGTTGCTCGCCCCCGCCGGGTTGGTGTCATTCATGGCGTACCTCTACAATCTGACTGGCAATGCATTCGCGTTTGCTGATGTGCAGTCCGCATGGCGAGTGCGTTGGGGGTTATTTCTGCGACCACTCTTTGCTTATCTGATCAGCCCGTTCGCACTAGCCGAAGGCTGGAATTTCCGCTTGCTGCATTTTGCCGTCGCGGTGACGGCATTGCTCTGCGGTTTTGTCCTGCTCAAGCGGCGCGAGCCGGCGCTGGCATTCTTTACCCTGCTCTCAGTCATTCTTCCGCTCTCGACCCTGACAATTGAAGCACATGCTCGCTACGTCATCGTCCTTTTCCCAGTCTTCATCATCCTCGCAATCACGGGCCGCAATCCATTTGTCGATCAGGTAATCCGCGCATTTTTCATCTGTTTGCTCTCGCTCATGTGCGCATTTTTCGGCTTTGGTTTCGGACCAGCCCTGATCTGACGCTGCTGGAGACCGGGAATGGACTGATAGAGTGAAGAGGATTACGAAAAAAACGAAAATAACGAAATAAACGAAAATTTTCGTTATTTTCGTTTTTTTCGTAATCCTCTTCACAATGCTTTAACGCAGGGCAATAGGACGCAAAGTGAATCCGGCGGTGCTTCCCTTGATCTTATTGGTGCAAGCGATATAGCAAAATTCGTAAACCCGATCACGCGCCAGGTCTTCCAGGTAATGAAACTCACCAATATGAATTCCCTGGTTGATCAGCAGATAATTATGGACCGGCATAAATGAACGGTATTTGTCTCGATAGGCTTGAAAATCGGCATCCGTCGGATTGTAATCCAGGCCGCTGGTATCGCTGCCGATCATCATCGCTCCCTGCTGTTCGACCAGCCATTTCGCGGTTTCCACGCTGATCCCGGCCGAATCATGCATGGCAATCTTCGCATGATCGCTTCCTGTCTCGCCCCAATATCGCAGAGTTCCTGTGCGAATGAGAACTATATCTCCGGGTCTGAGCGCCGTTCCCTGCTTGCGCAGAGCCTGCTGCAGATCGTCACTGCTGATCTGGTAGTTGCTCGGTAAAGCCTCGACTCCCTTGAATCCCGCCAGATCGATCAGCACACCTCGGGCAATAATCGGAGGAATGGTCGACGCATCGGCTTTGCGAGGTCCCCAGTTCCCCCCCCAATCTGTCTCCTTGAAGCCGTTGTACCAATGGTTGTCATCACCTTCAGTGGCATGCCCGAGGCCGTCAATCTGCGTCGCCACATTATCATTGATGAACAGCGCCGAGCTGTGCCACGCCGTTCGGCTGCCGTTGTGCTCGACCAGTTGCTTCAAGTCCTGCTGCCGCTTGACCCCTTCCGGTGTGCGAAATGAGATGATCTCTCCGGGACTATGGCCCGGCCACTTGAACGACGTTCGGTCGTAAAGTACGCCCAGATCATAGACCTTCCCACGCTCTACTATCCGTAAAGCGGAGAGCCGTGAGGCATCGGTCATCTCGTTGAGTGAGCCGACTTCATCATCTTTACCCCACACCCAACCCCAGCCTTTGTCCTTCTGCCATTTTTTTAATTGCGGTTGTTGTCCGGCGACGAGCGATCCGAAAGTGGTTCCAGCGAAGAATACTACTGCCAGGAGTAGAATTTTCCATTTCATATACATTTCTCCTCGAATGTACTGTGATAAGATTTAAAACAGTCGATCTCTTTGCCCCGTAATGAATGGGATATTTGACGTTTTCACATCGAATTAGTGAATCAAATATCCGATCAGGCTGACCAGGCAAGCAATGCCAATTCCAAGCACGGCATCAGCGGCATAGTGGTAACGTCCGATCACTGCGCCGCAGGCAATACTGAGAGAAATAATCAGGAATATTAGTCCGGCAAGCGGTAAACTGCCAATCAGCGCCAGCGAAGCGGCAATCGTCGAAGCTACGTGAGCACTCGGGAATGTATTCACCTGGATGCTCAGATTGTCAAGAATATTGAGGTTCAACAAGCGAATCCCGTCCTGATCGAGGGTTGTTTCGGCTTTGTAGTTGAGCATTCGCGGCGGCAACATCTGGATAAACGGAAGCAATACATAACAGAAGTAGGTCGAGAGTAAGACAATCGACCAGTAATCATTTGCCAGATTTTTTTTCCCGGATAGATAAAGCACAACTATCCCAAGCGGAACCAGCGGGTAACAGAACAGATATGACAGCTCCAGATATTTCGCCAACCAGGAGGGAATCGATTTTCCCGGTTCTCTTCTCAGCACAGCGCCCAGGTATTTTTCGTCCAATTGTAGAAGAAGCTCCTGAATCCATTCATTCGGCCTGACGAAAAATCTTCCCGATTGCCAGTAGACAAAAAGCATTAACAGTGCCGGCAGGAAATCACGGACAACGGGAGCTACACTCGAGACGGTCCTTTGTGGGATGTATGCCGCACCCAGGGCGAGGCCGATTCCAGCTATTCCGATCACAAAAATTTCCAGCCGCTTTCGGAAACTTAGCGGGCGTAAAACCCCCATGACCATCAAAAAGCTAAAGAATATAATGTTGATCCATTCCGATCTTCTAATGATCATTTTAAATCAGCTCCGCAACATCAACGGGGCGAGGTGAGAGCATACCGCAGCGAGTGAATCTGAAAAACAGTTTCCGGTATTCCGCGGGGTAAAAAGTGAGCAAGGACAGGTTGGTTATTACCAGCCTGTCCCAGCTTCACTACAAATTAGCTCTTCTTATCCTGATCAACCATCTTCCCTTCCGATTTCTTCGGTCGCGGAATAGCCGGCGCGGTGATGTTATTCTTCACCGACCTTGCGCCACAGCTTTGAGCGATGCGTGTGGTGGCTCCCTTGCTGCCTGCGTTCCTGGCCGTGCCTGTCAAGGTCGCCTCACCGTTTTGGACAGTCGCTTTGAAGTCCTGTGATTTCAGCTTCTCCGAATTGTTGAACTTATCGACGATACATTTGCGGATCTCGTCGTCGCTCTTCAAAGGAGCCTCTTTCCTGGTCTTCACCACGTTCTCCTTCTTGCTCATCTGATCGTTTGTTTGGCCGCTCGCTCCCTGGGAATTTTGGATCGCCAGAATCGAGACAAAGAAAAGGCCGAGAATAGCCATCATAGATTTATTCATGTTCATTCCTCCATTTGAATGGAATTCGAATTTTGATCTTGTTTTCCACGGCTATGGCAAGCTGTGGTAGGGATGGCCTTCAGGGATGGCGACTCATTCTCTGACAGATCGCAAGAATGATCAAGTGATTACTTAAAAATAGTTTTCAGTTTTCAGTTCTCAGTATTCAGGTATTGATCTAGATAATCTAGCTGAAAACTGAAAACTATTAGTTATCGGTTCACCACAAATCCCACTTCATTTTTTCTTTGAAGAATCCGACTTTTTAGATGACTTTTTCTCATCCTTCGACTCGGACTTTGGATCGGACTTGGCCTCGGATTTAGCCTCAGATTTGGCTTCCTTTTTCTCGGATTTCTCAGCTTTGGCTACTTTTTCAGTAGGAGCTTCGATGTTGTTGGCGATCGTCTTGGCCCCGCAGTCTTTGGCGATCTTGCCGGCTGACTTTTTCTCTTTACTTGTTTTGACCGTGCCCGTCAAAGTCACGACACTTTCGCTTGTTGCGGCGCTCAATCCGAGGTCCTTTAGTGTCGCAGAAGCAGCCAACTTATCGGTCACGCATTTCTGGATATCCTCATCGCTTTTCGGAGCGACAACTTCTTTTGCCTTCTTCCCAGCTTTCTTCGCTGAATCGGTCGTCTTATCCGCGACCTTCTCAGCTGTATCGGCTGTCGCTTTCGCAGCCTTCTTGCCTGTCTCGGCCGTCTTCTCCGCAACTTTCTCGGTCGTATCCTTGGCTTTGCTCCCCGCTTCCTTGACCTTATCCTTCTGAGCATTAACACTCATCGAGATAAAGAACACTAAGAACAGACTGCTGATCACCGCAATTGTCTTCTTCATATTTCTTCTCCTTGGCTAAAGATTTTTGTTCACCGGCAATCACTGCTGATAATGATTGTCCGTGATTGAGATATCATGCCTATGATTAGACATTTTTGACAATAGGAGAGGAGCTTTATTGATGAAAGTCGGCATTAATCCGGCGTGCGGAATCTACCACCGTCTAATATTCGCCGCTGCTGCCGTCTGGAATATCAGTGCGGCAATTATCCTCATTTACAACCCGGATTTCATGCTGAAAAACCTGGGGATAACTGACCCGAACGCACGTCTGCTCGCCCAATCTTTCGCCTCGAGCGTGATCACCTGGGGAATTGGTTATGCGCTGATTGCCTATAACCAGAGACGTTTCCGCGATTTTGCAATCCTGGGTGCAGTCTCCAAGACAATCTTTTTTGTTATCTATGCTATCTCTTTTAGCAGTCGCCTCATTTCTTTCGCGGCATTTGTGCCGGCGCTCATCGACCTGATCTTTGCCTTTCTCTTCTCTGAATTTTTGTGGCGCACTTCGAGAAATTCTGAGCATGAGCAAACTTGATTATTTATGCGATCGCGAGCATTCGATCGAGCGCGATTTTAGCCCAGTTCGCAGTCTCTTGATCGACCGTAATCCGGTTGACAACCCGCCCGGCGATGAGATTCTCGAGGGACCAGAGGAGGTTTTCCGGCGCGATGCGGAACATCGTCGCGCACATGCACAGATCGGGAGCGAGTAATGTCACATACTTATCCGCATGTCGCTGCGCAAGTCGATTGACCAGGTTTAATTCCGTTCCCACCGCCCAGGCACTGCCTGGCGGTGCCTCGGCGATTGTCTTGATGATGAACTCGGTCGAACCGTTGAGGTCTGATTTCGCCACGACTTCATAACGGCATTCCGGATGAACCAGAATTTTTATTCCGCGAGTTTCCGCACGGCGCTCATCGACGTGTCGCGGCAAAAATCGTCCATGCACCGAACAGAAGCCCTTCCAGAGGATGAGTCTTGCATTTTGCAGTTTCTCAGGTGGGTTTCCACCCAGATCGAGCCTGGGGTCCCAGGTCGCCATCTGGTCGAGTGTAATGCCGAACTTTATCCCGGTGTTCCGGCCCAGATGCTCGTCAGGAAAGAAAAAGAGCTTCTCATGCTGTTTAAGCGCCCAATCGAAAAGTGGCACAGCATTGGACGATGTGCAGACCACCCCGTGGTGACGGCCGCAGAAAGCCTTGATATTTGCCGCCGAATTCATATAGGTAATTGGGATGATTGAATCGAGCCCGAGTTCCTGAAGCTGCTCCCAGGCCGTTTCGACCTGCTCGAGCTGAGCCATATCGGCCATCGAACAGCCCGCAGCCAGGTCCGGAAGAATGACCTGTTGGTGAGGCGCGCTCAAAATGTCCGCGGATTCGGCCATAAAATGTACTCCGCAAAAGACAATGAACTCCGCTTCCTGACGCTCCGAGGCCATGCGGGCGAGTTTAAACGAATCACCCGTCAGATCGGCATGGCAGATCACATCATCGCGCTGATAGTGATGGCCCAGAATGACCAGCCTCTTCCCCAGCCTGGCTCTCGCCGCCGCAATCCGCTGGTATAGCTCGGCCTCAGCCAGGTTCAGATATTCGTCGATCTTGATCAGTTCAGCTTCTTCTCGTACCCGGGTCGATTCCCATCCCGTCGTTTGAACTTCACTCCGGTCAACCATAGTTCCGATTTGTCTCTCCACGATTTCCCCCTTATTGCCTCGTATCTCGTCCTGTATTACTTAGTGTAACTTGTACACGATGGTTGTAGTGTACAAAATACACTAAGGGCATTGCAAGTGGTTTAAATCAATTTAAATAAGTTTTTGTTTCTCTAGGATTTGCGTTATCGTTGCCGGAGCCGCTTTAAGTCGAATTTTGCTGGATTATTTCGGTTTTTGCACATTTCTCGCAGAGTGAAGCCGCGGTTATGGTTTTTTATTGGATGGCGAAGGAATTGTTTCTTCAGAAATCTTGATGTCGGTCACGAATTTACGATAGGACTTGAATGCGGTCAGGTTGCGGTCATATTGTTTTCTGCGATGATCGCCGATGATGAACTCAGCGCGGATCGGCAAAAGAAACTTCACCTCGAGTTCGGGCAATTTGACGTTGTCGTAAGTGACGGATAGCTCGGAATTGGTTATCGGATAGTCGGCCGGTATATTGTCGAGAGCTGAATCAAACCTCAGTACCTGTTTGGTTTCCGCATCGATCCATACAGTTCCACTATATCCGCAAACGATAAGAGGAAAGTTTCCGACTTTGAGAGCGATACGGGAAGTCTCTTTCGGAACACGAAAATCGTAAATATTAGTTGTTCGATTACCCTGACGCCCCTTGCCGGCAGGTTTGAAGATCGTTTTGGTTTCCGCATCGAAGAGCGCAGCCAGACGAGATGCGAAATCGCCGGTTGAGTAAGCGCCACCCGACTTATCGATGGGTTGGGTGTCACGCTTCCCGCCATCGTTGACCGGCTTGTACGATTCGCGCTTGCTGTTATAGGTTATTTCGTATGTCGATTTACTTCCCTTAATCCATATCCCGCGGCCATGGTAATCATGGTAGCGCTCAATGTTCTGCTGACAGATAAAATCGGGAAGTTCCTCGATATAATCGCGGACGACCATGCGGGCATCTTCGATAAATGGATCTTTCGGCGATGGACCATTGGCTATTGGGTTACCGGCGGATGCGGACTTTTTTTCCGCAGCTCGTTTGATTGTGTTTATCAGGTGCTGATGAGCCCCATTCGCGCGCAACCTGTCTATCACTTCCGGTGTCGGTTCGAAGGCAATTCCGGCTTGCTCGATCTGCGCTGCCACAACTGCTTCAGTCACGCCAAATTTCTTCGACAGTTTATTCAATTCCGCCAATGTCATTGGTTGATTAGTAGGTTCTCCCTGCGCAGAGGCGACACTGTGGCACGGACCACCAGCTGAAAAACAGATAAACGAAAAGAGAATCGCGATAATGCCGAAGCTCTGTTTTTTCATGATTTTTCTTTTTTCTTAGAACGATTGTTAGTTACAGTTTCGGAGATTATATCAGGCCTTCGGCTTTGAGGACTTTCGGAACGGTGAAATCGTAAAGAATCGTGACCAGACATTCTTTTCTTGAAGGTGCTTGTTCACAGAGATGAAATCGATGCTGGCGATCTTGACGGAATTGAAACAATTCTTGTTTTTCTATCGCAACTCGTCCACTTTTTTAATGAATTTCACTATCGGACTCGATTTATATTTACAAGATTAAAATGCCTGATAGGATGAATCTGTTATGGAAAAATTCAAAATACCAACTAATCATTCGCGTGCGGGCGCCACTACCATTTCTAACTCGCGCTCTCCCCGGCCCAACGAAACGGGCAGGAGATAATAATTCCTAAAGAAAAAAACAGCGCATTGGTTCACCAAAGATTCATGAGAATCGAACCCCTAAATGACAACATTTGGTTCAGGTGTTTGGTGGAAATATAGATCTAGCAATAAGGCGTGAGTGAAAGAGGCAGCCTTTTCTGCAAGGGCGAAGTTGCATTTTCATTCCATGCTCCGATTAACGTTTGGAACGTCGGGGCAAGGTGTACTTGTCAACTCGTTGGATGAAGAGCAAACCTGGCCGCTGTTGTTGATTTCATCATCTGGCTTAATTGGTCGAATAGTGAGGAGATGAACAATGTCATTATCAAAGCCGATTTTAGCATTGACTGCAATTATTGTTCTTCTGGGGTTTTTCTATTCAAACCATAAGGAAAGGCCCTTCAACCGCCGAGAGAAGATACGCACGAAAGCCCCTCCGGAAAGGCAAAAGATCAAGATCCATTCTCTCTCGAATAACAATCGTTCGACATTTGTCATTGATTTGCCGCCCGGGTTTTATATGATGGATGATGAGCAATATCCTATCCCTTATGATTTTACTGTTCCGGATAAGGATGGGAGAGAGGTTCGATTCAAGGGCAATTTGAGATTGGTTCGAGAAGATGAAGATACCTTGATTGCGACACCGGATCGGGACATGGCATACGTCACCGGAGAGTTGTTGGCTCACGTGATTGAAAACCTGAGCCAGCTGGTCGAGCGAAGAATAAATAATCTACATAATTTTACCGACGGCTATGAAGAAGGCCGGCGTAATAGCAAAAAAGCTCCGTCAATTCCTACAACTCCGACAATTCCGATATATCCGCCAGGTTCCAAGATCAGACCCGATTAATACCCAGCGCTCTCATCCGGCGGTAGAGATGGCTGCGGTCGATACCCATGATTTCAGCAGTGCGAGAAATATTGCCTTCGGTTTCGGCCAGTTTTCTGAGGATATACTCTCGTTCATAGGTTTCGGCGGCTTCGCGATAAGAATCGAAATTATAACTCGATGCCGGCGGAGCATCACCGCTCAGGATCGGCAAGTCATCTGCTCCGATATTATGTCTCGTGTGCATAATAATCACGCGCTCGACGGTGTTGCGTAATTCCCTGACGTTGCCCGGCCAGGAATAATTCTGCATCCGCTCGATTGCCGCTGGGCTGAAATCTTTCGGTAAACGCTTGTTTGTCAGGGAAAATTCCTGATTGAAGTGGTCGACGAGTTGCGGTACATCATCCAGTCGCTCGCGCAGCGGAGGGATCTCGAAGGGAATGACATTGAGGCGGTAGAAAAGGTCGGCGCGAAAAACGCCGCGTTCGATCTCGGCTTCCAATCTTTTATTGGTCGCCGCGATCACACGAACATCTACGTTTACCGGCGTTTCCGATCCGACCGGCTCGAAACGCTGCTCCTCGAGCGCGCGTAATACCTTCGACTGTGTCTTCAGACTCATGTCGCCTACTTCATCGAGGAAGAGTGTCGCGCTGTCCGCGCGCTCGAATTTTCCCCGTTTGGCCTGGGTCGCGCCGGTAAATGCGCCCTTGACATGACCGAACAACTCCGATTCGATCAACTCTTCGGGGATTGCCGCACAATTGACCTCAATAAAAGGTTTCGATGAACGCAGGCTGTTGGCATGCAGTAGACGGGCAACGAGTTCCTTTCCGGTGCCCGATTCGCCGTAAATCAGAACTCTTCCTCTGGTTGGAGCAGCATTGGCAATCTGCTGTCTCAGGGCGCGCATCGGGATCGAGTCTCCGATCATCAAATAACTCTTTTCGAGTTTGGCTTGCAGCTCGACATTGGTCGCTTCCAATTCGCCCTGACGGATGGCGTTTTTTACGGCGAGGATGGTTTTTTCAAGAGAGAGCGGTTTTTCGATGAAATCGAAGGCGCCGAGTTTGGTCGCTTTTACTGCCGTATCGATCCGGCCGTGACCGGAGATCATGACAATATTCACATCAGGATATGTCTCTTTCAATCGTTTCAACGTTTCGATCCCGTCTATTCCCGGAAGCCAGACATCGAGCAGGACACAGGTATACAATCGCTTTTCGAAAGCCTGCAAACACTCCTCCCCGCTCGCAACGGAAGAGACAATGAAGCCTTCATCCTCGAGGACGCCGGTGAGCGATTGCCGAATGCCCGGCTCGTCATCAACAATAAGAATCGAATGGGCCATTTCTCCTAAGCCAGCTGCTGTTTAATATCTTCCGGTTTCGCCGCGGGCAGTTCGATGACGAAGCGAGCGCCATGCGGCATATTATCCTGCACACGAATGTGGCCCTGATGCTCAGCCACGATCCGGCGGACGATCGCAAGGCCAAGGCCGGTGCCGCCTTTGCGCCTGGAGAAGTATGGATCAAAGATGCGCTCTCGGTCTTCCGGGGGAATACCCGGCCCGTTATCGGCGACGGTCAGCTCGACCCACTGGCGTTCGGCAAATTCGCGGGTGCTGACTTTAATCACCTGTTGTGCCCGATCTTCGTGATCACCGTTCGCCAGTGTTTCCGCGGCATTATCGATCAGATTTACGAGCAGGCGTTTAATCTGCTCACTATCAATCACAACGGGCGCCAGGGTGGCCGCCAGGTTGCTCTCCAGCCGAATGCCGTTGAGACGTTCATCGTAGAGTTTAAGTGTACTTTCGACGACTTCATTGAGCGAAGCCATGACGGGTTTGGCCTTGGGTAGTCGTGCGAATTTCGAGAATTCATCGACCATCCGCTGTAGGGTCGCCACCTCGGCACCGATC
>Ga0126377_10004466_pt1 | contig 10193 bp, 4 predicted proteins | sample PanSoiMetPlot_22_FD_92647 | JGI IMG/M metagenome (GOLD analysis project Ga0126377, IMG submission 92647) | Tropical forest soil microbial communities from Panama - MetaG Plot_22 | ecosystem: Environmental > Terrestrial > Soil > Tropical forest > Bulk soil | place: Panama | collected 2016-02-17 | reverse complement strand
TTTCAGCCCGCGCGCGGAGAAGAGCGTCGCCGTGCTGCGTTTCAACAACGTCACTAAAAGCCCCGAAGACGACTGGCTCGGCGTCGGCATCGCGGAGACTGTGACGGCCGATTTGAAGAATGTCGATGGGATGACCGTCATCGGGCGCGAGTTGGTTTATGAGGCGCTGCGCCGGTGGAACGCCGAAAACCACACCGACTTCGACGAGAAATTCGCCACGCGAGTCGGCCGCGAGGTCGGCGCCCGCTGGATCATCGGCGGCGGCTACCAGCGAATCGGCGAGATGTTGCGCATCACCGCTCGCTTCGTCGAGGTCGCCACGGGGGAAGTGCACAAGACCGTGAAGATCGACGGGCGGATGAGCGAGGTTTTCGACCTGCAGGACAAAATCGTTCACGACCTGTCGCGCAACCTAGATCTGGACAGCGGCAAGCTGAAAGGCGCCGCCCAGCGGGAGACCGAGGTGATCGAAGCCTATGAGGCTTGCACGCGCGCCAGAATGGAGCTGTACAGCGGCAGCCGCGAAGGGCTGGACGGCGCCGTCCAGCTCCTCGAAAAGGCCATCGCGCTCGACCCGAATTACGCGCAGGCTTACGCCTTCATGGGTTACGCGTTCTCGCTCAAGGCGCAGTTTCTGACGATGCCAGCCCTGCTCGATCGCGCGGTGGAATACCTGCAAAAGGCGATCGAGTTGCGCCCGATGCTCTCGGACAGTTACAGCGCGCTGGGAATGACCTTCATCGCGATGAACCGCGTGGACGACGCCATCGGGGCGCTCAAACGCGCGCTCGCGATCGCGCCTCACGACAGTTTCGTACACGCCGCTCTGGGCCGCGCCTACTACATCGGCAAGGGGCTGTTCCGCGAAGCCGCCTACGAGTACGAGCAGGCGCTCGACGACGCTCAGGAAGGCAATTGGGTCGCGCCGGCCCTGTCGCACTGCCTGACATACATGGGCGAATACGAACGGGCCGGACAGATGGCACGCCGGGCGATCGAGGCGCAGGAGCAATATTTGCGAGGCCATGAAGGCATACAAATCATCGGCGCCTACGCGCGGCTCGGCCACGTCTATTATCTGCAAGGCCGCTACGATGACGCGATCGCGGAGTATTACCGCGAAGTAGTTTTCTGCCGTCAGAGCGACCATGTGCTCAAAGAGCGGACGCTGATCGAGGTCTATCAGAAGCTGACCAGCGCCTACGCGCGGCAGGGGAGCATGGACGACGCCGGCGAGGCGTTCGGTCACGTCACGGCGGGGCTAGCTGAGCGTCTGGCGAAAGGCGCCGACGATCCGTTCACGCGGTATTACGTCGCCTGCGCGCATGCGATGATGGGCGACAAGGTGAGCGCCCTCGAACATCTGCGGAAAGCGATCGAAGGCCGCCGCAACTTCAACGCCGCCCGCGCCCGTGTCGAGATCGACTTCGAGAGCCTGCGCGACGACCCGGGATTTCAAGAGTTGGTCAAAGCTTGATCTGTTCCGCCCCGCGGCGTCCGTCAAGATCTGTGGTAAAAATTTTACGCATGTCCCGTGGTTTTCATCGTTCTATATGTTCCAAGGGACAAGATTGCAGCCGCTAATGAATACGAATATTCGCGGATGGCGGCAAGTAGGATGGAGAACGAGAAAAAGATTCGCCTCCATTCGTGGTCATTCGTGTTCATTCGCGGCTGCAATACTTTCTCTAAAATGCTATAAAATATCCATCCATTGATTCCCAAGATGGCTGTAGTCGCTGGAACAAAATTCGACCGTTACGAGATCATTTCGCCGCTGGGCGCCGGCGGAATGGGGGAGGTTTATCTGGCCCGCGACATGCGGCTCGAACGAAAGGTCGCGCTCAAACTGTTGCTCGACGAACGAACAAAGGACGATCAGCGTTTGCTCAGGTTCGAGCAGGAGGCCCGGGCGGCCAGCGCGCTCAACCACCCGAACATCATCACCATTTACGAGATCAGCGATTACGGCTCGACGCATTTCATCGCCACAGAATTCATCGAAGGGTTGACGCTGCGAAAGATTCTGACCGAAGGGAAGATGCCGCTGATCGCCGCGCTCGACGTCGCCATTCAAGTCGCTTCGGCGCTCTCGGCGGCGCACGAGGCCGGAATCGTCCATCGCGACATCAAACCCGAAAACGTCATGCTGCGCCGCGACGGCATCGTCAAGGTGCTCGATTTCGGATTGGCGAAGCTGACCGAAGAAGGACAAGGAGACAAGGAGACAAGGAGACAAGTAAATGGGGAAACCTTGGATTCCCCATTCCCCCCCTCTTCATTTTCCCCACTCCAAACTGACCCGGGGACGGTCATGGGCACGGCGACTTATATGGCGCCCGAACAGGCGCGCGGTTGGCGGGTGGACGCGCGCGCCGACATCTTCAGCCTGGGCGTGGTGCTCTACGAAATGGTCGCGGGGCGCGCGCCCTTCGACGGTCCCACGCCGATTGACGTGATGACGCAGGTGCTCGACCGCGACCCTCGACCTCTGACCTCGCTCTCTTACGGAGCGCCGGTCGAATTGCAGCGCATCGTCGCCAAGGCCATGCGTAAAGATCGCGAAGAGCGCTACCAGACGGTCAAGGATCTGCTGATCGACCTGAAGAGCCTCAAACGCGAGCTGGAAGCCACAACTACACAGAGTTACTCCACAAACGCCGAGACTTCCAGCGGGTCGAGAATCGCGGTATCGCCATCAACCGCCTCATCGCTCGAACCGATGGTCGTTCGCGCGATTTCGAGCGCGGAATATATCGTCAGCGAGATCAAAAATCATAAGCGCGGCTTCCTGCTCACGGTCATCGCATTGTCGCTGATCGTCATCGCGACGTTGACGTTCGTCATCAACCGCCATCACCCGATCGAATCAATCGCGGTTCTGCCGTTCGTCACTCAGAATGACGACGCGCAGGCCGGGTCTGACACCGCGATGCTCGGCGACGCGATCACCGACAGCATCATCAACGACCTCTCGCAACTGCCGAACCTCGACGTCAAACCGCGCGGCGCTGTGCTGATTTACAAGGGCCGCGAGGTCGACCCGCGGGAGGTGGCGAACGGCCTGGACGTCCACGCCGTGCTGTCCGGGCGAATAATCCGGCGCGGCGACGCCGTGCAGGTTATCGTCCAGTTGGTCGACGCGCGCGACAACCGCGTCCTGTGGGGATATCAGTACAACCGCAAAATCTCTGACCTGCTCCTGATCCAGCAGGAGATCGCCAGCGACGTGTCCGACAACCTGCGCCTGAAACTGAGCGGCCAGGAGAAGCGCCGTCTCGAAGCTCAGCAGCTTTATCGGAAAGGCCGCAACGCCTGGAACAAACGCACCGCCGACAGCATTCTGGAGGGCGCCGAATACCTCAAACAGGCGATCCAGGTCGACCCAAACTACGCGGAGGCTTACGCCGGATTGGCCGATAGCTACAACATGCTGGTCAATTACAGCGTGCTGCCGCCAAACGAGGCTTTCCCGAAAGCGAAAGAGGCCGCCGAGAAGGCGCTGGAGCTCGACCCGGACCTGGCCGAAGCTCATACGGCCAGGGCGTTCATCTACTTCATGTGGGAATGGAACTGGGTTGACGCCGGACGCGAATACAGGACCGCCATCGATTTGAAGCCCAATTACAGCTCGGCCCTACAGTGGTACTCCAGCCTGCTCGCCGCCACCGGTCGAACCGACGACGCGCTCGCGGAGGTGAAATTGGCGCGCGACACCGATCCTTTCTCTCTCTCCATCGCCGCGCATCCCAGTTGGATCAACTACCTCTCGCGCAACGCCGAGGCCACTGTCCGGGAGGCCAGACAGGCGCTCAAACTCGACCCGAACTTCTTACCGGCGCGGCGTTACCTGGCGCTGGGCTACGATCTGCAAGGCAAATACAACGATTCCGTCCCCGAGTTTCAAAGAGCCCTTCAACGCTCGCCAGAAAGCACGCTGATCAAAGCCGAACTCGGATACGCTTACGCCAAAGCGGGCAGGCGCGAGGAAGCATTGCGGGTGCTCGACGAATTGCAGCGGTTTCAGGGGCAGCGGCGAGTCTCCCCGTTCCATCTCGCGCTGGTTCACATCGGTCTGGGCAATAATGACCGCGCGATCGAACTGCTCGAGAACGCCTACAACGAGCGCGCGGAGCGCCTGGTCTGGCTCAAGGCCGATGCGCGCTTCGATCCACTGCGCCTGGACCCGCGATTCAACAATATCCTGAAAGGAATGGGATTGGCGCGCTGATATGGCGTTTAAGAAAACCAGTCTCAGCCACGAATGAACACGAATGAACACGAATCTCTTTCTTGATCATAGACGATTCGTTTGTTTTCCATCGCCTTGCCGCCATTCGTGAATATTCGTGTTCATTCGTGGCTAATATTCTTTTCCTTGAAATCTACAGAATCTCGTCGATCACGCGCCCGTGGACGTCCGTCAGCCGCATATCTCGTCCGTTGAAGCGGTAGGTCAGCTTCTCGTAATCGAGTCCGAGCAGGCGCAAAATGGTCGCGTGCAGTTCATAGATTGACTTTCTGTTTTCGACCGCGCGGTATCCGTACTCGTCCGTCGCGCCCACGACGGTTCCGCCTTTGACCCCGCCGCCGGCCAGCCAGACGCTGAAGCCATTCCCGTTGTGGTCGCGCCCGTCCATTCGTTCCGAGATCGGCAGGCGTCCGAATTCGCCATGCCAGATGATCAGGGTCGAATCGAAGAGGCCTCGACCCTTGAGGTCTTTGATCAGGCCGGCGATAGGCTTATCGGTCTCGGCGCAATGCGACTCGTGATTACGCTTCAAATCCCAATGCGCGTCCCAGCTCGGTTCGAAGTTGCCGCCGCCGGAAAAGATCTGCACGAAGCGCACGCCGCGTTCGACCAATCGTCTCGCCATCAGAGCCTGTCTACCGAAGTAATCGGTAGGATTCTCGCCCACGCCGTAAAGTTTCAGCGTCGCCGCCGACTCTTTGCTGATGTCAATCGCGTCGCTGGCATGGGTTTGCATGCGGAAGGCCAATTCGTAGGAATAAATGCGCGCCGAAAGCTCGCTGTCCGCCGGGTTATGATCCAGATGTTTTTCATTCAGCTCGCGCAATAACCGCAGCCACTTCTGCTGTTGTTCGGGCGTGCGGCTGACAGGAGGATGCAGATCGACAATCGGATCGCCGCTGTCGCGGAACGGCGTGCCCTGATAAGCCGCAGGCATATAGCCGTTGCCCCAGTTCGGCGCGCCGTTGATCGGCCCGCCGCGATAGTCAGTGAAGACGATGAATCCCGGCAGGTTCTCGTTTTCACTGCCCAGACCGTAGGTGACCCAACTGCCGACGCTGGGATGGCCCGCGAGTATGCTGCCCGTGCACATCTGAAAAATCGCCGGGCCGTGCGCCGAGCTCTGAGCGTACATCGAACGGATCAGGGCCAGATCATCGGCGTGTTCGGCCACCTGAGGAAACAGCTCGGAAATCTCCATCCCGCATTGGCCGCGCTTGCGAAACGTCCACGGCGAGGGCATCAGGCCGCCGGGCGTCCCCATCGTCGGCCGCACTTCGCCCACGCCCGTCATCTGCTCGCCCTGCCGTTCGAACAGCAACGGCTTCGGGTCGAAGGTGTCAACATGGCTGACGCCGCCGTAGCAGAAAATCGAGATCACGGCTTTCGCTTTAACGGGAAAGTGCGGCGGTTTTGGCGCGAGCGGCGATTTGGATTGCGCCAGAAGCCCGTTGCGGTCGAGCAGGTCGGCGAACGCTACGCCCGCGACCCCGCCGCCCAATCTCGATAGTAGCTCTCTTCGTGAACAGTAAAGAGAATTCATATTGAACTCCAAGTCAGTACTGCGAGCGGGACTGATCAGGCCTGCTTATTGCCGGTAAACAAATTCATTGAGGTTGAACAGCGCATGGCAAAACTCAACTAAACCATCCGGCCCGTTCGGACCGCTCCGGATGAATTCCACCGTCTTCGCCCGCTCAAACGCCGTTGGCGCGCGCCCCAGCGCCAACCGGTAAGCCCGCTCCACCCGCGCCAGCGCGTCGTCGCCCGCCTCACGCCGCAAACGTTCGGCGAAATAATTGGCCTCCGTCAGAACGAAGTTGTTGTTCATCAGCAGCAGAGCCTGAGGCGCGATGGTCGAGCGGTTGCGGCGATCGCACGAGTTGATCAGGTTCGGTTGATCGAAGGTCTCAAAGAGCGGATAGCGTATGCTGCGCTTTGAATAGACGTACAGACTGCGCCGCCACGTCGAAGGATCGTCATCCGGCTTGCCCGGCCAAGTCCGCTTGGTGCTCGATTGGAAGAGCTTCGGATCGATATACGGATAGACGCACGGACCTCCCAGCGTGCGATCCAGATTGCCGGCCACGGCCAGTATCTGGTCGCGGATGATTTCGGCTTCCAACCGCACGCGCGGCATGCGCCAGAGCAGGCTGTTTTCAGGATCGATGGCCACGTTCTCGGCGACATCGTCGCTGGCCATCTGATAAGCCTGCGAAGTCATTATCAGGCGATGCATCCGCTTGACGCTCCAAGCTTGCGATTGCGGATCAACCGATTGCGGATTGCGGATTGCGGATTGCGGATTGTCACTATCTCCTTGTCTCCTTGTCCCCTTGTCTCCTTGTCCCCTTGTCTCTGCGTCCCCCGCTCCCCCACGCATAAACTCCACCGCCAGCCAATCAAGCAATTCGGGATGCGTGGGCGGCTCGCCAAGCTTGCCGAAGTTGCTCGGCGTGCGCACGATGCCTTCGCCGAAATGGTGCTGCCAGATGCGGTTGACCATCACGCGCGCCGTGAGCGGGTTTTGCGGCGACACCAGCCATTCGGCCAATCCGCGCCGCCTGTAGCTCGATTTAGCGTTCGGCGGCGGAACGGGAAACTCGTAATCAGTCTGATTGATCACAGAGAGCGTTCCCGGCGTCACGACGGGGCCTTTGGCCTCGGGCGCGCCGCGTTGCAGGAAATAGGTGGGGCCGGGCTTCGAGCCGGATTCGCCGGCGGCGCGCGCCGTCGGATAGGGTTTGGGTTTCTGATGGTCGAGCGCCCTGATCTGTTCGACCAGTTCTTGATGCTTGCGTTTGTCGTCGGCGGACATGCGAGCCACGATGTCTTTCTCGGTCAGCTTCTGCGAGAGCGAGTCGTCTTCCAGCGTCTTCTTGATCTGCTGGACGTTGAGCCGCTGGCCCGGCGTGCGCTTCTCAGGAGCCGTGCGCCAGGCGATCTGCATGTATTCGGGCAAACGGTTGATGGCCTCTTCGACCAGCGTTTTCAGGTATGGCGCTTCAAGCTCGTCTTTGGCCTTCTTGAGCGGGCGCTGCAATCCTTCGATGCGCTGCGTCTCGGCCTTGTGCGCGGCCACCACGTCGGCCCCGACCAGCGGATAGCTGACCGGTCTGAGGGGCGCGAAGACGGCCTGCAAGCGGTAGAAATCTTTCTGCGGGATGGGATCGAACTTGTGGTCGTGACAGCGGGCGCAGTTGACTGTCAATCCCATGAACGTCAACGAGGTCGTCGTGATCAGATCGTCCAGCGCGTCCTGCCTTCCGCGTTCGCCTCCGCCTCCTCCTTCGGGACCGAGCCGCAGGAAGCCCGTCGCAATCATCGCTTCTTGTGAGTCGGGCGCGTATTCGTCGCCGGCGAGTTGCTCGCGGATGAACTGATCGTAAGGCTTATCGTCGTTGAACGCCTTGACCACGTAGTCGCGGTAGCGCCATGCGTCGGGCCGATCCACGTCGAACTCGAAACCGCCCGAATCGGCGTAGCGAACCAGATCGAGCCAGTGGCGCGCCCACCGCTCGCCATATTGCGGGCTGGCGAGCAACCGATCGATCAATCGTTCCCAGGCTCCCGGCCGGGAGTCTTTGACGAAGGCGGCGATCTCTTCCGGAGTGGGCGGCAATCCCGTCAGGTCGAGATAGGCGCGGCGGATGAGCGTGCGGCGATCCGCTCGCGGCGAAGGTTTGATCCCTCTGTCCTTCATCTTCGCCAAAAGGAAAGCGTCAATCGGATTGGCGCCCCAGCCCTGATATGACACGCGCGGAGGAGCGACGCGGCGCGGCGGCTGGAAGGCCCAAAAACCGCGCTCCTCCGGCGTGATCGGACGCTCGATGAGTTTAGCCGGTTCGTCTTCCTTGCCGGCGGCTGCCTCTCTCTCGAATCCGTCGAACGAAGCGCCCGCCTCGATCCATCGCCGCAACGTCTCGACGGCGGCGTCAGGCAGCTTCTTGCCCGGCGGCATCGTCGGCTTCGCCTGATTCGTGACGAATTGGTAGAGCCGGCTCGCGCCCGCGTCGAGCGGCTCGATGACCTTGCCGTTGTCGCCGCCCGCGAGAGCCGATTCAGCCGTCCGCAGATCAAGCCCCGACATCTTCGCCGCGCCGTGACAGCCGAAGCAGTTCTGCTTCAGCACGGCGAAAGCCTGGCGCGAGAGCTCTCGCTGAGCCTCCTGCCGAAGCCTGGCGCCCGCGCCGGGCAGGAAGAAAAACGCGAACAGGTAGAAGACGCCAGCCAATGCGACCAGATTGCGACCTTTGAGGATGACCATTTGATTCCTCGGGGCTTACTACCTAATCACCTTCCCTTTGATCAGCGCCTGCGCCGCCACCAGGTTGTTGCCGAAGTTCGTGAAGTCCTTGAACGTCCAGACGACTTTCTTGTCGCGCGTGACTTCGATGAGCTGCGGGTTCTCCGGGCCCGCGTGAGTGTTGCCGATGATCAAATTGCCGTTGGGCAGCAGTTCGAGCGTCGTCACCCACGCGAGCGTGACGCCGGGCAATTCTTTCTGGTCGATGCTCCAGACGATTTTGCCGGCGGGCGTGACTTCGAGCACGCGGTTGTTGTTACCGCCCGCGATCATCGTGTTGCCGTTCGGCAGCCTGATCGCGCCGAAGACATTGACGCCATGACCTTCGGGGCCGTGGCCGGGCGATTCCGGGCGACCGTTCAGGTCCATCTCGTAAGTCCAAACCACTTTTCCGGCGCCGTCATATTCGCGCAACTTGCCATCGCCTTCGTGACATACGAGGTAATGGCCGTTGTCGAGCTTGCGGACCATGCGCGTGTCGCGGTGGGGGTTGGGGTGGTCAACCTTGAGCGCGATCTCCTTGACGATCTGACCTTTCTTGTCCACTTCGACGAGACGGGTATTGCCACTCTCGGCGATCAACGTCAGCCCGTCCTTCAAGCGCTGATACGAATGAATCTCTATGCGACCAGCATTGCCCTCTTTCGGCTTGGCTTCGTACTGCCAGACGACCTGCTTGTCGCGATTCATCTCGACGACGGTCGTATAGCTGGTCTGAAAGAGCACGTTGCCGTTGGGCAGCATCTGGATGTCGTGAATCTCGCGCGCGTCATTATTGGGCGCCGACCATTCGATTTCGCCTTTGGCGTTGACGATCGCGACCTGTTTGTTGTCCGCTCCGAGCACGCGGTAGTCGCGAGCGTTATCAATAGATTTCTCGGTTTTCGTTTGCGCCGAAAGATGGGCCGGAACAAACATCGCGCAGAGCAGCGCGCAGCCAAGAGCAGTTTTAGACATTGATATTTTCAATCAAACCTCCTGGGTAAAATCCCTGGGTACGCGTCACTTCCAGCGCGCAGGCGTGGGGGAAGACCAATTGGAAGCCCGTTGCGCGCCTTGAGCGGATGCGCGCGATCGCAAGCAATAATTACTCAACGCAGTCGCGGCGACATCGAGTGTGTCTGCCGCCGATCAATACGCCTTTCATCGAGACTGCGCGCTGGAAGCGACGCGTACCCAGGGACGATTTTCATTCTTTCAAGGCTCGGCGCCGATGGTCGCAAGTATCCGCGCCTTCTGCGTAAATTGCTTCTCGCCTATCCGGAGCGTCACAAGATATTCGCCGGCCGGCGCCCCCTGAACCTCTCCGCCTGGTGGACGAAATCCTCCACCTGTGACTCCCGGTTCGCCTGATGGCCGGTTGGAGTCGCTCAAATCCCAGACGACGCGATTGATCCCTGCTTTCGCCGTCCCATTCAGCGTGCGAATGGTTTTGCCGCTCGCGTCGGCCACAGTGAGCGTAACTTTCTCATTGGCCGCCTCTCTCAGATAGTAAGTGAAGGTCAGGCCGTTCGGCTCGTTCTGCGTCACGGCGAGGCGGTCGCCGTAGAGACGATAGTTGCCCAGCGCGCCTTCACGCCGCCATGCTCTCGGCCTCACGGCGAAAAAATGCGCGTCTCCGGAGAGCAGAGTTTC
>Ga0126377_10004465_pt1 | contig 10193 bp, 7 predicted proteins | sample PanSoiMetPlot_22_FD_92647 | JGI IMG/M metagenome (GOLD analysis project Ga0126377, IMG submission 92647) | Tropical forest soil microbial communities from Panama - MetaG Plot_22 | ecosystem: Environmental > Terrestrial > Soil > Tropical forest > Bulk soil | place: Panama | collected 2016-02-17 | reverse complement strand
GACGCCGGGCGCGGTCGTGACCAATCTCTCGACCACCTCGGCGATGGATGACGTGGCGCGGATGTTCAATTGCCCGCTCTACAGGTCGAAGATCGGCGAGGCCAACGTCACCGAGATGATGAGGCAAGTGGGCGCGGTGATCGGGGGCGAAGGCAACGGCGGCGTGATTTACCCGCGCATAAATTTCTGCCGCGACAGTCTGGTCGGAATGGCGCTGATTCTGCATTTGCTGGCCGAGACCGGGAGAACCGTGGCGGAGATTCTCAACGACCTGCCGCGTTACAAGATGATCAAAGAGAAATTGGAATGCCCGTCGAACAAGGTCGGCGAGATTTTGAAGATGGTCCGCGGCGAATACGCCGACCATCAGATGGATTTGCGAGACGGCGTGAAAATAATCTTTGAAGACGGCTGGTTACACGTTCGCGGATCGAACACCGAACCGATCATTCGCCTGGTTGTCGAAGCGCGAGACGAGGCGCGCGCGAGACGGATTCTGGACGGCGTTTTTGAGCGGGTCGCTCAGGTGTTGAGATAGACGCCCATAAATAACACGAAGAACACGAATACTCATGGGGTCTCAAGCCTCTACTTTCTATTTGTTTTGTGTCTTTTGTGTTCTTGTTTGTGTTCTTTGTAGCGCCACATGTTCCCAATCTTTCAAGTAATTGGCTGGAAACAATATGACAAAACGCGAGAAGACTATACAGGAATTACGCAGCCAGCGATGGCTGGGCTCGGACAGTTTGCGATCGTTCACACATCGTTCACGCGCGAAACAAATGGGTTATGCGCGTGAAGATTACGCCGGCAAACCGGTCATCGCCGTCATCAACACGTGGAGCGACCTGACGACCTGTCACAGCCATTTTCGCCAGCGAGCCGAAGAAGTTAAACGCGGCGTGTGGCAATCTGGCGGATTCCCTGTCGAAATCCCCGCGATGCCGGTCAATGAAACTTATATGAAGCCCAGCCCGATGATGTATCGCAACTTCCTGGCGATGGAAGTCGAAGAGCTGCTGCGATGCCAGCCGATTGACGGCGTCGTGCTGATGGGGGGCTGCGATAAGACCACGCCGGGGATGTTGATGGGCGCGATCTCGATGAACCTTCCAGCGATCTATCTGCCGGCGGGGCCGATGCTGCGCGGCAATTGGAACGGTCAGGCCCTGGGCAGCGGCTCTGACGTGTGGAAATACTGGGCCGAAAGATGCGCAGGTAATATCACCGCCGCCGAATGGAATGAGATGGAAGACGGCATCGCGCGTTCGCCAGGCCACTGCATGACAATGGGCACCGCTTCGACCATGACTTCGATCGCCGAAGCGCTGGGAATGACTTTGCCCGGCGCCTCTTCGATTCCGGCGGTCGACGCGAATCATCAGCGGATGGCCACGGCGTGTGGCCGCCGCATAGTCGACATGGTCTGGGAGGATTTGAAACCGCGCGACATCCTGACGATGCGGTCGTTCGAAAACGCGATCACGACTGATATGGCCATCGGCGGCTCCACCAACGCCATCATCCACCTGGTTGCGATGGCCGGGCGGGCGGGAATCAAACTCGACCTGAAAAAATTCGACGAGATTTCGCATCGGACTCCGATGGTCGCCAACATTCGTCCGTCGGGGCGGCAATATCTGATGGAGGATTTCTATTACGCCGGCGGGTTGCGCGCGCTGCTCAATCAGATCGGCTCGCTGCTGCATCTCGATTGCCTGACGGTCAACGGCGGAACCCTGGGCGAGAACGTCGCGGGCGCTAAAATCCACAACGATGACGTGATTCGATCGATGGACAATCCCGTCGCCTCGCAGGGCGGCACTGCGATTTTGTACGGCAACCTCGCCCCGAACGGCGCGGTAATCAAGCCGACAGCGGCTGAAAAACGCCTGCTTCAGCACACCGGGCGCGCGGTGGTTTTCAAAGATTATGATGATATGGCTGCGCGGATTGACGATGAGAACCTCGAAGTGGATGAAGACTGTGTGCTGGTGTTGAAGAACGCCGGCCCGTTGGGCGGCCCAGGAATGCCGGAATGGGGCATGCTGCCGATACCGAAGAAGCTTTTGAAAAAAGGCGTGCGGGACATGGTAAGAATCTCCGACGCGCGGATGAGCGGCACGTCATATGGCGCCTGCGTGCTGCACGTCGCGCCCGAAAGCTACATCGGCGGGCCGCTGGCGTTCGTCCGTGACGGAGATTTGATTGAATTAGACGTGGCGGGTCGAAAATTGAATTTGCTGATCGGCGAAGATGAGATGGAGCGGCGACGCGCCGGATGGGCGGCGCCGCCGCCACATTATGAGCGGGGCTTCGGCGCTCTCTTCAGCCGGCATGTCACGCAGGCCGATCAGGGATGCGACTTCGATTTTCTGCACGCCGGGTCTGAGACACCTGAACCTGAGATCCACTGAGGATTGCGGATTGCGGATTGCGGATTGCGGATTGATATAACTATCAATCTCGATTTCGCGTTTGCGGAGGAACAAATTCATAAATCCGCAATCCGCAATCCGCAATCCGCAATCCCCACTCCCCACTCCCCATTCCCCTCTCTCTATTCCCCATTCTCCCCTCTCCTGATAAAGTGACAATTGCGCCTCCCAAAATTCAAACCATTAAGAGGATCAACTTATGCGGACTCTCAAGCGGCTGCGACGAGCAGTCATCACCGGCATAGGCTGCGTCACCCCGATAGGCGTTGGCCGTGAGCGGTTCTGGCAATCGGTTCGTGAGGGGCGCAGCGGCGTCGGCACGATCACCCGCTTCGACGCTTCCGATCTGCCGGTGCGCATCGCCGGCGAAGTCAAAGATTTCGACCCCGACCAGTTCATTCCCCCGAAAGATCGCCAACATGTTTCGCACGCCGTGGCATTCGCCATCGCCGCCGCCGACCTGGCCTTCGCCGACGCCGGGTTAAAGCCGAATGATATGAGCCTGGAACAGAGGCGCGACGTCGGCATCGTCCTGGGGAGCGGCGGCGCGAGTTTGAGCTTCATCGAGAAACAGTATCGTTACTATTTCGCGAACGAGGCGAAAAAGGCCAGCGTCTACACAATCCCCACTGCCACGCCCGGGTCGCTGCCGAGCGAATTGTCAATGCCGTTCGGGTTGAAAGGGTTCAGCCACCTGGTCTCCACGGGATGCACGTCTTCGACCGACGCCATCGCCTACGCCGCGCAGAACATCATTCTGGGGCGCATCAACACGGTTTTGACCGGCGGCGTAGATGCGCCGCTGGCGCACAGCATCATGCTCGGTTTTTGCGTAATGAAGGTATTGACGCCGTCGTGGAACCACGATCCGCAGCGGGCATCGCGCCCGTTCAGCCGCGACCGTGACGGTTTCGTGTTGGGCGAAGGCGCCTATTTCTTCGTGCTCGAAGAAATGGATCACGCGCTCGAACGCGGCGCGAGGGTTTACGCCGAGATCGTCGGCTACGGCTCGACTTGCGACGCGCACCACCGCGTGCGATTGGATGAGACCGGAGTCGAGCCTGCGCGCGCGATGACGCTGGCGATGAAGGACGCCGGCGTCGCGCCGGAAGAGATTGATTACATCAACCTGCACGGCACTTCGACGGAGATGAACGACCGGATCGAGACGCGCGCGATCAAGCTGGCGTTCGGCGCCGCGGCGGCGCGCACTCCGATGAGCGCGACGAAATCGATGATCGGCCACCCGCAAGGGGCTTCGGGCGCCGCCGGATTGACCGCGACGCTGGGCGGAATGGCCGGGGGCTTTCTGCCGCCCACAATTAACCTGGAGCAGCCCGACCCGGAATGCGATCTCGATTACGTGCCGCAACAGGCGCGGCCGTCCACGATCAGGAACGCTCTTTGCAACTGCATCGGCTTCGGATCGAAGAATTCTGCGCTGATCGTGAGAAAGTTCGAGGTTTGAGCCGAGGGTTATATAATGTTCGTTTCTTTTGCCGAACGCAGCCGTGAATCCGAGCTGATGGATGGCTCGGATTACACGGTCGCCGAGATGATCGATAACCTGGCCGATTTGCGCCGCGTCAACCGCTATCTGGGCGGACGGCGCGCGCTGACGCGCCATTTGTTCCCGATGATCGAAACGGTTTGGGCAGCGGGCCGGCGGCCGGTGAGGCTGCTCGACGTCGGCGCCGGGTCGGCTGACATTCCGGCGCGGATCGTCTCGTGGGCGCGCGGTCGCGGGATCGAGGTCGAATGCGTCGCGCTCGACCTGAATGAGATCATAGCGCTCGAAGCGCGGCGGCAGATCGCGAGGTATCCCGAAATCAATGTCGTCCGCGCCAACGCGCTGAATCTGCCGTTCGAAGAGCGCAGCTTCGACTTCGCGCTGGCGTCGCTGTTTATGCACCATTTAGAAAGCCGGCAGGCGGCCCGTTTGATTGAGAGCCTCGCCCGCGTCGCACGCGTGGCGTTCATCATCAACGATCTGCGGCGACATCCGATCGCTTATTACTCGATCAAGTTGCTGACGCGAATCTTCACGCGCAATCGCCTGGTTCGGAACGATTCCGCCGTCTCCGTGCTGCGCGGCTTCACCGAACGCGACATCGCGGAGATCGCCGACGCGTCGCAAATCGGGCTGCAGGTTTTCCGCCATTTCCCTTACCGTTATATTTTGATCGGACCACAAAGCTTATGACTGGCGAGGACGTACTGAAGATTTTTGAAGATAACGATGCCTTGCTGAAAGGCCATTTCCTGCTCACGTCGGGGCTTCACAGCGACCGCTACCTGCAATGCGCGCTGGTGTTGCAACATCCGGCTATCGCCGAACGCCTGGGCGCCGAATTGGCGGCGAAAGTGAAAGCCGATCCGCGCGTCGGCCCGATTGACCTGGTGATCGCCCCCGCGCTCGGCGGCGTGATTGTGGCGCACGTAGTGGCGCGCGCCATCGGCGCGCGCGCGCTATTCACCGAACGACAGGAGAAAACGATGACCTTGCGCCGCGGCTTTCAGATCAAATCAGGCGAGCGTTGCCTGGTAGTCGAAGACGTTGTCACGACCGGAGGCTCGACGCGCGAAGTGATGGATGTTGTCACCCAACACGGAGGAGTGATGGCGGGGGCGGGGTCATTGATCGACCGCAGCCTCAAGAGGGACGGGAGCGTAGTGGACCTCGGCCTCCCGCGGCACGCGCTGGCCGCGCTTGAAGTCGCAACCTACGCTCCCGAAGCGTGCCCGATGTGTCGAGAAGGTTCGAACGCGATCAAACCGGGTAGCAGGCAGTGAGACAAGGAGACAAGGAGACAAGGAGACAAGGAGACAAGGGCTTAAATCTCCCCTTCTCCTTGTCTCCTTGTCTCCTTGTCTCCTTGTCTCCCCCTCTCCCGCTCCCTTTATCTCTCCGTTTTTTCGGCGGCCCGCCGCGCCAGGAGCGCAATCGGCAGCCCGACGCAGATGATGTGCACGATTATGCCTCGCAACATGCCTTGCAAATTCGCCGCGAAGGAGAAAGGAGACAGTCTGATCGCCGAGAGCGGCAGCACGATTATCTGCATGGCGAAATAGACCACCACCCCGTATATCGGCCCGCATACTATCGCCCGCCGGATCAACGCCGGGAGCCTGAGGCTTACGCCGTAATAGATGGCCGCCCAAATGAACGCGATCAGAAAATGGAGTGATGCGCCGAGCAATGCGGTAGTCCATCCGCCTTCTAAAGACGCGCGCCCGATCAGTCCGCTGGCGATGCCTTGAAACATAACCTTCGGACTCCGCCCAAAATAGATGGTGAGAATCACTGCGGCCATGCCGTCCAGCACGCCGACGGCCAGGCCGCCGTAAAGAATCGAGTCAAGGGCGCGCGGACGTTGGAGGAAATGCGTCTTTTCGACGGAGGATGCAAGCGCGTTTCCAGTCATGATTTCTCTCTCTCTAAATGGTCGACTCCCGGTTCGCCCATTTTAAGAAAATCGAGCGGTTGCCAAACTACTGTTCAGTCAACCGCTCGCAGTTGATAATCTGTCTTCGAAGTTTTCATCGCACAGAGAAACTATCGCCTTTCGGCTCCATCCCAGTTGGCCGACGGCGCGGACGAGGTTGTGAGTCCGGTTTATCGATACTAAAATGCGCGCAGACTGACCACGCCGACGGGGAATTGCGCGACCAATCCTTGCCCGCCGGCATGATCTCCGCTGCGCTGGAACATATATCGAAACACAGCGCTGGATGTCTTGAAGAAACCCTCAAAAATAGCCGAGAGGATTCCAAGCGGTTTGCAAGCGAATTCGGAAGAAGTTCCCAGAGTCGGTTATGCGGAAACAGACCAAACAGTTGTATGAATTTGGCCCATTTCGTCTGGATGTAGACGAGCGACTGTTAATGCGTGATGGGCGGATGGCGCCGCTGCCGCCGAAGGTCTTCGACACTTTGCTCGTGCTGGTTGAAAACAGCGGGCGGGTAGTGAGCAAGGATGAGTTGATGCAATCGCTCTGGCCGGACACCTTTGTCGAAGAGAGCAACCTGACGCAAAACATCTCGCAACTGCGCCGGGCGCTAAGCGACGGAACAGCGGGCGCGCAATACATCGAAACGATTCCGAAGCGCGGCTACAGGTTTGTCGCCAATGTACAGCCGGTTGTGGAAGGCGATGTGGACTCCTCTGTGGGGGAATCTGAGCCGGAATCCGGCCGTGTTAATGGCGCGGGGGTTTTGCAGTTGGCCCCCGACGGCTTTTCGATAGAGGCCGACGGAGCCATCAACGGCCACGCTCCGGTGGCCGCCGTCGAGTCTGTGTCAGTCGACCGTGACCAAACACTTCAGCCAGGCGTCGAAGTCCCGCCAGAGAAACTGAGCCGGAGAGGATTGTTGGCGATAGCCACCCTGCTGTTTTTCAGTCTGGCCATCGTCGTCTTCGCCACCGTCATCGCGAGCCGCCACGCCGGCAATAGCGCCCTGCAGTCCAGGACTGCTTTTCAACAAATCACGCTCACCAAATTGACGACCTCAGGCAAGGCCTCGCTCCCGGCCATTTCACATGACGGAAAATTCGTCGCTTATGTGGCGGAAGAGGGCGATATGCAAGGCCTGTGGATCAGACAAGTGGTCGCCAACAGCGCCGCGCAGGTTGTCGCGCCGTCAGAAGTCGTCTTCAAAGGCGCGACTTTTGCGCTTGATAACAACTTTATCTACTACGTGGCGCGACGGAAGGGTGAAAAGTTTAGCAAGCTCTATCAGGTCCCGCTGCTCGGCGGCGCGGCGCGCGAGATAATTGAGGATGTTGACAGCCCCGTTACGTTTTCGCCGAACGGCCAATATTTCGCCTTCGTCCGCAACTATCCGACCGAGCGCGAGAGCGCTCTGATCGTCGCAAAGCTCAACGGTTCGGAAGAACGGAAGCTGGCGACTCGTAAACGGCCGGAGATGCTGTCGCTGGAAGGGCCGTCATGGTCGCCGGACGGTCGCTTGATCGCTTGCGCGTCCGGGAAGTTCGAGCGGGATGAATTTTCCATGCAAGCCCTGGCCGTCAGCGTCGAGGATGGCTCATCCACGCCGATAAGCTCACAGACGTGGACATTCATCGGCCAGCTGGCCTGGCTCGGCGATGGCAGCGGAGTGGTCTTCAGAGCCTGGCAACGGACATGGGGGGTTTATGGCGATCAGATCTGGCTGCTGAGCTTTCCGAAAGGCGAGGCCCGCCGCGTGACGAACGATATGACCAGCTACGGAGGCGTCAGCGTTTCGGCAAATTCCACCGCGACCGCCATGCTGGTTACGCAACGGACAGATCGCGTTTCGCGCATCTGGGTCCTCCCCAAAACTGCTGATGGGCCCGAAAACGCCGGCGGGTTTGCGCCTGAACGGGCGACTCAGATCGAATCAGGCTTCGGGGACATTGACAGCGAGAAATTCGGCCTGGATTGGACGCCCGACGGCCGCCTGGTTTACGCCTCCAGCGCCAGCGGCAACGTGGATGTTTGGATAACGACTGCCGACGGCAAGCGTCAGAAACAACTGACGCAAGACGCGAGGACAGACAGGACTCCGGTCGTCACACCCGACGGACGCTACGTCGTCTTCGCCTCCGAACGCGCAGGCGGCAGCCAGATCTGGCGAATGGATGCGGATGGCGGCGGCCTGAAACAACTAACGCGCGGCAAAGGCGATGTTTACCCCGAGCTCTCGCCGGACGGGCGCTGGGTGGTTTACACCTCTTCGAGCGACGGCGAGCCGTCCCTTTGGAAGGTCTCGATTGACGGCGGCGAACCGGCGCAGTTGAGCCCTGCGGTGGCCGCCCGTTCCGTGGTTTCGCCCGACGGAAAATCGATCGCCAGCTTTTACCAAAATGAGAAAGACGCCGTTTTCAAGGTCGCGATCTTCCCGTTCAACGGAGGCCCCCCAGCCGTCATAGAAGATATGGCGCAGCCTGATTGGTATATCCTACACTGGTCGCCGGACGGCCGCGCGCTGACCTACATCGCCACCCGGCAAGGCGTCTCAAACATCTGGAGCAAGCCGATTGACGGCGGCCCGGCCCGCCAATTGACCAACTTCACCACCGATCGAATCTTCCGCTTCGCCTGGTCGCGCGATGGGAAGTTTCTGGCCTGCGAACGGGGGATGGTCATCAGCGACGCGGTTTTGATCAGCGACGGCAAGCCTGACAAACTCCCCGCCCTATAGCTGATGTCAGGGAGCCTCACGAATGAGACTTAAAGGACTTAATTAATACGTTAAGTCTCGCTGAAATCTACTTTATGCCGAAAAGTACTTGACGACGCCACGACCCAAGGCGTAGCATCTGGCGCGTGACAAGTGGATTCACGAAGTTTCTATGAAATATCGAATCACACTCGCATACGACGGCGCGGATTATTTCGGCTGGCAAGCGCAAGCGGGTCAGCCGACGATTCAGAGCGTTTTGAATGGCGCGCTCGAAAAATTGGAAGGCGCGCCTGTCACGACCCACGCCGCCGGTCGGACAGACGCCGGAGTCCATGCGGAGGGGCAAGTGGTTTCATTCATGCTGTCGCGGGAGTGGGGGAGCCGAGATTTACGGCGCGCGGTCAACGGTAATCTGCCTCCGGACATTCGCGTAATCGAAGCCGCGCCGATTGACGAGGAATTCCACGCGCGATTCGACGCTAAGAGTAAGACATATCGCTATCAGATCTATCTGGCCGAAGTGATGAGTCCGCTTCTGATTCGCTATGCATGGCACTATCCTTATCCTATCGATGTCGGGAGATTGGCCGAAGAAAGCGGGGCGTTGCTTGGGACGCGCGATTTCACGGCCTTCACCGTCGCCGATTGCGAGACGAAGACCTTCACGCGAACGATAATGGAGATCGACGTCCAGCGCGAGGGCGATCTGCTTAAACTCTTTTTCACCGGCGACGGATTCCTCCGCTATCAGGTTCGTAAGATGGTGGCTGCGCTGGTCGAATCCAACCGTGGGCGATTGAAGGCCGGGTCTATCTCCGAATTAATCAAAAGCAAAGATCGCGCGCTTGCCGGACCGCCCGCTCCGGCGCGAGGGTTGACCTTGATGAAAGTCGAGTATCGCAAGTGTTTGCCCATGGCAAACATACGTTTATAATGGCTGAAGTTCTTTGGTGAAGCGATTGCGCGCATAACTGGACGTGATCACTGCGGAAGCTTATAGTCCCCGTTTATCGCAAACTTCTTGAGCGGGAGAATTTCCCGCAGAGAGAGGAACTATCAGTATTCGTCGCTTGTTTTTGCCCGTTTCTTGCGGTCATAAACATTAAATCCGAATCGATGGCGCCATAACTACAAGGTCAATGCAGTCATAAACATCAAATCCGGATCTAAGGCGCCGCAACTACAACAACGACAATGTTGGAAGATTTCTTTGAAGTAATTGAGCCCGGCTCGCGAGACGAGGTGTTGCTCAAACAGATCGATTTCAAGCGCCTGCCGCGTCACATCGCCGTGATCATGGACGGCAACGGGCGCTGGGCCAATCGCCGCTTTCTGCCGCGCGTCGCTGGCCATCGCGCCGGCGTCGAGGCGGTGCGAGCCACTGTGGACGCGAGCGCGCGTTTGGGCGTCCAGGCGTTGACGCTCTACGCGTTCTCGGTCGAGAACTGGAAGCGCCCCCCGTTCGAGATCGAAGCGTTGATGACCTTCGTGAAAGAGTATCTGCGCAAAGAGCTGGAGAACATCCACCGCAACAACATTCGATTTCAGACCATCGGACGCACGAACGAGCTGGACGAATCGGTGCAG
>Ga0126377_10004464_pt1 | contig 10193 bp, 11 predicted proteins | sample PanSoiMetPlot_22_FD_92647 | JGI IMG/M metagenome (GOLD analysis project Ga0126377, IMG submission 92647) | Tropical forest soil microbial communities from Panama - MetaG Plot_22 | ecosystem: Environmental > Terrestrial > Soil > Tropical forest > Bulk soil | place: Panama | collected 2016-02-17 | reverse complement strand
CTCCACGGCATGAGGACCGGGTTTCCGGTTTCCAGAACCACGATGGTGTTCGGGTTCGCGGAGGCGACCGCATCGATGATCGCGTCCTGACCCCAGGGCAGAGACAGGTCCGGGTCGTCGAAGCCCTCGCTGTCAACGCGGATCGCGAACACGATGGCGACATCCGTCCGCGCGGCCATGAGCGCGGACTCCGCCGGGCTCATCCCGGGATCGAACTCGATGTCCGCGCCCGGCATGAGCTTCCGCAGTTCCTCGACCGGCGACGACGGCATCAGGTACAGGTTGCGGCCGACGCCCATGATGCCGGGACCGCCGATCTTGATTGTCTCCGCGAACCCGCCCGGGGGGAGAACGGCACTCGAACCGCATCCGGTCGCGACCCCGACCTGGGCGTGCCCGCCGATCACGGCGATGTGCGCGGTCGAGTCGGGTGCGAGGGGGAGCACGCCATCGTTCTTCAGCAAGACGATGCCCTGGCGGGCGGTCTCCAGTGCGATCGCGTGGTGTTGCGCCATGTCGACCGGCGGCATGTCCTCCCATCGGTCGATGCCAACCGCGAACATCGAGCGGAGGATGCGCCGCACCATGTCCGACAATCGCTCCTTCGGCAACTTGCCTTCCGCATATGCCTGTCGCAATGGGTCGCAGAACCACTCGGTCTGCCACATCATCATGTCCAATTGCAGTCCCGACTCCTGGTCCAAACCCTGCAGGGCTGACTCCCAGCCGGGCGTACCTCCCCAGTCGGACATGACCCAGCCGGGATAGCTCCACGCCCCCTTGAGGACGTCCTGGATCAGGACGCTGTTGCCGCCGGCATACTCGCCGTTGATCTTGTTGTAGCCCGTCATGATCGCGCCGGGGTGCGAGCGCTCGATGGCGATCTCGAACGCCAACAGATCGGACTCGCGGTGTGCAGCCGGGTCGATGACGGCGTCGAGCCAGTGGCGGTTGGTCTCGTTGCAGTTCAGTGAGTAGTGCTTGATCGTCGAGACCACGCCTTCTGCCTGGATTCCGTTGATCGACTCGGCGGCCAGCGCCGCGCTCACGAGCGGGTCTTCCGAGAGGTACTCGAAGTTGCGCCCGTTGCGTGGGTCGCGTGCGAGGTTGATGCCGCCGGCGAGTTGCACGTTGAAGCCGCGGCTGCGCGCCTCGCGGCCCAACATGCCGCCCGACTGGCGTGCGAGCCCGGGATTGAAGGTCGCGCCGAGAGCGATCCCTGCGGGCAAGGCGGTCGCGGTGTCGCCCGGCCGGTAGCCGGGGTTGGTGACCCCCAGGCTGGCGTCGCTCATGAGCTGCGCTGGGATGCCCAGCCGGGGGATGCCGGGCACGTACCCCGCGCTCATCGGGACGCCCTCGGGGATGCGCTCGTCTCGAACCGTGACGACGTCGTTGACCCCCATGACGCTCACCAGCATCGAGAACCGTTCGTCGTCGGTCATCTGTGCTTCGATCTCGCGGGCACGCGCGTCCACGTCTGGAGTCGGTGCTGCGGTCCTCGTGGCCATCACGACCTCCGTTCCGGCGGTGGGGAGTGTCCGACGACGACTAACCTGGCGCGCACAAGGTAACTCTTGAGCGCGACGATCCGCAACCAGTGTCTGGAGCACGTCTGACCCCGAAACCGAACGATGCTCCCCCGTCGAGGACCGGCAGGCCACCACGGATCGCCGTCGCCGACATCATCGATGTCGCGTTGACCCTCTTCGGTAGCCGTGGGCTCCGCGGCACGTCCATCGGCGCGATCGCGGAGCGTCTCGGCATCACCGACTCGGCCGTCTTGTACTACTTCCCCAGCAAGGACGCACTGGTCGCCGCGGTTGTCGAGCAAGCCGCACAGCGACAGACGAACGAGATGCGGGCACTCGTCGCGCCCGGGGGGCTCGAGGCCATCAGACGCATGGCCGTGTGGGGCGCCATCGTGCAGCAAACGCCCGATCTGACCGCTCTCCAGGTCATCCTGAGCGCCGAAGCAATTCTGGAGAAGTCCGCGGTCGGGGATGCGGTGAGACGCCGCTACGCCGCCGTCCACGACCTCGCTGCCGGCCTCATGCGCCAAGGAGTCGAACGAGGCGAGATTCGCGACGGCGTCGACGTCGAGTGGGAAGCATCGGCGCTGATCGCGTACCTCGACGGCATCCGGCTCCAGTGGTTCTATTCCGGTCAGACGCTCCCGATCGCTGAGGCCGTCCGGCGGTATTTCGACCTGCTCATCGAACGCCTCACGGGTGAGGTCGCATGATCACGGCGATCGACTGGGGCCCCGTGGGGGTATGGGCCGGTGCGATCGCGACGGCGCTCGCAGTCACGGTTGCGCTCCTCAGCTCGCTGGGACTGTTCAGCCGCTACCACCGAGCCCGCTTGCGAGTGACGTTCGAACCATCCCAGCCGTGGTGTCGCTTCGTGGAGCTACCCGATGGATCGACCGCGCTCTGGGCGCGCATCGGCGTCGAGAACGTTGGCGGCACGACTGCGCGCGGTTGCGTCGGCCGCTTGATCGGCCTGAGCACCGACGGAGCTGTCCGCACCGACGTCGACCCACTCCAACTCCGATGGGCCGGGGTGCCGCGCTCGATGTCCTTCGACCCCGTCGACATCCGCCCGGGACAACGAGAGTTCTTGAACGTGCTCTTCCTTCGGGACGGATCATCGCGGTGGACGATCGACACCTTCACGGCCGACGACTTCCAGCCAGGGTTCGATACGGAGCTCGACGCCGACCACCGGCACGTGATGCAGATCGCTCTCTACGCAGACAACGCCGACACCATCACGTGTGACCAGCCGGTCGACGCCGGTGCACAGCGGCTCTTCCCCCCGGAGAGAAGGTCCGGCTGACCGCTGGTTGCCTGAACAGCAGCGATTGTCAGGGACCGAGCATCTCGCGGTATGCGGCATCCGTTTGGGCTGACGGGGACACCCCGAGGTCGCGGGCGAGGACGGCTCGGCACCGCTCATACGTTCGGAGTGCTTCGGCCCGGTTCCCCCGGCCCATGTGGAGGCGCATGAGCCACACGTAGCTGGTCTCCCGGTAGGGGTCCAGCGCGAGCGCCTCCATGGCATAGCGCACGGCGTCGTGCTCGAACTCGCCGCCGGCCAGACCTTCCACGACCAGGTCGAGGGCCCGGAGCTGCGTGGTTCTCAGCTCGTCGCGTCGGCGCTCGACCCACAGACCTCGCTCACCCGGCAGGAAGGGCCTCCGAGCGAGGCTGGCGGCCGAGGCGGCGGCCGGCAAGGCCGCGTCGCGGTCCCCGGCGCGCCAGGCCGCCTCCGCGTCCTCGACGAACCGCACCGCGTCCTCGACATCGACCGCGGCGCCGGCAGGGAGCCGGAGCTCGTAACAGCCGAGCGCACCGGGCAGCATCGAGCCCAGGCCGATCGCGTCGAGCGCGGCCCGCACCTTGGAAACCACGGCGGACAGGTCACGCTCCCACGACGCCGTCAACGCCTCGGGCCACACCAGGTCGGCCAGGTCGTCCCGAGCGACGGCGTGCCGGTGCAGCGCGAGGTAGGCCAGGACGAGGCGCCCCTGCCGCCCCGGCAGCGAGGCTCCGTCGAGCCACAGGTCCCCGTGCTCGACTCCCAGGCGACCCAGCAGTCGTACCCGGACCGTCCCAGACAAGCGCCAGATCCCTTCCAACGACCCACCAACCGCCACTTCGTAGTGTGCCACCGATCCGAGGAGAGACCCATGACCAGGATCCTCAACTGTGACTGCGGACGCGTGCTGCGGGGAGACACGGACGACGAGCTCGTCGCCGCCGCCCAGCAGCACGCCAGGGAAGCGCACGGCCTGGAGCTCACCCGCGACCAGGTGCTGGCGCTGGCCGTGCCCGAGTGATCCCGGCCGACGAGCCCCAGGAGGAACCATGTCGACCCACAAGGACAGCTTCGACGCCTGCCTCCAGGCATCGGTGGCGAGAGCCTGGACCGTGGACGAGTGCTTCGGTGGACGGGACTTCGACTTCACCAAGCAGTTCCTGCCGGAGCGGATCGCCGGCGTCGAGCAGATCGGCTGCCTCGGCGACGACGAGAAGCGGATGCTCAACCAGATCAGGGGCAACAGCTACTGCCACATCTTCGCCTTCGTCGAGGAGTACATCGTCCCCCTCGTGATGGACCGCGCCCGCGCCGACGTCTACGGCGACGAGACCCGGCTCCGGTCCCTGGTGCGCTTCGCCGACGAGGAGCTGAAGCACCAGGAGATGCTGCGCCGGGCCATCGACCAGTTCCGGGCCGGCTTCGGCGTCGACTGCGGCCTCATCCCCGGGCGTGAGCAGGTGGCCAGGGTCGTCCTCGACGCCTCGCCGCTCACCGCGCTCCTGCTCACGAGCATGATCGAGTGGTTCACCCAGCTCCACTACACCGAGCACGTCCAGGACCGCACCGAGCTGGACGGCCTGTTCCGGGACATCCTCCGTTTCCACTGGATCGACGAGTCGCGCCACGCCCGCATGGACGGCCTCCTCATCGACGAGCTCGCCGCCGAGCTCACCACCGACGAGCGGGAGCAGGCGATCGACCAGCTGCTCGAGCTCGGCGGGGCCGTCGACGGGCTCCTCGCCCAGCAGATCGAGCTCGACATCGACGCGCTGGGCCGGGCCGCGGGCCGGACCTTCACCGACGGCGAGCGCGACGAGATCCGCACGCACCAGCGGCGCGCCTACCGCTGGACCTTCCTCGTCTCCGGTCTCCAGCACCCCAACTTCGTCCGGGTCGTCGAGCGACTCACGACCGCGGGCACCACCAAGCTCGCAACCGCCGCCGAGGCGCTCGCCGCGTAGAGAGGACTACCGCCATGACCGTCCACCACCGATCCGCCGCCGTGGCCGGAGTGACCGTCAGCTATCGGGAGGCCGGCCGCCCCGGCAACCCGGCCATCCTGCTCCTGCACGGGTTCCCGGCGTCGTCGTTCATGTACCGCAACCTGATCACGGCGCTGGCCGACCGGTTCCACGTCGTCGCCCCCGACTACCCCGGCTTCGGGAACAGCGAGGCGCCCGACCCCGACCGGTGGGGCTACACCTTCGATCACCTCGCCGACACGGTCGAGGGGCTCGTCGACCACCTTGACCTGGTGCACCATGGCCTGTTCATGCACGACTACGGCGCCCCCGTCGGCTTCCGGCTCGCGCTCCGCCGCCCGGAGGCCGTGGACTTCCTCGTGATCCAGAACGGCAACGCCTACGCCGAAGGGCTCACGGGCGCCTGGGACGGGCTCCGCCGCCTCTGGGACGACCGCACGCCCGAGACCGAGGCACCGCTCCAGGCCTTCCTCGAACCCGACGGCGTCCGGTGGCTCTACACCGAGGGCACGCGCGACCCCCAGCGCATCAGCCCCGACAACTGGAACCTCGACCTCGCCGTCCTGGCGAGGCCGAACGCGCGGCGGATCAACCTCGACCTGTTCCACGACTACCGCACCAATCCCGAGCAGTACCCGGCCTGGCACGAGTACCTGCAGCGCCATCGGCCGCCGACCCTGATCCTGTGGGGCGAGCACGACCCGCTCTTGACCCCCCAGGGCGGCCGGGCCTACCTGCGCGACCTGCCCGACGCCGAACTGCACCTCCTCGACACCGGCCATTTCGCGCTCGAGGACCACCTGGACGAGGCCGCCGGGCTGATCCGGGCGTTCCACACCACCCGCGTCGGCCGGACCGCCGACACCGCGGCGTGATCCACCAGGCACCACCGGCAGCGACGTGGTGACCGGAATCGCCGGCCAGACCGATCAGGCCCAGACGGCGTGGCGTCCCCCTCAGCTCACGGCCGCCCACGACGGCAGCCGCTTCCACGCCGGAGGGCCGGACGGCTCGCCGAACGCGAGCTCCGAGATGGGCCGCTGGATGACCCCGATCAGCGCGGCCTCCCCGTCGGACAGGTCGGACGCGAACGCGTCGCGGGTCTTCGGTGGATCGATGCTGAACTCCGTCGGCGGGCCGGTGTCCGTCGGGTACTGGTGCGGCACCAGCGCCGAGTTGAGGACGCTGTCCTTGGATCCCGCCGCGACCTCGCCCAGCAGCTCGCCCTCGTCGGGGGCGAAGGCCGCCACGTAGACCAGGCCCACGACGTTCTGCGCACCGGTGGCCGCGTTGGTCACCACCGCACCGCCGTAGGAGTGGGCGACGGCCAGGACGGGCCCCGGGATCTGGTCGAACACGCTGGCGACGTACGTGCTGTCGTGCGAGATGCCGCGCAGCGGGTTGACGGCGGCCGTGGTCATCCGAACGTGAACACGTAGGCCTCGACGCCGGCGTCGAGGAACTCGATCTCGCACAGCCGGTCGCCGATCGGCGGCCGCTGGCGGATCAGCTGGTACATCCGCGGATAGTCGGCGGTGCCGTCGCCGGCCTCGTCGACGTCGACGCCACCGGCGTGGCCCGGTGGTTGGCCGTCGATGCGGACCGTGAAGCGCACGGGCGGGCGCGCCGCGGGCGGGCCCACGACGAGATGCAGGTCACGGGCGTGGAACCGGTACGAGATGGTCCCGCCGGGGGCGATGAGCACCGCCGCCTCCACGCCGACCCGCCAGTCGCCAGACAGCGCCCACTGGTTGCGGCGCAGCCCGGCCGGTGCCGTGTAGCCGTGGCGCTCGTCGGGCACGAGCCCGCCGGGCGAGGCGAACCCCACCGCACGCCCGTAGCCGACATAGCTCTCCGGGGAGCCCAGGGCTGCCCAGTCGGCCGCGGCCTCGACGCCGTCGGGCCGGAGCTCCACGAGTCCCTGGTCGATGTCGGCGCCCGCCTCGCGCAGGAGCATCTGGAGGACCATCTCGGACTCCTCGTACTCCCCTTCGCCGAAGTGGTGGTGCCGGATCCGACCCTGGGCGTCAGCGAAGTAGAGGGCGGGCCAGTAGTGGTTGTCGAAGGCCCGCCACACGGCGTAGTCGTTGTCCACCGCCACCGGGTAGCGGACGCGCATCTCCTCGATCGCGCGGCCCACGTGGCCGAGGTCGCCCTCGAAGTCGAACTCCGGCGTCTGCACCCCGACGACCACGAGGCCGTGGCTGGCGTACTTGTCCGCCCAGGCTCGTACGTAGGGGAGCGAGCGCAGCCAGTTGATGCAGGTGTAGGTGCCGAAGCTGACGAGGACCACGCGGCCGCCGAGGTCTTCGGGCCGCAGGGGCCGGCCGTTCAGCCAGGTGGTCGCTCCGTCGAACGCGGGCAGCTCGCCTTCGACGGGGAACTCGTTGCGATGGCGTAGCACCGGCGGACTCCGATCAACGCAGCGATCGATCGACCCTCGCGCGGTCGCGGCCGGAGCGAATCACCCCGGGCGGATGATTGACCACCGACGACGAACGACTGACTAGCAGGAGGACTGCTGCCACTAGGCTGCGGCGCCGCAGCGACCGCGGAGCGGACCCGAGGAGGCGGCGTTGATCCCCACCGAGCCCATCGGCAGCATCCCCCGGCCCCAGGAGTTGATCGAGGGCATGGCCGCCCTCGGTCGAGGCGAGATCACGCCCGACGCGCTCGAGGCCCTCCAGGATCGAGCGCTCCGCGACACGATCGAGCGGTTCGAGGCGACGGCCTCGCCGGTGATCTCGGATGGAGAGCAGACGAAGTCGAGCTTCGCGACCTACCCGCTCGAAGGGCTGCGGAACCTGGCACCGGACGGCGCAGTCATCCCGTTTGCGGACGGGCACACCCGGCAGCTGCCGCGGCTCACGTCGGGGCCGTTCCGGTTCGGCCGGTACGCGGATGGCTACCTGGAGGCCGCCCGGCGCTACGCGCACGTGCCGGTCAAGCAGGCGGTGATCGCCGCCTCCGCGCTGAGCCTGCTCTACCCGCAGGACGGGCTGGAGGGCTATGGGCGGGACGCGTTCCTGGCCGACCTGGTGGACGCCTGCGAACAGGACATACGGCGATCTCTCGACCGGGGCGCCCACCGCGTGCAGATCGACTTCACCGAGGGGCGCCTGTCGATCAAGCTCGATCCCTCGGGCGGCCTCCTTCGGGACTTCGTGGCGCTCAACAACCGGGTCCTGCAGCGCTTCTCCGACGAGGAGCGCGCCCGGATCGGCGTGCACACCTGTCCCGGCGGGGACCAGGACTCAACCCACAGCGCCGACGTCGGCTACGCCGAGTTGCTTCCGGAGCTGTTCGCGCTGAACGTCGGCAACGTCTACGTGATGCTCGCCGGCGAGAAGGACCGCGCGGGTACCCTCGACCTCATCGCCGAGCACCTGCGCTCGGACCAGCGGATCTTCGTAGGGGTGATCGATCCGATCGACCCGCGCGTCGAGACTCCGGAGGAGGTTTGCGACCGTGTCCTCGAGGCCGCCGAGGTCGTGCGGCCGGACCAGCTCGGCACGACTGACGACTGCGGCTTCTCGCCTTTCGCCGACGACACGTCGACCTCCCGGGACGTCGCCTTCGACAAGATCCGGGCGCGGGTCGCAGGGACCCGGCTCGCCTCCGACCGGCTCGGCCTCTGACGCCAACGCCCTCGGCGTTCGGCGACCGGCCGGTCGGAGCGGCAAGCGCCATGCGTCAGGATGGCGGTGTGAGCCGCCGTGTCGCCCAGCTGGTGCTGTCGTGCGTCGTGCTGGGGGTCGGCGTCGCGCTGCTCCTGCGGGCGGCGCTCGGCTCCGACGGCTACTCCACGTTGATCAACGGGCTGTCGCTCTCGCTCCACGTGCCGTTCGTCGCCGTCAACGCCGTGGTCGGCCTGGTACTCATCGCGCTCGCGTGGAGCCGGCGTGTCGTCCCCGGCCTGGGGACGATCGTGCAGCCGGTGGTGGTCGGCTTCACGGTCTCCGGCGTGATGTCGTTGGTCGCTGAGCCGGACGGGCTGCTGGCCCGCGGGCTGATGCTCGCGGTTGCGTTCCCTGTCCTGGCGGTCGGGGTCGCCGGGTACCTCTCGAGCGGAACCGGTGCGGGCCCCACGGAGGCGGCCGCGATCGCGTTCGACCCTCCGGTGCCCTTTCGCTGGAGCTACGGCATCGTGCAGGGCGGCGGAGCCCTCATCGGCTGGCTGCTCGGCGCTGCGATCGGCGTGGGAACGATCCTCGTGATCGTCCTTCTGGGTCCGATGGTGGATCTGGCGTCGCGCCAGGTTCGCGCCTTCCGGCTGCGCTCACCCCGGACGGGTGGTCTCCTCGGGCCGGCCGGTTGATAGAACGCGTCACACGTCGAGCGACTAGGGGGACCGCCATGATCAGGCTGCTCGTATCGGGGGTGGTCTACCTCGTCGCCAACGCGATCGGGTTGCTCGTCGCGAACGCCCTCCTGGACGACATGTCGGTCGATGGCGCAGCGTTCGTCATCGCGGTGCTGATCTTCACCGGGGTCGAGGTGCTGGTTCAGCCGCTGATCACCCAGATCGCCGTCAAGAACGTCAACGCTCTCGTGGGCAGCTCGGCGCTGATCGCGACGCTGATCGGGCTGATCGTGACCGTCGCGGTGTCGGACGGGCTCGACATCAGCGGGTTGGTCACGTGGGTCCTGGCGACGGTCATCGTCTGGGCGGCGGCCCTGCTCGTGGGGTTCGTCCTGCGTGCCATCTTCGTGAAGCGGGTGGTGGGCCAGGCCCGCGCCTGACCCCGCGTGCAGGTGCTCATGGACGAACGCTGATGATCGTCTTCCCCGTGCGTCGTTCGGTCGGGTTGAGGGCCGCAACGGCGTCGTCGAGGGTCGCGATGTTGCCGATGTTCGTCCGCAGTCGTCCGTCCCGCACCCGCTCGACGACCTCGCTCAGTTGGGCGCGATCGGACTCGACGACGAAGTCGATCGCCACGCCGTTCGCGGGCCGCGCCTCGGGGGGCCCGACGACGCTCACCAGTGTCCCTCCGGCTCGGACCAGAGCCGCGGACCGCGTCTGGATGTCTCCGCCGATGACATCGAAGACCAGGTCGACTCCGCCGACGTCCTCCAGGGCGTCATGGTCGAGGTCGACGAACTCCTGCGCGCCGAGGTCGAGCGCCGTCTGACGGTCGGCGGCCCGTCCGGTGCCGATGACGTGCGCACCGAACTCACGTGCGAGCTGCGTCACCATCGACCCGACTGCGCCGGCCGCGCCGTGCGCGAGGACGCTCTGTCCCGCCTGAAGGTGGCCGAGCTGGAACAGTCCCTGCCACGCGGTGAGGCCGGAGATTGGCAGGCTCGCGCCCACCGTGAAGTCGACGTCGCCCGGGAGCGGCGCGAGGTTGCGGGCCTCGATGGCCACGTACTCCGCCAGAGTGCCGT
>Ga0126377_10004463_pt1 | contig 10194 bp, 8 predicted proteins | sample PanSoiMetPlot_22_FD_92647 | JGI IMG/M metagenome (GOLD analysis project Ga0126377, IMG submission 92647) | Tropical forest soil microbial communities from Panama - MetaG Plot_22 | ecosystem: Environmental > Terrestrial > Soil > Tropical forest > Bulk soil | place: Panama | collected 2016-02-17 | reverse complement strand
TTCGACCGCGAGCTCTCGCCCGCCCAGGTGCGCGCCATCAACGAGGCCACCGACCTGAAGATTCTCGACCGCTCGCAACTGATCCTGGACATCTTCGCCCAACGCGCGCAGACCGCCGAGGGACGCATTCAGGTCGAGCTGGCCCAGTTGAAATACCTTCTGCCGCGATTGTCCGGCAGCGGGGCCGAGATGTCCCGGCTGATGGGAGGCATCGGCGGGCGCGGCCCCGGCGAAACCAAGCTCGAAGTCGACCGCCGCCGCGTCCGCGACCGCATCGCCTTGCTCGAAGACAAATTGGAACACGTCCGCGAAAGCCGCCGCCAGCGCCGCGTTCAACGCGTCAGGCGCGACATGCCGGTTGTCTCGATCGTCGGCTATACCAACGCCGGCAAAAGCACCCTGCTCAACGCGCTGACCAACAGTCAGGTCGTCGCTGAGCAGCGGATGTTCGCCACGCTCGACCCGACCAGCCGGCGGCTGCGGCTGCCGCGCGACAGGGAGATCATCATCAACGACACCGTGGGCTTCATCCGCGACCTGCCGAAAGACCTGCTCGCCGCGTTCAAGGCAACATTGGAAGAGATGGAGGAATCCGACCTGCTTATTCATCTGGTCGACGCCTCCAGCCCTCAGCTCGAAAACCAGATCGCCTCGGTCAATCGAATCCTGGGCGAATTGCAACTCGACGCCCTCCCACGATTGCTGGTCTTCAACAAGATGGATCTGGTCGAGCCTGAAGAGTTGGAGAACAGGCGGCGAATCTATAACGCGATCCCGGTCTCGGCGATTGATCGTTCGACGTTGGGAACGCTTGCGGATGAAATCAGCCAGCGGCTGGTCGACGATACAGCGATAGAGACTACGTAATAAGTTAGATAGCTTGCGCCTCAGGATGTTTCTATGAATTGCGAATGCTACCGACTGCCTAAGGCATTCAAGTGAATTGGCGTTATGCAAGACCAGAAAACGAAAAAGAGATATCGTCACTACAATCACTTTCAAGGCGGTGAAACTTCAGTACAGTTCGCCTGTTTTCAATGTCGTAAAATCTTCAAACGTAAGGTGTCTTTTAAACGGGGTGAAACAGAGGGCAAAATCTGCTCTCAATGTCGGGAACCAATCTGGTTTACTGGCACTGCCTTCAAAGCGCCTCGACAAGAAGACGTCAAACAATGGCGTAAAGCTGAGTTACTCATCAAAAATGGAGTTTTATTCCACTCCAACTGTGGATATAGGCCAAAGGTTCTTCGGGAAGTGGCTCCATTTCTAAAGCGGGTGAAACTGAAATCTGTCGGGGAAATATCGTTAGGAAAACTATCTAAAGCAAAAACATCAAAGACTCGTTGAATATCCACAAATCACCGACCATTACATGGATGTGGCAAAAACAAAAATGAGGCATTCAATTGGAAATCCCGATTCTACATATTGACGCGTTCACTTCAGAGCCTTTCAAAGGCAACCCTGCGGCGGTCTGTCTGCTCGACGAAACCCGGCCAGCCGAATGGATGCAGAAGGTCGCGGCGGAGATGAATCTGTCCGAGACGGCTTTCGTCGTTCCCCGCCAGGACGGGGGCCTCGATTTGCGATGGTTCACGCCCAAGATAGAGGTTCCGCTTTGCGGTCACGCGACGCTGGCGAGCGCGCATGCGCTGTGGGAGACGGGCCGGCTCGCGCAGGATAAAGAGGCCCGCTTTCACACTCTGAGCGGATCGTTGATCGCCAGACGCGACTGCGACAGAATCGAAATGGATTTTCCCGCGCTGTTCGCGAATCGAGCCGAGTTGCCGAAAGCAGTCGAAGAGGCTCTGGACATCAAGCCACTCGCCGTCGTCGCCAATCGGCGTAAGGACGGCAGCGACGGAAACTTCCTGGTCGAACTCGAATCCGAATCGGCGGTCCGCGAAGTCAGGCCCGATTTTGAAAAGCTGCGACGCGCGGTCGATGTGGGCGTAATCATTACCGCCCGCGGAGATTCGAAGTACGATTTCGTCTCGCGCTATTTCGCGTGTCATGCGGGCATTGACGAAGACCCCGTGACCGGAGCAGCGCATTGCATGCTCGCGCCGTACTGGGCCGCGAAATTGGGTAAGGACGCGCTGTCGGCTTATCAGGCATCGGCGCGCGGGGGCGAAGTGAGCGTCACGTTCAGCGGCGCCAGGGTCATTCTCGGCGGCGCCGCCACGACGGTTTTGCGAGGCTCTCTTCTCTGCTGATCCCTTAAACAGCGCTGCGCGCGCGAGCGGCCGCGCGGCTAACTGATCAGTCAGCCGCGCGGCAGTCGCGCCGGTACTGCCTAAGTGTCATGATGATTAAATTCACCCCTTCAATCCGCATCGCTACGGCCGCCGACGCCGAAATGCTGACCGAGTTTGCCCGGCGCACTTTCCATGACGCTTTCGCGCCGATGAACTCTCCGGAGAACATGGAAGCTTACATGTCGCAGAATTTCACTTTGCGAATATTCTCGGCGCAACTCGCCGACCGACGCGCGACTTTTCTGATCGCCGAGATCGAAACTACGCCGGTCGCCTTCGCCAAACTCTACGACGGAGAGGTTCCGAATTGCGTCGGAGGTTTTGCGCCAGTAGAGATAGAGCGGTTTTATGTCGACCGGCAATTTCACGGCATGGGCGTCGCGCAAACGCTGATGCAGGCATGTTTCGACCGCGCGAGACAATCGGGCTACGAAACGGTCTACCTCGGCGTGTGGGAGAACAATCACCGCGCCATCGCTTTTTACCGCAAATATGGCTTTGATGTCGTCGGCTCACACGTTTTCCAAATGGGCGACGAAGCGCAGAACGACTTGTTGATGGAGAGAAGATTGCAGGAGCTGGCGAAATGAACGTCCCCCTTATCGTCTGGCTCGCGCTCTGTCTCATCTGGGGTTCGACCTGGCTCTTCATCAAACTCGGGTTGCGCGATCTGCCCCCGTTCACATTCGCAGGATTACGTTTTCTACTCGCGTCGGCGATCCTATGGGCGATCGTTATCGCGTGGAGGCGGCCTCTGCCTAAAAACGGGCGTGACTGGTTGAAGCTCGCGTGGGTGGGAAGTATTTCCATCGCGTTGAATTTCGGCCTGATCTTCTGGGGCGAGCAGCGCATCAACTCGGGGCTGGCGGCGGTCTTGCAGGCGACAATTCCCGCCTTCGGGCTCATCTTCGCTCATTACTATCTGCCTAACGAACGCCTCACCGCTCGAAAGCTGGTGGGCGCTGGCGTAGGGGTCGCCGGCGTGGGTTTGATCTTTTACGATCAGATGAAGGTCGAAGGCGCGGGGGCGCTTCAGGGATGCGCCGCGCTGTTGATCAGCTCGGTTTGCGTGGCCTACTCGAACGTCTTTATCAAAGCCCGACTCCAGCATGTCGATTCGTCGGTGATCTCCGCGGGACAGATGGTCTGTGGGATCTTCCCGCTGCTCGCGCTGGGCGTCGTTTTTGAAGGCGATCCGTTCGCGCAGCGATGGACCGCGCAATCCGCGGTGGCGCTGGCTTATCTGGCGTTGATCGGCTCGGTGCTGGGCTTCCTGCTCTATTTCTGGCTCGTCACGAAGATCGAGGTGACCAAGACAATGCTGATTTCGCTCGTCACGCCGGTCACTGCGCTGCTGATCGGGTGGGTGAGGCTCGGCGAAAAATTGTCGTGGCGGGTGGCCGCCGGTAGCGCCGCGATTCTGGCCGGAATTCGGCTGATCGTCTTTCAACGTCAAGGATCGAAGATCGAGAATCGAAGATAGAAGATCGACATACGCGCAATGACGCGATCCTCGATCCCCGATCGTCTTAGCCTTAAGGGGCCGCTGATATTCAGGCGCGTAACAACTGAAGGAGATCTGGCGGAGGCGCGAGAGCTTTTCGCCGAATACGCCGCGTCTCTGGGCGTCGATCTAGGCTTTCAAAATTTCGATGAAGAGCTGGCGAATCTGCCCGGCGATTATGCGCCGCCGCGCGGGTGTCTGCTCATCGCAGCGCACAACGGCGAGGTCGCGGGCTGTGTGGCGCTGCGAGAGATTGAAGAGGGCGTCTGCGAAATGAAGCGGCTCTATGTCAGGCCGAAGTTTCGCGGCCTGAATCTCGGGCGAGCGCTCGCCGAAGCGATAATCGCGGAGGCCCGTCGGATCGGATACACGAGGCGACTTCTCGCCTGCTCCCCGAAGGAACTGCCCGCCCCCTTTGTTCTATTCGTTTTGCGGCGTTGCGATCTCGGTGGATGACCAGATCGCATTGCCTGCAGCGATAGATTCTCGTCCCAAGCCGGATCAGATTCCGATAACCGCAGCGTGAGCAATCTTGTGACGTAGACGATGGATTCACTTTGACCACCGTTCTACCAGCTTCTTCCGCTTTGTAGATGACGATCATTATGAATTGTCCCCATCCGGCGTCACTGATGCTCTTCGCTAGATGATGGTTTTTGACCATCCCCTGGATGTTCAAATTTTCGACTGCGATGCTCTGGTATTGACTGACCAGCTTTCGCGCCTCTTTGAAATGAAAGTCGCGCCGCTGTCGCTTCACTTTCAAATGTTTCCTCGCCAACAGGCGAACCGCTTTCTTTCGCCGCTTGCTTCCCCTGGCCCGGCGTGATACCCGCCGCTGAGCTTTCTTTAAATCGCATTCGGCGCGGCGGAAATACTGTGGATTCTCAATCGGCGCCGCTTCATCGTCTGAGAGTGTGGCGAAGCTCTCGATCCCGACGTCTACCCCGACGCTCGCTATCGGCGCAACGGCGACGTCCTTATTCGGTTCTTCAACAGCGAAGATCACATACCAGCCGTCCGCTTCACGTTTGATCGTGCAGGTCTTGATCTCGCCCTCGATCAGGCGCGAGATCAAGGCAACGCGCTTCAAGACATTCTGAACGACTTGAGAATGAATGCGGGCCAGGTCCGGACGATCCTTTTTGATGTCGGGCAGTTGTCTGTCCTGATCGAAACGGGAAATGGAAAGATGATTGATTTGATAAGCGTCCCGCCGCTCTTGAAGGGCAGCGTTGTATAGTTCGCACAAAACTGCGAGCCAGGATTCGAAGACGGCGACGATTTTGGCCGAAGGCTTCAATTTGTACTTGTAGGCTTTCATCGTGCTATGTCAGATACGAACTTCGGCTTTCGGAGTTACGAAAATTCATCTCCACCTAAAGATTGTTTGCTCAGCTCACTGGTTGTGGGCGGAAGCATATCGAAGAGCAGGGTCGGGAAGAGTAGCGCCTTTCATCTCCACCCAAGTCTTACGCGGATGTAGGTGGAGCATTCCAGGCGCGGGAAGGTAAATGATCAGAACCTAAGCTCGACTTTGTCAATTTTGTAACGCAGGCGCAAGCGCCTGCGTTACAAAATTGACAAAGTCCGCGCCATCTTTCGATGTCATAACTTGATAATGACGTTGAAAAATATCAAGCGCCGAACGGCGCCACATTACCTACAGTTAACCGCTCACTTAACTTGAAATTAAATGCTTGAGACCTATGCAGATTGGCCGTTGACGACGCAGTTAGCAGTTATAAGTGGCTTTGTCCATTCTGAGATCGGCGCGAGCGCCGATCTCAGAATGGACAAAGTCGGGCTAAGCCGACAAACGCTAAGATCGGCGCCCCGATTGCGTCACGCCATGGCGCGCCGCCGAACAACGGCGCGCTATAATTCAATGAGAAATGGTTACAGTCGCACGGCCGAAGTGATGGCCGCGCTGCGCGCGCTCGAACAATTCCAGCCCGCGTCGCGCCGCATCATTTGCGATCCGTACGCGGGCAAATTCCTGATCAGACCGTCTTTTAAACTGCTCGCCCAAGCCGGCTGGCTGGCCAATCCGACTACGCGCGCGGTTGGCGTCTGGGCGCCGGGGGCGCTGGAGTTCCTGACCATACGCGCGAGGCTCAGCGACGAGATCGCCGTGGACATGGCCGCCAACGGACTTGAGCAGATAGCGTTGTTGGGCGCCGGCTTCGACACCATGTCGCTGCGAATCGGAGGCGCCTTGCGCGACGTGACGATCTTCGAGGTAGACCATCCGGCGACTCAGGCGGTTAAGCGCGAAGTGATGGGCCGCATCGGCGCGCCGGAGAATTTGCGCTTCGTCGCGGTCGATTTCGAGCATGACGATTTCGTCGGGAAGTTGCGGGAAGCCGGCTTCGCGCACGACCGTCACTCGCTGGTCGTATGGATGGGCGTTACTTATTACCTGACGGCGCAGGCGATGACGCGCGCCCTGTCCCAGATCCACACGCTCGGCGGCGCGGGGACGCGGTTCGTCTTCGACTACATGCTCAAAGAAGTCATCAAGGGCGCGTCGCGAAACCGCAACGCCCTCAGAAAAGCCCGCATAGCCGCCAAGCTCGGCGAGCCGTGGCTGTTCGGCCTCGACCCTTCGACGGTCGGCGATTATCTGGCGGCGTTCAATTTCAAACTGCTGAAAGACTATGACGCCGAAGAGCTGCGCGCGAAATACTGCCCCGAGCGGGCGACGCCGATGAATTATGTGCGTATCGTCGTCTGTGATCGGGTGTAGTAAAATCATGCCGGTGATTCAACGGGATGTGAGCGGGCGCGTCAACCTTGCCGAGGCGCCCGAAGGATTACGAGTCACGTCGTGACTCGATCTGGCCAACAGCGACGTCAAATCGCTTCCCCCTTCTATCAAGGGCGCGCGGTTGCGCCGGCGCGCCGTGCCCGTTATCGGCCATCGGTCGAAACTTGAGAGGAGAAGTCGTGGGACTTAGTTATTACATTCATCTTTTCGATCTCAGGGTTTATCGCGAGAAGGCGTTGCCGGCGTATCAGGCTTTTTTCGAGAAGGATGATTCGGCGCCGCTCATCCTTCTACTGCGAGAGATTATCCGCGGACTCGACGTCAGCGCAACATTGCCAGGCCCTACGCTCTCGGATAGGGAGATATACGAAGATGACATTGGAATCCTTGACGGCAGTGTTTATTACGCTCCCGGCGCCAATCACGAAACCGGCCGCAGCGGAAGAAAAACGACGCGCGAGAATAAACGTATGTACGTGCGCGATCATCTTACCCATATGATTCTCATGGCCTTGTGCGTGCCGCGCGACAGAGGCGTGAACCCTGAGCAGAACATGACGCGCTCGCCATTAATTCCATACCTCTACGAACATTCGGAGTGGATCGAAGATCGGTTCACAAGCGTCAAAGAACTACGCGGAGGAATGTTGGAGATCCCAGAAGGCGAAGACGCTCTGGAGCTATTTTCCGAAGAGGATCTGCATGAGTTCTGCGCGGAATTAGCTAAAGTCCCGGCGCCGGAAGGCGATATTGAAATCAAAAAGCAGTTTGAGAAAGAACAGAGTCGCATGCATGAATCACTGAGACAACAAGTTCCGGAGGGAAGCCCTGAATTCAAGGAGTTTTACTACATTTTATCAACACTTTATCGGCAGCTATCGACCGCAGAAAATCTCAGAAAAGAGGGGGAAAATCTCAGAAAAGAGTACGATAACTTGTGCGCGCTCGTGAACCTGGCGCTGGAAGACCCCGACTTAACGCTCACTCGCTCGTTATTATAATCCAAAGGGCTTCAATCTCTTCCGCGTGTTGTTTCTGGCCGATGACGCCGCCGCTGAAGAATCGCCGCGGCGGTCGAGTTCAAGGCATTTCGCCACGAAGCGCGCGCGAGAAAGTGAATCCAATCTGTTTCTGACTTGGCCGATGTTTGCGCTTGGCCTAACCCGTATTTTTTAAAGGCTGAGATTTAGTCGAGAGGCTACTGAATATCGAAAGGGTCTTATTGTGGAACTGGATGGCGCATTTGCCGATCGTCGTGTGTTGATCACTGGAGCGCTGGGATTCATCGGCTCGAATTTGGCGCGACGGCTTGCATAGTCGCGCCGGAATTTAACCATAAACCTGCCAGTGATAAGGCTGAGCCTACGGGCGCGAGCCCTGCGGTTCGGTCCGATGCTTGAGCGGGTCCTGCGGACAAAACGAAGGCAGGTCAGCGTTACTAGACGCAGTGTCCAAAATCAGGTTCGCTTCGGACTCACCGAGCCGCATCACTACAGCCCTGCGGGCTTCGCCAAAAGAATATGGGAAACAGCGAATCACGACCGGCCGCCTCTGTTCGCTTCTCATATATCGGAGTAACGCCTCGATCGGCTCCGACCGTTCTCGGAATTGGGGGTATTTGACCACCCACATATACGAAATATGATGGACTCCGATGAGCAGCGCGCACAGCCCGACGACCCAATGCCTTCCGACACGCTCTTGCAAGGTCGTGGCGCCCAGCGCCAAGATCAAAGAGCATCCGACCGCCGCCAGGTAATGATGCCGGCTCGGGACCCTAGGCATGTAGGTCAAGAAGCTGTATGGCAGCAGCGTGATTAGAACCCAGCCCAGGGCGAGCGTCATGACGCCGTACCGCTTCCGGGAGGCAAAAACCAGCATGACAATCAGCCCCACGATACCCCAAATCCATAGAGCCCGAATGGCGCTCCCAATCAACGCCTTCAGCGCCCCGGCCTGCAGTGAGAAAGTTCCGTCCACGAAGTGATGATTACGGTCTTGCCCTGAGAACACAAGGACGACATAGATGGCCGCCAGAAGGCCGAACGGTAGAAGCGCGCGCAGCGCCCGGGGCCAATGACTACTGGCGCCGACAACAAAGAATGGCATTAATAGGATGATGGAGACGGCCGATTCCTTTGACAGCAGCGCCAGGCAGAAACAAGCCAGCGCGCCCACCCAAGCCAGAGCCGCGGGTCCCGGCGATTGTAGCCATCGGACCCAGAACAGCAGCGTGAGAAGGCCGAAGCAGAAGACCAACAACTCGGGCAGCGCAGAGTACCAGATGACGGCCTCTTGATACCGTTCCTGTAACACGAAGAAGATGGCTGTGAGAGCGCTCAGCCGCCAGCCGATGCGGCGCGCGGCGCCGAGGGCATAGACCAATAGCGCGTTCACCGCGTGGAGGAGGATGCTGGAAATTCCGAATGCGAGTCGTGAAAATCCGAAAACCGCTTCGGTCCAGTGTGTGAGGATCAAGGACGTCGCCCGGCTTCTGTAAAGGGGATCTTCCGCCAATGCGCCCCAGGCGGAAACGGGGCCGTATGTTCTCCCGAGCGTTACCTGAAGGTAATCGTCTGGCAGGAGCGGAATCGTTAAGAACGGGAGGTAGATGGCTACGCTCAGCAAGACAATCAGGAGCGCGATCGGCGCAGAGCCCGAGTCATTGCTCCAGTCATCGTAGTGGAATAGCGACCAGCGGCTCGGTCGCAGCCACGAAGTGACGGGCGTGGAGTCTGCAGCCGCAAGGGCGACTTTGGCGCTCTGGAGCAGCCGAGGGCGCGGAGAATTGTCAGAGGACATAGGCCGTTTCCTTGGAGTGAGAATGTCGCAGGGCGAAGGGGAATGACCCGACGCCCTCGGCAGTGAAGCGAAGCGGAATGGGGGTGGGCGAGCGCACTACACCTTCATCTCCGTGATCGCGCCTCTATTTTCCGTCACGCTCGAAGTCCATACGCGCTACATTGCCGCCGTGTTTCCGCTCTTCGTCATGTTGGCGGTCAGGGGGCGATCGCCACTGATCGATCAGACCATTCACACTATCTTTCTGGCGCCGCTCACTTTGATGACGGCGTTTTTCGGCTTCTTCAGTCCGGCCGTGAATCGAAAAGATGACCAGCTTGAGCCAGAGCCTGAAAAAATCGTAGCCGGTCCGCGCCACACGGCGCAGCGTGAAGAATTGCGATTGCCCGTGCAAGCGCGGGTAATGATGAACCGGTGTTTCGGCGAAGTGGTAACCGGCCCTGCTCAGCTTATAGACCATCTCCGTGCAGATGACGCCGCTCGTTGAGGTCAGCGTAACGCTTTGAATGGCCTCGCGTCGCATAAGACGGAAATCACAATCTACGTCGCGGATCGGCAATCCGAACATCCGCCTCGCCAGAAATTTGTATATCGCTCCTAACACGATGCGGCGCCGACTATCCGACCGCGTGATTTTATAGCCGGCGACGACGTCCACGTCTTCGATCATCAGCGGGATCAGATTCGCCATCTCGCGCACGTCGTATTGGCCATCGCCGTCGGTGTAAAAGATCAAATCTTTTGTAGCGCTCCCGAATCCGCTGCGCAGCGCCCCGCCATAGCCACGGTTGCGCGGATGGTGAATGACCCGCAGGCGCGGCTCTCTGCTCGCCAGATCATTCAGCACTGCGGCCGTGCCG
>Ga0126377_10004462_pt1 | contig 10195 bp, 6 predicted proteins | sample PanSoiMetPlot_22_FD_92647 | JGI IMG/M metagenome (GOLD analysis project Ga0126377, IMG submission 92647) | Tropical forest soil microbial communities from Panama - MetaG Plot_22 | ecosystem: Environmental > Terrestrial > Soil > Tropical forest > Bulk soil | place: Panama | collected 2016-02-17 | reverse complement strand
TTTGGGCGCTCGAAACTCTGATCGTATAGCCTTGCGCGCCCGGCTCTCCGGCAAGGTCGCGGAAGGTCAGACGGTTCAAGCCCGCGACTGCGTTCGTCTTGCCGGCCGCCAGGACCTGTCCGCCCCGCCGCAGTTCGTATGCTATCTCCTGCTGAAGCGGCGACTTCACCCACGCCGTGATCATAAACGCTTCGCCCGGCGTGACTGTGACCGGCGCGTCGATTTGAGCGATGGCCAGATCGTTCGCCGACGACCGCTGCAGCGAGCGGTAATCAATCGCGACGCCGCGCGTGGCGGCCCTCGAAGCGGACACCGCCGGATCTTTGCCAGTCCAGCGCCCGTCGGAGATGACCAGAATCTTTCCGGGAGAGTTTTGCGGTATCAGCGCGAGAGCTTTATCGATCGCTTCGGCCAGGTTAGACGCGTCGCGCCCGACCTCGTTCGTAAACCCGCCGAACGCGCCGGTCTGAGGCGAACGCTCGATCGCGGCGGATTGCCCGAACGAGACAACCGCAAGGCGGTCGTCGCTTGTCATCGCGCGCCCGATCAGATCAATCGCCTCTTTCTGCGCGGCCTCGGCGCCTTGCGGCATCGAGAGACTGCGGTCGGCGACGACGACGATGGTTCCGTTGCGGCTGGGCAGCTTGACCGCCAATCCGCAGAGCGCGAGCAGAATCAGCAAGAGCAACGCCAACCTCGTGAATCGCAGGAAGCGCGACGAATGCCGCCACAACAGCCACGCGGCGGCGAGCGGGATCGCGAGCGCAAGCCAGATTGGATGGAGTAGAGTGATCATCGCCGTTCCCTTCTCGCGATCAGCCACGCGTGAACCGCCAGCGCGCTTAACGCCAACAGCAACAACATCCACGCCACGCTGCGATACTCCCACTGCAACGCCGTCGCATTCGCCCAATTGCCCCAACGCCCCGACGAGGCCCGCGTCAAATCGGACTCTTCGCGCTGCAGGGCGTTCGCGGCGAATGAATATCTGTTCTGATTCGCGCTGATTTCATAAACGCCGGCGACGCCCGCTCTGATCAACACGGCCTTGTCGCGCGCCGGCAGTTGGCGCGTGACTCGCCGCGGATCGACGACGCTCACCGATTCAACGCCCGATTCGACCGTCAAAGCGGCGTCGCCGCCCAGACGAAGATTCTTTTGTCGCAACCCCGGCGCGACCTGCGCTCGCCAGTTGATCAAGTTCCAGAACAGGATCGGCCAGTTCGGCGACTCTTGGAGCGTTGAAAGATCCGGTCGCAAGCGCAACCGCAATTCGTGCGCTCCCGCGCGTTCGACGTCTGTGAGCAAAGTGACGTCGCCCGCGTTGACGACGGGTGTCCCCGCCAATTGTCGCGATTTGCCTCCGCCCCAAACCACGCCGCCGAGCGACAAGCCTTCGGACAACGGATGAGAGCGGTCGATCACGAACGGGCCGAGGAAACTCGCGGCGTCTTTTTCGCTGATGATTTGCAGCGTCCATGCTTCTGGGGCTTCGGCGTCTTCGATCTTCGCGTCGCTTTCATCAGTGATCACCAGGCCCGGCTTATTCGCGCTCAAAGAGGCGTTCGGCGACGCGGTGACCGCTTTTTCTACCAGCGAGCGCAAAGCGGCGTCGCGCAAGCGCAAATCAACGCGGACGTTCCTGCTCGATTCCGCGAGCAGCGTGACCTCGTTGTCGACGAGCAGAGCGTCGTCGCTCAAACGCGCTCGCAGCGTGGGCGCGCCGGGTTTGAGCGTTAAAAGAACGCGACGCGTCTCTCCGGCGCCGAGAGCTATTGATTGAGGACTGCGGATTGCGGATTGCGGATTGTTCGATTCAACCGATTCGACGCTGAGCGTAGTTGAACCGGATGAGGATGAGAGATTGGCGATTTCGAGCAATACGCGGTCTTCGTCATCGCGCAGCGTGCGAGCGGCGTTGACAAACGCGAAATTCGGTCGCGACGAACCGAACGACCACCATTGCAACCGGCTGTCGCCCAGATCCTGTTCGGGCGCGTGATCGGTCACGACCAGCGCGCGCGCGCGCGCGCCGCCCAGTTCGAACGCGAATGTGATCGCCTCTTCGAGTTTCGCGGCGGGCGCGCCGCATCGCCAGTTCTGCAGAAGCTTGATGGCCTGATCGACATTGTTCGCCGCTTCGCCCAGAAGCTGCGGCGATTCGCCGGCGAGGACAAAATATACAGGCTCATATCGGTCGCTCTTCAATTCGCTCTCAATCGCGCGAACGGCGCGGTCACGCGCGCCGCCAGCCGCGTCGTCCTTGCCCGCTCCGGCCAGCATCGAGAACGAATCGTCCAACACGACCACCAGCGGCCGTCCGCTTTCGCCGGCGCGCATCATCGGCCCCGCCGCCGCCGTTACCAACAACAGGATCACCAGTAATTCGAGAAAGAAGAGCAGCGGCGTTTGCAAACGATGAATAAGCCGCCCGCCTTCCCAAATCCGCCTCTCGTCGAGCCACAGCAACAGGCTCGACACGCGCCGGTCGCGCGATTGATTGCGCAGCCAGTAGATGGCTACCAGCGCGGGCGCGGCAAGCAGAGCGATGAACGCGAATGAGAATGTGAAGACCGGCATTATGTAGTTTCAACAGGCAGTTTCGGGAGATTCGGACACGGCGTCAAATCAGAACATTCGGCATTGGCGCCATTCGATGCGAAAATCCCATTTGCCCCGACGCGAGTTCTTCAAACCTTCAACACTCCTGCTTCGACCAGGGTTTCCAGGTTCCAATCGGCGACGAGATCTTCGGCGATGACGTTGACCATGACCGCGCCGATCCGGCGGCAGGCGCTATGCCAGTTCTGTTGATGTCGGGCCAGCGCGTCGCGGTAACGGCGGATCGCGCCGTCGTCAATGAAGATTTCGCGCCGCTCATCGGTTTCAGAATCGAGCAGTCGCACGCGACCGCGTTCCGGCGGATTGGCGTCTACGGAGGCCAGTGTTTGCGCGACCACCAGCGACGCCGCGCCGTGCGCCAGGATTTGCAGGACGACCGCCGGCTCTCCCAACCAGAGCAGATCGCTGATCAAAACGCGCATTCCCTGTCGGCGGAATCTTGGCGGCGTCCGCGTGAATGCCTCAGCCGGACTGCCGCGAAAATCGAGGTCGAGCGATTGCCATGAAGCGGGGCGGTCAGAGCCATTGGCGACCGGCTCGACGTTAGCGCGGGCGAGCCATGCGTTGTGCGAATAGCCGGCGTTTTCCGCCGCGACGGCGAACGCGGCGGCCAATCCGATCGCGGCCCGCGCCTTCGCCGTAGATTCGAGCGCCATCGAACACGATCCGTCGAGCACGATGTCGAGATGCGGGCTGATCTCCTCGCGGTAGAGCTTGACCGTCAATCTGTCGGACCGCGCGAAGGCGTTCCAGTCGATCCGCCGCAGATCGTCGCCCGGCTGATAATCGCGGTGGTCGCGGAATTCGAGAGAGGCCCCGGCCTGCCGGCCAAGCTGCAATCCGGCCAGCGCCGCCGAAGCCGTTCGCGGCGGTTCGAGGGCATACCGCATCCCAGCGCGTTCGCCTTCAATCAGATATGATCGGCATTCGTCTTTCGTCATTCGTCATTCATCACTAGCGGCTAAAATCCTTTCCATCGAATTCTGTAGCAGTTCCGTCAGTCGGTCGCTGACGGAGACTCGCTCGCCACCGCTCGCGGGGCCGGTCCGAAATCGTCGAGAGTCACAGCAGGGGCCGCCGGCCTGAAACTCTTCACGCGTTCGATGAACCATGGCAGGCTCATCGCCGCGACCAACACGGCCCACAAGCCGCCGACGCTCGCATACAACACTCGCTGTCCTTTGTTTCCCCAGGCGAACGGATTGCCGACCCACCATGCGCCGAAATCTTCCGACCACCATTGGTCGTTGAAGAAGATGATGTACCCGATCAGAAACGGCGTGACGCTGCCCACGAGGAGCAGTGAGACGCCGATCAACCAAGTCAACTCAGTCCCGACTCTGCTGAACAGAGTTCGTCGCAACAGCGCGCCCGTCATTGCGTAGCAGAAGAAATAGAGGCACATTCCGCCCAGCCATTTCGCGCTGTCGACCAGGTCGCCCGTATTGCTTTGGCGCGGAAACGACTTCACCCACACCCAGGCGGCCGCCAGCGTCAGGACAATCATCATAGAAGCCCACGCGACCCCGTTCGCCGCGCCGCTGAAGAAGAAGAATGTTCGCGCCCGCCCGAGCAGCGATTTCGGGATCGAGCGCAGCACGCGCCTTCCCGGTCGATCGCGCTCGCTCACCGCCGCGAAGAGGGCCAGCGCGAAGACGATCTCGAACGCCACCGTCCACAAGATCATCGGCGAGCTATAATGTTCGGCCAGGCCATCGATCACCGACGCCACGCCCGCCAACAGCCAGGCCGCAGTGATGAAAAGTCGCACAGGCAGCGCGCGGTTCGACGCGACCGGCATTATCAGCGCCACCGACATTACGAAAAACAATCCAACCAGAAAGCAGATGACAACACTCATTGCGATCATCGCCTGCCGGAATCCGGCCCCGCCGACACCGTAATTGACGAGCGAACTCACGCCACCCATGGTGGCAAAGTAGACGATTCCGAAAATGACCATCGCCACCAGTCCGAAGATAACCTTGAACGTGCGGTTGACCGGGATGAGCGCGACAAAAACCGCCACCTGCGCGCAGGCCACCACCGCCACGAACCCGATGGCGAGCGAGATGAAGATCGAAGGCAGATCGATGCCGCGCAGAAAATAGGTGAAGGCCATAAACGGCATGCACGCGCTGTAAATCAGGGCGGTCAGCGTCATCGCCGCGAACATCTTGCCCGCGATGACGCTGCGAGGCTTGATCGTCGTGATGAACAGGAGGTCGACATTGATGTCTGAACGCTCGGAGGCCAGCCGCGCCCCCGTGTAGAGCGGCACGAAGACAGTGCCGACGACTTGCAGGACGCCGAAGAGCATCAGGAAGGACTGCCGACCGGCGTCGAAACCGAACAAGGAGGCGCCGCTCGCCAGAATGTAGATTCCGATTGCGACGAGCTGAATCGCAAGCAGCGTCAATAGCGCGGCGATTACGAAACGGCTCTGCACGGCCTGCCGCAGCTCTTTGACGACTATCGGGTTGATGCGGTCGCCGAAACTGACCTTCTCTTTCAAAACCGATTCAGCGGTCACTGTACTGCCCCTTTCGTGACGTTCATGAAAATCTCCTCGAGGTTGGCGCGCTGCTGTTTGAATTCGACGACGCGATGGCCCCGCCCGATGAGGCCGGCGAGCAGATCGCAACAGGCTTCTTCGTCTCCGTTGATTTCGGCGGCGATCTCTTCGCCAGCAAAATTGACCTTCTCGATTCGCGGCGTTTCGAGCAACTCGCGGTAAAGCCTTTCCTGCCCGCCCCTCACGCGGATCAAGACGGTGCGATGCGGCGCGCTGTTTGTGAGCAGGTCGCCGATCTCGCCGGCCATCAGGACGCTGCCGCGCTCGATGATCACAGCGGCATGGCAGATTTCGGCCAACTCCGTCAGGATGTGCGAGCTGATCAGGATCGCCTTGCCCTGTGACGACAGCGCGCGCAGCAGCTCGCGCAGTTCGATTCGCGCGCGCGGATCAAGCCCCGCCGCCGGCTCATCCATCACCAACACCGCCGGGTCGTGCAGCAGCGCCCGGGCCAGGCTGACGCGCTGTTTCATTCCCTTCGACAACGCCACGAGCATCTTGTCGCGGAGGCCGGTCAGCCCGGTGAACTCTTCGATACTCTCGATCACTTTCGCTCGATTGGCGCCTTTCAAGCCGTAAGCGCGGGCGAAGAAATCCAGGTATTCGTGAACCGATATGTCGCGGTGCGTGGGCAATGAATCCGGGACGTAACCTACCAGATGTCTCGCCCGTTCCGGCTCTTCGACGACCGAGACGCCGTCAATCAAGGCGTCGCCGGCGGTCGGCTCGTCGAGCGTTACCAGGATACGCATCGTGGTGGTCTTGCCGGCGCCGTTCGGGCCGACGAAGCCGACGACCTGGCCGGAAGAGAAAGCGAACGACACGTCGTTGACCGCGCGCGTCGCGCCGAAATGCTTTTTCAGATTGACGATCTCGATCTTCATCGTCCAGCCTCCGGGATGGGCCCGATGGGCTCGCTTATGCCGTAAACCAGCGCGCGCCCTTTGCGCGTCGCCACGTTCTTCAACCCCTCTTCGACGAACGGGCCCGCGTCGAGCTTGGCCAGATAACACCCCGGCGCCAGGAAACGCTGTGGATTCGCGTCGACTTCCTTCATCTTCCCGAGCCAGTCGTCGGCGGTAAACAACTCGCGCAAGCCGGCTTTATTTTCGACGGGCCCGAGATTCTTCGGGCTCAATTTCGCCTCCGCGCCGGCGCGAATCCCGCTCGCTGAATAAACCTTGCCGTCGCGGTCCGCCAGCCAGAGTTCGCGGACGTCAGCCCCTAATCCGTTGACGACGCTGATCGCGCCATCTCCATCTTGCCTGATCGTCAACCGCTGGCGCCGGGTTTCGCTTTTGCGGAATTTGAAATACACCGGCACGCGCGCTGTAATCCACCCCGAATCCAGATGCTGGTCGTTTGAAAGATCGGTCGTGCGATTGCCTCCGCGCCTGTAGGAGTACCCCATCTCCTGCGTGACCGGCGTCAGTTCTGTGTCGTAGCTGAAATGCAGGCCTTCGCTTGGCGTAATCGGCGCATAGAAAGCCGTCCAGCCGATCGTGGACGCGCGATGCGACGACTCATCAAGGATCGTGAAAGATTCGGCGCGTGACATTGCGCTCACTCCTTCGCCGAAGAGCGCGAAGCCCGTGACCGCCAAACACGTGACCAGCGCGATCGCGGGCACAGTCCACAACATCCAGATCTTCCTGCGTCTTCGCGCCAACCAGATCAGATTGATCGGCCCTATTACTATCACGAACATCAACATCAGGACGAACAGTCCGCGCACTGGAATCCCGAGCCTTTCGATGACGGGAAAATCCTTGTTGATATCGACGATGTCCCTGTAGGCCTTTCCCCCCGGGCGCGATCCCTTCCAACCAAATTTCATCGCGCTCCACTGCCCGGGATTGATGCTCTTTACGCCGGCGGCGTCGATGATCGTCACATTCCCGAAACCGACGTTGTAATTTTGCGCCGCCTCCGGTAACGGCTGCGAAAACTTCTTCCACAAGACGCCCGATTTCTCCTCCTCCACTTCGACCGATGTGACTCGCCGCGACCGCCATTGCCCCGGAATCTCCCAGGCGCCGACGATGAGCAATGATCCGCCGCATTCGGCGAAACTCCATAACGCGGAGCGCACCGCGTCCGGGGCGTCGCGCAATTCCTCCGAGGTGATCACCACTCCGTCAAAGCTCGAATACGCGACCCAGTTCGCGCTCCATTCAGACGTCGGCGATTTGTATGCCAGATAAGCGACTTCGTTCTCGCCGGCGGGGTTTTTGAATCCTTCGACTACCGCCGCCTCGTTCATCAACCCGCTCTTGTCGACGTCACGGCTGATTAACAGGAAGCGCGCGTTAAATGAACGGCTGACCCAGGCGTTGGTGCGAGAAATGTCGAGTTCCACCCCTTTGTTCCGCCGCGATCCATCAATCAACACATTAACGGGGGGGCCGGCGCTGCCCGCGGGCATGATCAGAGGGATTGTCATCGCCGCCGAAGGCGCGACTTCGACTGTGCGCCGAGCCATCTCTTCGCCATATCCCGACAAAGGAACCTCGATCGTCACGCGGTGAGACTTCGTCATCGAACGATTGATGATCATTGCGCGGAATTCTTGATAACCTCTCCCCGAAAGCCCGGCGGTGACGGTTTCGACTTTGACCGATATATCGTCGTAGTCCGTGGCGTTAGCCGAAACCGCCATCAGCAGCGCGCACAGCAACGCGGCGAAAAATAGCGCAAATTGTTTCATAAGTTTTCTTCCTCAGGCTTCGATCCGCACGTCGCGCGGCAATTTGATCCCGGTCTCGTCCATCCGCTCGATCAACTTCGCGATGATCGAGCGCGACGAGACGCCGTCGAACCGCGCCTTGTAATTCAAGACCAGCCTGTGATTGAGCACGGGCGACGCGACGGCCTTCACGTCTTCAAAACCGACGGTCGGCCGGCCGGAGAGCAACGCGTAAGCCCGCGCGGCTTCGGCCATGGCGATCGCGGCGCGCGGCGAAGCGCCGTAGCCGACGTAATCGCGCGCCTCGTCAATCGCCTCTTCCGAATCGGGGTGCGTCGCGGCCACCAGGCGCGAGACATAGCGCGACACCGGTTTCGGCAGAAAGACGCGGTCCATCGCCACGAAAATCCGCTGGAGATCTTCGCCGCTCATCACGAAATCGGGCGCGGGGGGTTCGCCCCGCCGACGCGTAGAGATGATCCGGTCGAGCGTCTCGACGTCGGCGCCTGTCACGTTGAGCTTGAAGAGAAATCGGTCGAGCTGGGCTTCGGGCAGGGGGTAAGTGCCTTCGAGTTCGATGGGATTTTGCGAGGCGAGCACGAAGAACGGGTCGGGCAGCGAGCGGGTCGCGCCGAGCAGCGTCACGGAGCGCTCCTGCATCGCTTCGAGCAAGGCCGATTGGGTCTTCGGCGAGGCGCGATTGATCTCGTCGGCGAGCAACAGGTTGGTGAAGATCGGACCGGGATGGAACTCCATAGCGCGGCGGCCGTCGTGATTTTCCTGAAGGATGTGCGCGCCCAGGATGTCGCTAGGCATCAGGTCCGGCGTGAACTGCACGCGGTTGAATTGCAGGTTGAGCAGACCGCCGAGGGCCTTGACCAGCGCCGTCTTCCCGACTCCGGGCAATCCTTCGAGCAGTATGTGTCCACGGCTCAGAACGCCGGCGAACACAAGACGATGAAGTTCGGACCGGCCAAGCAAAATGCGGTCGAGTTCAACCAGAGCTCTATTCGCGAGTTCGACCACCGGGTTGATTTCTTCGGGTTGCAGGATCGTTTCCGTCATATTTTTCTGTCGACATTTTTCTGTCCGACATTTTTCTTTTCCCTGACAGCAAATTGAGTATGGAGAATTGAAAATGGAGATTGCGTCTTATTTTGTCTGTGGTCTGTCAAAATAGCGCTTCACCACGCCTCTATGACGGGGCAGTATTGTTTGCGTGTAAGCTGAGCCGCCGCCCGAGGCGGCGCTGTTCAACGCGCCGTGAGCAGCGACGCCGCCCGTCGAGACCGTCGGCGCGCTCGCGCTCAGGCCGACGAGCTGGCTGTCATTCAATCCGGCGACTGATGAAGGCGGCAGAACCTTCTCCTTGAACCTCGCGCCTTTCTCACTCGATCCGTCAGTCCAGGTCATCGCCGCATCGCCGCGCCCGCGATCGACGCCGCCCTTGCCCTCACACCACTGGAGTGTGGCCTCATCTACAGACATCTTCTCGGCGTTGTCTTTCAGAAACCGGGCCAGGCCGGAATTGTCTCGGCGATTGGCTTGCGCGCCGCCTTTGAGCGCATTGGGGTTGATCATACCTGATTTGCTCAACTTCGAGAGCTTCTGGCTGAGCGCGGATTTACTTTGGCTGAGCGCCTGTTCGACGCCTTTGAGGTTTTCCGCCTTGAGCGATCCCGACTTGATCGCCTCCAGCGTTTCGGGCGAGAGCTCGCCTGCGAGCGATTCGTTCTCCTTGATCGCGTCCTGAGTCATTTTGCCGAGCGTCCGCATCGCTTCGGTCATCGTCTTGGAATCGAGTTGATCGGCGCCTGCCATCAAACCTTCGGTGAGGGCTTCGGCTCTGGCCAATCGTTCCTGCCTGGCGTTGGCGGTTTCGGCGGCCTCTTTGGCGGCTTTTTCGACCGCGTCGTTCAGATGATCCAGAGCCTCCCAGGTCTTGGCCGGGTCTTCGCCCGAAGCCTCCTGGCTGAGTTGATCGAGCTTTTGTTCGAGGACCTCGGCCCTGGCCTCTTCGATGATCTGAGCCTCCTTCAACGCCTCGATCTGAGCCGACAGGTTTTCGACTTCGCGGCTGACATCCATCGGGCGGGCGGCGCCCGTCGTCGCAAACCGGACCGGCGCGAGAAGGCTGATGAGGACGAATGCGAATGACGCCGCCAGCGATCCGAACGCGCGCGCCTTCCGCCAACGCAACCTCGGCAAGGTGATTTCGTGGATTCGCCAGACGCCGATCTCGGCGTCGGCGCCGGCCATCAACAGTCCGCCGCAATCATTTCGATTGTCGAGCAGCGCGCGCACGGCGTCGC
>Ga0126377_10004461_pt1 | contig 10196 bp, 9 predicted proteins | sample PanSoiMetPlot_22_FD_92647 | JGI IMG/M metagenome (GOLD analysis project Ga0126377, IMG submission 92647) | Tropical forest soil microbial communities from Panama - MetaG Plot_22 | ecosystem: Environmental > Terrestrial > Soil > Tropical forest > Bulk soil | place: Panama | collected 2016-02-17 | reverse complement strand
TTTGCGCCTTTGCGAGAAACTGAGCGTAGTGAGACAAGTTTCTCGCAAAGGCGCAAAGGCGCTAAGGGTCTGTTCGAATCTCTGTTTGGCCTCAGTAAGTACAAAGGCTCAGGAGATTTAGTAATAGAACTTCAATCCGAACTGAATGATGCGCGCGTTCGCCGCGGACAGGATATTACCAAATCCCATGTTATCACGCGCGATGTTCGGAGGGCCGAAATTCGCGCGGTTGAACGCGTTGAACAGTTCGGTGCGGAACTGAAAGTAATTGCGTTCCGTCAGGTGAAAGTCCTTCGCTAGCGTGAAGTCGAAATTTACTGATCCGGGTCCGCGCATAACCCCGACGCCGGCGGTGCCGAAAGCTTGCGGCGAGGGGGTGAAGGCGGGTTGGAAGGCGTCGGTATTGAACCAGCGTTGCACGGTGCGCTGCGATTCGGGCAACACCGGATCGCCCACGAGGTTTGGTCGCGCTCGCCGCTCGCCGCCGAGATTGAGGACGCTCCCGCCGCCCAGTGTAGCCGTCAAACCGAGTCCGCTCTGCAACGCGTGAATGCCGGTCAACTGCCAGCCGCCGAGCACCGCGTCAACTGCGGAATTCCAGTCATTGCCGAAATGGCGCCCCTTGCCGAAAGGCAATTCCCAGATGTAACTCGCGACGAAGCGATGCTTGACGTCGAATTCAGCCAGTCCGCGATCCGCGCGCAGGTTATTGCCGTTCTGCGGCTCCTTGAAGGTGCCTGTGTCGAATCCCGCGCCGCCGCCGCTGGTCGAGATGTGATCGGGCGCGCCGGTCAACGCCTTGCCCCATGTATAACTGACCAGCCCCGTCAGGCCCTTGGAGAAGCGTTTCTCCAGGCGCGTTTGCAGCGAGTTGTAGCTGGCCCCGACGCGGTTCTCCATCCATTGAATGTCGCCGAAGGCCGGATAGGGTCGAGGTCCCGCCGACTGCGAGCCGTTGGCGTTTGTGATCACGGCGTTTTGATTCAGGTTGCGGAAACCGTTTAACTTCGTCCCCTTGTTTCCGACGTAAGCGACATCGAGCAGCAGGTCCTTGAACAATTCGTATTGAACGCCGAAGTTGTACTGCTGGATGTAAGGCGTGCGCTGGTTGGGATCCTGCGAGCGGCGTGAGATTGTCGGCGCTAGCGAGTTCGGATCGAGCAATCCTGATGGATAACCGTTGACCAGACGGAACGGGGCCGCCGTCGCCACCGCCGTCGCGCCGGACACTGAAGTCTGCAACAGATTGTCTACCAGGAACGGCGGATTGAAGCCGAGCAGTCCTTCACGCCCCTGACGGACGGTGTGATTGAAGAAGACGCCGTATGCGCCCCGTATCACCCACCGCGACGTCGGCGAATATGCGAAGCCGAAGCGCGGCGCGAAGTTATTGCGGTCCGGGTGAATCAGCGAGCGGGCGAAGATGTCGCCGTCCTTGGCGAAGATCATGGTTCCCGTGACCGGATCGAAGTTGGCGAAGCGGTTTTCCTTCTCGCGCGGAGGCGTGGCGAACTCATAACGCAGGCCGATGTTCAACGTCAGCTTGGACGTGATCTTGTAATCGTCCTGGATGAAATAGAACTGCATGTCCTGCCCCTGATCCATAACCGTGAAGCTGGTCAGCGCCTATTGCGACGGCAAACCCAGCAGAAGATCTCCGACCGCGCGGTTGGTGAAGCGGTTGTCGAAGTTCATTCGGCCGATGGTCGCGTTGAGGTCATTGATCCTGGTTTGGACGTGCAGGAATTCCCCGCCGAATTTGACGAAGTGAGCCCCGTGGGTCCAACTGAGGGACGCGCGCGGATTCAACGAGCGCGGCGTCTGGAACTGCGGCGTCGAAGTGTGTCGTCCCACGGCGTCGAATCCCTGAATGTTGACTTTCGGGACTCCGCCGAGGATCGCCGGATCGTTCGGCACATTCTTTAAACCGATCGCCGCCGGTCCGTCCACGCCGAAGTTCGGCGGTTGGGTGAAATAATTGCCGCGGGCGTAGCCGAGCCGAAAGTCGCCCACGAAAGAAGGCGAAAAAGTCCAGGTCAGGCCGAACGCCAGCCCTTGCGAACGATTCAGATTCGCCCCGAAGGCGTCATTGAACGACCCTTCGGCCAGTCCGGGCAGCGGCGACGGGCGAAAGGTGTTGGTGTCTACGAAGCTGTAACGCCCGAAGAGGGTAATGTTGCTCGCGAATTGGTGGTCCATGCGCACGTCGAACTGATCCTGGCGAGTGCGCGTGACCGGTGTGGACGCGTAAATGGGAATTAGGCCTTGTGGAGTTTGGAGGATCACTGTCGGATCAGGAATCAGCTTGACGATTGCTGCCCCAACCGGGTCCCATCGATTCTGTGGGATGATCCAACGGGTTTTTTCGGGATTTTGTCCGAATGCCGGACGCCCAGGAGCGAAGGGGTCTACAACAGTGGTATTGAAAATACCAGCTTTTTCTTCCGCCGTCGGAACAATTCGCGTTCGCGGCACGCCTTCGCGGTCACGTAACCCTTCATAATCGGCAAACCAGAACGTGCGGTTCTTGACCAGAGGGCCGCCGACCGCCCCGCCGAATTGATTGCGCTGGCGCACCGGTTTAGGCGCGTTCAGAGCGTTCGAGAAGAAGTTGTTGGCGTCGAGCACGTCGTTGCGCAGGAATTCGTAGAGGCTCCCATGGATATTGTTCGTGCCCGATTTGATCGTCGCGTTGACGACGGCGCCGGAGCTGCGCCCGAACTCCGCCGAATAGGCGTTTGTCTGAATCTTGAACTCCTGCAAGGCTTCGATCGAAGGCTGGACGAGTTGCACGTTCTCGCCGCGGAACGAGTTCGAGTACGAGATGTTGTCAACGCCGTCGAGAAGGAAGACGTTGTTGAATGTGCGATTGCCGTTGACGTTGAGCACGCCTTTGAAATTGACCGAGGCCAGACGCGGCGTGCCAGGCAGCACTCCCGGCGAGAGCAACGCGAGCTGGTTGTAGTCGCGGCCATTGAGCGGCAGGTCAACGATCTTCTTCTGGTCAATCACCGAGCCTCGCGACGAGGTCTCGGTCTCCAGGAGCGTCGCCGCCTCGACGATCTCGACGGCGTTCGTCAACTCACCGACCTGCATATTCACGTCCAATCGCGCGACCTGATTGACCTGCAGCGTGACGCCGCTGCGGACTAATTTTTTGAATCCCGCCTTCTCGACCGTAATCGAGTACGGGCCGGGCTTGAGGCTCGGCACGGTGTAAAGTCCCTGGTCGTTGGTTTCACTCTTAATGCTGACGTTGGTTTCGACGTTGGTTACGGTGATCGTCGCCTTCGGCACAACCGAGCCGTTGGCGTCTCTGACTTCGCCGGTGATCGTCGCCGTCTCCTGCTGCGCGAGAGCGAATGGCGAGCAGAGCGCCAATAGCCCAAAGAGCAAAATGGTTATTGACAGTCTCCTATTCATATGATGATTCCTCCGATCGGTAAAGGGGTTATCTCGTATTGTGGACGCATTGTGTCGCCGCTCAGGCTTCGAATCAGCGCCGCGAGCGGTAGCGAGCGTGGTTCCATCAGTCGGCTCATCATTGAGCCGCGCTCGCTACCGCTCGCGGTACTAATTTAGCCGAACCGCTTGCGGTACTGATTTTGCCGAAGCCGACATTTTAAATTGTCGAGATTAAGGACAAGTTAGGGACTCTACTTTTTTTTGGTTTGAATCAGTCCCAATAGGCTTTCATTCCCAGCGGCCTGACATTGTCCGGGTTACAATCACTTTTAGCAAGGTTTACGCTTAGGAGGTTCAACTTATAATGGAAATGTATGCGCTCATTGGCTTTTTGAGATACGCGACAATGATTGTGGCTGGCGTTGTGGTCGTCATTGCCATATGGCGCGGGATGAAGGCTCACGAGAAGATGGCGGATTCTGTAGAGAGGATGGCGGACGCTGCGGATAGGATAGAGAAAATTGTCAGGCGTGACAGGGAACCGCGCGTGTGGTGGGCATCGCTATTGCAGCCAACCCTGTCGCCTCAGGACTCGTGCCGCACAACGGCGCGAGGCCTGTGGGATATGGGCGAAAACGTTGTGGGTCGATTCTTTGCAAAAAACACAGCCGGGCTACCGGTCCCGGCTGTGAGAGCCTTACATGCTAGTCGAAGTCAAGGCGGGCAATTGCGGCGCCGAAATAACTGGTGTTGAATGTAGGGCAGTTCGCCGGTTTGGGCAGGGGGCATGTCCCGAAACGCCTCGAAGTTTTGAGCGCTGGCGCGTCCCGAAACACCCCACAGTTTTCGGCGCCGGCCTGAAACTCACCGGCGCCGCTGACACGCCATCTCTAATATTGCAGCTACAAACTGTCACGTCTCGCGCCGCCGTCCTAACCGGTCGATTTTCACTCTCCTTGCGGAATCAGGAGTTTAGCGAAGGGCGGACGCTTGGCGCCTGTTTTGCTGAGGATATTGGCGTACACCTAACCTACCTACAGAGGGCGCCGGGTTGAGGAGGAGAATAACCCGGCGCCTATCTGGCGCAATGTTTGGCGCGCCCATTTTCATCTAGCAACCACTCTTTCGCGGACTCAACATCTGTAAACGTGCGGAGTTCTACTTAAATGAGGCAAGCGCATTGCTAGCAACTTGCTCGCCGCATAGGCGTCGGGCGCCTGTCTTACGTAAATTGGCGCTAAATAGCCCCGCTTCGAGTACCTCGACGCGACGAACTGATGAACGCATAATGCGCGCAACTGGCGGCTTGAGAAATGCCTATTGACAAGGGAAGGTCGCCGACGGGCCGAGGAATACGAAGCTCAGTAACTAGGACGCAAACAAGCCGGGCGTCATTAGCAACGAGGCGCCCGGCTTTGCTTTTGCCACAGCGGGTTCAATTCTTTTCTTTGCTTCTATCTCGGCATGCGTACTTCAATAGGGCCTCACTAACGGAGCCGGGAACCACTTCCACCCAATCAAGATTTTTCTCTTTTTTCTCGGCGCCGTCCTTGTAAAGCCAGATTCTGATTCTGGACGCTCGCCGCTTGCAATCGAATTCATCGACGGCTTCACTAGTTGGCGGCGTATCGCCGGTCTGCTGTCTGACAGCTAGTTTGGGATACTTAGCGCTTTCTGCGTCTGTAAACCTATGGCAATCTCTCGCATGGAAGATAGTTATTTCTCCCGTCTTCTCATTTGTCGTAGAGCCAATGAATTGCCATAAAGGAGGCTCCTCCTGCGCTCTTGACAATGAGTAGGTCGCGAACACCGCCAAAGCCATCAATAGAATATGAGTCAGTTTTTTCATTTCCAAACTCCTTGCACGCCGACGCTCGCGGAATATATGGGGCGTCCGAAGTGGTTGCCTGCGCGTGTGTTTCAGTAGTGTAAGCCTTTGTGTTTCGTTTAAAGGGTTTCAATCTGCGCCTTTGCGGTGAAAGGCAAACCCGCGAAGCATAATCGACTCGCAGGGAGAGTCAATAGCTCTCCGTCAAAGCAAATGCCGTAAGCGGGGGCAGGGCTTTTAGGGCTGGCGGTTTCATCGCTCGAATAGTTTGTTCTGCGCCGGTTCCTTCTTCGCCCGCCGTTCGATGGGCGTTTTACTGAAGATTAAATATCGCGCCCCAATCGCGCAGTGGATTTCTCTATTGCCGCCCTCGCGGGCGATAAAAGTCAGCGCCTCGAAAAACCGAATCCAATCACTGACGGGTATCACGACCTGTCCGGTCTGCTCAAATTGCTTGAGAAGTTCGAGGTTTGTTGCGAGTCGGACAAGCGGGCAGTCGGACATGTAATTCTCCAAATACCCGCATTGTTGTTATGAGCCTGGCCACTTGAACCGTGTGTGGATTGTGCGATGGAGCCGAGAGGGTGTCAAGGTGATGGACGGTCAGTGGTGTGATTGGTGGGAAGCCTTATAAACGATGCATTACATGGTCATTATTCGTTTTTATAGCCTGGCGACGAACCCGGCTATTGCTATCTGGCCGATAGGCGGATAATGCGCGCAACTGGCGGCTTCGAGAACTGCTGTAAGCCGCCGTTGAGCTGAGGAAACGAAGCTCAACTCTGTACGAGCAAGCCGGGCCTCGTTGCTCACGACGCCCGGCATTGCTATTTGTGGGGACGGTCGTCGGAGAAGGGCGCCGCATCTACTTGCGTGCGGGTTGCTTTTTACCACTTGAGCTTTGTCGGGAAGAATTCTGCGACCAGGTCCTCGTAATACGGCCTCAAATCGTCCAGATTCGGCTCCACCTCGCACTTCGAGTAGAGGTCATAAGGATTAAATGCGCGCGCCCAGCGCAGCGCCTCCTGATCCCGCTCGTTCAGTAGATGGGCGTACGCGCCCTCGCGGTGAATCGGGTAACACGAATGATAGCGGATCATCCACAGCGCCTCTTTCGGCAGGTAATCTTTCGTGACCATGTACAGATATTCGTCATGCCCCCAGGACAGATGCAGCTTGTCGAGTCCACATCCCTCCTCGTAAATTCCGGTCGGGGTTTGCAGCGCCGGGTTGTTGTAATCGGGGTTTTCTTTGAAGAGTTCGGAATAAACGACCTTGTCCGAATAGGCGCAGCCGACGGGGAATGTGTCCCCGACTACCGCCCATTGGGGTTCGCCGAAGAGGCAGAGCGTTTTGCCCAGGTCGTGGATGAAACCGGCCAGCACGAACCACCGCGGATGGCCGTCCTGACGGATGGCTTCGGCGGTCTGTAGCGCGTGAACAATCTGCGGCAGCGCCAGATCGGGGTCGCTGTCGTCAACCAGAGTGTTCAAAAAATCCATCGCTTCCCAGACACTCATCTCGGCTTTGTCGAGCCTTCCGTACCCGGCCTTTTTGGCGAGGACGAAATCGAGCGTCTGGTTGGCGTGATTGAGTCTGTACAGTTCTTTGACCGAGGCGCGGGATTCGGCCGCGTAATCGCGGAAGTCGTCCGCGTTTTTGATCCCGTCGAGGAATAAAGATGTATTGCTTGCTTCAAGGACGCTTTGTGGATGAATCGCTTGCGACATTAATAAAACTCCTTTGATCGTTACTGATGAATGCAACCGTCAGGCGCCTCGTAATTTGGCGTCGCTTAAATGATAGGCAATTTGTTGGGCGGAGGAAAGTGTGGCCAGTGAAGATCTATTTCTTCGGCCTCTTCGCGGTCTTCTTGGCGGTCTTCTCGGCGGTTTTCTTGGCGGTTTTCTTCATCTCTTGTTTCATCGCCGGCCAAGCTATTAGGTTGCTTATAGGCGCGATCATCTCGATTGCTTTTGCGATCCGCCGCGCGCGCGTTTCGGGCTTCTTGGCCTCTTCAATCGCGTTGATGTATTCCTTGCGGTGAGTGTAACTCAGCTTGTCCCAGGCGGCTTTCGCAGACTTCCTGGCGCTGAGAGCTTTGAGCAGGTCGGGCGGAGTCGCGATTGCGCGCGGCTCGTCATCCTTTTCCATCACGAATTCGACGGTCTCGCCGGCTTTTACTTTTGCGCCTTCGCGCATCTCGCGGTTGACGACCATGTAGAATTTGCCGCCGCCCATCGGAAATATGGAGCTTCGGAAAGGAAAGCCCTTGATCTCGCCTTTCACCGCCATCCGAGAGCGCGTCCCGAAAGCTTCAAAAACATCGAAGGGGAGATAGACGTGCAAAACCTGCGTGTCCTTGTGCTGAACGAGCTTGACCTTGAATCGAATGGACATCCTTGAACCTCCTACGCCAGCGGCAAGGAGATGATCGGCGCGCCGTAGTTGAGACTTTTGATGTGATTGGCCGAAGCGCAGGCGTCAATTCCGGCCTGGAATTTCAAGGCTTCCGCCTGCGCCGTCGGCCCGTCAATCGAGAAGTCGCAGTATTGACAAACCGGTTTGCCGGTTCGGATTACTTCTTTACAACTCGGGCAACGAAACATCTGGCTCATTGCTATTTTGTCTTGCCGTCGCTGACGCAGAAGAGATGGGTCTTGCTGCGCAGGAACAACTCGCCTTCGGCCACGACGGGTGAGGCGACGAACATTTGGTCGGCGAGCGTGTTGGTAGCCACGACTTCGAATTTCTCGCCCGTCTTGATGACAGTGACCACGCCGCTCTCGCTGGCCGTGTAGAGGGCGCCGCCGGCGATGATGGGAGAGGCTTTGAAAGTATCCGCCTGTGGCAAACGCTGCTGGTGGTAGTAGGGCTCGCCGGTTGTGGCGTTGAAGCAACTGAGCATGCCGGTGTCGGTCAACGTGTAGAATTTGCCGTCGTGCAGCGCGGGCGATGCCGTATAGGACAATCCTCGCGTCTGGCTCCAGAGTACGGCGTCGCTGCCCGTCAGATCACCCTCGCGTCCCAGGCGGATCGCCATCAGCTTGGGTTCGCGGTGCCCGCTCATGACGAGCACCGTGTCATTGTGCTGCGCCGGATGCGGGATCACGTTGCTGCCCAGCCCGGCGCACTCCCAGATCAGGGCGCCGTTTTCAGGATCGTAAGCCCGCACTTTTTTGCTCGCGCTGATAATGGCCTGCTTCTTTCCCTTGAGGTCAGCGATCAGCGGCGTCGACCACGCGCTCGACTCGTCGCGGCTCGTGCGCCACACTTCCTTGCCGTTGCGTTTGTCGAGCGCGACGACAAATGAGCCGCCCTCGTGGTCGTAGGGATGGATCAACAGATTTCCGTGCAACGCCGGCGCCGCGCCTTCGCCGAACTGAAGCCGTATCCGCATCTGCACGCCGAGGTCTTTCTCCCAGATGAGCTTTCCGTTGAGGTCGTAGCAGTAGACCCCGCGCGATCCGAATGAAGCGTAAAGGTAACGACCGTCAGTCAACGGCGCGTTCGAGGCGAAGCTGCCGTATTGGCGATGGAAGCCTTCGTGCGGCGTGGAGGTCTTGGCCACACGCTCCCACAAAGTCTTGCCGGTCTTCTTGTCCAGACACATCACGACGAACTTGTGCTCTTCCCCCGCGCCAGCTCCTCCGCCAGGGCCGCCACGTCCTTGCCCGCGGCCTCCAGGATTCTGAGGTTGCTCCGGCTCCGGCGAGGGTTGGGTTACTTTGCCCGTCGGCACGGCCGTGGTAAGGAAGATTCGGTCGCCCCAGATGATCGGCGTCGAAAAGCCTCGGCCCGGAATCGCTATCTTCCACTTGATATTTTTCGTGTCGCTGAATTCGACCGGCGCGGCGGTGCGGGCCACGCCGTTGAAGAAAGGCCCGCGCCACTGCGGCCAATGGGCGGGGTCGGAACTGGCGGTACCGACGGCCAGAACAACCGCCGTCAGCGAGATCATAGACAGCAGGCCGCCGGTAGCGGCCAATCTTTTCATCATTATCATCAACCTCCTCAGGAAAGGTAGGGCAAACTGGCAGTTTGCCCGGTCTTCCCGAAAGACCGCGTCGAAGGAGTCAAGGCAAACTGCCAGTTTGCCCTACCTTTTCAAGCGCTTCCGCCTAAAGGCGGGACTACGAACGACATGAACAACTCCGGTGAAATTATTCGGCGAAGCGGCCCGCTTCGCCGAGGCCTTCGTCACAGGCTCTTATGTCGTTCATACTGCGCCGCGGGCTGAGCAGTTACTAAAAAGTCTCGGCGGGCGCGGGGCGTGGAAAGGCGCTTAGGAAAGATGATTAAAAGCGGGGCGTGGGAATCAATCGCGAAGATATTCGACAATAATGACGCGTGATGAAACCACTCCTCACCATCTGGTTTTGTATTCGACCAGTTTGAGGAAGTCTTTGAGCATCGCGCTGCGCTTTATGGCCGCGAGGGTCACGCCGTCCGCGCGCGGATTTCGGATCGAATCCTGCCGGTCTGACTCATTGCCATTTTCACTCTTGTCATACTCGGCGGAGTCATCATAGTCACTGGCTAACCGTTTGAGATCTTCGTCGTTGATCACTCGGCGACCATCCAAACAAGCGATTCGGCGAATCTTGGCGCGCGATCGGCTACGCGCCGCAGTTGCGACACGAGGTATGGCTCCAGCCGATCATCGCCTAATTTCTGGATCAAGCTGACCAACTTCAAATCGCCTTCGCTCAACTCCGCAATATCGAAAAGCGTGTTGGCCAGGCGGGTCTTGTGTTCCTGTGTCAAAGCGGCGGCCAGTTTGAGGTTCTCTTTCTTTGTTTTGGCCTCGTCGTCGTCGGATCGCTCGTTCGACTCCTCTTCATCGTCTTCACTTTGACCGGCGGGTTCTTCGGCCTTGACCGATTGTGACTTCGCCATATTCTCCCGCTCTCGTTGAGACGCCTGCAGCCTAAGGATTTCGGACAATTTAATAACGCCTTCC
>Ga0126377_10004460_pt1 | contig 10198 bp, 8 predicted proteins | sample PanSoiMetPlot_22_FD_92647 | JGI IMG/M metagenome (GOLD analysis project Ga0126377, IMG submission 92647) | Tropical forest soil microbial communities from Panama - MetaG Plot_22 | ecosystem: Environmental > Terrestrial > Soil > Tropical forest > Bulk soil | place: Panama | collected 2016-02-17 | reverse complement strand
TGCTCGCAGCACCCTCGACAGCATCCTTCACCCTCGCATTCTCTTCCGCGATCCATTTCCCGACCTCGAGCGCCATATACTCTGTCGCAACTGGTGGAAAGATGCCGATCGCCCCAACCACACGCACCTCACTGCCTCTGGTCCAGTGTCGTGCAGTGATGGCTTTCACCGCCGATTCGGCGTATTTTGATCCGTCAACTCCTAAGACAAGCCGTATTGGTACATCGGGGCGGTTTTCCTTGCCGCGCGCAATGCGCACCGAACAAGTGGCCGCATGCAAAACTTTCTGCGAGACGCTCCCGAAAAAGAAGCGTCCTAAAGCCGTATGGCCGTGAGAACCGACGACAATCAACTCCGGTTTCCACTCCTCGGCTTTCCAGATCAATAAGTTCGCGGGTGAGCCGGTCGCTGCCGCAGCTTGAACGTGCCATTCAGGAAATATAGATTTGATTACCTCCTTCGCTGACTTAGCCAATGCCGCTGCTTCTTTTTCTTCCTTCAGCTCATCTATTGCGAAAGCTGTTGAGACTCCGCCGATGCTGGCCGGAGCGGGCATCCACTCCTCCGCTACTGTGATCACCTTAGCTTCAACATAGCGCGGAAACCCGGCACATTTGAGATCAGCGAGCGCGGAATCGGCGAATTGAGATCCATCGTAGCCAATCAGAATTCTCATTGGTTTCATTGTGATAGTCCTCCTTCTATCTACTCCAGCAATTCAGATGCCGGTTATCAGGAATGTTTGACTGTGTTTGACAATCGAATGGATCCACGCCTTTAAGGTCAGCGATTTAATAGTTCTAGGTGTGATTTAGGATGACAGGGCGAATTGGCCAAGCGCTGGCTGTAGTCATTCTCGTTAGTGTATTTCCGCATGTCATGCGGAATTTTCCCCTCTACTTATTGCCGAAGCTGCATTGTTCGAATGCCTAACCCTTTCGTGCGCGCGTTTGAGGTCTGTAAAACTCATGATTCGTTCAGTCTACCTTCTGGCATAACGGTTGCGAGCTGATCCGATGAACCCCAATGACAACTTTTCTTAGATCTGGGTTCAGTTTTACAGAGTGAGAGATCTTTTCTCTTGCTGACAATCAGACCGAAGCTATCGGTAATGGAGGTAATAATTATGGCAGACAAATCAGGAACAGCGATGGCCCCCAAAGAAGGGTTTGGTGGATTTATTTCTAGAGATCCTTTTTTCCGCGGCGTCGAGCGCAATATGAGGCGACTTTTTGGCGAGGGTTTTGGCAGATTCCTGGAGCCTTTTGACGAAGAGAATTGGTCATTAACTACCTGGTCTCCATTTTGTGATATCTACGAAACCGACAACGAAATCGTGGTCAAAGTGGAGTTGCCTGAAGTAAAGAAGGAAAACATCAAAGTCAGTCTGGAAAACAATGTGCTCATGATTCGCGGTGAGCGGAGGTTTGAGGAAGAGACAAAGAAGGAAAATTATCATCGCATCGAGCGCAGCTACGGCGATTTCGTCCGGAGCTTTACGCTGCCTATATTCGCTGATCCGAACAAGATCAATGCAGAGTACAAGGACGGGGTACTGCGAGTGACCATAGCCAAGCGCGAAGAGGCAAAGCCGAAACAGGTCGAGGTTAAGGTCAACTGATCCAAACCGATCCGCTGATCTTTTTGCAGGTTTCAACAAATCTGTTTGTTTGCCGCGGGCAGGAATTGTCCTGCCCGCGGTATGAGGAATTATGAAGCAGATATTTTACTTACCAGATTAGGTCTTGGAGGAGGACTGTTGTATCTCTTTGATCCTGACTGTGGGCGACGACGGCGCGCGCGTATTCGGGGAGCCGCGGCCCATATCATCAACGTCACGGACGACGCAATTGGCAAAACCGCGCACGATATTCACAACCGTGCGCGCGGGCTTATTACGGAGGTCGAGAAGAAGTAATTGACGATGTATTAGTTGCACGAGTGAGGTCGAAACTTGGGCGCGTTGTTTCCCACCCGCACGCGGTCGAGGTCACCGCCGATCAGAATTCGGACTGGGATACACGATTACGAATCTGCGAAATGCCTCTTCCTCGTGAACGAGAGCATAAACGCTGGGTTCTCAATCAAAGAAATCGCCCAAAATAATTTCCAGACTTGGATAGTCTGAGTTTTTGCACCGCTATACATCCTCAGTGTCCATTCCTTCAAGCTTCTTCAAACGGTAACGCAATTGATCACGCGAAATGCCAAGCAATTCGGCCGCTCGCGTTTGATTCCCCCCGCTGCGAGTCATTGCCTGTTCGACCAGACTCATCTCTACCGATTCGAGTGGAACTCCCCCGGGCGGCAGATGGAAAAGCTCGGGTAACCTCGCGCTCGGGGCTACATGCCCTTTAACAGCTGCCGCAGTCGATGCTTTTATTGGTTCTCGTACAGGGGTTTCAGGCTCCGCTTCAGGAGTAATACCACGCGGCAACCAGGTCGAAGTGACCAGATCGTTGTCTTCGAGAATCATCACTCGCTCAATCACATTTCGTAGTTCACGAACGTTGCCCGGCCACGGGTAATGCCGGAAAATGTTCGCCACTTCCGGCGCTAGCCCGCGAATATTTCTTCTCAGCCTTTCATTGAAGTTATTGATATAATATGCGGTTAGCAACAACACATCGTCGCCACGTTCACGAAGCGGCGGCAGATCGATCTGGATGACTGACAGGCGGTAATAGAGGTCGACCCGGAAATGCCCGGCTTCGCTTGCAACTTTGAGGTCACGATTCGACGCCGCGATCACGCGGACGTCCAGCGGAAGGTCTTTCAGTCCACCGACACGCCGGAATGCGCCCTCCTCGAGCACCCGCAACAGCTTCGCCTGCAAACCGAGTTCAAGCTCACCGATCTCATCCAGGAAGATCGTTCCGCCTTCAGCCTGTTCGAACAATCCCTCCTTACGTCCTTTTGCATCGGTGAAGGCACCCTTCTCGTAGCCGAATAATTCGCTTTCGATCAGTGTCGGTGGAATCGCCGCACAGTTGATTGCCACGAAAGGCTCCTCGGCGCGGCGCGAGCTATAATGAATCGCCTTGGCAACCAGGTCTTTGCCGGTCCCGCTCTCACCCTGCAACAAAACTGATGAAGCTTCGCTCTCGGCGACCTTGCGGGCCATGGCAATCATCTTCTTCAATGCCGGGGATTCACCGATAATCTGATCGAAACTGAATTCGCGGGTGCGCTCGCTCCGTATCTGACTGACTTCTTTGCGAAGTTGATTTGCCTCAAGGCCATTACGAATCGTGACCTGGAGCTCATTCAGGTTTATCGGTTTGCCGATGAAATCATAAGCTCCGCCGCGCAGAGCCGTGAGCGTATCTGCGACGATTACGTTACCCGTGATCATAATTACTATGGCCTGCGGCTGGCGATTCTTGATCTCCTTCAGCGCATCCAGCCCCGATCCGTCAGGCAGGTTGATGTCCAGGAGCACGACCGCCGGGCGATCGGATTCGAAGGAAGCGAGCGCTCCCGTAATTGTGCCAGCCTCGATCGGTTCATATCCCCATCCGCGCAAGGCTTCACTCAACGTCAGGCGAATCATTCGTTCATCATCAACAACCAGGATCTTTTGTTTAGCCATGGTGTCACGTATAACTCCAATAAGGATTGAGCTCTCTGATTTTTAATGAGCAATTACCTTGCCATGCAGGAGAGAATTGAAAATCGGGCAATAGCTCAGGATTCTCACCCGTACAAGTGGATTTTTCCGCAGTCACTGGGGAAAATCCCGCAGCCAATAAGCTTATCTGACGACAATTCCGTGACAGTTTCTCAGCATTGTGGACTGGTAAGAGAATTGCTAATCAGGAAAGTTGAAAAGCTCTTCGCCAATCTTTCGGAGGAGATGATGAAACGAATTGCGGTACTGACCAGCGGCGGCGATGCACCGGGCATGAACGCTGCGATACGCGCGGTTGTACGAACCGGACTGGATCACGGCTGGCAAGTTTTTGGTGTCCGCCATGGTTACGCAGGCTTGATGGCTGGTGATTTCATCATGCTCGGAGCGCGTAATGTTGGTGGCATCATTCAACATGGCGGCACGAAGCTTGGCAGTGGGCGATCTCTTAAATTCAAAACTGAAGAGGGACAAGTGGAAGCCCTACGACATCTGAACGAGCGTGAATTCTCCGCGCTCGTTGTCATCGGCGGCGACGGTTCACAAAAGGGGGCGCACGCGTTATCGCAGAGGGGTTTTCCGGTCATTGGAGTAGCCTCGACGATCGACAATGATCTTTACGGTTCAGAGATTACCATTGGGGTGGATACGGCTTTGAACATTGCACTTGAAGCAATTGATCGTCTTAAAGTTACTGCTTCCGCACATAATCGAGCTTTCCTGGTTGAAGTGATGGGGCGCGCTTGCGGTTACCTGGCTCTGATGGCTGGAATTGCCGGAGGCGCGGAGGCGATCGTCATTCCTGAGGCTGAGACGGACCCTGAGCAGATCGCCGAAGAACTGCGCTCCGCTTATGAACGTGGGAAGCCACATGCCATTGTAGTTGTGGCGGAAGGAGCAGAGCACAATGCAGAAGGAATGGCGAATTATTTTAAATTGCATCGCGAGCGACTCGGTTTTGATCTGAGGGTGACGAAACTCGGGCATGTACAGCGCGGAGGTGTTCCCGGCGTGTTTGATCGCCTGCTGGCCACGCGGCTGGGCGCTGCCGCGACTGATCGTATAGCAGGCGGCGAGTATGGAGTGCTGGTGGGATTAATTGACGGAAAAGAGACAGCCACTCCACTCACCGAAGTGGCTACTCACGAAAAACATCTGGATCTGCGGTTACTGGAACTTGCGCGTGTTTTGGCGAAATAGAGCGATTACAATAAAAACGAAATAAACGAAAATTTCCAAACTACTGGCCTCGTGCTGCCATCATTTCGCATCAAGGAATTGATAAAAACAGCTTTTTCGGTGCAGCAAAGCGAAAGCGATCAGCGGCACTTTGAGATCTGCTGCCGCCGGAATCAGGTCTCCTGCCGGCACACCCAGCCCACCGGCATAAGTCGGCATTCCGGCCTCCAGTCTGATTTCCATTGAAAAATAAGCGAATCGTGCCTCTTTCATTCATATCAGGAATTGTTGAATCTTCTCATTCAACGAACTCCAGAATGTTTCATCTTCACCATCAAAGATGATATGCGCATCAGAGATCATAAGCACACGCGTGTTGGTCATGCAGAAAGCATCATCCTCCCTGCGTATTATTGGCATGCCGTTCGCGGATTTTTCATAGAGGTGCGAGCAGAGATAGCGGACTTCATCGAGGTTTTGCGTTACATAAAGAGAACTGACACCGTCGATGTCGCGTTGCCTGATGATTTCCCGCGCCATTTGGCGGCTGATGATCGGGTCGAGACCCGAGCAGGGCGAATCGTACAACATGATCTTCGGCGATCCGGCCAAAGCACGCGCCACAGCCGTCCGCCGGCTCATCCCACCAGAGAGTTCTTCGGGCATCAGGTCGTAGGCCTGGTCGAGGCCGACGATCCGAAGAACTCGCTGGATTTCGGACTCTATTTCAGCAGCGCTCCAGCCCTGTTGCGGTAGCCGGTAAGCGATGTTATCGGCGACGCTCATTGAGAAAAGAGCGTCTGACTGCATCACTATGCCCACATCGCTGCGCAACGTGAGCAATTCCTCTTCTGTCAATGAAGTGATTTCCCGGCCATCAAGAAATATCCGTCCACTGTCCGGTTTAAGTAGTCCGATTGTCAGCTTAATGATCGTGGTTTTGCCGCTATTGGAGGGTCCGACGATGATCTTCATCCCGCCAAAAGGGACAGTGAAGCTGATACGATCGAGCAACACACGTTCATCAAAAGCGATTGAGACATCTTGAAATTCGATCGCGGCTGTGGTGATCAGGCTTCTCTCGATTCTATCGTTATTTATGGCAGCGCCTTCAGACATTGCGCCTCCAGGATTAATTGGGCTCACAGGTCATCATCGTCATCATCATGGGTAAATTCTCGCAGGAATTGATCTTTAGCTTCCCACAATTGTTCGTCGGTTCCATCAAAGACAACCTTGCCTTGGTTAATGACGATGAATTTGGTATTAACCAGACAGATCAAGTTGTTCTCTCCCTGCAGCTTAATGCGGCCGTCCGAGGTTTTTACGGCATAGTTCGAGGCAAGGTAACGGACATCGCTGAGCCGGTGCGTGACAAACATTGAAGTTACTCCATCGATATCGCGCAGTCGGATGGCCGCCTGTAAGAACTTATGCGCGGTCGGCGGATCAAGCCCTACTGTCGGCTCGTCGAAGAGAATGATCTCCGGGTGGTCGACAATGGCCCGGGCAATCGCCACCATCCTCTGTGTTCCCCCGGATAATGAGAGCGGCAATTCGTCAGAGACGCCGCTCAGTTGGGCGAATTCCAATACTTCTTGTACTCTGCGTCCTATTTTTTCTTCAGGCCAACCGATTTCGTGAGGGCGGTATGCAATATTGTCGTAGACTGACAAACTATCAAAGAGCGCACCCTCCTGAAACACAATACTCATCTTCCGCCGGATGCGATTGAGTTCATCTTCTTCAAGCTGAGATATCTCTTCCCCATTGATAAATATCTGCCCGGCATCCGGTTTAAGGAGACCCAGCAGTAATCGCAGGATAGTCGATTTGCCTGAGCCTGATTGACCGAGTATTACTTTCATCTCTCCCTGCCTGACACAAAAGCACGCGCCGTCCAGCACAACCTTTGGGCCGAATGCCAAACTGACATCTCGAAATTCGATCTTTACCAAGCATTACCTCCATCTATCCTGGTCATTTTACTGCTCAAGCTACTCACTCGTATATTCGGCAACTCCAGTGCCAGGCGGTATATCAGGATAAAGGGTAGATAAGTAAGGGTATAGAGGACCAAATTACCCATTTAATACATTACCAGTGGGGAACTTTCCGCGAAGAACCTATCAGCCCGCCTGGAGGATTGTTAAAGTGCCGGGATTTGTTTCAGGCAGTTCGATTTCGGCGGAGGGAAAATCCTAACCGTCTTAGGTTACAAAGAAGGAAGTTCTCAAACCAGCAGCCGTTTCATCAGGCGGCGTTTGAACATCTCCACCAGTAGTAGATAAGTGCCCGTGGCCATAATCAGGAAAAGAAAAAAGGCGGCAGGCAAAGGAGTAAATCCCAGCCAGGTAGCGAGCGGCGTGAAAGAAATGACGGCGCCACCGAGCACGATCAGCAATGTTGTCGCCATCAATGCGGAGCTGGGACGGCTACGCAATGGATTGCCCGCTGTGCGGATCACGAAAATCACCAGCGTCTGCGTTGCCAGCGATTCGACAAACCAGCCAGTGTGAAAGAATTGCTCTGAAGCGTGAAAGACCTTGAGCAGCATATAGAATGTCAGGAAGTCAAAGAGCGAGCTGATTGGCCCGATGTAGAGCATAAAATCGCGGATCAGACGAATGTCCCAGCGATTCGGTTTGTGAATGAACGTTTGATCAACGTTGTCGGTCGGGATCGTGACCTGGGCTAAATCATAAAGAAAGTTGTTGAGCAGAATCTGGATAGGCAGCATCGGCAGGAACGGCAGGAACAGCGAAGCCCCGGCCATGCTGAACATATTGCCAAAGTTAGAACTTGTTCCCATCAGCAGATATTTCATCACATTACCGAATGCTTTGCGCCCTTCAATGATCCCCTGGTGCAGAACAGGCAGGCTCTGTTCGAGCAGAATGACTTCCGCCGCGTCTCTAGCCACATCTGTCCCGGTAGACACGGAAATTCCGACGTCAGCCGTATGAAGCGAAGGTGCGTCATTGATGCCATCGCCCAGGTATCCGACTACGTGTCCGCGGCGTTTGAGCGCCTGAATAATCCGATTCTTTTGCATCGGTGAGACGCGTGCGAATACGGTCGTCGCCTCCGCCATATGACCGAGCGCGGAGTCTGTCATTCGATCCACTTCACCACCAAGGACAATACGCTCTGCATTCAACCCCACCTGTGAACAGACGTGACGGGCCACGAGTTCGTTATCGCCCGTCAGGATCTTCACCTTCACCCCATCCTCAGCCAGTGCGGACAATGCCTCAACTGCTGTCGGCAGTAGATGATCGGAGAAAGTCAGAAACCCCGCGAAGACGAGCTCCCGTTCGTCTTCCTTTCGGTAAACAGCCTGCTCAGCCACATCCGCAAAAGCCACCGCCAGCACGCGATACCCTTGGGCGCTCAGCTCGCCGAACACCTGTTCGCAGCCATGCCGCGCAGATTGATCTAGCGGGTGGCGTCGCTCGTTAACCTCGTATTCGTCGCTCACTGCCAGTACGCTTTCCGGCGCCCCTTTAGTAACTAATAATCGCGAATTCTCGCGTCCTGCTACGACTGAAACCCGCCTCCGCTCGAAGTCGAACGGGATTTCGTCGAGTTTTTCATAGCCATGCACGTCAGGGTGATCATGAATCAGAATCGCTTCGTCGAGCGGGTTGGCGGCTCTGCGTTTGATCGCGTGATCGAGCGGATTTTTGACACCAGTCTCAAAATAACTGTTTAAGTAAGCAAGAACGAATGGACGTTCTGCGGCCTTACCTAGCGGATCGAGCTGTTGATCGAGGGTCATCTCGCCGCTCGTCAGTGTGCCGGTCTTGTCACTGCAGAGGATGTCGATGCTGCCGAAGTTCTGAATGGCGGCCAGATGTTTGACAATCACTTTCCGCCGCGCCATTCGTAGCGCACCCTGGCCGAGTGTGACCGTGGTAATCATCGGGAGGAATCCCGGCGTCAGTCCGACAGCCAATGCAATCGCAAAGAGTAGCGATTCAAACGGATCACGCCGTAATGCGGCGTTGACCAGGAAGACGAAGAGAACCAGAAAGATGACGACGTGCGCGATCAGCAACCCGAACTGTTTTGTCCCGCGGTCGAATTCAGTTTCTGGAGCCTTCTCTGCCAGCCGCTCAGCAATTTTTCCGAAAGCTGTCGCTGATCCGGTGGCCGTCACCTGCGCCGTTGCCAGTCCGCTCACAACCGAGGTCCCGAGAAAAACCAGATTAACTGCATCGGGCTGAATATCGATGTGGTCTGCCGGAATCTGCGATTCGAGAATAGCCTGTTTTTCAACAGGCAAAGATTCGCCGGTGAGGGCGGCCTGCTGCACATGTAAATCGCGTGATTCCAACAGTCGCCCGTCAGCAGGAATCATGTCCCCGGCGCTCAGGCGGATCAGGTCGCCAGGCACAACTTCACGACGTGGAATTTCACACCATGCACCGTCGCGAAGCACTGTCGCTGTCAGCGTAACTTCACTCCGCAACCGATCTGCTACGTTTTGTGAGCGCGAGGCTTGAATAAAGTTCAGCGTCACGCTTAACAGGATAATAACGATGATGATTCCCGCGTTGACCTCATCACCGGTGGCGGCGGAAATCACACTGGCGATGAGCAGAATAATAATCAGTGGGTTGGCAAAAAAGCGCAAAAATTGAAGTATTGGGGCGGAACGGTATAAAGAGACAGGCTCGTTGAATCCGTACTCTGCCAGACGGCGACGCGCCTCATCGCTACTTAACCCGGAAATAGGCTGAGATGGTGATGGCAAGAGGACGTTTGTGGACTTTGACAAAACCTGTTGCATTTCTCCTCTCTCACCACTCTGGAACTTATTCCATATTAGTTCTCCAGGGAGCAAGGGGTGTGCCAACAAAGAATTGACCTGGTTTTATATTCCGTGCGAATGACCTGCATTTCCCTCTAGTGGAAAAAAATTCTCACGATTCAGGTAAAATTGCGCACCGAAATGGCATCATAGCGGAATCTCCTGGTGTAAGGCCATGTGGTACGCTTTTTGCTGAAAGACCTTTATATGTCAAACGTGCTTGTGTTGGGCAGCGGATTTGCCGGCATAGTCGCCGCCGAAAGTTTGGCGCAGCGATTGGGGCCGGAACACCGGATCATGCTTGTCTCGCGCCAGCGTGAATTCACCTTCTTCCCCTCGCTGGTCCGGCTGGCCTTCGGCCGCCTCAAGTTGGAGGATGTCTTCTTCGACCTGATCCATGCGATGCGGTCACAGCGCATCGCCTTAACGCAGGCGGAGGTCTCCGGCTACGATCCGGACAAGTGTTACGTGACCGTTCGGCGAGATCGATTCGAATGGCATATCGCTTATGACTATCTCGTCTTCGCGCTGGGCCGCAGACTCGCGATCGAACGTGTTCCCGGCTTTTTCAG
>Ga0126377_10004459_pt1 | contig 10199 bp, 7 predicted proteins | sample PanSoiMetPlot_22_FD_92647 | JGI IMG/M metagenome (GOLD analysis project Ga0126377, IMG submission 92647) | Tropical forest soil microbial communities from Panama - MetaG Plot_22 | ecosystem: Environmental > Terrestrial > Soil > Tropical forest > Bulk soil | place: Panama | collected 2016-02-17 | reverse complement strand
GTCGAGGTTGTCCTCGACCTTCTCGATCTTCGAGATCTGCGACAGCTCGGCGATGTACAGCGTGCCGTCCTTGAAGGCGAGACCGTTCGGCCGGTAGAGGCCGGAGGCGAGGACCTTCACGTCCCGCTTGCCGTCCTTTTCGACGATGGCGTGGACCTTGTCGATCAGACGGCTGCCGACGAACACGGTGCCCTTGTCGCCCTGGCGCAGCGAACGCGCATTGGCGACACCCGAGGCATAGACCTCGATCTTGAAGCCCTTGGGCGCCACCAGCTTGTCGACCGGGATCTTGTCGGCGGCGGCCGGCAGCGGCGGCGGCGCGATCGGCGCGAGTCTCATGGCGCTTTCAGTATTGGGACGCCCGATCAGCGGCGATCCGGGCGGCAACGCCGGAGCCTGAGCGGCCTGCGCCGGCGCCTTGCCGGCCGCAGGTTCCGTGGTCTGGACCGGTGCCGGTGTCGCGGCGGGTGCCGGTGTGGCTGCGGGTGCCGGTGTGGCTGCGGGCTCGGACGCCGGCGGCTGCTGGGCCGCCGCCGGCAGGACTGCGAGAACAGTCCCCACGGCGCCGGCCAACAGCAGCCCGCGCAGCGCGTTAGAACATAACCTCATGGTAAACCTCCCTGATGCGGAAGTCCGGTCATCGCATTCCCACCGCGGCATAACGACCGTCGTTGGCGTGCCAGACAGGCTTCCTTGTGCCGCGAGTGTCCAACATTTGGCCCCCCGCGCGCAATTGGAAAACAGTTCGAGACACCATCATGTCTCGTTGAATGATCATGTCACGTTGAATGGGTCCGCCCGGCGATGACGCCGGGCGACGACGAGCGCCGCTGGAGAAAACCCGGATGTCAGCGCCCGGCGACCCTGCCGCTGCCGAAGGTGATGCGGTAGACCGCGCCGGCGTAGTCGTCGGACACCAGCAGCGAGCCGTCCTTCATCATCTGCACGTCGACCGGACGCCCGCCATATTGGTTGTTCTCCAGAAAACCGGTCAGGAACGGCTCCCACGATTTCACCGTGCCGTCCTTGTTGAGCTTCACGGCGATCACGTCGCCGCCGATCTTCTTGGTCTTGTTCCACGAGCCGTGGCGAGCAACGAACAACACGTTCTTGTATTCGCTCGGGAACATGCTGCCGGTGTAGAACCGCGCGCCGAGCGCGGCCGAATGCGGGCCGAGCAGCGCGACCGGCTTCTCGAACTCGTCGCACGAGCGACCCCAGCCCATCTCGCGATCGGTGAAATTGCCCTGATGGCAGAACGGGAAACCGAAATGCTGGCCGACCTTGGTGATGCGATTGAGCTCGTCCTGGGGCAGGTCCTCTGACAGCCAGTCGCGGCCGTTGTCGGTGAAATACAATTCCTTGCTCACCGGATGCCAATCGAAGCCGACGGTGTTGCGGATGCCGCGCGCCACGACCTCCATGCCGCTGCCGTCGAGGTTGATACGGCGGAGCTGCGCATTGGCCTCGGGCGGCTCGCAGATGTTGCAGGGCGCGCCGACTGGGATGTAGAGCTTGTTGTCGGGGCCGATGCCGATGAACTTCCAGCCGTGCGACTGGTGGTTGGGCAGGTCACTGTAGACGACGACCGGCTTGCCGGGATCGTCGAGCCTGTCCTCGATCTTTTCCAGCTTGGAAATCTTGGTGCCTTCGGCGATGTAGAGCGTGCCGTCCTTGAAGGCGAGGCCGTTCGGCCGATCCAAGCCGGAGGCGAGGATCTTCACCTCGCGTTTGCCGTCCTTCTCGACGATGGCATAAACCTTGTCGAGCACGCGATTGCCGACGAACACGGTGCCCTTGTCGCCGATGCGCAGCGAGCGCGCGTTGGCGATGCCGCTGGCATAGACATCGATCTTGAATCCCTTGGGCAGCTTGAGCTTACCTACCGGCAACTTGTCCGGCTCGGCGGCGAACGGCGGCTGTGGAATGCCGCGCAGATTGCCGGCGACTTCGGCATTGGGGATGTCGGGGCGGCCAGGCACCGTGCTCGGTGCCGGCTGCATGATCGGCATCGGCGTGGCGGCGGCCGGCGCGCCCGATGGGGCAGGAGCGGCGGGCTGTTGCGCCGCGGCGGGCGCGATGGCGCAGAACATGCCGAGCGCGGCAAGCAGCCGCCCGCTCCGGCCAGAGATGAATCCGGTCATGTGAACCTCCCTGATGCGGACGTCCGGTCCTTGCCAGACGGCGTCCTTGCCTTGGAGTGTCCAACAACAGGGTCGTCCGGCGCAATCGGAATTCGGCACCAAACGGCGCGGCGTCACATTCGCCGGTACGAATAGGCGTCGTCGGTCCGCGCCGCTGCCAGTTCCGTGACCCGCCCATGCAGCGGCGAGAGGTGGCAGACCGGATCGGTCGCGCGCGCATCGCCGGTGAGTGCGAAGGCTTGGCAGCGGCAGCCACCGAAATCGATCTCGCGGCGCTCGCAGCTCGCGCACGGCTCGGGCAGAAAATCCGTCCCGCGGAAGGCGTTGAAGGCGGGCGAAGACTGCCAGATCTCGGCCAGCGAGTGCTCCCGCACCGACCAGAATTCGAGGCCGGGGATGCTCTCCGCCGCGTGGCAGGGCAGCACCTTGCCGGCGGGAGTGACGTTGAGCGAGCGGCGCCCCCAGCCGCCGACGCAGGGCTTGGGATAGCGCGCGTAATAGTCGGGCACGACCGCGTCGATGACGATGCGGCCGTGGTGGCGCTGGCGCAGGTCCTCGACCTCCACGGCGGCGCGCTCGACCTGCTCGCGGGTCGGCATCAATGCCCCGCGGTTCTTGAGCGCCCAGCCGTAATACTGCACGTGGGCGATCTCGACTCGGCTGGCGCCGAGCGCCAGCGCAAGATCGACCATGGCGCCAATGCGCTCGATATTGGCGCGATGCATGACGGCGTTGACGGTGAGCGGCAGCTTCAGCCGCACGACCTCCGCCGCGAGCGCCCGCTTGCGGACGAATGCGCCGTCATACCCGGCGATGTGGTCGGCGGAGACCGGCTCGCTGTCCTGGATCGAAATCTGTACGTGATCGAGGCCGGCCTCGCTCAGCGCGCCGAGTGTCTTGTCTGTGATGCCGACCGCCGAGGTGATCAAATTGGTATAGAGGCCGGCATCATGCGCGGCCTGCGTGATCTCGACGATGTCGCGCCGCGCGCCAGGCTCGCCGCCCGACAGGTGGACCTGCAGCACGCCGAGCCCCGCCGCCTCGCGGAAGACCCGCGCCCAGGTCTGCGTGTCGAGTTCGTCGTTGCGGCGGTCGAGCGCGATCGGATTGGAGCAATAGGGGCAGCCGAGCGGACAACGATGCGTCAGCTCGGCCAGAAGGCCCAGGGGCTTGTGCAGCGTTGCGCCGTTGGTGGCCAAGTCACAACTCCAAAAGCTTCTTGTCGGCGAGCGAGCGCAACAGCGCCGCGACGTCGACGGCGATGCGCTCGCGCGGCGCCGCATAAGCCTTGACGAGATCGTCGACAATCTCGCCAAATGTCGCCTCGCCGGTGCAGCGCTTGACGATCTCGGCAGCGATGGCATCGGCCTTGAACACACGCTCGGGCGCCAACAGCACCCAGCCGCCCTGCGCCTCGTTGTGGACGAGCCGCACGCCACGCGGCAGGCGCGGCCTGGTATCGGGCGGGATCTCCGGCACGGCCGATGTCTCGTTCACGCGCGACTCCTAATCCGACGGCGCAAAGGCACCGGGCGGCACATGCTTGGGCGCCACATAGGCATGATAGAGGGCATCGAGCATCGCCCACAGCACGTCGCATTTGAACTCGAGTGCCCGCGTCACCGCTTCCTGCTCGCCGGGCGTGCGCGCATTGCGCTTGACGTAGTCAAGGGCAAAATCGGAATCGCGCCGTGCCTGCGGCGGACGCTGCGAGAAATAGGCAAGGGTTTCGGCGGTGACAAAACTGTAATTCTTGAGCATTCCTTCGATCCGTTCGTCGATGATCTGCGGCGAGAACAGCTCGGTAAGCGAGGAGGCGACAGCTTCGAGCAGGGTCTTCTCGCGCACGAAATGCACATAGGCCTCGACGGCGAAACGCGTGGCGGGAAGGATGCCGCGCAACGACGTGACATAGTCGCTATCGAGCCCGAGGCCCGCGGTGAGCTTGAGCCAGCGCGCGATGCCGCCGTCGCCGGCCTGGACGCCGTCGTGGTCGACCAGGCGGCTGCGCCATTCGCGCCGCACCGCGCCGTCGTCGCAGCGCGCGATCAGGCTCGCGTCCTTCACCGGGATCATCGCCTGGTAGTAGTAGCGGTTGAGCGCCCAGGCCTGGACCTGCCCCTTGCTGCACCGACCGCCGTGCAGCATATGGTGGAACGGATGCAGACGATGATAGCGCCGCGCGCCGATATCGCGCAGCGCCGCTTCGAGCTCATCGGGCGTCATCAGCTTCATCGCCGTCTTACCCAGACCATCTGTGTTCGTGGTTCCTCGTCGGTCATCGAATGGGTTGAGCCGAGCGAATGTCGCTCAACCCATCTACATCGCCCGGCGCTTCACAGCGTGACCCTCAGGCCATCCTCGGCAATCTCCCAGCCGGCAGCCTCGACTTTACGCCGTTCGTGGCTGCCGTCGACCAGGATCGGGTTGGTGTTGTTGATGTGAATATAGATACGCCGCGCCGATATTGCCGCAAGCGCGGCGAGCGACCCCCCCTCCCCGTCAACCGGCATGTGGCCCATGCGGCGGCCGGTCTTGGCGCCGGTTCCGGTGGCGATCATCTCGTCGTCGGTGAACAGCGTACCGTCGAACAGGATCACGTCGGCGTGGCCGAGCCGCTCCGCAAGCGCCGGCGTCACCGCCGCCGCACCCGGCACGTAGAGGAGGGACTTGCCACCGGCCCGCAGTTCGACCCCGACATTGCCCTCGCCGTCGCGCGCGACGTCGGGGTTATCGCCTTCGAGATAGAGCGGAACTTTACCTGGCACCGTGAACAGCTCGGCCTCGATCCCGCCCGGGAGCGTAAGGCTGGCACCGGCCCCGATTGTGCGCCGCGGCACCACGTTGGATGCCAGCACGTTGAACATGGGATTGGCGGCGACGGCGGCGAGCGTCTCGGCGGTCGCATGGAGTGCGAACGCTTGGCGCTCGCGCAGGACCAGAAGCCCGGCGGTCTGGTCGACCTCCGCCCCGGTCAGAACCACCGCAGCGATCGGACTGTCACGCGGCCCTTGGCGCGGCTGCAAGGCAGATGTCGCCTGCAGTTGGGCGCGTAGATCGGGAGAGGCGTTGAGGAGAGTCCAGTGGTCGCCGTCGGCGCTGACAGCGATGCTCGCCTGGGTACGCGGCTTCACCCGACGGTCACCCGCCCATGCCAAGGCACAGACGGGGCACTTGCAGTTCCATTGGGGATAGCCACCACCCGCCGCCGCACCAAGGACGATGGCGGTCAGGCACCCCATCAATGGGGCCCCAGGCTAGCGTAGCTTCGAGAGATCAGAACTCGGCCGGCAGATAGCCGTTAATCTCAAGGCCGATGCAGATCTCGACGAGGGTCGGGGTCGTCCAGGCCATGGTCGTTTCCTCTTGTTCGGTTCCCTGGGCGCACGCCACATGCGCCGACACCCAATTTACGGCCGGGGGGTCGCAGGGCGCAAGGCCCAAGTCTCGCCTTCTCATACTCGTGAATGAGCCCACCGCGAGAGCCGCCCACGGTTGCATGAGCACAATGTTACATCACAATGTTACATCATGTCGCAGTGCCCGCCCTCGCATCCCGCATCGCTCGCCACAGCCGCTCGGGGGTTGCCGGCATTTCGAAATGCCGAATACCGAGCGGGGCAAGCGCGTCATTGATAGCGTTCAACACGCCCGGCAGTGCACCGACCGTGCCGGCCTCGCCCGCGCCCTTGACGCCGAGCGGGTTCATCTTGGTCGGCACGTCGTGGCTGCCGACGTCCATGTCGGGAAAATCGTCGGCGCGCGGCATCACGTAGTCCATGAATGAGCCAGTAACCGGCTGCCCATTGTCCTGGTCCCACACCACAATTTCGCCCAGGGCCTGGCCGGCGCCCATGGCAACGCCGCCGTGGATCTGGCCCTTGACCAGCAGCGGATTGACCATGCGGCCGACGTCGTCGACCACGGTGTACCGTAGGATTTTCGCCACGCCGCTGTCGGGATCGATCTCGACCTCGCATACATGGAATCCGTTGGGAAAATTCGCGCCGTCGGGGGTCACGACGGCATTGGCATCGAGCCCGAGCTCGAGGTCGCGCGGCATCTTTTTCGGTGCGAACGAGGCCTTGGCCAGCTCAGTGATCTCAATGCCACGGTCGGTGCCGGCGACGGTGAAGCGCCCCGCGGCGAATTCGATGTCGGCGGCATCGGCTTCGAGCAGGTGCGCGGCAATGCGCTTGCCCTTCTCGACTACCCTCTCGGCCGCCCGCATCAGCGCGGCGCCGCCGGTCGCCATGGTGCGCGAACCGAAGGTGCCGCGGCCATGAAACACAGCGTCGGTGTCGCCGTAGACGAGACGCACCCGCTCGGGTGGCAGGCCAAGCGCATGATTGGCGATCTGGCGCAACGAGGTCTCGTGTCCCTGCCCGTGTGAATGCGAGCCGATCAGGATGGTCGCGCTGCCCGAGGGATCGAAGCGGATCTCGGCGCCCTCTTCGTTCGGTCGTAGGAACGGACCGCCGGCAATCTCGATGACGCTGACCGCGCCCAGCCCATAGAGCATGCCATTGCGACGCGCCTCCTTCTGCCGTTGCCGGGCGCCCTTCCAGTCGCCGAGCTCCAGTGCCTTGTCCATGCACTTCTCGAACTCGCCGCAATCGTAGGTGTAGACGAGCCCGGTCTTGAACGGCATGGCGGCGGGTGGGATCATGTTGCGCCGGCGCAATTCGATGCGGTCGATGCCGATCTCGCGCGCGGCAATATCGATGATGCGCTCGATGCAATAGGACGCTTCCGGCCTCCCGGCACCGCGATAGGGGCAGGTCGGATTGGTGTTGGAGAACACGCCGGTGACGGCGACATGGATTGCCGGCGTGATGTAGGTGCCGGCCAGCCCGCCGATATTGTTGAGCGGAACGAGGGTGCCGTTGGCCGAGATATAAGCGCCGATATTGGCCACCGTCTCGACCCGCAACGCCAGGAACCTGCCCTGCTCGTCGAGCGCCAGCGCGACGTCCGACACGTTGTCGCGCGCCTGATAGTCGGAGAGGAAGGAATCGCTGCGATCGCCGATCCATTTCACCGGTCGGCCGATCTTGCGCGCCGCCCACATCACCAGCACCATCTCAGGGTAAAGGCTTCCCTTCATGCCGAAGCCGCCGCCGGTGTCCGGAGAGACGACGCGGATGTGGTTGGCGGGAATCCTGAAGACGAATTCGGCGAGCTCGCCTCGCAGAGCGTGCGGCACCTGCACGCCACAATAAAGCGTATAGCGGCCCTCGCGCTCGTCATAAACTCCGAGCGCGTTGCGCGGCTCCATCGGATTGACGGCGACGCGCGAGATACGAAAGCGCTCGCGCACGATATGCTTTGCCGTTGCGAAGGCGGCATCGACCGCCGCCTTGTTGCCGACTTGCTCGACGAAGCAGACGTTGTCGGGCGCCTCCTCCCACACCGCCGGCGCGCCGGGCGCAACTGCGGCGGCTGTGTCTGTGACCGCCGGCCGTTCGTCGTAGTCGATCTCCACCAACTCGGCGGCGTCCTTGGCGGCCGCGAGCGTCTCGGCGACGATGGCGACCACCGGGTCGCCGACCAGGGCAACACGGTCGCGCGCCAGAGGCCGCAACAACGCCTCGAAATTCGGCGTTCCGTCCTTTCGCTTCCGTCGCATCCGCGAGGGCAGCGGGCCGATGTTGTCGGCGTCGAGATCGGCGCTGGTGAATACTGCGATCACACCTGGGGCCGCCACCGCTGCCGATGTGTCGATCCGGCCGATACGCGCCGAGGCATGCGGCGAGCGCAGCACATGGAGATGGATCTGGCCGGGAAACGAAATGTCGTCAACATAGCGGCCATGGCCGCGCACCAGTTGAACGTCCTCGATACGGGGGACAGAGCTTCCCAAAGTGAATTCGCGCATAAGTATCCTCAAGAAAAAGGCAGTACGCGAATGTACGTCGGCCCGATCTACCTGTTGGTCATATCATCGGTCGGCTTTCTACCGGCTTTCCACGCCGCGAGAAACCGCCGCGTCGCATTGTAGGCAAGCCTCGCCTGCACATCTGTGGCAAGAAGCTTGGAGCTGGAACGATGCGCGCCGCATCGCAGAGCTGCACGAAGGCGCCGGCGGCGACGCCACACCATTGGCGGCCGCGCCGCCGGACCGACAAAGGTGACGAATCATCGATGCGGCATCGCCCACACGCCGCCCTCGCTGACCACAGCATCGACCCGGTTGTCGGCCAGCGCCGTCATGCATTCCTCTGGCGTGTTGATGATTGGTTCCTCGTGCACATTGAACGAGGTGTTGATCAGGACTGGTAGGCCGGTCGCGGCCTCGTAGCGGGCGAGGATGTCGTAGTAGATCGGATTTTGCGCGCGGTGCACGACCTGTGGGCGCGCAGTGCCGTCGACATGGACAACGGCTGGGATGCGCTCGCGCCATTCCGGCTTCACACTGCAGGTCGTGGTCATGAAGTTCGCGGTGTAGGCTAGGTTCGACGGCAGATTGAACACGTCGTTTGCGCGTTCGGCACGCACCACCGGCGCGAACGGCATGAACTCGCTGCGCAGCAGCCGCTTGTTCAAACTGTCGTTAATGGTGCGGTCGATGGCCGAGCCAAGGATCGACCGCGCGCCGAGCGCACGCGGACCATATTCCATGCGCCCGAGATAAGTGCCGACCACCTCGCCCTCTCTGATCCGTTTCACGGTGGTGGCGACGACGTCGCCCTGATCGATGCGTACGGCACCGCCTTGTGAGAAGGCGCGCGCGGCACGCGCCGAGTGGTCGCGACCGTAATAGAGGGTGTCGAAGCGCCAGCGCTTGGCGAGCCAGCACGTTAGCCCATCGCGCGTCAGAAGGTGAGACAGCGCGCCGCCCGCCGCCATGCCCTGGTCCGACATCGCGGGATAGACGAAGATTTCGTCGAGCGGCAGCGTCTCGGCGAGCTTCTGGTTGAGCAACACATTGGCGAACAGCCCGCCGGCGACGCCGAGCCGGCGCGCCGGGTACTTCTCGAGGACGTTGCCGATCGCCTTGACGGCCACTTCCTCGACCACCCTCTGCACCGACGCGGCGATGTCCTCGCGCGGCTCGCGGGCGGCGAGCCGCACCAGTTCGTCCTGCCAGGCGCGCGGCGAACGACGCCCGCGCACGCGGCCGGATGCATCGACGCGAAAGCAGTCGCGGAAGAACGGCGCAAAGCGCGGCTCACCCAATGCGGCAAGCCCGAGCACCTTGCCCTCGTGACGCAGGCGCATGAAACCGAGTGCCTCAGTGATGTCAGCGTAAAGCAGCGCAACCGACGACGCCGGCTGCTGGTGGCGCATCCAGGCCAGCGAGGCGCGGTCGCCGCCGAAAATATCCTCGATCCGGCCATCGACCATGTGGCGGGCACTGTAGAACACGCGGTCGCCTTCGCCGTCCGCAGTGTAGAGCAGCGCGTCGTCCCAGTCGGTATGGAACAACGCACCAAGCGCATGAGCGAAATGATGATTGTAGAAGTGCACGCTCGTGCCGGGGCGAAAACCGCTGTCGGCCAGGAACGATGTCGTGTCGAACACCCGCATCGGGTCATTGGTGCCGTGCCGGACCATCTCGCGCAGCACGCCACGACGGAAGCGCGGCGGCCGTTTCGATCGCAAGTCCCACCACGGCTTGCCGGTAACGTAGCGCGCCGGATAGGAGCCGCGCGGCAGACACAAGACGTCGACGTCGCTGCGCCCGAGGCCGACGCAGGCGAGACAATCGTCGATCGCCTCGTCGGGAAAGCGGTCGCCGTCGCTCTTCATGCGGGTCAGGCGCTCGAGCGACACCGCTGCGATCATGCGGTAGTCGTCGAACAGCGCCGCGCCGGCGTCATGGGCGGTGAAGACTCCAAGGATGATCATTGACGGCTACGCTGTCCCCGCGCCACGACACGGCCGACGCTTCGTGTCGCATGACGAGGGGCCGGGGACTAGGGCGCGGGGTCGGCAGCCGCTTGCCACGAGCCCCGCGCCGTTCCCTATCCCCTTGTGGGAGACGGTGGTCCCGAGCGACGCGAGGGGTGAGGGGTCAAGGAGCGCGATATCACCCAATGACCCCTCATGCGG
>Ga0126377_10004458_pt1 | contig 10199 bp, 13 predicted proteins | sample PanSoiMetPlot_22_FD_92647 | JGI IMG/M metagenome (GOLD analysis project Ga0126377, IMG submission 92647) | Tropical forest soil microbial communities from Panama - MetaG Plot_22 | ecosystem: Environmental > Terrestrial > Soil > Tropical forest > Bulk soil | place: Panama | collected 2016-02-17 | reverse complement strand
GACGTCAGCCTGCCGCCGAACCTGCGCGTGATCGGCAAGGACGACATCACGCTCGTCACGATCGTGCCGCCCTCGGGTTACGCTGAAAAAGCCAAGGCGGCGGCGGAAGCGGCGGCAGCGGCGGCGGCGGCGGCGGCGGCGGCAGCGGCGGCCGGTACGGCTCCGCCCGAAGGTGCCGCGCCGGGCGCGCCTGGCGCCGCTCCGGGTGCGGCACCAGCTACGGCCGCGGCCCCGGCCGAAAAGAAATGAGGCGTCGCGCGGACGCCCTCCGCGCGGCGTGACCCATGCTCATCCTGGTCGGGCTCGGCAATCCGGGCGCGCGCCACGCCGGCAACCGCCACAATATCGGCTTCATGGCGGTCGAGGCGATCGCGCGCCGGCATAGCATTGGTCCGTGGCGGAGGCGCTTTCAGGGCGTCGCCGCGGAAGGTCCTATCGGATTCGATCGTGCGCTGCTTCTCCTGCCAGGGACCTATATGAACGAGTCGGGCCGGGCGGTGGCCGAGGCAACACACTTCTACAAGGTCGCGCCGCACGACGTGGTGGTCTTCCACGACGAGATCGACCTGCCGCCGGCCAAGGTGCGGGTGAAGGCGGGTGGCGGCATCGCCGGCCACAACGGCCTGCGCTCCGTGTCAGAGCATATCGGCAACGAGTATCGGCGGGTGCGGATCGGCGTTGGCCATCCCGGCGTGAAGGATCTTGTCCAAGCCTATGTGCTCAACGACTTCGCCAAGATCGAGCGGCCCTGGGTCGAGGTCTTGTGCGAGACCGTCGCCGACAACGCCGCGCTGCTCGCCAAGGGCGAGGACGCGAGCTTCCAGAACAAGGTGCATCTCGCATTGCAGGCGAAGGGCTTCGGCTAGATTCAACGTCCCGGTGAGGCTGGCGGCGGGAGCCCCGAACTGACACGAAAGAGCGGATAAGACCATCCCATGGGCTTCAAATGCGGCATCGTCGGATTGCCGAATGTCGGCAAATCGACACTTTTCAACGCGCTCACGCAGACCGCGGCAGCGCAGGCGGCGAACTATCCGTTCTGTACTATCGATCCCAACGTGGGCGAGGTGGCGGTGCCGGACGCGCGGCTCGACAAGCTGGCGCGGATCGCGACATCCGCTCAGATTGTGCCGACGCGGCTCACCTTCGTCGACATTGCCGGCCTCGTGCGCGGTGCGTCCAAAGGTGAGGGGCTCGGCAACCAGTTCCTCGCCAATATCCGCGAGGTCGACGCCGTCGCGCACGTGGTGCGCTGTTTCGAGGATTCTGACGTCACACATGTCGAAGACCGTATCGATCCGGTCGCCGACATCGAGACGATCGAGACGGAATTGATGCTGGCCGATCTCGACAGCCTGGAGCGGCGCGTCGACGCGCTCGAGAAGAAGGCGCGCGGTAACGACAAGGAGGCCAAGGAAACGCTCGACCTGGTCAATCGGGCCGTTGCGCTGTTGCGTGACGGCAAGCCGGCGCGGTTCGTCGCCCGTAAGCCGGAAGAAGCGAGCGCCGTCCACATGCTAGGCCTGCTTACGTCGTTGCCGGTGCTGTATGTGTGCAACGTCGACGAGGCTGCGGCGGCAACCGGTAACGCCTATTCACGCCAGGTCGAGGAACGTGCCAAGGCCGAAGGAGCCGTCGCCGTCGTTATCTCAGCCAAGATCGAGGCGGAGATCGCGATCCTGCCCAGCGAGGAACGCGCCGAGTATCTCGCCGCCGTCGGGCTGCAGGAGCCGGGCCTCGATCGCCTCATCCGCGCGGGCTATGCACTGCTCGATCTCGTGACCTTCTTCACCGCCGGACCCAAGGAGGCGCGCGCCTGGACCGTGACGCGCGGCACGCGCGCGCCGCAGGGCGCCGGTGTGATCCATACCGATTTTGAGCGCGGCTTCATCCGCGCCGAGACCATCGCCTACCACGACTATGTCGCACTCGGCGGTGAGGCGGCTGCTCGCGAAGCGGGCAAGCTGCGGCTCGAGGGCAAGGACTATGTCGTCGCCGACGGCGACGTGATGCATTTCCGCTTCGCAACGTAACAACCAGGCAGGCGGAGGACATTCTTGCGGCGCCGCATGAATGTGCGTCACCGCTCCATGCTGTGACGCAGCGCGCCAAGATGTTCGTTGATCCTGAACGTGATGAGGACGAATTCCGCGACGATGCGGAGGGCGATGACCGCGACCATCGTACCGACGATGCTGGCGATGACCATGATGATGCCGCCGATCGGGCTGACCGCCATGAACGCAAAAGCGGAGAATACGGCCGACAAGCCGGCCAGTATCGCGATCACGACGGCCAGCAGGTAGAAGGTCTTGATGATCGAGGGCGTTATGAACCGGTCCCATTGGAATAGGTCGCGGAAATCCAGCATGAAAGTCCTCCTGTCGACCATGAGCGTGGCACGACGCCCCGTGTCGCCTACAACCCCTGACGCAGGCGCGGAGACTGCCCCCTCGGCTCCGACCGGTCAATGTGCGTCGCATGCGTGTGGACAGTCGACGCGACGTGGATCGATACATTGCAGGGATGGGCGATAAGCCAAGATCAAACGACGAACAAAGTACGCAACAAACACAAGGAATCGAGACCGATCCCGCCCCTGGTCTGGCCCGATAGATTGACATTGTGACCAAGATGAGGAACGCGAGAGGGCATGGCGATCACGTCCACATCTCGCACGAGCGGCGCGTCCTATCGAACTGGTCGGGCCGGCCGCAGTCCCGACCCATGACGATCACGCTCTATTGGGAAGATTTCGAGGTCGGTGGAATGGCCGAATATGGTCCGCGGCTCGTCACCGCCGAGGACATCAAGTCCTTCGCTGCCGAATTCGATCCACAGCCCATGCACCTCGACGAGGCGACGGCGCGAGCCACCATGATGGGCGGCCTGTGCGCCTCCGGATGGCATACCTGCTGCCTGATGATGCGCATAGCCGCCGATGGATTCATTCTTCGTTCGTCGTCGATGGGCTCGCCGGGCGTTGATGAGGTGAAATGGCTTGCGCCGGTAAGACCGGGGGATCAACTCATCGTGCGGGTGCACGTGCGTGACAAACGTGCCTCGCACAGCCGGCCGGAGATGGGGTTCGTCAAGTTCCTGTTTGAGGTCGTCACCACGGCCGGCGTTCACGTGATGACTCTGAGCACCAGCCTGATGTTCGGCCGGCGGGGTGGTGCCCTGTCATGAGCTACTTCGAGGACCTCGGCATCGGCGAACAGACGGTCTATGGCGGACACACCTTCGGGGCGAACGAGATCAAGGCCTTTGCCGCCCGGTTCGACCCGCAGCCGTTTCATCTTGACGAGGAGGCAGCCGTCCGTTCGCTATTTGGCGCACTATGCGCCTCGGGCTGGCATACCGTCGCGATCTGCATGCGCCTTCTGGTCGACTGCCGCAACCGCGAGGACGAAGCAAGCCGCGCGCAAGGCAAGCCCGTGGCGCAAGCTGGTCCGTCGCCCGGAGTACGCGAACTCAAATGGCTCAAGCCGGTCTATGCCGGCGATACGATCAACTATGCTGGCGAAATCGTGGAACTGCGCGAGCTCAAGAGCCGCCCGCAATGGGGCCTGATGACCGTGCGCAACACCGGCACCAATCAACGCGGCGAACCGGTATTGTCTTTTCTCGGCACGGTCTTGGTCGAGCGCCGACCGGCCTGAGGGTGGCGATGGTCGCTACGAGCGAACAAAACGTCGAGATCGATGAGGCCTCATCCGCGCGCGGCGACGAGCGCCGCGCACTCGGCGTTGCCGGCAGCGCGCATGCGTTGCACGACGGCTACACTGATCTGGTCTACGTCATGTTGCCGATCTGGCAGGCCGAATTCGGGCTGAGCTATGCTGCGCTCGGCCTGCTGCGCGGCCTGTTTTCGGGAACGCTGGCGACGTTCCAAATTCCGTCGGGACTTCTCGCCGAAAAGCTTGGATTGGCCCGCGTGCTTGCGATCGGAACTGCCGTCGCCGGATTTGGCTATTGCATCGCCGGCGTGGGTGCGGGGCTTCCCATGCTTATCGTCGCGCTCTTCGTCGGTGGGCTTGGCGCCAGCACACAGCACCCGATCGCTTCGGCATTGGTGGCCCGCGCATTTTCCGGGGCGCGTTCGCTACACGCGCTCGGCACCTACAATTTTGCCGGTGATATCGGCAAGATGATCCTTCCAGCGGCGGCAACGCTGCTGATCGCCGTCGTGCCGTGGCGGCACGCCCTCGCATTCCTCGGGGCATTGGGCTTCTTGGCGGCGGCCGCGATTCTTGCGCTCACGCCGCGGTTGCCGCCGGAGGTGCCCTCGCATGACGGAACGGCGCAGGCCGCCGCCGTGGGCCCGCCGCACGGTTCAGGCTTCCCCCTGCTGCTGTCGATCGGCGTGCTCGACAGTGCGACGCGCATGGGGTTTCTCGTTTTCCTGCCGTTCCTGCTGACCACGAAAGGTGCGAGCTTGCAAGGAATCGGCCTGGCGCTGACGGCGGTGTTCGCGGGCGGCGCCGCCGGCAAGCTCGTGTGCGCCTTCATCGGCGCGCGTATCGGCGCAATCGCAACCGTTCTGCTGACGGAAGGGTTGACCTCCGTCGGCATTCTCGCGCTCCTGCCGCTCCCGCTCGGACCCTGTTACGCGCTCCTGCCGGTCATCGGGATCGCGCTCAACGGCACTTCCTCTGTGATCTACGGTTCCGTCCCCACGCTGGTGGCGTCGGAGAAACGCGCCCGCGCATTCAGCATCTTCTATACCGGCACGATCGGCGCCGGCGCCATCTCTCCGGTGCTCTACGGCTTCGTCGGGGACGCGCTCGGTGTCACGGCGACCCTCGTGATTGTCGCCATGATCGTCCTCGTCACACTGCCGCTCGCCTGGGCGTTGCGGCCGGCTTTGGCGGAACTGCGCTGACGCCGGTCATGCGCTATACGACCCCTGGAAAGGCTGGGGTTGGCGGGCTCGCAACCCTATTGCACAGCGTCGTGGCGGCTCCTAAGTAGCGGGGCAAGACGCGCCGCTTCGGGGACCAGTTGGATGGATCTGCTCAAGCTCGTTGCCCTCGACAAGGACGATCTCGAGGTGGTTTCGGCCCATTTGCAGGATGCGGTGGTCCAGGTCGGTGACGTGCGGTGGCGGCCGGGAGAGGCGAGGCTCGTCATCGGGCTCAATCGCTTTGATTGGGAAACCCAGGACGGTGGGGAACATCTCCGGCGTCGTACGGCGCTGCGTTTCGAGCGCGTCAAGGCCTGCAAGTGTCGTAACCTGTCGTCCGCCGACCACAATCTGGTCCTCAACCTGCTGGCGGTCGAGTTCAGCGAGAGCGACCCGCCGTCCGGCGTCGTGACGCTGACCTTTTCGGGCAGCGCGGCGCTGCGGCTCGAGGTCGAATGCCTCGAATGCGAGCTCGCCGATCTTGGGCCTGCCTGGACCACGACCCTGTGCCCTCAGCACCCCGCGGATATGGCGGAAACCGGCAATGATAGCCGGGGCAAGGGTTGACGTGTTGTTCGCCGCAAGTCATTGGGCCGAGACGGTGCTGTGCGCCTTGGCTGGACCGTGGTCTGTCCAGATGGCAACGGATGACGGATTTCGCCTATTTTTTTGACGCGGTTTCTGCGGTGGAGCGGAGTCCACTTCGTCTGAAAACGCTGTAGGATTCCGTCATGCCGATCCGCCTCGATTCGCGCGCCGCCGACTTTGCCGAGCGCTTCGGGGCGTTTCTGGCGACCAAACGTGAGGCGTCGGCCGACGTCGAACGGGCGGCACGCGCGATCATCGACGACGTGATCGCGCGGGGCGACGCTGCGCTGATCGAATTCACCAGGACCTTCGATCGCACCGATCTCGCGAAGACGGGCCTCGTTGTAAGTGCCGCTGACATTTCGGCGGCAGAAGAGCAATGCGACCGTGCGGCGCTCGATGCGCTCTTTCTCGCGCGCGATCGCATTGAGGTGTATCACCGCCGCCAGCTGCCCGAGGACGATCGCTTCACCGATGCGCTCGGCGTTGAGCTGGGCTCGCGCTGGACCGCCATCGAGGCGGTCGGTCTTTATGTTCCCGGCGGCACCGCGGCCTATCCCTCCTCGGTGTTGATGAACGCCGTGCCGGCCAAAGTCGCAGGCGTCGCCCGCCTTGTCATGGTGGTCCCGGCACCGGACGGCAAGCTCAATCCGCTCGTGCTCGCCGCCGCCAAGCTCGCCGGCGTCGACGAAATCTATCGTGTCGGCGGCGCGCAGGCGGTGGCGGCGCTCGCCTTCGGCACGCCGACGATCAGCCCGGTCGACAAGATCGTCGGTCCGGGCAATGCTTATGTTGCCGCGGCAAAGCGCGTCGTGTTCGGCAAGGTCGGCATCGATATGATCGCCGGACCGTCCGAAGTTCTGATCCTTGCCGATGGGACCGGCCATCCCGACTGGATCGCCGCTGACCTTCTGGCTCAGGCCGAGCATGACAGCGCCGCGCAATCGATCCTGATCACCGATGATGCTGCCCTGGCGGCCCAGGTCGAGGCAGCGGTGGACGCTCAACTGAAAACGCTTCCGCGCGGCGAGATCGCGCGCGCATCGTGGCGCGATTTCGGCGCCATCATCCTCGTTCGCGATCTCGAGCAGGCGATTCCGCTCGTCGACCGGGTTGCGCCCGAACATCTCGAAATTGTCGCCAGCGATGCCGAGGGCCTAGCCTCGCGCATCCGCAACACCGGGGCAATCTTTCTCGGTGCGCATACGCCCGAAGCAATCGGCGACTACGTCGGCGGATCGAACCACGTTTTGCCGACGGCACGTTCGGCGCGGTTTTCGTCGGGTCTCGGCGTGCTCGATTTCATGAAGCGCACATCGATCCTCAAATGCGGACCCGAGCAGCTCGGGAAGCTCGGCCCGGCAGCGATCGCGCTCGGCGAAGCCGAGGGGCTGTCCGCCCACGCGCGCTCAATCGCCATCCGGCTCAACCGGCGATGAGCGACGCGCCGTCCTCGGGCGATGCCGCCGTGCGCCGCCTCGTCAAGGTGACGCTCGACGAAAGCTCGATCGGTCGTTCCAATCCGGACATCGAGCACGAGCGCCGCATTGCGATCTACGATCTCCTCGAAGACAATTCGTTTTCACTCGTCGGTCACGACGGCGGGCCATACGCATTGCATCTCGGCATCGTCGAGAACCGCCTCGTCTTCGACGTGCGTCTGACCGACGGCTTGCCGGTCATCGCCCATTATCTGTCGCTCACGCCGCTGCGCCGTATCGTCAAGGACTACTTCATGGTGTGCGACAGCTATTACAAGGCAATCCGCACCGCGAGCCCGAGCCAGATCGAGGCGATCGACATGGGGAGGCGCGGGCTACACAACGAGGGGTCCGAGCTGTTGATGGAACGGCTCAAGGACAAGATCACCGTCGACATGGACACGGCACGGCGTCTGTTCACGCTCGTTTGTGTATTGCACTGGAAAGGGTGACGGGGGATGGCCGCGGGGCGGGCGGGAATGCCACAGGCGGTCCTGTTCGCCTGCGGCCTCAATGCCGTGCGCTCGCCAATCGCGGCGGGCCTGTTCAAGCATTTCTTCGGACGCACCGCCTATGTCGGTTCGGCCGGTGCGCGCAAGGGCGAACTCGATCCCTTCGCAGTGGCGGTCATGGAAGAAATCGGCCTCGATATCAGCAAGCACCGGCCGATGACGTTCGAGGAATTGGACGATTGGGAGGGTCTCAACTTCGACCTGATCGTCACCTTGTCGCCCGAGGCCCATCACAAGGCGCTCGATCTTACGCGCACGATCGCGGCCGAGGTGGAATATTGGCCGACTGTCGATCCGACCGGTACCGAGGGCAGCCGCAGCCAGCGGCTCGATGCCTATCGCGCAGTGAGGGACCAGTTGCTCAGGCGCATCCAGGAACGTTTCGCCGCGGCCGGAGGCGGCAACGAATAGCAACCGTCTATCCACTCCGGGTGCACACTTGCAACGACATCGGACTTCCCAGCTGTTGTGAAAAAGCCCTAGTTCCGCTAGGTTCCGCGCCCAATCACTGACTCGCCAAACCGGGCCTCGGCGGGGCGACTGCCGGTCCACACCTTGGATCATCGATGGCAAAGGAAGAGCTGCTGGAATTTCCCGGTGTCGTGACGGAACTGCTCCCGAACGCCACTTTCCGCGTCAAGCTCGAGAACGAGCATGAGATCATCGCCCACACCGCGGGCCGGATGCGCAAGAACCGCATTCGCGTGCTGGCCGGCGACAAGGTACTGGTCGAAATGACACCCTACGACCTCACCAAGGGCCGCATCACCTACCGCTTCAAGTGATCGGGCGCCTCAAGTCCGCCGCCGGCGCCGGCTCGCCTGCGCCTCAGTCCATAATGATCGCACAGCAGACCTGATGATAGGCCGTCCAAAATTCGTTCTCGCCTCCGGTTCGCCGCGCCGGCTCGCGCTCGTCAACCAGGTCGGTATCGAGCCCGACGCACTACGTCCGGCCGAGCTCGACGAGACGCCGTTACGCGGCGAGCTGCCGCGTGCTTGCGCCAACCGGTTAGCGCGGCTCAAGGCCGAAGCCGCGCTCGAGACGGTGCGCGTCGATGAGGAACTCAAGGGCGCCTATATCCTCGCCGCCGACACGGTCGTCGCCGTCGGACGGCGTATTCTTCCCAAGGCAGGATTGCTCGATGAGGCGGCGCAATGCCTGCGCCTTCTCTCCGGCCGCAACCACCGCGTCCACACTGCGGTATGCTTGGTGACGCCGAAGGAAGGATTCCGCCAACGTCTGGTCGAGACGCGCGTGCGCTTCAAACGGCTCTCGCCTGAGGACATCGAGGCGTATCTCGCCTCGGGCGAATGGCGCGGCAAGGCTGGCGGATACGCCGCCCAGGGGCTCGCTGGCAGCTTCATGGTGAAGATCGTCGGCTCCTATACCAACGTCGTCGGCCTGCCGCTCTATGAAACGATGGCGTTGCTGTCGGGCGAGGGCTACCCGGTTCATTTCGGGTGGCTCAACGCGGTGTGACGCAACTCAACTCGCGCGATTGCCGCTCACGGACAGGTGAGCATAGCGATCGACGCCTTCCGTTGGTAGATCGCCGGTCGCCGGACGGGCGTGATTCATGCCGACGGTCGCGCCGCGCGTCGCACCGGAAATGACGTTGCTGGCGATGACGGCGTTGCCGGCGCCGGGCACGACCGACACGGCCACGCCGATCGCGGCCTTGCGCACGACATTGCCCGTCACCGCGACGTCGCGCAGGTATTTCCCCCAGCCGAATACGAGTCCGGCATTGGCCGCGTTCTCGACGACGTTGCCAGTGACGGCGGTGTCTGCTTCGACGTAGATGCCATAACCGTTTTCCCCTTCCGGAGCGTCGGAGCGCCGACGCTTGAGGTTGCGGATGATGTTGCCTTCGACGACCGCGAGGCGGCCACCCTCGTTGAAATTCGCAACCGAGACGCCGATTGAGGCGCCGTCGACCCTGTTGTGGGCGATCAGCGCCCCCTCGAAGGAAAATTCCGAGTAGAGCGCGCGACTTCACCTACCCCGCTCACGCTGTTGCCGACGATCTGGATGTTCGAGGCCGTGTTGCAGCGCACCGCCGAGAAGGCGCAGTCGCGAAATCCGGTTGCCCCGCACGATGACATTGCCTGGGCGATGGGCGTTGATGGCATTGCCGTACTGGCCCGATCAGCCGGCGCGGTTGGCGATGCGTTCCACGCGATTGTCCCTGATCATGGTGCCGTCCTCGCCGTCGGCGGAACGCAGGAACTGGATGCCGTTGTTGCCCGCGTCCATAATGGTGTTGCGCACGATCGTCAGGCCGCGCCGATCGAAGGAAACGATCGCCACATCGGCGATCTCGTTAATGGTGGTGCCGGACACCTCGCCCGCCATGGCGACGAGCATGACGCCGTGGCCGCCGGAACCGACGACCGTGCAGTCGGTGATTGCGACGCCGCTTCCGCTTTCGCAATGGACCAGGCCGCGTTTCTCACGCAACGGCTGCCTGGCGCCGTCGAGCACGAGACCTGACAGCGACACGTGATCGGCTCCCTGCGATGAGAGAAGCGACGACCCGCCGGCAAACATGAGCCGCGTCGCCCCACGCGTGCAGACGAGTTGTGCGCCATCCGGCAAGACGAGATTGCCGACGCGATATGTGCCGGGTGATAGCGGCAGCGGCGCGCGCAGGCATGCAGCGTGATCGATCGCGCGCTGGAGCGCCGCCGACTGATCTTCCGAGCTTTG
>Ga0126377_10004457_pt1 | contig 10200 bp, 8 predicted proteins | sample PanSoiMetPlot_22_FD_92647 | JGI IMG/M metagenome (GOLD analysis project Ga0126377, IMG submission 92647) | Tropical forest soil microbial communities from Panama - MetaG Plot_22 | ecosystem: Environmental > Terrestrial > Soil > Tropical forest > Bulk soil | place: Panama | collected 2016-02-17 | reverse complement strand
CGGTTCCAGAAATAGCGGCCGCGAAGGTAGAGGTCGTAGACCTCGGGATCGACGACCCGCGCGGTGATTCCATTCGACGGTCCGATCGATGCGACAATCTGCCGGGCGATGGCGATCGCGACCTCGTGCTGCAGCGACAGAATGTCGCGGACCTCTCCGTCGTAGACCTCCGCCCAGACATTGGACTGATCGCTGACCCGAATCAGCTGCGCGTTGATGCGCACGCGATTTCCCGATCGGCGCACGGTGCCTTCGACGAGATGCTGCACGTGCAGTTCGCGTCCGATCTGTGCCGCGTTCCGGCTCGGTCGCTTGTAACCGAGCGTAGATGTCCTGGCGATAACGCCCAGCCGTGATGGATCGATGCGACCGAGCTGCCCGATGAGTTCTTCGGTAAACCCTTCGCTGAAATAGTCCTGCCCTGGATCGCCGCTGAGGTTGTCGAACGGGAGCACCGCGATCATCGCTCGGGTGTCTGAGACTGCCGCCTGGCGCGCGCTCCGCCAGAGTGCGAATCCGCCGGCGGCGACGATCACGAGCAGCGCGCCGGCAATCGCATAAGGGACCCACCGTCCAACCCTGTCGTGCGGTGGCCTCTGCTCGGCCGGCGCCGGCACGTCCGCGACCGGAACGGGAGGGGAAGGATCGACGACACGCTCGACCGGTACGATCAGCCGGTACCCTCGCCGCGGCACCGTCTCGATGAATCGCGGATTGTCCGCCTCGTCTCCGAGCGCGGCCCTGATCTGCTTCATGCAGAAATTAAGGCCCTGCTCGAAATCGACGAATGTCTTGTCTCCCCACGCCGCTTCCTTCAATTCGTCCCGGGTAACGATCTGACCGGCGCGCTCGACGAGCGTCAGCAGTACACGGCCTGGTTGTGGTGCCAGGTGCACGCGGCGGCCCGACCGGCGCAACTCGCCAGTCACCACGTCGAGCTCGAAAAGGCCAAACCGCCAGTACCCGGAACCATTGGGCTTTGGTAGTTCGGAGCCGTTCGGACTATGGCTCGATGGATTGGCCATAAGGAAGGTGCAGCGGAGCCCGAGACTACCGCACATCATCCGTCCGGGCAAATCCTTTACGACGCAGACAGTTGCCCGCTCAGAGAAATCTCCCTCAGCCGCGACGCGTTCTCCCTGGCCTCCGGTCGAGGAGCTCTCGTATGCGAAGACGTGCGAACGAACGTTCAAGAACCGATGGAGCCATGAGGAGGTCCATGTGAAGGCCACGTTGTTGTGCACCGCGGTGGGATTGTCGATGGCGGCGACGGCATTCGCGCAGGAAACGCCGCCCATTATTCGTCAGCCACTGGCGAGCGTGGACGCCCGATGGGAGAACGTGTTCTGCGATCTCACCGAACTCTCGCGCAGCGGCGTATCCGAGCTGACCGTGCGCTATCGCTATCGGAATACGCGCAAGACCGCGTTGTCCCTGCCGCACGGCAATCTCGTCCCTCGCACGCGCGTGCTCGATGCGGCCAGCCGGACGCTTTACGGCGTGCTGATGGATACGTCGGGGAGTCCGATCAGCAGCACGATGTTGAACGGTCAGGCGGCGCGGCCGGTTCCCGCGAACGGAACGCAGGTTCACTGGGCCAGGTTGCAGGCGCCGCCGGACACGGTCAAGTCGGTCAGCGTTCTCGTCGAAGGATGTCAGCCGTTCGACGATGTGGCGATTGGAGATGGACCACGGGTGGAACCGCGGTCGACACCCGTGGCCGCGATTGCGTCCCAGGAGGGGGAAGGCGACGGCCTAATCGCGGAGATCACGGGCGCCACGCGCACGGCCGCCGGTTTCGTGACCGTCACGTTCAGATACCGCAATACCGGCTCGAAGCCATTCGCATTTCCGCACGCACGGCGCGTCGAAGGCGCCTACTTCCTCGACAGCGCCAATCGAAAGAAGTTTGAGGTCCTGCGGAGCCAGCAGCAGGCGCCGCTGTGCAGCGACTCACTCGAACTCGTCGGCCAGTCAGGTGAAAAGCTCGCGCCCGGCCTCACGCTCGCGCTGTGGGCCAAGTTCGCAGCGCCGCCTGAGGCGACCAAGACCGTCGCCATCACACTGCCGTTCGCGCCTCCGTTCGAGAACGTCGCGATATCAGGCGCCGCAACAGGCAGTGCCGGAAACGGGACGTCGGTAGCGGGCGCAGTCGTTGGCCTCGAGGCCGCGCTGAAGGATCTCAACGCCAAGGTCAACGACACCGAGATTCGCATCGATCTGTCCGCCGACGTGCTATTTGACTTCGACAAGGCGGACATCAAGAAGGAAGCCGAGCCGAGCCTGCAAAAAGTCGCGACCGTCCTCAACGCCAATTCATCCTCGAAGGTCGCGATCGAGGGACACACCGACGGCAAAGGGGCCGACGCCTACAACCAGACACTCTCCGAACAGCGCGCCGCCAGCGTGAAGCAGTGGCTCGTGACGAACGCGAAGGTCAACGGCGCGAACGTGACGACGAAAGGCTGGGGAAAAACAAAGCCGGTCTCGCACAACACAAAGCCTGACGGATCGGACGATCCGGAAGGTCGCGCGAAGAACCGACGCGTGGAAATTGTCGTGCGTAAGGGTGCGTGATGGCGAGGCAGCTCGTCGCCTCTGTGGTCGCGGCGGTGCTTGCGAGCGCAGGTCTCGTGGCCTGCCAGCAGTCGCGCAACACGAGTGCACAAGAATCAGCCGGCGGCAGCGCTGGACCCGCGGCCGGGCAAGGCGCAGCTCGTCTCCTGCTGAACGAAGTCGTCTTTCTTCCAGCCGCCGGTCAGCCGCAGTGGGTAGAACTGATCAATGTGGGCGGTGAGCCTGCGTCACTCGATGGCGTACAGATCGAAAGCCACACAGGGGCGAAGTTCGCGATCCCGGCGGGACAGACGCTCGCGGCCGGTGCGGTGCGGGTCGTTCGCTTCGACGGCCAGTCGACGGTCGATGCGAGTGCAATCCACGCTGCGCTCTCTGCGTTTCTTGGACCCGACGGCTTCGTTCAACTGAGAAGCACATCAGGTGCCCTGGATCGCGTCGCGTGGGGCGCCGGGCAGCCGGGCGCGTCGAGCCTCAGCCGCGGTGGATTTCAGGAGGATCCAGCGCCGGGAATGTCGCTTGGCCGCGTGCCGCGACTGGTCGCGTCCGACCCGCTCGCGTGGGTTTCCTATAGTGCACAGCAGACGACCGAAGGCCGCACGAATCCGCAACCAGCCGTTGAAGTCCTGCTACCGATGGACGGCGCGATCGTCGCACTTGATAACACGAACCTGACCTGGTACCCAGTCCCCGGCGCGACCCGCTATCACGTGCAGCTCTCTGCAGATCGCTCGTTCGGCGCAGTGCTCTTCGATCAGACGGGTGATCAGCCGTCGGCCACACCAACTCTCCAACCCGGCTCCTATTTCTGGCGGGTTCAAGCGCTCGCGCCGGATGGAACAGTCGCCGACTATTCTCCGGTCAACACGCTGACTGTCAGGCCGCCGCGTACGCCGGTGGCGCGAGGCCGCGCGCTCCTCGATTGGTTACTACCGCGGGTTCATGCTCAGGCAGCCCCTTCAGGCACCGGCCTCGATCTTCCGACCGTGCTCGACGTGCCGTTGATCAAGCAGCACAAAGACACGCGAATGCTGATCATCGAGTCGAGGCGGGAAGGGGATCACGGGTGGGACTCCGACCATCACGATCTGAATACCGCCGATCGGGCAGACAACATGAACTGCGCCACGGCCTCAATCGCGATGTTGACCGCGTACTACCAGGGCACTCTGAGCCAGGACCGCATTAACTACGAAGTATTCAAAGACGACGCGCAGGGTCCGCAAGGCGATCTCAATTGGGGCCGGGGAATGACGGCGAGCCAGATAACACGGGCCATCACATTTGCGTTGGGGCAAGCGCCGCTCGTCGAAACGCCCACTGATGAATTGTTCACCAGCGCACTCTTCGAGGCACGCATCGTCGACAACCACCTGCCGATGATTGGCTGCAAGAACCGTCACTGCGTCGCCATCGTGGGCGCCAGCGCAGGCATCATCGTTGTCAACGACCCCTGGCGCGGCACATATCAGGTTCCAATCCGGAACGCACTCAACGCCCGCATCTTCGTAATGGCCGCCAGCGATCAGGTCACGCCGCTGGCCGTTCATGCCCGTTCCGATGAACCAGCGGTCTCCCAGGATTCTGACGGCGATGGGGTCGTGGACTTCGACGAGATCCATCGGTTCCACACCGATCCGAACGAGAAGGACACCGATCGCGACGAGCTGCCGGACAAGGAGGACATCAAGGCGAGCGTGCTGGATCCCAGACACGGCTTTGCGTACTTCGGCAATGGCCGCGACTTCGACGGCGACGGCAAGATGATGGAGCTCGACGACGATAGCGATGACGGCGGATGTCTGGACGGCTGGGAGGACGTGAACAAGAACGGCAAGTACGAGCGGGATCAAAGAGAGATCGATTTCTTCCTGAAAGACGACGACCCGTGCATCAAGGGCACGCTGGAGCTCAGGAACGACGAAGCCTGGGAAGTGGCGGGCTCGGTCCGCACCACCAACACGCTCTTTGGCCTGACGCAGTATTCCGTTTCCCTCAGGCCGCTCGACGCGGAGCGATGGGAAGGTCGAGCGAACGTGAAGTTCGACTCGCGTTCGACGACGCTGACCGTGACGCCTTCCAGTCGCTGCGAGGAGAGCTCGGTGACGGTACAGCGGCCACACGTGTTGTTCCTGACCGGTAATGGCCGCGCCTCTCCCGACGGAACGATCGACCTCAATCTTCGGCTCAAGCCGGGCGTGACGCCGCCTCCTTTGCGTCTCGTCTGGAAGAACTCGTGCGCAACGCCTCAGACCGGCAACGTTGAGTCTCCTGCGGGACCGGCGGCATGGCCCTGGCCCCATTTCACGCTGGTCAAAGGCGTGTACGACGAGAACACCATCAAGGCGACACCGCAGCGCGCGGGTGCGTCGGGATCCGGGAAGTGGATCACGAAGGTTCATCTCGAACAGAAACGCGTCCAGCCGTAAGGAGCCGGGAGCATGGTTCGTCTTACACGTCGATCGCTCGAACGATGGGCGGGAGGCATCTTGGCACTCGCCGGTGTTCCGCTGTTCGTCGCATCGATCGTGCTCATCCAGGACGATCGAACGTTTGCACGCGACGCGCGGTCGACCGACGGCACCGTCATCACCAAGCAGATCAGAACGACGGGCGGCCGGCAGTCCAGATCTCGATCGAAGCGCTACGAGGCCACTTACAAATTCACCATCGAGGGACGCACCTTCGAAGGGCGCGACACGCTGTCGTCAGAGGCGTGGTCGAGATTGAGCGAGGGCAGGGCAGTCGAGGTCCTGTACCTCCCAGGAGATCCGGAGTCGAATCATCTGGCTGGTCACAACTCCTCGCTGGTGCACGCGGTGATGCTGCTGGTCGGAGCGGTCTTCAGCGCGGCAGGCAGTGTATTGCTCGTTCGCTCGCTGCGAACGGTGCCGGCCGAGACGCGGTTTGCCTGAGTAAGAATCGGCGGCCCACAGGACGCTGCGGGCCGCCGCGTCTCTTATCGCACGATGGTCGTTTCAAGGTACTCAGCAGGCACTACAAGTCCTGCAGCCCCGCCCCGATCCCATTCGCGAAGCAACGCGAGCAGGTCAAGTTCGAGCGCCGCCTGGTGCTCGGCGTCGAGCGCACCGAAAGCCTTGTGCACCGGACCATAATAGGCGCGGAAGACATCCACCCAGTGCTCGGGCGATCGATAACGGAACGCGAAGTGGCGAACGCGATGCTCGATACTCTCCGCGTCCATGAAAAGGTCAGCGAGGTGCGATTCCGATCCCCAGAGCAACGGCGACTGCACACCTGCAGGCGGCGGCACGTAGCGCCCGATCACCTGGAAGAGGCGGCCGAGAAACCCCGTCGGTGTCCAGCTGGCCAGCCCGATCCGGCCACCGCGCCTGACGACTCGCAGCAGTTCGCTCGCGGCCAGGCTGTGGTTGGGTGCGAACATCACGCCGAAGGTTGATACCGCGACGTCGAAGCTGGCGTCTCCATAGGGAAGCGCCTCGGCATCCGCTTCCTCGAACGTGACTTTCAGGCCCTCCGCTTCGGCCCGGCGCCGGCCGCGCTCGAGGAGTGCGGGCACGTAGTCGGTGGAGGTGACGACGGCAAACCGGCGCGCCGCTGCGAGGGTGGCGTTGCCGTTCCCGGCGGCAACGTCCAACACGCGCTCGCCGGCGCGAAGATCGATACCTTCGCACAGCATCTCGCCAACAATCTGGAGCGTGGTTCCGATGACGGCGAAGTCGCCGGATGCCCACGTGGCCTGCTGCCGGGCCTTGACGGCGGTGAGGTAATCCCACTTCACCGCGGGTTCGACGATAGCGACGTTCGACATCGATTTCTCCTTTATCCTTTGAGTCTGGACCACCCGTTGTTTTCGACTCCTAACCAACATACGGAGCGGAGCTCCCGAGCGACATGAGCGATCGTCCGGTTTGTCTTGCCAGTCGTCTGAGATTGCGGCTGATTTGCCCGAGGGTCCGCCTTCGGCACCCATTCGCCCGGAGCAGGACGTGACGGTCGTCAAGACCGACGTGCTCTCGGATGTCCTTCGCGCCGTGCGGCTGACGGGTGCGGTGTACTTCGACTTCGACTTGACTTCGCCGTGGGTAGCCGAGGCTCCGCCGTCCCGTGCGATCGCGGGGAAGGTGATGCCGGGGGCGGATCGGGTCATCGAGTACCACTTGATCGCCGGGGGAACCTGCTGGGGACACCTGATCGACGAGGATCCCATTCGACTCGGCGAGGGAGACCTGATCGTGTTTCCTCAGGGCGATCCGCACGTCCTCTCCAGCGCGGCTGGCATGCGCGCCGCGCCCGACATGGCCGTGTTCGCTCGAGGCGCGACGCCGCTGCCGCTGGTCTACGAGCTCGGCGGCGGTGGTCCCGAACGCGCGCGTATCGTCTGCTGCTTCATGGGCTGCGACGAACGGCCGTTCAATCCATTGCTGTCCTCGCTGCCTCGCGTGATTCACATTCGGGCCGCAGATGCGCAGCCCACAGTTGGCTGGCTGGCGACGCTCGTCAACATCGCCGTCAGCGAGTCGCGCAGCGGCCGCGAAGGCGGTGAGAACGTGCTCGCGAGGTTGTCAGAATTGATGTTCGTCGAGGCGATCCGCCGCTATCTCGAGACGCTCGGCCCGGTGGAGAAGGGATGGCTTGCCGGACTCCGGGATCCGGTCGTCGGACAGGCGCTCGCCGTTTTGCATGGACAAGCCAGCGCTGAGTGGACCGTCGAGAGCCTGGCGCGAACGGTCGGCGTCTCCCGGTCGGTGCTCGCGGAACGGTTCACGGAAATGGTGGGACAGCCACCCATGCAGTACCTGGCGCTGTGGCGCATGCAGCTCGCGTCACGGCAATTGATCGACGGCGGACAGGTGACAGACGTCGCGAATGCCGTCGGTTACGAATCGGAAGCCGCGTTTTCACGGGCGTTCAAGAAGGCCGTAGGCGAGTCGCCGGTGACGTGGAGACGGCGCAAGGTCCGCGTGGCATAATCGTCCGGCGCTCGCGGCTCTTCGTCTTTAGTCGGAGCAGGCTCCTTGATCTACAGCGTCCGGCTGAACTACACATTTCGCACCGGCACGTTGACTGGCGTCGTCGGGAATCGTTCGATCTACCTGCTCGCACCGACGACTGCCAGCCACGTCCTGGCCTGGGAGAAGCAGCAGGAGATTCGTTCCGGGGCCTGGACGTTTTCCGATCACACGTTCGTTCCCCCGGGCGGATCCGAACTACGCGGCCGAGTGCTGCTCCTCTCGACCCCGTCAGGACGGAGCCCGCAGCCTTCGCGCACCTCATCGTGCGATGCGCCCATACCCGTGAGACGGTTCTTTGTCGACGATGGCGCGGGAGGCTCTTTCATCCACGGCTGGCCTCCCTGCCGCTCGGCGCGCTGCATCGTCCTCCCTCATGGGATCGAGGAGTTGGTGAGCCCCGCAGGCAGTGTCGGAACACTCACCATCATTTCGTGACCGCCGGCGCTACAGCGACTTCAGGAACTCCACCAGGTCTGCCTTCTGAGTGTCGGTGAGGCCCAGCGACAGGATGCCGTCGTAGTGATTGACGACCGCCAGCAGATCCGCGGCGCTGCCGTCATGGAAATACGGTGGGTGCTGCCACAGCGCTCGGAGCGGCGTGGTGCGATACATCTTCGTCGCGCTTCGCGCCGCGTAGAGAGGATCGGCGCCGATTTCCGCCGGAGCGTGGAGGAACGGCACGCGCGGATCGGGTCCGCTCTTCACATCGGTATAGGTCGGAGGTATGTGGCAACTGCCGCACTTGGCCACGCCGTTGAAGAGGGCCTCGCCACGCGCTGCAGCAGCCTGGTCGAAGCTTCGCGGGGGCGGAGGCGGCGTCCGCAGGCTTAACTGATACGCGAGCAGCGCCGGCAGTATTGGCGTCACGACATCGGGCTTTTGCGTCACCGTCACTCCGATCCGCGGATCGCTGAAGCTTCCATGGCCACCCATCTGGGTCACGCCCACGTAATTGTTCCAGTACGAAATGGGGCCATCTCCCGTGAAGGTCTCGAAGCCCACACCTTTCAGGCCGAACGCGGGCGGAATCACCGTCGGGATCGAGGGCGTATTGATAATGCTGATGCTGGTTCCGTCGAAGATGTGATGTCTCGCGTCGTACTTGCCTGGTCCCCAGGATCGGAAGACCGCCTTGAGCGAGTCATCCAGCACCGGCGACAGGGCAACGATCGCACCGACGTTCAAGTCGCGGTTCGGCCACCCGTCGAGCCGCCTGCCAATGCCGGGCGCCAGGGAGTTGTCCACGGTTGAATGGCACAACGCGCAGGTGACGCCGATACTTTTCAGATGACCGTCGGCGACCCGTCCCTTGACACCCACCACGGCGTTCAAGTCGAGAAGGCGAAGCGTGACCGCCGGATCGTTGACATCCAGTCGACCGCTCGCGAGCGCTCTGATGACTGGCCGCGGCAGCGCGTCGGAGTCGACCTTCAGCCCGACGGCCAGTGCCGTTGCGGGCGACACCGTCGAGATCGCCTCATGCAGCCGGAGCGTATTCGTCCAGAGTTGCTCATCGCGGAATGTATCGAAGCGGAAGATCTCGCGGCCGTTGAATGGTTTTGCTCCGAGGGCCGTACGAGTCTGCGACAGGGAGAAAATCAAGGTGGACAGCACGATGGCTGAGGCGATCACGGTTCGGCGCATGAGGCTCCTCCTGCTCACGGTCGAGTGGCGGCAGTCGAGTTACGAGAAATAAACACATCCCAGATTGCTTATCTAGCAAGAGGGACGCCGCGAGCGGTTGTGGATTAGATGCACCGTCAATCGGATTTGTTACGAGGAGGGGATGCTCTTCGCCCGGAATGGCTTATCGTAGATGAGTCGCGCCCCCGCGCGTGCCCGAGCCGGGCGTCGGCAGGGCGGGCTGGGATCGACGAGAGCTGCGCATCCTTTTCAAAATCAGGTAAGAGTGAGGATTGGGATCAATCCTTCAGTTCACCGACTCATGAGCGATTTGCTGAGACAGCAACTGCTGGACACCACTCGCGGTCGAATCGTCGACCTGCTGCAGTCGGGTGGCTCGACCGCTGACGACCTCTCGACTCGGCTAGGCGTGAGCAAGAGTGCGGTCCGTGTCCAGCTTACGGCGATGGAACGTGACGGTGTCGTCGTTCGCGCCGGCAAACGGCCCGGCACGACCAGACCATCGTATGTCTTCGAGCTGACGCCCGAGTCGCGGCGGTATCTGTCGAAGGCCTATCTGCCGCTGCTGGCGGAGCTCGTGGGCGAGCTCGAGACCTCGCTGCCGGCCGGTCAGCTTCAGGCGATCCTGCGACGCGCCGGCAAGCGGCTCGCGCAGCGCCTTGCGGCCGGCAGGAAGGCAGCTGGTGACCTCCGTGCGCGAGTGACGAAGGCCAGCGAACTGATGAACACACACTTCGGCGCGCAGACGCGCGTCGAGCGCAATGGTCAGTACGTCATCCGCGGGGCCGCGTGTCCTCTCGCGGCGTTGACGAGCACTCACCCGGCCGTCTGCCTCGCCGTGAAGGCGTGGCTCACCGAAGTTGTCGGCGCGCCGGTGCACGAATGTTGCGAACGGGCTGACCAGCCTCGTTGCCGATTTGAAATCCGACAACGCTGAAAGGGCGACGCTCTGTCGGATCCGGGATCCGGGGACCGGACCCCGGGT
>Ga0126377_10004456_pt1 | contig 10201 bp, 9 predicted proteins | sample PanSoiMetPlot_22_FD_92647 | JGI IMG/M metagenome (GOLD analysis project Ga0126377, IMG submission 92647) | Tropical forest soil microbial communities from Panama - MetaG Plot_22 | ecosystem: Environmental > Terrestrial > Soil > Tropical forest > Bulk soil | place: Panama | collected 2016-02-17 | reverse complement strand
TGGTCGCGACCGAGCGCAGCGACGCCGAGCGCGTCGATCGCATGCGCCACGAGCTCGAGATGGGGTTCGAGAAGCTGAGCGGTCTCGGGTGCGGCGTCTCCGTGTTCGGATCGGCCCGCACGCCGGCCGACCACCCCGACTACGCGCTCGCGCGGGAAACCGCGCGGCGGCTCGGGCGGGCCGGGCTCATCGTCATCACCGGCGGCGGCCCCGGCATCATGGAGGCCGCCAATCGCGGCGCCCGCGACGTCGGTGCCACGAGCGTCGGGCTCAACATCGACCTGCCGTTCGAGCAGGGCCCCAACGCCTACCAGGACATCGCCCTGCACTTCCATTACTTCTTCGCGCGCAAGGTGATGTTCGTCCGCTACGCGAGCGCGTTCGTCGTCTTCCCCGGCGGCTTCGGCACGCTCGACGAGCTCTTCGAGGCGCTGGTGCTCATCCAGACCCACAAGATCCGCCACTTCCCGATCGTGCTCGTGCGTACGTCGTTCTGGGACGGCCTGCTCGACTGGCTGCGCGAGCGCCTCGTCGCCGAGGCCGACATCGCTCCCACTGATCCCGACCTGCTCACCCCGACCGACGACCCCGACGAGATCGTCGCGATCGTCCGCCGCGCCGTCAGCCGTCAGGGGCTCGAGCTCGCCGCGTAGGCCGGCGGCCGCACGGCCGGGTACCGGGCGCGCACGGCATCGATGAACCCCGCCATGCGCTCGGCGAGCGCTGCGTCGACGATCTCCAGCACGTTCTCGGCGTTCTCCTCGCCCGATCGCGAGAGGTTGAACGACCCGACGAAGACGACGTCGTCGGCGACGGTCACCTTCGCGTGCATGTAGTCGTGGACGGCGCCCGGCGCGTACGGCGTCGAGACCTTCCCGGTCCACGGCAGCCCCGAGAGGATCCGCGCCAGCAGCGGGCCCTTCCAGGCCGAATGCCCGTTCGTGTGCCACTGCTCGAAGACCTGCGTGACCTGGGTGGCGTCGCACACGCCCGCGACGTCGACCCGGCCCTCGGACAGCACCTGGTTGAGGACGGCGAGGATCGGCGCCGCCGTCAGCACCGGCGAGGCGATGCGCACCCGCGTCCGCGCCGCCCCGATCCGCTCGGCGATCCGATGCGACAGCTCCGGCCCGCGCCCCGGCGCGAACCAGGCGCGCACGGGCACCCCGCCGACGTCGACCGGGGCGACGTCGAAGTCGCCGCTGCCGTCGACGCGCCCGCGCGTCCACAGGTCGTCGAAGTCCAGCGCGTACGCGCGCGCGAGCGCCTCCGACTCCACCGTGATCACCACGTTCTCCTCGCGCGTCCACGAGTCGAGCGTCCAGTTCGTCGACCCGGTCCACACCGCCGCGCCGTCGCGCACGACGAACTTCTGATGCATGAGGTCGCGCGTGCCGGGGATCGCCCGCAGCGGCACGCCGAGCTGCTCGAGCAGCGTCGGCTCGGTCCGCGGCGGCGGCGGGATCGGCTTGCGCGACGGCCCGTCGTCGGCGTTGTAGGCGATCCTCACCGCCACGCCACCGGCGGCCGCCGCGCGGAGCGCGCCCGCGACCGCGTCACCGATCGGGCCCGGCAGGCGGACGTCGTAGAGCGCGATGTCCAGGGACGCGCGCGCCTGCGAGAGCCACGCGACGAGCGGGCCGGCGATCTCCTCCGCCGTCTGGCCGCCGTCGTGCAGCAGGCGCGCGTCGATCACGCGTGCGCCGGTAGCGAGTCCAGCGCGGCGCGCAGGTCGTCGACGCTCTGGTAGTCGAGGCCGAGTGCGTGGACGTGCCGGTAGCGCACGACGCCCTCCTCGTCGATGACGAACGCCGCGCGCCGCGTGCCGATCACCGGCGCCGCGACGCCGTACGCGCGCGCGACGCTTCGGTCGACGTCTGCGAGCAGGGGCACGGTCAGCCCGTGGTGCTCGGTGAACGAACGATGCGAGTCGAGGTCCTGACGCGAGATCCCGACGACGACCGCGTCGAGGCTCGACATGTCGCTCGCGCGATCGCGATAGGAGCAGAACTGCTTCGTGCAGACGTGGGTTTCGTCACCCGGGTAGAACAGCAGCACCACTCGCCGGCCCCGCTGATCGGAGAGCCGGAATGTCCCTTCGGTGCCGTCGAGCGTGAAGTCGGGCGCCGGGTCGCCGACCTTCGGTGCGGAGGCCATGGCGTGAGAGGGTACGGGAGCATTGGACGACTGGATTGCAGAGCACGCGCAGGCGATCGCGGCACATGCCGAGCGTGAGCTCGAGGCGCTGGTCGCGATCTCGACGCCGAGCGGCGATCGCCATGGCGCCGACGAGGCCGTCGCGCTCGTCGCGGCGCTCTCGCCGAACGAGGCGACGATCGAGCGCGTCCCGTGCTCCTCGCCCGACCACGCCGACGACGTCGTCGTCCGCGTGACGGGGACGGGCACGCGCCGGGTGCTGCTGCTCGGCCACCTCGACACGGTCATCGCCCACGAGGAGCATCGGCCGCTGACGCGCGACGGCGACAAGCTCGTCGGCTCGGGCGCCATCGACATGAAGGGCGGCGATGTCCTCGCGGTCGGCGTACTGCGCGCGCTCGCCGCGCGCCCCGCCGACTTCGCCGAGGTCGCGCTGCTGCTCGTCTGCGACGAGGAGTGGCGCCTCGGCCCGTTCGTCCACGTGCCTCGCTTCGCGGGCTTCAATGCCTGCCTGTGCTTCGAGGCCGGGCAGCTCGCCGAGGACGGGCTCGAGGCGGTCGTCGTCAGGCGCAAGGCGGCCGGAACCCTGCGGGTGGCCGCGCACGGGCGCAGCGCGCACTCGGGCTCGGCCCCTGACAAGGGGGTCAACGCGCTGCTCGCGCTCGCCTCGGCGGCGCAGGCGATCGCGGAGAGCAACGACCCGCACGGGCCGCAGCGGCTGACCGCGGTGCCGACCGTGCTGCACGTCGGCGACGCGTTCAACGTCGTCCCCGGGAGCGGCGAGCTCGTCTGCGACCTGCGCGCCGACAGCCTCGACGCCTTCGACGCCGTCCTCGAAGCCGTGCCCGAGACCCTCGGCGGCGCGCGCCTGGAGGCCCAACTCGTCCGGCAGTGGCCCGGGATGGACGCACGTACTACGACGGGCTCGCTGCTTCAGGCGGCGGGCGCGGGTCTCGGGCGCACGATCGTCGGCGCCGGCCGCGGCGGGGCCAGCGACGCCAGCCACTTCGCGGCCGCGATCCCGCTCACCGTCGACGGTTTGGGCCCGCGCGGCGGCGGCGCCCACGCCCCGCACGAGTACCTGCTGGCCACCTCGTGGCAGCCCCGTGCGGAGGTCGCGCTGGCCGTCGCGGATGCCGTCTTGCGTGGTTAGAAACCAGCAGGGACGACGAGAAATGTCGCGAATTTCTCAACAACGACGCCCATCCGCCGAATTCTTCGCTAGATTGCCCCGGTCGTTTTGACCAGCCGAATCCCTGTCGTGCCCAACGACGGGGAACGGGGGACCCATGGCCACCTTGGTGGCATGGGGCGAATCGTCGCCGTGAGTGCGGCGTAGCGCGACCTTTTTCGCGCGAGCCCGACAGCTAACCCCGTAGGCGCCAACAAAAGAGGGGTCATAGCTTCGTGCCGCCGTCATTCCGTCGTTCTGTAGTACTTGTTGTTGTTAGCGCTCTCGCGGCGCTCGTCGTCGCCGCAAGCGCATCCGCCGCCACCGCTCATCTGGGTGATCGCACATTGCGGGCAGGGACCAGCGGGCCCGATGTGCGCGAGTTGCAGAAGGCCTTGGGCAAGGCCGGATTCCGCGTGAAGGTCGATGGCAATTTCGGGAGTGGGACCAAGCGCGCCGTCAAGCGCTTCCAGCGCGCGACCCGCCTGACGCCCAGCGGCACGGTTGGGCGCAAGACCGCCGCCGCCCTCAAGCGCGCGCTGCGCGGCAACAGCGCCAACACGAACGGCGGCTTCGATCCCGACAACCCCGGCACCAAGAACCACAGCCTCGGCGATCGCGTCCCCGTCAAGAAGGGCATGAGCGGCCACGACATCCGGGTGCTCCAGGACTTCCTCGGCCGCGCAGGCTTCAAGACCAAGATCGACGGCGAGTTCGGCTCGGCCACCGAGCAGGCGGTCAAGCTCTTCGAGGCGGAGAAGGCGCTTCCGGTCGACGGCATCGTCGACGCCGCCGACATCGATGCGCTGCGCACCGCGGTGGCTCAGGGTGACCCCGCCGCCGGCGCTCAGCCGACGCAGCCCGCCCAGCTTGCTCCCGGCGACCGGGCACAGGTCGGGCCCGACGGCCTGGCCATCGCGCCGGCCAGCGCGCCCGATCAGGTCAAGGCGATCATCGCTGCGGGCAACGTCATCGCCAAGAAGCCGTACAAGTACGGCGGCGGCCACGGCCAGTGGAACGACAGCGGCTACGACTGCTCGGGCTCGGTGTCCTACGCGCTGCACGGCGCGGGCCTGCTCGACTCGGCGCTGACGTCAGGCGACTTCACTCAGTGGGGCGACCCCGGCCCCGGCCAGTGGGTGACCATCTACGGCAAGGCCAGCCACGCCTACATGGTCGTCGCGGGCCTGCGCTTCGACACCAGCGGCCGCACCAACAACGGCACGCGCTGGCAGGCCGACATGCGCTCGAGCGCCGGCTACATCGCCACTCACCCGCCCGGTCTCTAAAAGCTGCACGGGGCTCGGGGCCCCGGCAGGTCGAACAGGACGGTGGCCGCGCGCCCCCCAGCGGTCACCGTCCTTTTCGTCCTCTCAACGCAGGGCCTGCAGCACGTAGGCGTCCACCGGTTCGCTCTTGCCGCGCAGCGGCAGCGCGCCGAGGGCCTCGACCCGCGCGCCGCGCAGATGGCGCAGGGTCGCGGCGCCGACCGCCACGCCGCCGACCGGCGCCGCGGCCTGCAGGCGGCTCGCGACGTTGACGGTGTCGCCGATGACGGTGTAGCTGCGGCCCTCGCGCGCGCCGACGACGCCGACGAGCGCGTCCCCCGTGTTGATCCCGACGCGGAAGCGCGGCCAGTCGGGATGGGCGTCCGCGAGCGCCGCGGTCTCGCGCTGGAGATCGAGCGCCGCCGCCGCGGCGCGCTGGGGGTGGTCGGGCTGGTCGCCGCGCGTGTTGAAAGTGACCATGATCTCGTCGCCGATGATGCGGTCGATCTCGCCGCCGTGGTGGCGGACGACGGCGGGGATGGCCGCTTCGAAGTACGCGTTGAGCATCTCCGAGACGGCGCGCGGCTCCCGGCCCTCGCTGAACGCCGTGAAGCCCGCGAGGTCGGCGAAGATCACGCTGACCTCGCGCGTGCTCGCCGTGGTCGCCTCGAGGTAGAGGTCGCTGAAGCGCTCCGAGGGGCCCTGAGCCCGGGCGGCCAGGGCGATGAGCGCGAAGGCGGCGAGCATGAGCACGTGCCACTCCCACCAGCTCGCGTGCCAGTTGCGCGCGAACGCGACCGCCACCATCGCCTCGGCGAGCAGCACGAACGCGGTGACGATCGCGACGATGATGGCCGCGCGGCGGCGGCGGTAGAGGCCGGCGTAGCGCAGCGCGGCGTAGCCGTAGAGCGCGAGCCCCACGACGGCCAGGACGGTGAGCGGCGCCGAGCCCGACTCGGGCGGCATCGGGTCGTTGAGCGGGGCGATCTGGGCAAGCGAGGCCGCGGCCCATATCGCCATGAGCGCGAAGAGCCCGACGCGCAGCACGCGCACGTGGCGGCTCACGATCTCGCCCGGCGCCGCGCTGAGGGCGGCGAGCGCCGCCGCGACGACGAGGCCGACGGGCGTCGCGAGGACGAACCCGCCGTTGGGCCCGTCAAGCAGGACCTTCGGCGTGGCGAGCGCGTGCAGGCCGAGGAACCCCGCCGCCGCGAGGAACCCGAGCGAGACCAGGAAGAGGCGGGCGTCGCCGCGGCGGTCCGCGACCTCGCCGGTGACGTAGGCCAGGATCGCAGTGGCCACCGAGGTCCCGAGCACGAGCCAGAAGTGCGCGGGGTGGTTCTCCCAGTGCACGTCCGCCTCAGGCGAAGCGAGCAGAATCGCGAGGCCCGCCAGAGGCAGCGTGACGAGGGCGGTCCAGGCGGCGATCCTGACCCGATGCTCGGCCACGGGCGCCATCCTCGCGCACGCGCACGCGTCTTGGTGGGAACGTCGCGCCGGTCGCGGGTGTACAGCTAATGGTGGTGGGCCGGCCACCGGACAGCGAAGCCGCGCTCGTCGAGCGGGCACGAGGAGGCGACGCCGTCGCCTATGGAGCCCTTGTGCGCGCACACCAGGACATCGCGTTCCGCGTCGCCTACCTCGCCGGCGGGTCCGCCGCCGAGGCCGAGGAGGCCGCGCAGGAGGGCTTCGTGAAGGCGTGGCGAGCGCTCGGCCGGTTCCGCGCCGGCGCGCCGTTCCGGCCGTGGCTGCTCGCGATCGTCGCCAACGAGGCGCGCAACCGCCGCCGGGCCGCCGGACGGCGGGCGGGGCTGGCGCTGCGGGCGGCCGAGGCGTCCGCGGTCGAGGCGGCCGGCCCGTCGCCGGAGGCGCTCGCGCTGTCGGCCGCGCGCCGCGACGAGCTGCTGGCGGCGCTGGCCGAACTCGACGAGCGCGATCGGGCGGTGCTGACGTGCCGCTACCTGCTCGACCTCTCCGAGGAGGAGACGGCGGCCGCGCTCGGCTGCCGGCGCGGAACGGTGAAGTCGCGGACGTCGCGGGCGCTGGGACGGCTGCGCGAGCGGGTGGGCGAGGAGGTGATGGCGCCGTGACCGAGCTCGAGCGGGACCTGCTGGCGCTCGGCGGCGAGGTCGCCTGGCCGCCGACGCCGGACCTCGCCACGAGCGTGCAGGCGCGGGTGGCGCGCGAGCCGCGTGCTGCCGGGCGTCGCTCGTGGATGCCGCGCCGGCTCGCGCCGGTCGTGGTCGCGGTGATCGTGGCCGTGCTCGTGGCGCTGGGGGCGCTGATCGCCGCCTCGCCCGACGTCCGGGCGACGCTGCGCGACTGGCTGGGCATCGGCAGCATCGCGGTGCGGCGCGTCGATCGGCTGCCCGATGTCGCGCCCGCGCGCACGCTCGACCTCGGGCGCCGCGTGACGGCGGCGCAGGCCCAGCGCCATCTCGACCACCCGCTCGTCACGGTGCGCGCGCTCGGCGAACCCGACGCGATCTACGCGGGCGACGCGGTCGTCCCCGCGCGGGTCACCCTCGTCTACGTCGCGCGGCCCGGCCTGCCCGTGGCGAGCACCACCGGCGTGGGCGCCCTGCTCGACGAGATCGCGGGCGACCAGCTCCCGTTCGCCGAGAAGCTCGTCGCCGGCGGTGTGCCGATCGTGCGCGTCAAGGTCAACGGGGCGCCGGGGCTGTTCATCGGCGGTCGCCACGCGCTCGCGCTGCCCGACGAGCTGCACCCGCGGCTGGCCGGCAACACGCTGCTGTGGGCGCGCGACGGGGTGACCTACCGGCTGGAGACCGCGCTCGGCGTGCGCCGGGCGCTGCGGCTGGCGCGGTCGGTGGGTTAGTCGTCGTTCGTCGGGCGGCGCCGCCCGCGCTTGCGCTCGGACATGCGCCGCTTGGACTCCAGCCGGCGCGCCTTCGACGCCGCCGTCGGCTTGGTCGCCCGCCGCGTCCGCGGGACCGCGATGGCGTGCTCGAGCCGCGCCCGCAGCCGCCCGAGCGCGAGCTCGCGATTGCGGGCTTGGCTGCGCGCGTCCTGCGCGACCGCGCGGACGACCGGCCCGCAGCGCGCCATGATTCGCGCCTTCTGCTCGTCGCTCAGCGACTCCGAGGCGGCGACGTCGAAGGTGGCCTCGATCCGCGAGGCGGTGACGTTGGCGTGCTGGCCACCCGGCCCGGAGGACCGGCTCGCGCGCACGGTGACCTCCCTCAGCGGGATGGCCACGTCACGAGAGATCCACATCGGGTCATTCACGCGCACTACCCTGTCTGTTCGTGAACCGCCTCTTCAGGCGGTCTCCCAGGATGCCGAAACCGACTTCGATGACCCTGCGATGGGTGCTCGCGACGGCGGCCGCACTTGTCGCGGGTGCTGCATGGTGCCCTGCGGCAGGAGCGGTGGTCGGTGGCCACGACATCACGAGCATCAGCCAGGCCCCCTATCAGGTTGCGATCGTCGTTCGTACCCAGACCCCGTACAACGGGCTGTGGTGCGGCGGGGTGTACCGCGACCCGCAGCACATCATCACGGCGGCCCACTGCGTGTTCGACAACACCCTCGGCACCAGCGGCCAGCCGGTGCCGCCGGGAGCGATTGACGTCTACGCGGGCTCGCGCGACCTCACGGCAACGAGCGGGTACTCGCGCATCCCGGTCAAGGCGGTCTCGCTCGACGACGATTACGACCCGGCCACGTTCAGTCACGACGCGGCAGTGCTCACTCTCGACGGCAACCTGCAGCCGATCCAGAACGCGATCGAGCCCATCGCTCTCGTCGACGACCTCACCTGGCAGACAGCCGGCCCGACCACGCTCGCGACCGTGACCGGCTGGGGCGAGAAGCAGAGCAACAACCCGCGCAGTTACCCGGCGATCCTGCAAACGGCGCAGGTGCCGATCGTCGGCGACCCGCAGTGCGCGCCGGCTTACCCGGGCTTCAACGCGAGCGTGATGACCTGCGCCGGCGACGGCTCGACCGATGCCTGTTTCGGCGACAGCGGCGGGCCGCTGGTCGTCCACGACGACCTGGGCGACGACCGGCTCCTCGGCATCGTCTCGTTCGGACCCAGCAGCGGGTGCGCCATCGCCGGCTACCCCGGCGGCTACACCGAGGTCCACGATCAGGCCATCATGGACTACCTCGACGAGCCCGATCCGGTGAGCGCACCGAGAACCCTTGTCTCGCCGTCGGTGCAGGGCGAGGTCGCCGTCGGCCGCACAGTCAGCTGCAACCCCGGGTCGTGGGACGGTGGACCGGACTTCACCTACCAGTTCGTCGTCCCCACGAGCAGCGGCGACGTCGCGCGAACCGCGCGTACCACACAGAGCACCTACACGATCCAGCCCGGCGACGCCGGCGGCCAACTGCGTTGCGACGTCAAGGGCACCAACGGCGGCGGCCTGGCCTTCGCGAGCAGCGCCGCGGTGACCGTCCCGGTGCCGCAGCAGGCACCCCCGCAGGTCACCCCGCCGCAGCCCGCCCCGCCGCAGCAGCCCGTCCAGCAGGACAGCTCCGCGCCGGTCGCGCGCGTGACGAAGACGACGTGCACCAGCACCCGGTGCACCCTCACTGTCAGCGTCACCGACGCGGGGTTCTCGGCCGGGATCCAGACGGTCAAGGCGAGCGTGAAGTCCAGCTACCGCACCACCTGCAAGCGCAAGGGCACCAAGAAGAGGGTCGCCTGCACGAAGACGAAGACCGGCCGGGCCTCGGTCAGCGCCCTCAGCGCCACCCGGTTCAAGGTCGTCGCGTCGAAGCTGCCGATCGGCAAGCAGGTCTTCACCCTCGTCGCCATCGACAAGGCCGGCCACCGCCAGGCCCTGCCGACGACGAAGACCGTCACGACGAAGAAGCCGAAGAAGAAGCGCTAAGACGCGTTGCTGAAGACGACGCGGGAGCCGCGGCCAGGCTGCAGCGTGATCCCGCGGCGGCGCATGCGCTCGCCGCGCTCCTCGCCCGGCGCGAGGTCGAAGGTGTCCGCGACGACGCGCAGGACCTCGGCCATCTCCATCGTCGCGAAGGACGCGCCGAGGCAGCGGCGCACGCCGCCGCCGAACGGGATCCACGCGAACGACTCCGGCGGCCGTTGGGTGAGCCAGCGCTCGGGCCGCCAGGCCGTCGCGTCCGGGTAGAGGTCCTCGCGCAGGTGGACCAGGTAGATGCACGGCGCCACGTGCACCCCGGCGGGGAGCGCCAGCCCGTTCACCCGCAGCGGCTCGGCGAGCTTGCGCGGCGCGACGGTCAGCACCGGCCGGATCCGCAGCGTCTCCTTGATGACCGCGTCGATCCATGCCTCGTCGCCCTCGCGCACGCGCGCCAGCGCGGCGGGCGCCCGCGCGAGCCGCTCGAGCGCCCAGGCCAGCGACCCCGCCGTCGTCTCGTGCCCGGCGGCGAGCAAGGTCACGAGGTGGTCGCGCACCTCGGCGTCGTCGAGCCCCGCGGCCAACAGCTGGCCGAGGACGTCGTCGCCTCCGCCACCCTCGGCGCGGCGCCGTTCGATCAGCGCCATGAGCTGCTCGTCGATCACGGCAATCCGGCGCAGGAACGCGCCCCACGGGCTGTGCGGCCCGAGGTCGCGCTGGCTCATCGCCATCGCCGCCATGCGCGGCAG
>Ga0126377_10004455_pt1 | contig 10202 bp, 6 predicted proteins | sample PanSoiMetPlot_22_FD_92647 | JGI IMG/M metagenome (GOLD analysis project Ga0126377, IMG submission 92647) | Tropical forest soil microbial communities from Panama - MetaG Plot_22 | ecosystem: Environmental > Terrestrial > Soil > Tropical forest > Bulk soil | place: Panama | collected 2016-02-17 | reverse complement strand
GGGCGCAGAGACGACGATCAACGCAGAGATCGCGGAGGTGCAGAGATCGCTTCTATGAGAGTGGAAGTGCTTTAGGCAAGGCCGGAAAGCGTTAACAGGAGCAACGGAGACACGGAGGACGAACGGAGGCACTGTCGCTTCGAAAGACTACCGGCGCGGGTGGGTCGCGCGCGACGCGCGCGAGGGGATGAGAGTCGCCCGCGAAAACAAACGCGGCGGCCGTTCTGAACGCGCTTGTTTTCGTGGGCGGCTCTCATCCCCGCGCCGCCACAGGCCGCCACAGGCCGGCGCCCCACCCACGTCTCGAAGGTGAACAGCAATCAGCCTCCGCGATCTCTGCACTTCCGCGATCTTTGCGTTGATCGTCGTCTCCGCTCCGCTTACTCCACTCTTCGCAGGATGAAGCACTTCAAGTAATGCGTCTCCGGCACACCGACGAGTACAGGATGATCGCGACCCTGCATGCGTTTTTCGACGATCGTCATCGGGGTGTGGCTGTCGACGGATGCCTCGTGCAGCATCTCGGCAAACATCTCTTCGTTGACGTTGTACGAACAGCTGCAGGTCACGAGGTAGCCGCCGGGTTCGAGGATGCGCATCGCCCGCAGGTTGATCTCCTTATAGCCGGCGAGGGCGTTGGGCACCGAGGCCTTGTTCTTGGCGAAGGCGGGCGGGTCGAGCACGATGGTGTCGAAGCGCACGCCGGTGCGCTCGAAATGCCGCAGCTCGTCGAAGACGTTCGCTTCGCGCGCATTGAGGTTCGTCACGCGGTTGCGGGCGGCGTTGGCGGTGATGTGTGCGACGGCATCGGCGGAGATGTCGAGCGCCTCGACGTCGGTACAGAGGCCCGCGAGTCGAAGCGCGAAACCGCCGTGGTAGCTGAATCCGTCGAGTAGACGCCCGCGCGCATAGCGTGCGGCCGCTTCGCGGTTCTCGCGCTGGTCGAGAAACAAGCCGGTCTTCTGACCTCGACGAAGATCGACGTCGTACTCGATCGGCCCTTCGCGCACGACCACGGCCTCGGGGATTTCACCAGCCACGACGTCGACGGTCTGCTCCAACCCTTCGAGCGTGCGCACGCGCGGGTCGTTGCGCGCGAGGATGCCAGCGGGTGCGAGCAGATCCCCCAGCAACCGCGCGAGCACAGGCAGCAGACGATCCATGCCCTGCGACAGCGTCTGGATCACGAGGCACTCCCCGTACTTGTCGACGATGAGCGACGGCAGCAAGTCCGCCTCGGCGTGGACCAGCCGATACGCAGTGGCATCGATCGCGAGCGCCTCGCGCACCGCAATCGCGCGTTCGAGCCGGGCGCGCAGCAGCGACTCGTCGGCGGGCGTCTCGCCGTAGGTGAGCATCCGCACCGGAATCTGCGATCGATCGCTGAACAGCGCTGCGCCGATCGTCCGTCGTCGCGGACCGATCACCTGCACGATATCGCCGCCGGCAGCGTCGACGTCGACGACATCGGCACGGTAGATCCACGGGTGCCCCTCGCGGACACGCTGCTCGCCGCGGGCGGAGATGACGACGGAAGACATGTTCGATGCCCACTGCACAATGCTCAATGCACAACGCAAATGCAAGCTGGGAAACTGACACGGAGGGAACGGAGAGGTTTCACACGGAGGTTTCACACGGAGGAAACGGTGGAAACGGAGATCTCTAAACTCGTCTTTCTCCGTTGGCCCCGTTTCCTCCGTGTGAAATTTCTCCGTTCCCCCCGTGTGATTGCCGTTTTGCTTTTTGGGCAGTGCGCATTGAGTAAGATCGCTCGATGCATCGCACGCTCGCCGAAACAGATCCCGAGATCGCCCAGGCCATCGACAACGAGACCCGCCGCCAGGCGGAAGGCCTCGAGCTCATCGCCTCGGAGAACTTCGTCAGCCGCGCCATCCTCGAAGCCGCAGGCTCGGTGATGACCAACAAGTACGCCGAGGGCTACCCGGGCAGGCGCTACTACGGCGGATGCGAGTTCGTCGACGTCGCCGAGTCGCTGGCGATCGCGCGCGCCAAGGCGCTCTTCGGCGCCGACCATGCCAACGTCCAGCCTCACTCGGGGGCGCAGGCCAACATGTCGGTGTATCTGACGGTGGTGAAACCGGGCGACACGGTGCTCGGTATGAACCTCGCCCACGGCGGACATCTCACGCACGGCCACCCGCTCAACTTCTCGGGCAAGCTCTACACGATCGTGCCCTACGGCGTGCGCAAAGACGACGAGCGGATCGACTACGAGGAACTGGAGCGGCTGGCCCACGAGCGCAAGCCGCAGATGATCATCGTCGGCGCGAGCGCCTACCCGCGCATCATCGACTTCCCGCGGATCGCCGCGGTCGCCAAGGCGGTCGGCGCGCCGATGGTCGTCGACATGGCGCACATCGCCGGACTCGTCGCCACCGGCTTCCACCCGAGTCCGGTGCCGCACGCCGACTTCTGCACCTCGACGACCCACAAGACGCTGCGCGGGCCGCGGGCGGGTTTGATTCTGTGCCGTGAGAAATGGGCGAAGGATCTCGACAAGGCGGTCTTCCCCGGCGTGCAGGGCGGGCCGCTCATGCACATCATCGCGGCGAAAGCGGTGTGCTTCAAGGAAGCGACGGAACCGGCGTTCAAAGAGTATCAGCGGCAGATCCTCGCCAACGCGCAGCGGCTCGCACAGGCGATCGCCAGTCAGGGCTTCCGTCTCGTGAGCGGCGGCACCGACAACCACCTGATGCTCGTCGATGTGTTCTCGAAAGGCGTGACCGGCAAGGTCGCGGAAGCTGCGCTCGGCAAAGCCGGGATCACGGTCAACAAGAACGCCATCCCCTTCGACCAGAACCCACCGATGGTCGCCAGCGGCATTCGCGTTGGTACGCCGGCGGTCACGACGCGCGGCATGCGCGAGGCCGAGATGGATCTGATCGGCGAGTTCATCGGACGGGTGGTCGCGGCGCCCGAGGATGACCGGGTGATCGGCACGGTCAAGTCGGAAGTCGATCGATTGTGTCGGCGCTTTCCGCTCTACACCGAGACAAGCGCCCGCCTGGAACGCGCATGACGACTGACAGCCGCTGGAACGCCCTCGTCGCAGGCGAGGGGTGCCCTCTGGATGCGCCGCGCGCGGCGACGAACGAGCACTGGGATCTCATCGGTCCACTCACAGTGTCGACGCTCTATCTCGCCAAGAACCAGACGTATCGCGGTCAGTGCCTGTTGATCTTCGACACCCGCCACGCCAGCCGCCTCGATCAGTTGACTCCGCCCGAATGGACGGCGTTTGCCAACGATCTGTACGTGGCGCAGCAGGCGGTCATGCGTGTGCTGCGGCCTGACCACATCAACATCGAATCGCTTGGCAACGTCATTCCGCATCTGCATTGGCACATCATCCCGCGCTACCTCGGCGATCCGCGTTGGGGCAATCCAGTCTGGCAGGTCCCGCTCGACACGATGCCGGACCGGCGTCTGCCTGACGGAGAGCGCGACGCGCTCATCGCGTCCCTTCGACAAGCGCTCAGGGGTCCGGTCACTGCCATGACGGCTGTCGGTCTCACCGCGCGATGGGTCGCCGCCAACCGCGCGCTCGAAACCGATCACGCGTCGCCGCTCTATCGCGACCCGTTCGCGCGCGAGCTGGCGGGCGAGGCCGGCTTCGACGTGCTCTACTCGATGCGGGCGGCGGCTGGCATGGGTTCCTTCACCGGGCCCGATCCCTTCCTCACGGTGCGCACGAAATTCTTCGACGACGGCCTGCTCTCCGCCGTGCGCGGCGGCGTTATCGATCAAGTGGTGATCCTCGCGGCCGGCATGGACGCACGTGCGTTCCGGCTCGAGTGGCCGGCGGGCGTGCGCGTGTTCGAAGTCGATCGCGATGACGTCTTCGCGCACAAGGAGGACGTGCTCGAACGGACGAACGCGAGGCCGTCGTGCGACCGCCGCGTCGTGCGACAGGATCTGGCGCAGCCCTGGACCGGCGCGCTCGTGAGCGCTGGCTTCGATCCGTCGAAGAAAGCGGCGTTCCTCGCCGAAGGGTTGCTCTACTACCTCGATGAGTCAGCGGTGACGTCGCTGCTCGAAGCGCTGGCGCCGGTCGCCGCGTCCGGCAGCTGGCTCGGCCTCGACGCCATGAGTCCCGAGGTCTTCAGCACCCCGTTCATGGCGGCGTATCTCAAAAAGCTCGACGCCCTCGGGTGCCCCTGGAAATTCGGCATGCCGGATCCCGATCGCTTCATGGCCGCGCACGGATGGCAGTCGAACTTCGTGATTCCGGGAGAGCCCGACGCCAACTTCGGGCGCTGGGTGATGCCCGTGATACCACGGAACCTGCCGGGGATACCGAAGACATATCTCATTCGCGCGACGCGGGCGGATCGCAGAGGAAGCGGAGCGCGCCCTCCTCTGCAATCTCTGCGTTGATCGTCGTCTCTGCGCCCTCTGCCTCCTCAAGCGCACTCTGTTACCTGTAGCACGGCCAGCCAGTCGCATCGTCTCGACCAGTGGACGCGTGCATGTCGGCAAGCAGCACAACGCGATCGTCCCCACCCATCGACCATTGCGCGATCGGTGAGAAGTGGGCAGTGATATGCGCGTCGAGCTCGGGGAACTCGCGCGCGAGATCGTCGTACGACGGACGTCGAATCACGGCGAGCGGGACGCGCTCGCCGGCCAGCCGCCGCATGACCAGCGCGTGATCGTCGGCAGTCGCCAGGCCACCGGGCATGAACCAGATTTGCCCGCCAGCGAACGGGCGGTGGGCCAGGACCAGCACCTCCGGGAGGTACGCGGCGACCAGCAGTCGCGCGTCAGCCGGCACGCACCGAGCGGTGTAGCCGAAGAACGGACGCATCTCTTGTACGGCCACCGACGGCCTCTGCCGGCCCTCCCACGGACGCTTCATCTCGATCGCCCGCTCTTTGAACCGTCCGGGCAACCGGCCGATGCCGTTGAACACGCCGATGCGATTGAGCTGCTCCGGCGTATGCCCCATGATCGTGACTCCCCACAGAGTGACCACAAGCGCGACGACCGCGGCGACGCGAACGGCCACAGCGCCGGCTCCTGAGAACCAACCCCATGCCGATTGTCCCAGCCACATACCGATCAGGGCCGGCACCACAATCGCGTCAGGGAGCCGCGTCTCGGGGAGATCGCGAATCAACCCCGCATTGGCCACGAGTGCAAGAACAGCGAGCGGGCCAACTCGACGCACCTCGTCCCAGCTGCCCGGCCTGCGCCGTGCAACCGACATCGCGAGCGCCGCAAGCGCGGCCACCGGCGCTCCCCATGTGGCAGCCAACAGCCACACTTCGTGCACCCGGAGATCCCCCAGCGGCAGCCGCTGACGCGACATCTCGAGCGTCGTAAACGACATGCCTCGCTGCACGTGAGCGAGTACGCCTTCTGATGTCTGCAGGTAGACGAGATACGGCAGCGCGAACGACAACGCGGCGCCGCAGAACAACAGGACTGACGCTCCTTTGAACCGATCGGACGGCACGGGTGAAAGGGCAACGGCCACGAGCGACGCGATGCCGAGGAACAGACCGTGATCGTGTCGTACGAGCCCAGCAACAACGGTAAGCAGCGCAAGCGCCAGCACGCGCCCACGCGACGGCCGCTCCGCGTACCACAGCAGGGCGAGAGCGGCGGACGCGTAGATCACCATTTTCGAATAACTGTAGGTCCTCGGAAAGATGAGCACCTCGATGACGACCGGGAACAGCGCGAGCAGAATGGATCCGGTAAGCCTCACGCCGGCGCGCAACGTCAGCATGGCGGCGAGTCCGAAGGCGAGTGACATCAGTACTGCCTCCGTCAGTTGCCCCTCTCCGAAGATGCGTTGCGCGGCTGCCGACACCACAAACATGAGCGGCTGGCCATGATCGACGAAGTCGCGCGACGGCAAGGCGCCGTGCAGCATCTGCTGCGCGCCGGCCAGGTGGACGTAGTGATCGTCGGGAAAGCCGTTGAGCGCAAGAAAGCGGAACGACGCGGTCAGGCCGATGACAGCGATCGCGACCAAGACCCCACGCATGGCGCGTCAGGCGTTCGGACGGTACTCGAAGCGTCGGAGCGCGGACGTCTCCTTGTCCAACGTCTCGAACGCGGTCCGCAACTTCGCCAGCGTGAACGGCCGCTGGCCACGTGTCCTGAGATGGGGCAGCCTCTCTGTCATGCCGCTACCCATCGGATTATAGCCACCGCTCGCAATCGCGACAGGGTACTCTTCACGAATCGTGCGCACGCTGACGTCACTGATCGCCGTACTGCTGCTCACGGCTCGCCGCCGCGGCGTGCGCGGCGTGCCGCGTTTCTGCGGTCGCGCGCTCTACCTGGTGATGCGACTGCGCCATCGACGTCTGCCTCGTGCCGCCGCTGTGGCTCGCACCAGGCCAGCGAGTGCAACCGTTGCACCGGGACCAGTCGACACCGTTCGCATTGCCGGACTCACGTGGTCGATCCCGAGCGACGATCGAAAGCCGGGCAGCCTGTCGGATCGCACGCTGCATCGAGACCTGCCGCTCGCCGACATCCTGCGCACGCGCGCGTTCGCCCGCGGCGGCGTGATGATCGATATCGGCGCCAATATCGGCACGACGTCGATCACGCGACTGCTGCTTGGCGATGTCGATCGCATCTACGGCGTCGAACCGGATCCGGCCAACTTCGCTTGCCTTCAGCGCACCATCCGCGACAACGGTCTCGAGGACTACGTCATGGTCGATCGCGTCGCGCTCGGGGAGACCGACGGCGAAGCCGACCTGCTCGTCGCAAGCCGGATCGGCCGTCATCGACTGCTGGCTTCGGGCGCAGCCGGACGTTCGACCATCCGCGTACCGACCATGCGGCTCGATACCTGGACCCAGCGCCTCGGTGCGGATCTCGATCGCGTGCGATACGTGAAATGCGATACGCAAGGCTGGGAAGCCCACGTCGTCGCGGGAGCGACGGCGCTGCTCGCGCGGCGAGCAATCCGATGGGAGATGGAGATCTGTCCAGGATTGCTCGACGCCGCGGGTTCGAGCGTCGATGAGCTGTGCGCCATGCTTGCGCCGCACTTCGAATGGTTCGTCGATCTCAGAGCAGACGATGAGACACTTGATCGCAGAGCGACGGCCGAACTCGCGGCGGCAGTGCAGGCCGCGGTTGCCGGCGGGAAGAATTACACCAACGTCGTCCTGAGCAACTGAGACGAGATGGGCGTGAAACCGGACGCCGGCGTATCGGAGTTGAGACTCGTCGTCGAATCGACATTCGCCGATGATGGACCGATCGCGTCTGCGATGCCCGGCTTCGAGCCACGCGACGGCCAACGACGGATGGCGGACGCGGTCGGCGCGATCGTCGAAGGTGGCGGCACTTTGCTCGCCGAAGCGGGCACGGGCACCGGCAAAACGCTCGCGTATCTGATCCCCGCGATCTTGAGCCGGCAGCGCGTGCTGGTGTCGACCGGCACCAAGAACCTCCAGGAGCAGATCTTCTTCAAGGACCTCCCCGCGCTGCGTGAGACGCTCGGCGTGCCGTTCACGGCCACGCTGATGAAAGGGCGCTCGAACTACCTCTGCCTGCACCGATGGGAGACGTATCGCGATGGAGTCGAGGGCAACACGTCGGCGGGAGGCCGCCTCATCGAGCCCGCCGATCATGTGTTCCTGCCCGTGATTCAGGACTGGAGCCGCACCACCACGACCGGCGATCGCGCCGAGCTGCGGGATCTGCCCGAGGACGTGGCGTTGTGGAAGGAGATCTCGGCGGAAGCCGAGTCGTGCCTTGGCAATGAGTGTCCGCGCTACAGCGACTGCTTCGTCACCCTGATGCGCCAGCGCGCGGCGGAATCCGACGTCGTGATCGTGAACCATCATCTGCTCTGTGCCGACGCGTCCGTCCGGCAGAGCGCCTACGGAGAAGTGATTCCGTCGTGCGCCACGCTCGTCGTCGACGAAGCCCATCAGCTCGAAGACATCGCAACCCAGTATTTCGGCGTGTCGTTCAGCAGCTACCGCGTCGACGATCTCGTGCGCGACGCCGAGCGCATGCTTGGGACCGCGTCGTTCGACGCACAACAGAGTCGCCAGATCGGAGCCGCGCTGATGCGGGTGATGGATGGCTCGCGGCAGTTCTTCTCCGGCCTCACGCTCGCGCGCACGATTCACGCCGCGGCTGATCCGCGCGTGCGGTACACGTCCGACTCGATGCTCGAGCACGTCGAAGATGGGCTGACGCTCGCCGGTGCGCTCGACGATCTCGAACAAGCGCTCGCGCAGGGGCAGCGCCCCTCGATTTCGCTCGGGGCAGGCGGCAAGGAACCTGGCGTGACAATGGAGCCGAACGAAGCTGCCGCAACGATCGAGCGGCGCGCCCGCGAGCTTCGCAGCGATCTACGGTTCCTCCTGCGGGCCGATGATGCCGACTTCGTCTTCTATCTCGAGCAGCGCCCTTCGACTCGTGTCGCACGCTCAGGGCGAGGCGGCAGCCTGTTTCTACGCGCCTCGCCTGTCGATGTATCGCGCATCGTCCGTACCGCCCTGTTCGATCGTTTTCGCGCCATCGTGCTCACGTCGGCGACGCTCGCGGTCGATGGATCGTTTACCTATGTGAAGGGCCGGCTCGGAATCGGCGAGGCGAAGGAACTGCGCGTGTCGTCCGAGTTCGATTACGCGCGGCAGGCGCTTCTCTATCTGCCGCGGCGGATGCCGCCGCCGAAGTCGCCCTCGTTTGCCGAGGCCGTGGCTCGCGAAACGATCGCGCTGCTGACCCGATCGCAGGGCAGAGCGTTCGTGCTGTTCACCAGCTACAAGGTGCTGCGAACGGTGCAGCCGTTCGTGGAGATGGCGGTGCCGTATCCGATTCTCGTGCAGGGGACGGCGCCGCGTTCGGCGCTCATCGAGCAGTTCCGCTCGACACCCAATGCGATCCTGCTCGCGACCTCCAGCTTCTGGCAGGGCGTCGACGTCGGCGGCGATGCTCTGAGCTGCGTGGTGATCGACAAGCTGCCCTTTGCCTCGCCGGGTGATCCGGTGACAGCTGCCCGCATCGATGCGATTGCCGGCCGTGGAGGCGACGCGTTCACCGACTATCAGGTGCCGCTGGCGATTCTCACGCTACAGCAGGGCTTAGGGCGCCTCATTCGCCATCGAGGGGACCGCGGCGTGCTCGCCGTCCTCGATCCGCGGCTCCGGACCATGGGGTACGGGCGACGTTTCCTATCATCGCTCCCGCCCGCGCCGGTGACCTCGGACCTCGCTGCGGTCGATCGCTTCTTCAAGTAGACTGATAGACACAGTTTCTTCATTTTTGTGGAGGCTTCCATGCGGACCCCCCTCATGCGGACAACGCTGTTCCGCTGCATCGTTGCCCTGATCGCCGTGTGTGCGATGGCAGCGCCGGCACTCGCACAAAGCGTGATGCGCGGCAAGGTGACCGATGCGCAGGGCAAACCCGTCCAGGACGCGGTCGTCGAATTCGCGTCGACCGACTCGAACCGCAAGACTTCGACCAAGACCGACAAGAACGGCGAGTTCCTGCAGGTCGGCCTGCAGTCGGGCGGCTACAAGGTGACGGCATCGAAGCAGGGCGTCGGAACGCAGACGAAAGACGCGAGCGTGAAGCAGGGACCGAACCCTCAGCTCGCGTTCACGCTCGCGCCCGCGGGTGCTGGTGGTGGACCCACCGACAAGGCGGAGCAAGCCGCGATTACCGCTTCAGCGAACGCCGCAATCGCCGCGATGAAGGCTGGGAACAACGACGAGGCGATCGCGAAGTTCCAGGAGGTCATCGCCAAGGTGCCCACCTGCGCGGACTGCTACTACAACATGGGCCTGGCGTACGCGAACAAGAAGGACTACGCACAGGCCGAGACGGCGTACAAGAAAGCCATCGAACTGAAACCCGATAACGGCGAGGCGTACACGGGGCTGGCCACGATCTACAACGCACAGAAGAAATTCGATCTCGCCGCTGACGCAAGCGCGAAGGCAGCACAGTTCTCGGGCGCGGCGGGCGGCGGCGGCAGCGCCGAGGCGAGTTACAACCAGGGCGTGATCCTGTTCAACGCCGGGAAATTCGCAGAGGCCAAGACGCAGTTCGATGCAGCGACGAAGGCCGATCCCAACAACGCGATGGCGCAATATCAGCTCGGGATGACCTGCATCAACCTCGGACAGTTTCCCGAAGCAGTGGCAGCGCTCGAGGCCTATTTGAAGGCCGATCCGAATGGG
>Ga0126377_10004454_pt1 | contig 10204 bp, 7 predicted proteins | sample PanSoiMetPlot_22_FD_92647 | JGI IMG/M metagenome (GOLD analysis project Ga0126377, IMG submission 92647) | Tropical forest soil microbial communities from Panama - MetaG Plot_22 | ecosystem: Environmental > Terrestrial > Soil > Tropical forest > Bulk soil | place: Panama | collected 2016-02-17 | reverse complement strand
CCGGTTCTACCTGTCGATGGAAGACAACCTCATGCGCATCTTCGGCGACCCGGTGCGCACGAAGCGCCTCTTGCAGATGGCCGGCATGAAGGAAGGCGAGGTCATCGAGAGCGGCATGCTCACGCGCCAGATCGAGAAGGCGCAGCGCAAGGTCGAGTCGCACAACTTCGACATCAGAAAGCAGCTCTTGCTGTTCGACGACGTCGCCAACGACCAGCGCAAGGTCGTCTACCAGCAGCGCACGGAAATCATGGGCACCGAGGATCTCTCGGGTGCCATCACCGGGATCCGCGAGGAAGCGATCGGCACGCTGCTCGATCAGCACATGCCGAAGACCTCCTCGCCCGAGGACTGGGACCTCGATGCGCTCTCCGAGGCGATCGCGAAGGACTTCAACGCGCGCGTCGACGTGAAGCCGATGATGGGCAAGCCGGACGAGGTGGACGAGGCCGCGCTTCGCCGGCGCATTACTGCGGTGGTGAACGAGGCGTACGACTCGAAGGTCGCGCGCATCGGCCCGCAGGTCATGCGCCACGTCGAGAAGGACGTGATGCTGCGCATGCTCGACCAGCACTGGCGCGATCATCTCGCCGCGATGGACTACCTGCGGCAGGGCATCCACCTGCGCGGCTACGCGCAGAAGGACTACCGTTTCGAGTACAAGCGCGAGGCTTTCGAGCTCTTCGCCGCGATGCTCGAGCGCGTGAAGTTCGAAACCGTGTCGCTCCTTTCGAAGATCGAAGTGCGCACGCAGGAAGAAGTGGATCGCGAGGAAGAGGAGCGCCGCCAGCGCCTCATGCGCGCGTTGCAGGCCCAGCACGCCGACGCAGCCTCGATACTGTCGGGTGAGGTTTCGCCCGAGCCGGGCGAGCCGCCAGCGGGTGAGGCGCAGGGTCAGCCGCGCGCCCCGGCGGGACGCGCAGCGCCGGCGCAGGCGTTTGCGCCTGCCGCCGAGCCGCAAGGCACGTTCGTGCGCAGCGAGCGCAAGGTCGGACGCAACGAGCCGTGTCCGTGCGGCTCGGGCAAGAAGTTCAAGCACTGCCACGGCGCGCTCTCGAGCGTTGAGTAGCGAGCGCACGGAAGTGGCTGCGGGGGTTCGGTTGAGTGGGGCCGCGCAGGCCTCGGTGGTCCGCGTGGTGGCGGCAGCCTTGTACGACGCGCACGGCCGCGTGCTCATCGCGGAGCGCCTGCCGGGCAAGCACATGGCCGGCCGCTGGGAATTTCCGGGCGGCAAGATCGAGCCGGGCGAGAGCGAGGTTGAAGCGCTTAGCCGCGAGCTGCGCGAGGAGCTTGGTGTGGAGGTCGCCTCGGCACACCCCCTGCTGGTGCTGAGGCACGACTACGCGGAACGCCGTGTCGAGATTTCCATGTGGATCGTCGAGCGCTACGCGGGCCAGCCGCGCGGGCTCGACGGTCAGAAGCTGAAGTGGGTGCGGCCGCAAGGCCTGCCCGACGAAGACGTGCTCGAGGCGGATCGGCCGTTCATCGAAGCGTTGCAGCGCCTCGATCCGCCGTAATTCGTCAGGGGAAGCATCGCAACCGACTTTTTTCGAGACTCAAGCCCATTGCCGCCGGCGAAAAGCGTGACTTGCGCCGGCTGCGCCTGAAGCAACGTTCACAGTAAGGAATTGCGCGCCATGGCATCGCCGACCGATCTTCCAGAGGTCAAGCTCGACCCCGCCGCCCTCTACCAGGAGGAAATCTTCACCGATCGGCGCGCCGGCACGATCCGGCGCCTGAAGCCGATCACCGTCGACGGCGCCGCCGATCCTTCGCGCGAGGTGCTGTTCTCCGGGCAGACGCAGCTCCTCACACCGGCGGGTGTGCTGCCGCTCGTGTTCGACATCGAGGCGAAGACGCTCGACGAGGCGATCCAGAAATTTCCGGAGGGTGTGAAGGGCGCGCTCGAGCAGGCCATCGACGAAGCGCGCGAAATGCGTCGCGAAGCCGCCTCGCGCATCGTCGTCCCCGATGTCGGCGGCGGGGCCATCGGCCCCGGTTCCTCGGGCGGCGGCAAGATCATTCGCTAGCCCGCGGCGTGTCGGACGTCTAGACGATTTTTTCCGATGAACGATGGAAGCGCGCAGACTGGTTGACGCTTCGAGCGGTGGCATGCCGGAGCCGCACGCCCCGGTGCCACCGCATGCCGCGCGGTTGCGCATCGCGTTCGTAGTGCAGCCGCGCGATGCCGTCGAAGCGGGCAGCGCCCAGCGCGGTTCCATCGCGACCATCACGTGGGAGCTCGCCCGGCGCCTCGCGCAGCACCACGACGTCACCATCTACGCGCCGCGGGCCCCAGGCCAGCTCGCGGAGGAACGAAGTGCGGAAGGTGTGCTCGTGCGCCGCATCCCGCGCGTGCTGCGTCGGCTGCACAAGGCCATCGATCGTGGCACGGCGCTGCTCGGCATGCATCCGCCGTACTTCACCACGAATGCTTTCTTCCGCGAATACGCCATCGCCATTGGCCAGCTCATCGCGCGAGATCCGCCCGACGTCATACATGTGCAGATCTGTTCGCAGTTCCTGCCCGTGATGCGCCGAGCGGCGCCGCACGCGCGCATCATTTTCCATGCTCACGATGAGCTGCTGACGCGGCTCGATCCGCCGCTGATGACGCGTCGACTTGCCATGGCCGACGCGATCGTCACTTGCAGTGACTACGTGACGTATCGGTGGCGCGAGCGATTTGCTACCCGCCGCGCGCACATCTTCACGATCGGCAACGGAGTCGATCTCGAGCGTTTCCGTCCGCCCGACGGCGATTCCGACACGGAGCGCGAGCCTCGCATCATCTACGTGGGGCGTGTATCGCCAGAGAAAGGCGTGCACGTGCTGGCGCAGGCATTCGAGGCCGTGTTGGCGGAGGTACCCGACGCGCGACTCCAGGTGCTCGGGTCCGCCGGCCTGTTGCCGTTCAACCAGATCACGCTGCTCGAAGACGATCCGTACATCGCCTCGCTCATCGAGTTCTATGGTCACAGCGTCTTCACGCGCCTGCGCAAGCAGGTGTTCGATGCGCGCCACGGATATGTCGATGCGATCTGCGACAGCGTGTCGCCCGCGACTCGCGCCCGCATCGAGTTTCACACTCCGCAGCCGTATCTCGATCTGCCGCTGGTGTATCGACGTGCCTCGCTGCTGGTCGCGCCATCGCTCTGTGCCGAGCCCTTCGGGCTGCCGCTCGCCGAGGCCATGGCGAGTGGCCTGCCCGTCATCGCGAGCCGCAGTGGCGGCATGCCTGGCATCGTCGAGCACGGGCGCACGGGCTGCCTCGTCGAGCGCGGCGATGTGGCGAGACTCGCGGACGTCGTGATCGCGTTGCTGACAGATCGGCAACGGCTGTACGAGATGGGGCGCGCCGCGCGCGTTTCCGCTGAAGCTCGCTTTGGATGGCGCGCAGCGACGGAACGTCTCGAAAGCGTTTATCGCAGCGTCAGCGAACCGGCCGCCTGACCAGACGGCATCAAGTAGGGCTCCTCTGCGAGCCTCAGTCCGTTGACCGGCACGCTCACCGCGAGCTGCCGCATCTCGGCGAGCTCCGCGTCCGTCAACGGCGGGGTTTCGAGCGTCGCGAGGTTCTCGTCGAGCTGCGCGCGCGAGACTGCGGATGGAATCGCAACGACGACACCTTCGAGCGCGAGAACGAATCGCAGCGCGGTCTGTGCGAGCGTGCGATCGGGGAGCGCCCACTTCGTGGCCGCGCGGGCGCGCGCCCTTCTCAGCTCGAGCTCATCCGCCGTGTGATGCGAGGACTCGTCCGCCTTGGTGAGGCCGACGGTGTCCGTGAGCAGCCCCTCGCCGAGCGGTGATGCGGCAATCACGCCCACGCCCCGCGCGCGCGCTCGTCCGAGAAACTCCGCGCAAGCGGACTGGTCGACGAGGCTGATCGAGAGCTGGATCACCTCGATGCTCGGGTGATGAAGCGCGGCGAACGCGGACTCGAGGTCGTACACCGTGATGCCGTAGCGCCGGATCTTGCCCGCCGCCTTCATGCGGTCGAGCACTTCGCACGATTCGAAGCGGAGCAGGTCCCGCACGGTCGGATTGTAAAGTTGGTATACGTCGATGTAGTCCGTGCCCAGGCGGCGAAGGCTGCCTTCCACGGCGCGGACCAAATGGCCCGGTGAATAGTCGTACGACTTGCGGCGCGCGTGCGCGAGCTTGATCGATCGGCGCGCGCCGCTCAGCGCGTTGCGGAACGGGCGTAGCAGCGGACGGCTGCGCAGGAACACCCGATCGAGGCGCCCCCAGGTGCCGCCGCCCTTCGTGGCGATGACGACCTGCGAGCGCCGTCCGCGGAGGGCGGCACCCAGGATTTTCTCGCTGTTTCCCAGACTGTACGTATCGGACGTATCGAAGAAGCTCACGCCGGCATCGAGGCAGCGGTGCACGAGGCTCCGGGCGTCACGATGGTCGGGACCGAAGAGACCTCCACCCAGAGCCGAGCAGCCAAGTCCGAGCTCGGAGACGGGGAGCGAACGCTCTCCCAGGAAGCGACGGCGCATCGGCACAGATTTTCCAGGGCCCGCAGGGCGGTGGTTGTCGCGGAACGCGTTCGGGGGGTGCTGCACGATTCGGACCAGCTCGCGCTCCTGAAGGCACAAATCCTGCAACCACGGCTGCCAAGGACCGGTCGGCGCTTCACGGCACGCCGGGTGCGGACCAATGCGCGAGCGGAAGATCAAAGACGGGCCATTCCAATGTCACGGCGGGTTCTCACGATCGTTCTGGCGGAGGCGACTCTCGACCTCCTCACTCCCTGGGCCGATGCGGGCAAGCTTCCGGTGTTCGCGCGCCTGATGGCGCGCGGCGCATGGGGCCGGCTGCGCTCGCAGATGCCGATGGTTACGCCGCAGATCTGCGGCACGCTGGTCACGGGGCGTTCGCCCGGGCAGCACGGGCTCATGGATTTCTGGCAACGCGGCCCCGACGGACAGTTCCGCGAGACGCAAGGCTCCACCTTGCGCGCGCCGACCATCTGGCAGGTGCTGGGCGAACGCGGGCTCGAGTCCGCGATTCTCAACCTGCCGTTCACCTATCCGCCGCCGCAGCTGAAGGGCTTCATGATCGCCGGAGAAGATGCGCCCGGTGTGCATCCGTCGATCGCGCAGCCGCGCGAGCTCCTGCAGGAGATCACCGCGCGCTTCGGCCGCTACCACCTGAAGGACACTTTCCCCGGCGGACGGCAGAAGTCCGACTACCTCACGCTCATCGACGCGGACGTGCGCGCGCAGACCGACGTGTTCGCGCATCTGCTCGCGAGCCGCAGCTGGGATTTCGGGCTCATCTTCTTCAGCCACACCGCGATGTGTCAGCACTATTTCTGGGGCGACATGGAGAGCAGCGATCCCGCGAATCCCTATCGCGGCGTCGTGGAGTCGGCGTATCGCGCGCTCGATACGGCCGTCGGGCGGCTCATCGAAGCCGCGGGCGAGGAGACGAATGTGCTCGTCGTGTCCGATGCCGGCGCCGGGCCGCTCTATTCGGGCGTGAATCTCAACACGCTGCTCGCGCGGGAAGGGCTGCTGCGATATCGCGCGCCGTCGACGGCGAAGAAGGCCGATGTCACGCTGCCCGAAAAAATCCGTCGCAGCGCGCTCGCGCGACTGCGGAAGTCGTCCTGGTACTTCCGTGTCAACCACTACCTCAAGCCGCTGAAAGCGTGGCTGCAGTCGCAACGGGACGGCTCGGGCATCGACTGGTCCCGCACGCGCGCTTACTCGCGCGGGCAGTGGGGCCACATCTACATCAACCTGAAAGGGCGCGACCCGAACGGCATTGTCGAGCCGGCTGACTACGACAGCGTGTGCGCACAGATCGCCGAGAAGCTCACTGCGATCGTCGACCCGGCCCGCGGCGAACGTGCCGTGCAGCGCGTCTGGCGGCGCGACGAGCTGTATCACGGTCCGGGCGTCGCCTATGCGCCGGACCTGATCGTCGACTGGCGTGATGGCGCCTACATGCCGAACGATCGCGACCGCGGCGAGAGCAGCGTTTTTGCGCCGCGCTTCCGGCAGTACATGAGCTGGCCGACCACGGGCAGTCATAGGCTCGACGGCGTGCTGATCGCCGCCGGGCCGGACATTCACGCGGGCACGCGTCTGCACGGGGCGCGCCTCATCGACATCATGCCGACGTGGCTCACGCTGCTCGGCCAGCCCGTGCCGAAAGAGCTCGAAGGCCGGCCCCTCTACAACCTGATGGAACGCCGCAAGGCGTCATAGCGACGGACACCATGAGCGAAACGAGGCGAGTGAGCGCCGTCGTCGATGCCCACGTACACCTGCACGCGTGCTACCAACCCGATGCGTTCCTCGACAATGCGTACTTCAATCTCGCGAGCGCCGCCGGACGCGCTGCGCCGCCGAACGCGCGCGCCTGCTATCTGCTGATGACAGAGTGCGAAGGCGACGACTATTTCGATCAGCTGCACGCTGCCGCACAGGCGGGTGCACCGGGACGTCGCACGCTGCTGCAGCGGTGGTCTCTTTCGTCCACCGATGAGCGCGAAAGCGTCACCGCCCACGACGGAAGCCGCAGGCTCTATATCGTCGGCGGCCGTCAGGTCGCGTGCCGCGAAGGCCTCGAAGTGCTCATCGTCGGCACGACGCAGAAGTTTCCCGACGGGCAGCCGATCCGCGACGTGCTGGCGATGGCCGCGAAGCTCAACGTGCCGCACGTCATCCCGTGGGGGCTCGGCAAGTGGTTCTTCCAACGTGGGCGACTGCTGTCGGAGCTGCTGCGGGAGTATCGCAAGCCGACGCTCTTTCTCGGGGACGAGGGCGGCCGGCCGGGTTTCTGGCCGTATCCGGCGCACTTCCGCGAGGGCGCAGCGCTCGGCGTGCGGGATTTGCCCGGCACGGATCCGCTGCCCTTCCCGCACGACGTGGTGAAGGTGGGGCGGGTCGGATTCCGCGTTGCCATCGACTTCGACGAGCGCCGTCCGGCGGCGAGTCTGCTGCGCACGTTATGCGAGTCCCACACGCAGCTCGATCGCTTCGCGAGCCTCGAGCCGCCCATCAAGTTCGTGCGCAACCAGGTAGCCATGCAGCTGCGCAAGCGGCGTGCGGGCAGCGCTGCGCATCCGTAGCGCGCGAGGAGCCTGAACACCGTGTGCGGCATCGCTGGAATCGCAACGCGCGGCGCGAAGCCTTCGCGCGAGCTCGTGCGCGCGATGTGCGAAGTGATGCTGCATCGGGGGCCAGATGGTGAAGGTCTGCACGTCGCGCCGGGAATCGGTCTTGGGATGCGCCGTCTCGCGATCCTCGATCTTGCGACCGGCGACCAGCCGGTGGCCAATCAGCTCGGCACGGTGCGTGTGGTGTTCAACGGTGAGATCTACAACTACCGCGAGCTGCGCGCGGAGTTGATCGCGAAAGGCCACACGTTCCGCAGCGTCGGCGACAGCGAAGTCATCCCGCATCTCTACGAGGAGTATGGGGTCGATTTCATCGGGCGTCTGAACGGCATGTTCGCGATTGCGCTGTGGGACGCGCGGCAGCGCAAATTACTGCTGACGCGCGATCGCGTCGGCATCAAGCCGCTCTACTTCAGTGTGCGTCACGGCAACCTGTACTTCGGCTCGGAAGTGAAGTGCATCCTCGCGGCCAACGGGTCGGCGCGCGAGACCGACCCGTGCGGCATCGATCAGTTCCTCACGCTCGAGTACACGTCGAGTCCCACGACGCTGTTCAAGGATGTGCACAAGCTCATGCCCGGAACCTGGCTCACGTGGTGTGACGGCGTGCTGCATCAGGGCACGTACTGGTCTCCCGCGGAGAACGCCGAACCGTGCACGGGCTCGGTGCCCGAGATTGCCGAGCGACTCCGCGTGACGGTGACGGAAGCGGTGCGGCGTCAGCTCGTCAGCGACGTTCCGCTCGGCGCCTTTCTGAGTGGCGGCATCGACTCGTCGATTCTGGTCGCCGCCATGAGCGAGGTGTCGGCGACCCCGCCGCGAACCTTCTCTGTCGGATTCAGTGATGCGTCGTACAGCGAGCTGCAGTTCGCCGACATCGTCGCGCGTCATTGCAGGACGCAGCACCGGCAAGCGTTGCTGACACCGGACTACCTGTCGACGCTGCCGCAAGTGGTGCAGCAGCTCGATCAGCCCATCGCCGATTTTTCCGTGTTTCCGACGTTGCTCGTTGCTCGCATGGCGCGTGAGCACGTGACGGTCGCCCTCGGCGGCGACGGCGGCGACGAGCTGTTCGGCGGCTACGACACTTACGCCGCGGACCGCTATGCCGCGCATTCGATCGACCGCTTGCCGCGCCCGCTGCGAGTGGCACTCGAGCGCTTCGCGCGCGTCGTTCCCCTCGGGCAGGGCAAGCGCGGTGTCGGCAATCAGTTGCGGCGCTTCCTCGAGGGGGCGGCGCTGCCGGTGAGCTGGCAGCACATGCGCTGGGCGACGTTCCTTTCGGACACGGCGCGCGCGCGGCTCTATCGGCCTGCGTTTCGCGCGACCGTCGGCGACCAGGCGAGCGAGCTGCTGCGCGAGCTGCTCGACAGCGATTCGCCGGACCGGCTCGCCAATCAGATTCTCTGCGACATGCGCCTCTATCTGCCGGAGAACATCCTGCCGAAAGTGGACATGATGAGCATGGCAACCTCGCTCGAGGCGCGTGTGCCGTATCTCGACAACGAGGTCATCGATCTGGCGTTGTCGATTCCCGCGTATCTCAAGGTGCGCGGCGGCGTACGCAAGTGGATCCTGAAGAAAGCCTTCGCCGCACGACTGCCGCCGCAAATCCTGGCGCGCGGCAAGGAAGGCTTCAGCATGCCGATGAAGAACTGGCTGAACGAAGCCTGGAACGGCCTGATGCACGAGCTTTTGTGCGAAGCCAATCTCGCCGAGGAGGGCATCTTCGATGCGCGCTATGTCGCCGGGCTGATGCATCAGCACGAGGCCGGCCTGCAGAATCACAGCCACACGCTGTGGGCCCTCATGGTCTACCACCTGTGGCGCGATCGGTTCGTGCGCCGCACACCTGTGGAGCAGGGCGAGGCATGCACAGGGACCTAGTGCGCATGGCGAGCGTCGAGCACGACGTTGTCGTCATCGGCGGCGGCGTGCACGGCGCGTGCGCGGCTTGGGAAGCAGCGCGGCGCGGGATGCGTGTTGCGCTCATCGAGGCGGCTGACTTCGGTCACGCGACGTCGGCCAACAGCCTGCGCACGTTTCACGGCGGCATCCGTTATCTGCAGCAGCTCGATTTCCAGCGCATGCGCGAGTCGATTCGCGAACGGCGCGAGTGGCTGCGGCTCGCTCCGCATCTCGTACATCCCATGCGATTCGTATTGCCCACAGTGGGTCATGGCATGCGCGGTCCGGAAGTTCTGGGGGCTGCGCTCGTCGCCAACGATCTCGTCGGCGCCGACCGCAATCGGGGTGTGCGCGCCGACAAGGTGTTGCCCCGTGGAGAGCTTTGGAGTGCGTCGCGAGCGCGCCAGGCCCTTGACGGGACCGCTGTCGAGGGCCTGAACGGCGCGGCGGCCTGGCACGATGCGGTCTGCATCAACACAGAGCGTTTGCTCATTTCGATCGTCGCGGCTGCTGCGGGTGCAGGTGCACACGTCGCCAACTATGCCCGTGTCGTCGCGCTCAGGCGCCGCGCGGGTGCCGTATGTGGCGTGCGCGTTCGCGACGAGCTGAATGGTTCCACCTTCGATTTGCGCGCGCGCGCCGTCATCAATGCGGCCGGCCCGTGGATCGACGAGACGCTGGCGCTCGGCACGAGTCACGCGCATACGCGACTGTTCGGCGCTTCGAAGGCCTTCAATCTGCTCACGCGGCCCCTCCCGTTCGCGGATGCGATAGGCCTCTCCTGTCCGCGACAAGGCGCCGGCGACGGTGCGCTCGACAAGGGCACGAACACGTACTTCGTCATTCCGTGGAACGGATACACGCTCCTCGGTACCCGACACCTGAGATGCGATCCGGCACTGCGCGTGTGCTCGATCGGGCCGGCGGAGATTCAATCCTTTCTCGCCGAGCTCAACGGCGTGCTCGGACGATATCGGCTCACGACCTTCGACATTCTCGGCGTCTTCGGCGGACTGTTGCCCGAGCATGAAGAGAACCCGGACAGCGAAGTGGCTCTCATCAAGACGGCGCGCGTGATCGATCATGGCATCGACGACGGCGTGGCGGGCCTGTACTCGGTGGTCGGCATCAAGTGGACGACCGCTCGCGCTGTCGCTG
>Ga0126377_10004453_pt1 | contig 10205 bp, 12 predicted proteins | sample PanSoiMetPlot_22_FD_92647 | JGI IMG/M metagenome (GOLD analysis project Ga0126377, IMG submission 92647) | Tropical forest soil microbial communities from Panama - MetaG Plot_22 | ecosystem: Environmental > Terrestrial > Soil > Tropical forest > Bulk soil | place: Panama | collected 2016-02-17 | reverse complement strand
GTTCGATCATGGTCGCGGCGATCGGTCCAGGTCGAGGGCCACGTCAGCTCAGTCGGGACGAATCCCGACGCATGAATCTGAACGATGACGTCGTTTATCGCTGCCGGCGGTTCGGGCCGCTCCACCAGCTTCATCCCGGCAGTTCCCGCAGCCCGGTCCGTCACAACGATTGCCTTCATGTGAATTGTCTCCTCGGTTCACTTTGTTGGAAATGGTGCAGGTAACGGAAAGCCCATTCGACAGGTTGCCCTCGGCGGCGGAGTTGATAGGACGCAGCCGGCCGACGTGGACAGCGCCGGCCGGCTGCGTGCATCAATGGACGCGTGTCGCTCACGGACGAACGCGGATGACCGTCCTCCTCGCGCGTTGCTCGCTCGCGAGGCGCTCGCTGTCTTGGATCAGGTCAGTGCGTACTTCCGTTCCATGAATCTATTGTACGAAGGTGTACCAACGCGCCAGCGCGGCCACGAGGTCGTCGCAGCGTCGCCCAAAGACTCGACGAAATGCTGCTGCGGGAGTCACTGGTCCTGCCGGCGGAACCGCGCCCTTATGACGGCACGCCGGCACTGCTAATGGGGCTCGGCACCGCTCGGGTCATCATACGCGACCACACAGCTGGAGTTCGTCGACCAGCCTGTCATTCCCCTGATCTGAACCGAATTTGCCGCCAGTTCATAGTCGAGCAGAATTTCAATTCGCTCTCTAGTCAGCGCCACCATGCACCGCCATTCCGCAACATCGCCGCCGAAACGACGAAATTGCGCTTGTCGTGGCACGACGATCTGACAGTGCTGGAATCGATAGGTCATGAACGCGTTTTGGGAGGCCCGCAGAGCCTGACAGCGACGCTGAGGATCGCAGTTGCGTTTATGGCAATCGTCCCCCCGATCCATGTTAATCGAGGCCCTTTGGGCCTTCGCGTAGCTTTTGGTGAGATTATTTTCAACCGCAAGGAAACGTTCTTCGGCCTCTTCCCAACTGCTCCTGGTCCAGCTCTGCTCCCCCTCCGATAGCGGCTTTGGGTCAGGCTGAAGCTGGTAATTATCGCGTAGGTGCTGAATGCGCGCCTTGTTCCGCTCGGCAATGCATCCGGGCTCCCTGACATCGGCCCAATACAACAACCTCTCCGCTACGATATTGCAGTCGAGGTCGCGATAAATCATGAAAGCGGATTGAGCCCGCTGCAGTGCCTCAAGGCGCTTCTTTTTATTACAGATATAAAGGCGACATCTTTCAGTCGTGGGATCATAGTGACCAACATCCAAATGGGCCTCAGCCTCCATAGCCTTCGCAAAAGTGTCCGTCAGCTCAGCAGTAAAATCGTCGTCAATCTCATGCGAAGGCCGATTGAGCTCCGACGTACCTTCTCGTTTCTCCATCTCCACCTGCGATGGTGGCTTTACGCCATCGTCTGCAGCTGCAACGACGACGGAAAGAGTCAGGGCCGGAATCAGATGAAGAAGGAAGATGAGTACAGCATAACGGGCAAAACAGAAGCGAACCATGCATGCTTTCCTTTCGGTGAGGAAGGAGCCCGCGTTTCGAACAATGTAACCAGGGTGACGGCGCCGAAGCGGCGACCGTGGCGGAGGAGTGCGACGATTTCGCGTCGCGTGACAATTTGCAAGGAACCCACGTGAATAGGCTCCGAGGGCCCTCGTAGCTCCGATAAATTGCGATGTATCAGCCGCCGACTCTGAAGGCGACTACCATCGTGAGGCCAATAGTTTCGCGAGTTTTCAGCAGCGCGCGTTATTTGTGCTGCTGCCCCCCGTTTGCGATCGACGGGCAGGGCACGATGAGTCACGGGCCGTCAATCTGGAAGGTTCACATGGACGCCGATCAGCCCGAAAGAGACGATTGTGATCGTTCACGGCACATGGGCCGCACCGTCTAAAGGGTCACCAAGTGGTGGCAGCCAGCGGTGAGCAGGGGAGTGCCGTGCTCTGTTCGATCATCGCTACAGCAATATTCGCGGCGGCGTCGGACACGCCTCCTAGCGAGAAGCGAGGGAGCCCGTCGAGCATACGGGGCCGGGGCGGGCTCCTCTCGAACGATCGCAGCAGATTGAATATTAAACCGTCGACCGCGTCGTAAGTTCCTTTGTGGGGGTTACCCCAATAGTTACAAAAAGAGATAGGTTAAAAAATGCGCTTCATGTGAGAGAGTTTTCCTCTAGCAAATGCTTCAAAGAACTATCGGACTCATCAACGCCGCAGGGAACGCGGCTGCTCAGCGGTCTTTGTGTCGGTTCTCCAGCGGTGCTTTACCCGGCTCTAATAAATTCGATGCCATCGACGATCGCAGGCTGAATGACCGGAAACGGCCTTCGTCAGCCCGAAGTGAGCTTGCGTATTGGCCGCGACGTTCCTTGTCGGTGGCGGCCACTACAGGCAGGCTCTGCCTATAGCTCTTAGCCTGGGGAAACCGCGGCAGCTCGCTCGCGGTGGGGGGCCGGAAGGTTGCAGCTCGCTAACCTCGGCTAGATGAACCTCGGCCGGCGCGGCGGAGGGACGCGGATCACAATAATCCAACCTACCGATAGGTTTGCCTACAAGTCAAATTTGCCTGTGCGTTTTGACGTCGAAGAGCAGTTGCCAGTGTCTGTCGTCAGCTGGTCAGCTGAGAAGGCAGACGCACGTTGAGCAAAAATTGCCGCGCTCCGGCCCGTCGTGCTCGAACGGGATTAAAATGCGGATCGGCTCGATGCGCGTGAAGTTCATTAGGGGTAGGCTTCAACTACCGGGCACGGGGATGCCAAGCTACCATACCTGCAGCATCAAGTGGGGCGGGAAGCCATGGTCCAGACTGCATCCACAAGCAAGGCCGAACAGTCGCATGTGCCCGGCGCAACCGCTATCCGCGTGCTGGGGACTCTTCTCATCCTCCTTGGCGGCTACCGACTCTATGTAATGACGAGTTCGGTGGTGCCGTGGCTCGCCCAGGAAGAGGTTTATCTAGGGGCCTTCGTGGGCCTGTTTGTAGGCGGCGTGTTGGGGCTCTTGATCTTCGTGGCGGGCGTCCTGCTGGTCAGGCTGGATCGTGCCGGGCGCGCCTTCGGGCTGGTGGTCTGCTTGGTGGTCCTTGCGCTCGAGGTCCTCGGATCCGGGTTAGCAGTGGTCGCCTTCAGAGTTCTCACCAGCTCCCCAGCAGGGTCGCCCGGCCTGCTGTTCTGGCTCCTGCACTTTCTCAATATCGTTGTGTTCCTGGTCGGCATCATTTTGATCGCGCGCTGGCACCCGCCTCGTAAGATTAAGAGTGAGCAGCTTGGCCGAATATTTGATTAGGCATGCCAGCCGTCCGCTTTGCTCGATAAGTGTTATTGCTGCGGCAACCTTGCGTCACTCGTGGCAGCAGACTGTGAACCTGGCTGGCTCATCATTGGCTAAGTCCGTCATTCTCGAACTACATCCGTTATGCGCCCTCACTAGTCCAGTGATGACAATCGCGAATGATTTAGAGAAGAGGAAGCGATTTTCGGCGGACTAGGAAGCGGCTGGCGAGGCTCAAAAATGGCAACGGTCGATGGGTCTCTCGGCCTGACCGTCTCCGGCCTGATACGCACTGCTGGCCGACATCGGCAATCGTCGCGCGGCTGGAACCGTGTTTGGTTAGATTGATCACTGAGATGAAAGTCGCGCAAACAAGCGCTGCCGATTATCCAGTCGCAGCCGCAGCCGCCCTGAACACGTCAAACACCGCAAGAAACTGCAATCCCGCTGCGCTCAGGACAAAGGCATGCCAAATCGCGTTCTGAAACCGCAGATTATCCCATAGATGGAATACGACGCCGACCGAATATAGCGTTCCTGCTGCCATGATTAGTCCTACCGTGGCCGGGGCAAGGGGACTGAACACCAGATCATAAGCGAACAGTCCGCTCCAGCCCAAAGCGAGACAGAGCAGGATAGCCATGCGTTCAAACCTAAAGGGAAACGCGAGCTTCAACACGACCCCGAGCCAAGCGAGTGTCCAAATCACAGTGAGGAGAACTTTGTTCGGTACGATGTCGGTTCGCGCAATAATGGGCGTGTAGCTGGCGGCGATGAACAGGTAGATCGCCGATTGGTCAAACCGGCGCAGCAATAGCTTGGTCGACCCGAGTGGCCACGCATTGTATGCCGCGGATGTGGCGACCACAGAGACCAGACCAATGCCGTAGATCCAAACCGACGCGCTCTGAAACGCAGGTAGCTCGTCCGCCATCGAGATCAGCAAGGTCAGGCCGGTCAGCGCGAAACCGATCCCTGCCACGTGCAGGATGCCGTCGACTATCAACTCCGCGCGATCATAAGGTTTGGTAAATGGGCGGCAGCAGGGGAGCGAAGGAGACATGCGGGGGTACCTCAAGCCAGCTGATTTCACGGCCTCGTGCGGATTAACGATTGTTTCGGCATCGGCAACTGACTCGAACAAGGCATTCTCTTTTCCTTTTCCCCAAAGGAATGAACTTGTTCGAAGGCCGCGGGTTCCGAGCAAGACGGCGTCACTCTGGAGTTCCGCGCTGGCGACCGTTCTGAAACAGGTCACGGTGGCGCGTCGAACTCGGAAACGCCGACCGCTGCCTGTCCGTTTGGTGAACCCGCGACGCCGCTGAAGCGTTGAATGGCTTTACATCTGCCAGCTCGACTTGGAGGGCAGCCTAGGGTCCAGGTATGAGTCTGGACGATCATCGACGAGCGACGTTGGCCCGGACAACGGTTAGCTAACCGTAGGGATGTCCTCTATTCCCCCCAACAGCAGCAAAAAAGCGGACACCGACGGAGGTCCGGGTAGGGTCAACAGCGGACTCATGCAGTGCAGCAAGGACGGCGCTTGCGATCCCGTCACTCCTACCCTCGCCCGAATTTCTTCAACACCTTGAGAATTGCAGCAACGAGGTTCAAGACTGTCGGCTCCGACAGGCCGAGCTCGCGGCAGATCTCCTCGTTGCTCTTTCCTTGCATCATGAGTTTTAGCACATCGAGCTGCCATGGGGTCAGGCCGAGGTCAGCTGGCGAGGTCTGTCGGCTGCCGTGCGTGAGGATCTCCGGCGGAATATAGATCCCGCCGGCGAACACCAGCTGGAGCGCGCTGCGCATCGCCTCGCGCGGGAGAGATTTCGGAATGAAGCCGTGTGCGCCGAGGTCGAGCGCCTTGACCACGCTGGCACGGTCCTGCTGGCCTGACAACACGACGATGGAGATTGCCGGATAGCGCTCGCGCACTTCGGCTAGCGCCGAGAAGCCGTCGCTGTCAGGCGCGACATCCAGCAGGATCAGACGGAGATCGGGATGCTGCTCGATCAGCTGCATCGCTTGGCGGCAGTCCGGCGCCTCCAAAACGATGGCGTCTTCAACCAGTTCTAGTAGCACGCCGCGCAGCGCATCACGAATGAGCGCGTGATCATCGACCAGCAGAATTTTCATGCCCAACGTTGTCTTCACAATCTCCTCCCTCAATTGGACGACCGTTTTCCACGAGTAACGCTCATTGAGATTGCAAACCGCGCGTCGAGTCGAGAACAACGAAGGGCGGCCGTCCCAGTCCGTTCAGGGTCATTCGCGTCGGTTCGGGTTTGTCCGCTTTCGCGGTCGTGGTCGCGATTGGAGCTTCCAGCGGCCCGGCACTCGGGCCAACATTTTTTTATATTTTTTGAGAACCAGCACGAGCTCTCGTCCCACTAAACTATGGGCGTTCGTTCGTAACAATCCGGAGTTTTACTTCGGCCGGCTTCAATATAATCGATTAGGGACGGCTTGCGCGGACGCGCGGCCCAATCTTTTTTTGAACCAATCGGGAGAACATTATGATTTCCAAATCGAAAATCTTACTCGCGGGCCTCGTGGGAGCAGCGGTATTTTCCATGCTGGTAGCGCCTCTGTTCACGCCGCCCAGTTTGGCTCGTGAGGTTGCACAGACGTCGACTGCGACCTCCGTCGGAGGTGCTGGGTCTGCGACAACGGTTGGGGTGATGGCCTTGGCGCAAAGGCGAAGGGGCAACGCCAACACGTGCTATAGGAGTTGTCCTCCAGGAAACAGCGAGAGTTCTTGGCGATGTAAGTGCGATTGCCAAGCACGCGACAATGACGGGTACCCGTGCTTCGTGCACCGGGACCACAATGGAAAATTTTCTTGCACCTGCATGTAGCTGGTCACTGCAAGGCGCCTAGGCGCCTTAAGTGCACGGGCTAAACCTTCAGACAATTGCTGCGCTCGAGCGGGCGGCTAGGTTGATGCTGCGAACGATGTTCCCCACGCGGAGTGACCCTCGGTAGCCTACTGGGCCGAGGGTCATGTCTGTTTTTGGCCGCTTCACTTCATCAGTCGTCTAAAACCTTTCCGCCAGTTGCCCCAGTCGGACGTACGGCTAACTTGAGGGGTTAGGTGAGATTCAGGATGTTTCACCGTCGCTCGATGCCAGCTGCGACCGACTCACGTGACCCGCCGGTTCAGTGCAAGAATTGTAATCATGCGCATCATGAGCCGTCGTGAGCATTGCTCGCCGCGAACGGCGACGGTGAGGCTTCAGGATTCGTTTGGCGGGCGCCCAGGGTATTTCTCTCGGATTTTTGATTTCAGCTCACCAGCGGTCGAGGGGGCGCACAAAAGCGACGCCATTGGCGGGCAAGTTTAGACCATCAAATTGTCGGGGGCCTGGTCTTGGCGGTAGCCTCTCTCTCGTGCGGGTGCGATTCGGGGAGGGCATATGGCTACTGCCATGGAGCGCGCGGAGGTTCGGGAACGGTTGGAGTTGGCCGAACAGCAGGTTTCTGATGGCGAGCGCCAAGTGGCCCGTTTGCGAGACATGATCGCTGAAATTGGTCGCCAGGCAGATGATGCTCAACCGGCGATGAATATGCTGCATCAATTTGAGCGAGCGCTTGCGGGCCACATTGCTAGCCGCGACCGACTCCGCAGGGAGCTTGAATCGTAGGGCGTCCTACCTCCTGCACGGCCACGCCTGCTGCAAGGGCGACGGGCGAGGCCACAGGATCTTAGCCAAACAGCAGATAGGCGGTCCGCGCGACAGCAAATGCGAAAAACGCGGCTGTCAGCAGGAAAAGCAGCCGGTCAACATTTGGATCGATCACGATAGTACCATCCCCACCGCCGGAGCTACGCCGCCGGCGCCAGCCATCGTCGTAGCTGGGGATTCCCCGGCAGCGTCTTGTTAATCCTCGCCAAAGATTTGTCGGGACGCGACACGGCATGGGCAGGGAACCCGAAGAAACGCGACGCCGAGGACCAAGACTGTGAGAACTCGCTTTTTGGAGAGGTTTGCCAGTCTAAGTCTTTGCTGGCTTTCGAGACTTCCTCGACTCCTGCCAGACAAATCAAGAATTTACGCGGAAATCAGTGAAATCGGCTGCGCCGAAAGATACCAAATGGATACCTACGGGGCCGAGATGTTCGACCATTGGGCGATTTTCATTCCCCTCAATGAGCGTAAGCTGAAGGTGCCCGGGGGAACACCCTCTGGGCTTCGTCCCTCCAGACTTGGGCCGGTCCAACGTGGGGCGGCCCATTCTATTGCAGGCGCAGTTAGTGCTTCGCCGTGGCTCTGGTGCTTTCACGACGCCGATGTTTACAAACAAGTCAGAAAGCAAAAGTTTGCACGTCCTGTCGAAAGCGATTTGATCGATCAGGCCATGACGATAGTTCTTCTCGTTATCAGGCCAGTTTGCGCAGACGACTCAGTTGGCCTCAGGGACTTCAACTTGGATTTCGTCTTCCATGCTTCGCCCCAAAATGTTGGAGGAGATAGACAGCGGACCTATCTCCTCCTTGCCGCACCTATAATCCACCACGGACTTTGACCTGCTTCGACTTTCGCGACGTCAGTAGGACAACTTCAAGCCAGGTATTCGGAATCTTGTGCTGCTCAGTTGCCTTCTTGATTGCCGTAGGGCGACCAAGCGCCGTCACCGTGCCGAGTCGTTTTGCCGGGGTGTGACCGGTGCAGTAGATGGCGTACCGTTTAGCCATCGGTCCTCGGACCTCACCACAACAGGCTCAGCACCGCGCCAACAGCAAGGGCCGCTGAAAAGGCCGTCAGGGCATAAAAAACTCGGTCGATGGTTTCGTAGGTCATTGCCGCGAATTTCGGACAACCCATACAGGTCGTCTAGTCGGTATCCGACATAACCAAATAATATCATTTGTATCGACGTCCTGGACCTCGCGTCCCAGCTGACCGAGAGCCTTGCAGATCTAATCGTTTGTAGCATTGCGCCCGAAGTACCCCCGCGACTAACTTGATCGGCGACAGCTTCTCTAACCATTCCTTCTCGATGGGATCCAACAAAAGAAAAACCCCGGCTTGGTCGGCCGGGGAAGGGGGAGAAGGATCAGGAGTCCTAGAAGACCAGCCCTGGAACTTTAGCCCCGCTGCTGCTGCGGACAATTATCCTAATGGATCAGTCTCTAAACCTGTAAGTGGGAAAATTATCTCATCGAGCAGGTATTCGCCCGAGATTAGGCCAACCACTCGGTGAGCACCCACACAAGGCCAAGGACTAGCGAGGCAATCATCGAAATAATGCCTATGAGTTGCAGGGCGTCGGTATTCTCTTGTTTGTCATCCATGCCGCCATTCTAAAACAACGTCTGGTGGCGTCCATGTGACAGTCAATATTAAGTTAAGCCAATTTGCGTGGCCAGCATGTAAAATCGATCTCAAAGCAGAAACAATAGGCTAAGACATATCGCGGAAGCGATGAAGAAGGCCCCACTCAATACGTAAAAGGCTGTCGGGCTACCATACATGGAACCCATCCCTGGTTGAAACATGCAACCCTCACAGGGGTATACGACGCCTTTATGTTCCATATGCCCTGTTATCTTACCTCCTTCAAAATCTCCACAACATTTGCGGAGGCATTGGCCTTTTTCGGACGGGTATTGGTATTGGCCTTTAAGAGTGGCTGACCCGATCAAGGCGTTTCCCGAGGCCAACAAGGACTGAGCGAGCAGACGAAGCTCGCCCAGTTCTTTTACTTCTAGAGATATAATTTTAGGTAGTAGCAGGGAGGCCTGCCGATGACAGTGGAGATCGAACTCACGGCTGGACATGGATGGCTAAAACAAGCTCTGCGGCGCATCGGCCGACTAGGGCTGCTGTCTTTCAGTCGCCGATCAGGGCGTAGTCCCCGATTCGCAGCGTCATTGGATTTCGTTCGCAGGGTCAGGGAAGCGATGCGCTCATCGCTGACCAGTCGGAGTGCAATGTCAAATGCTCGCCGGCCGTGGGCATAACTCCGCCCTGAAATAAGAGCGGGCTCGACTGTCCCACCGACCGGCTCTCCTTGAAGCTACATCATACTCGCGCAAGGGGCGACGGCAGCTTTTTGGCCCTACCGGAAGTGTCTGAGATCGGCGCCGACTTCTGGTCATGAGGACAAAGCGGAATACATCTACTCGCGTTGAGGTCTTCTCTCGTGACCCCTCCCGGACATTTTGGCCGCGCGAGCGCCAGGCTTCCGAAAATCGCAATCTTCCACTGTACCGACCCCGCATCACAGCTGAAACAATGCTGGCATTTTTATAGTGCTTTTGCTGATATCCGGTCGATCAGAGTGCGAAGTGCTTCGCGATCTGCCGTCAGTTGCGGATGCTGAAGCGAATTTTGGCACGGCAGAGGAGAGCTCGATGAGCAAATCTCACGAAAAGCGGCGGCAGTTGTTCTCGCTGGGGCTCATAGCAACCCTTGCCGGCACGGCGGCAGCACAACCGGCTGTGGCGGCAGGCGCGCCGCCCGTTTTTTCCCCCACCTCCCAGACGGCCTGGGTCGGTATCGGCATTGGCGCGTTCCTTCCAGTCCCTGGCTCGCCAAAACCAATCGGGCAGGATCCGGCCCATCCGTATATTTCGAATGATGAGTCTCGAATCACAGGACAACAGCCGACCCAGCGCATCGGAGACATCAGCAACCCCAATCTGAAGCAATGGGCGAAAGACGTGATGAAGAAGGACAACGACGAAGTGCTTGCCGGCAAGTTCGCCTTCACGGCGCGTTCGTCATGCAGGGCTGCCGGCGTTCCGGGCTTCGACGTGCTGCTCGGCGGTGCTCTATATATCCTGCAGTCGCCGAGCAAGGTCACCATGATCTTCTCCGGAAACGCCGAAACGCGCCATATCCAGCTGAACGTGCCCCATTCCGCCAATCCGAAACCCTCGTGGTACGGAGAATCGGTCGGCCATTACGAGGGGGATACGCTCGTTGT
>Ga0126377_10004452_pt1 | contig 10206 bp, 5 predicted proteins | sample PanSoiMetPlot_22_FD_92647 | JGI IMG/M metagenome (GOLD analysis project Ga0126377, IMG submission 92647) | Tropical forest soil microbial communities from Panama - MetaG Plot_22 | ecosystem: Environmental > Terrestrial > Soil > Tropical forest > Bulk soil | place: Panama | collected 2016-02-17 | reverse complement strand
GCCCCCGGGCTGGAACCCGGCCCAGACCGAACTCGAGGTGACCGCGGCGCAGAACGCGGCCCAGATCGCCTACCAGATGGAGCGGCTCCGGCTGGTCGACGTCCCGATGATGGAGATCGAGAAGGACCGGCTGGCGTTCCAGAAGGCGCAGCAGGAGGTCGAGAACGCGTACCGGGACCGCCGGTTCGCCGGCGTCGACCTGGCGATGGTCAAGCTCCAGCAGGACCAGCTCGTCCAGCAGCGCGGGGAGCTGGCGCTCAAGGGCGTGCAGCTCGCCTCCCAGGAGGGGCTGCAGCGCGCCCAGATCGGGCTGGACGCGCTCCGCCAGCAGGAGCAGCTCGGGCTCGGCCGCGAGCAGGCCGCGCTGCAGGGGCTGCTCGGCGCGGAAGAACTCGCCCGCGGCGCCGACCAGTTCGCGCTCCAGGGCGCCGGCGCGCTGAACCAGACCGCGCTCGCCGCGCTCGGCCTCTCGGGCCAGTTCCGCGGCCCGAGGAACGCCTGGGTCCAGCAGCAGGTCAACAGGGGGCTCAACGCGGCCGGCTTGTCCAGCGACGTCGGCGCGATCGCGGGCGAGTACTCCCCGGCCGCCTTCCTCGCCCCGCAGACCGCGCCGCAGGCGGCCGGTCTCGGGACCGCGGCGCAAGATATGGCCGGCGCGGGCGGCTTCACGGGACGGCTCTCCCCCAACGACCTGATCCGCCAGGCGGTCACGAGCCGGATGGCGAACCCGTACGGCGCGGCCGGCGCGCTGGCGGCCGGCCGGGCGGCCGAGATGGGCACCGACCCGTACGGCCTGAGGAGCGGCGTCGGCGCGGCCGGGCGGCGATACGCGCTGGACCTGCTCGCCAACCAGTACGGGAGTCCGAGTTCCTACGCGGCCCTGCAGCTCGGCTACGGCAACCTGCAGGAGGGCCTGCCCAACGCGCCGTCGATGCGCGCGCGCGGGATGGGGACGACGCTCGACGACGCGTACCGGCGGCAGATGGCCGCGCTCGGTCGGCCTTTGTCCGACCAGGAGTACGCCAACCTGATCTCGAGCACGACCAGCCTGCCGCCGGACGTGGCGCTGCGGCTGGCGCGCGAGAACACGCAGTACTACCGGACCGCCGGCGCGGCCCGCTCACCCGAGGACGTCGAGAAGCAGATCATCGACGCCTACACCCGCCTCGGCCCGCAGATGAGCCCGGGCTCCTTCGGGGCGCCCGAGCGGGTCGACCGGGCCTGGTACAACGCGACCGGCGGGACCAACTACCTGCCCTGGAACGACCCCCGGACGCTCAACATCTACCGCGACGCCGGCGGCGTCGACCCGTTCCGGGCGCCCGACGCGGCCAACGCGGCCGCGACCTGGTACCGCGACACCGGCTACGCGATGCCGGGCGGGCAGTTCGGCGGGATGATCGCCAACCCGCAGCCGCGCACGAGCCGGATCGGCTACCGCCGGACCGACGACCCGTACGGCGGCGGCGTCGAGTACACGACCGACAACCCCTACCAAGCGCCCTACCCGAGCGGGTTCCCGCCCGGCGGCGGGCCGGTCGGCGGCCCGCCCGACGACGGCGGGCTGTTCGGCGCACGACGCGGAGCACCGGTGGGAGCGTTCTGATGGCGACGATCACGGGGCCGTCCGGGTTCGGGAGCGCGCCGCCCGAGAGCCCGGACCAGCAGGCGTTCGGCGCCCGGGTCGGGTCGCTGCGGACCGGCTACGACGCGCTCGTAAGGAGCCGTAACGTCCCGTACCTGTCCTACAACGACCCGCAACTGGTCGCCGAGTACGCCGACAAGCTCGGCGTCGACCAGGCCACGGCGCTGAATATGTCCCGGGCCTCGGCCGACTGGCACAAGCAGAACCCCGGCCAGGTCATCAACCCGGAGCAGCAGACCGCGCTGCTCTGGGGGATGTACCAGCAGCGCCCGGGCGCCCAGGCCGCGGCCGCGCCCGCCCAACCGGCCCAGCCCGCCCCCGCCCCCGCATCGGGCGCGCCGTCCTACCAGCCCGCCCAGCCGGCCGCGTCCCCGTGGACCGGCGGCGGCTGGGGCGGCGGCTACCCGCCCGGCTACGGCCCCGGGAACACCTCCCCCGAGTGGTCGGGCTACTTCCAGGGCCGGTCCGGCTACCCGGGGCAGTCCGGCTTCTACGGCCCGGGCTACTACAACCCGTACGCCGGGACGTACAGCCAGTGGAACACGCCGGCCGCGCGCGACTACGGCGGGCTCAACCTGGGGATGGGCTTCGCCGGGGGCTACCCGCCGTGGGCGTCCGGCGGGCGGGTCGCCGCGCTGCCGGGGGGCGAGGCGCAGGCCCCGGTGCGCGCCTGGGGCCAGACGCGGCCGGGCGAGATGTACGTCCAGGTCGAGGGGCCGGGCAACCCGAGCTGGGAGGCGCGCCACCCGGAGATGGACCCGCGGGCGGGGTTCGAGCTGCAGGGCTCGGCCGGTTACGTCGACCGGCTCCGGCAGATGGTGCAGGCGCAGTACGGCGCCCAGGGCGGCTCGGCGGGCGGCGGCTACCCGATGGGGAGCGCGTTCACGCCGAGCCAGGACATCTCCGCGTACGCCGCGGCGCTGCCCGCCCCGAACCAGATCGTGGCCCGCAACTGGGTGAACCTGCCGAGTAGCTCGAGGGACTTCCTGCTCGGGACGTACGAGCAGATGGGCTACGACCCCAACGACGTGCTGGAGACGATCCAGCGCACCAGCACGCCGTGGCAGGGGCCGTGGGCCGGGGCCGTGCGCCGGTGACCTCGGTCGAGCCGCTGGTCCAGCTCGTCATCATCCTGATCGTCTTCGGCGTGCTCCTGGCCGCGATCCAGCGGTTCCTGCAGATGGACCAACTGATCAAGGGCATCGCGATGTTCGTCGTCGTGCTCATCGCCGCGATCCTGGTCCTGCGCGCCTTCGGGATCGTGCTCCGGTGATGCCGCCGTCGCCGCCGCCGCTCCCGCCCGAGGCGGTCGTGCAGGAGATGCCCGAGCCGCTCACGCCCGGGTTCTACGCCTGGCTGGCGCCGCTCGAGCACCTGTCCACCGACCGGCTGGTCGAGCACACCGGCTGCCGGGTGCGCGGCTGCCGGGTCGGCCGGAGCTGGGACGCCGAGCACGGCTGCCACGTTTTCGTGCACAACGGCAAGATCGTCGGCTGGGAGCTGTTCCGGCTGCTGAACCCGCCGGCCCGGACCGACGCCGAGGCGTTCTGCCGGGCGGTCTACGACGAGCACCGGCTGGCCGACGGCAAGCCGGTCCTGGCGGCCGTGCGGGCGCCCGCGCCGCGCGAGCCCTCGGGCCACCTGCCGGGCGAGGAGCAGAAGCTGATCAACCGGATCTACGCCGAGCGCGATATGTGCGTCGCGCTGGCCTGCCGCCTCGCGTTGATGGCCGGCCTGAAGAGCTACCTGGCCCTCGACGAGAGCCAACCCGAGGGCTGGAAGCACGTCGTGTTCATCCGGAGTCCGGCCGGCCAGCTTTCCTGGCATATCCACGACAAAGAGCTGGCGTGGTTCAAGCACCTCGGCCTGCAACCCAACGATTGGGATGGACACAGCCCCGACGAAAAGTACGGACGTATCTTGGCCCCTTGGCCTTGGGAAACCCAACCTTGACGCCGCTAGACCCGGCGCAGAGCGTTGTAGATCGTCGCCCGGCTGACGCCGTACTCGCGCGCCAGCAGTACCTGGGTTTCCCCGTCCGCGTAGCGACGCCGGATCGCCTTGCATTGTTGGGCGGTGAGGACGCGCCGTGCGGGGTAACGCCGGCCGCGATTGGCATCGCCGATCTTGCGCCGGGTCTCGTCGCTGACGGCGTGACCTCGGTGCGAGGCGGCGATCTTGGCCCGCGTCACCTCGGTCGGCCGCCGTCCCGTCAGCCCCTGGCTGATCCGCGCGCGGTGTGCCGGGTGCAGTTGCTTGCCGAGGTTGACGGCACGCAAGTTCTCGCGGTGGGCGGCGCTCTTGGGGCGGCCCGTGTGGGCGTTGCGGATCCTGGCGCGGTGTTCCGGGCTCAGTTTCCGGCCGCGCCGGGTCTCGCTCATCCGGCGACGGGTTTCCTCCGAAAGCACCCGCCTGCCGGTGTCCGGCACGATGTTGTAGCCGAACCGCCGATCGCAGCAGCGCAGGGCGTCGAGCCACCGCTGCTCGGCTTCGCGCAGCCCGACGACCGACGCGAACCGCTCGACGATCTCGAACCGGAAAGCTTCGGCCCCGTGCTTGGTGTAGGCCCGCTGGAGGTAACGGTTGCCGTGGCTTCCGTCCGCCAGTTGCTTCCGGTGTGCCCACCAGCGACGGGCGGGGTCTGTGCTGCTGCCGACGTAGGTCTTGCCGTTGACCAGGTTCCGGATGACGTAGACGGCGGCCGGCGTAAGATTGCGGCGCATCGGTGGTCTCGCTCCATCGTTGCCGTGCCCTCGGCCGGTGACACGGCGCGGGGGCTTTATGTTAGGCGACCCGGCGCCACGCTCGCGCGGGCGTTCCCCCGCTTGCGCTTCTACGTGCAGGGCGACGAACTCGTCGCCCTGCGTGCCCCGTAGGAGGTGTCTCACGCCTGGTTCCTCGGTGAAAAACTGGGCCCAGTACCACCGGCTGCGGAAGAAGGGGTTCAGCAAGCAGTCGGCGGCCCGGATCACGAACGCCAGCTCGGGCCGGAAGAAGCGGCGTAAGGCCCGGAAGAAGAGGCGCTGATGCCGGGCACCGTCGCCGACCTGCAGGCCTACGCCGCCTCGCTGGGGCCGCCGGGGGTCCAGCGGGCTGGCCCGGTGCAGGGGAACGCCTTGCTGGCGCTGGTCGGTCAGATCGCGCTGCAGGCCGGGCTCGGGACCGAGGGCGCCCGGGCCGCCCAGGCGGTCGCCCAGACCGAGGGCGCGTTGTACGGCGCGGTCGGCGACGTGCGGGGCGGCGGCAGCTACGGCCCGCTGCAGTTCTACGCCCAGGGGATGCTCCCGGTGTTCGCCTCGGCGCTCGGGGTGAGCGCCGACCAGGCCAAGCAGATCGTGACCCAGCACCCGGAGAGCGCGGTGCAGTGGGCGCTCCGGGGCTACTTGGGCCAGGCGATCCGGGACGGGCTCTCCCAGGGGCTCTCCGGCCCGCGGTTGGCGGTCTACGCCCAGCGGTACGGCCAGCGCAGCCAGGCCCCGGAGCGCGCCGGCGCGAGCTACCAGGCGCTCTTCGCCGGCAACCCGGGCGTGTACGGGGGCGACAGCCGCGCCGCCTCCGTGGGGGCGACGGCCCGTGCGGCGGCCAGCCCCGCGGCCCGGGTCGCCGCCACCCCGGCCGGGGTCTCGCCTGTAGTCGCGACGGCCGCCCCGGCCGGCCAGCCCGGCGACGTGCTGTACAAAGGCGGCCTGGCGCCGAACCAGTTCGGCGACGCGCAGCTCACCAAGGACGAGGCGCTGGCGGCCTGCGGTCCGGCCGCGGCGGTCGCGTTCGCGCGCCGGTACGGGCGGAACCCGACGCTCCGGGAGGCGGTCGACCTGGCGAAGACGACCGGCTGGACGCCCGAGGGCGGGATGAACGGGCTGGGCAACGAGATGCGCCTCCTCGAGCGGATGGGGATACCGCACCGCCTGGAGGGCGGCGACCCGAACTGGGACGCGGTCGTCCACGACGCGCTGCAGGGCAACCCGGTCATCCTGTCGACGCCGAAGCACTACTGGGTGATCGACGGCTACGACCCCGAGCACGGGCTGTTCCACGTCGGCAACACCGGCCTGGCCCGGCGCGACGTGAACAAGCAGTGGGTCAAGGCGTCCGAGATCGCGGCCGCCGACGGCTCGATCCAGGGCGCGCTGTACACCGACGACCCGACCGTGCCGGGCACGAGCTACGCGGCCCGCGGCACCGGGCGCCTGGTCGGCGACGACTGGCGGCTGACGGCCTCCCCGGTCCCCGAGGCCCGCGGGGGCGCGCTGCCGCCGGTCGGCGGTCCGGCGTTCGGCGAGCCCGGCCAGGTCGACCCGAACGCCGGGGCGCGGACGACGCCGGCCGCGGACGCGTCCTCCTCGTACGAGTACAAAGACTGGAACCCGTTCGACAGCGAGGGCTGGCGGGCGGTCGGCCGCATCCACCGCTCGTTCCTGGAGCTGCCCGAGCGCGGGCGGCGGTTCCTGGAGCAGGAGAACGAGCGGCTCGACGCCGAGCGCGCGCGCCGCTTCGGCCAGATCCCGACGTTCCTCGGGGCGACGAACACGCCCTCGGTCTTCGACGAGATGCTCTCGCCGCTGCGGGGCGTGCCGTTCCTGAGCCCGCCGGTCGCGGGGGGCTAGGCCGTGCCGTTCGTGCCGGAGTCGCTGGTCCTGCCGGACTGGCAGGAGCGGCTGCGCCGGGCGGCCCGCTCGCTCGGCCCGGTCAGCCGGCTGGCCGACGCCGACCGGGAGCTGGACCAGCAGCGCGCGCAGTTGCAGTCGATCAGCGAGGGCTTCGCCCGGAGCCTCGCCAGCATCGCGCCGCCGCCTCCCCCGGCTCCCCCGCCGCCGCCGGTCCCCGCCCCTGCTCCGCCGCCCGGTCCCCTCACGGCTCCCCCTGCGGGAGAGCCTTCCCCGGACTTCTCGGCGTTCAGGGCGCCCTCCCCGGACGGCTTGCTCGGCGGGCTGGGGCGCGCGGCCGGTTCCGTCGGCGGCGCGGTCGGGGGCGCGCTCGCCGGCGTGGGAAGCCAGCTCGACGACCCGACCTCGGCGCTCTCGGGCGCGCTCGCGACCGGCCGGGCGCTGACCGAGCCGGGCTACGCGGCCCGGGAGATGACCGGGGAGATGGCCGCCGGGCGGCTGCAGCCCGGGCTGGCCGGCGGCCTGGAGTACGCCGGCCGCAACCTCGGCGCGGTCGGCGCGGCGGCGCAGCTCCCGCAGCAGGCGCTGTTCCGGGGGCTGGCCGGGGAGAACGCGCTCGAGCCGTTCGCCGACCCGGCGCTGCGGCGCGGCGTGGGCGGCGGTCCCGAGTACCAGCCGACGAGATTCGCGGACGTGCTCGGCCGCTACGGGATGGAGGACTCCGGGCTGCGCGACGTGCTCGGCACGATCGGCGACCTGGGCCTGGACCCGCTGAACTTCCTGCCGATCGGCCTGGGGGGCAAGGCCGCCCACGCGGCCGAGGCGCTCGCGAACGCGCGGAGGGCCGGGCTGGGGGCCGAGGAGGTCGCCCGGCTCTCCTCGGCGCTCCGGCGCGCCCAGGTCGGCCGGGCGCTGGCCGAGGCCGGGGGCCAGGCGGTCGGCGGCGTGATCGGCGAGGTCGGCGGCCGCGCCATCGGCGGCGCCATCGGCGGCGCGCTCGGCGGCGAGCAGGGGCGCGAGACCGGTGAGCGGGTCGGCGGCGGCCTGGGGTCCTTGGCCGGCGTCGCGCTCGGCGCCGAGCGGGGCGGCGACGTGCTCGAGCGCGGCGTCCCGGCGCTCGGGCGCTCCCTCGGCCTGGACGCGGAGTCGCTCGCGCGGGCCGAGCGGCTGGGCATCGTGCCGGAGGGCGGCGGGCTCGCCCACGCCGAGCCGGAGCCGCCGGTCCACCCCGGCGCCGAGAACGTGCTGCGGCCGGAGCACTTCCCGGACGAGGACGTGCGCCAGAACGTCTTCCGGTTCGTGCAGGAGAACCCGCACGCGACCGCCGAGGAGATCGCGGCCGCGTTCCCGGCCCAGAGCCGCGGCAGCAAGGGCGGCCCGATCAGCCGGGCGAGCCTGGACGACCAGCGGCGGCTGCGCGACGAGGGCGTGCGGCTCGGGTTCCACCGCTGGTACGACCTGGTCGGCGGGACCGCCTCGGAGCTGCCCGGGGTCGGGCCGGGCAATATGCCCGAGTTCACGAGCGTGATGGCGGTCACCAGCCCGCAGGAGAAGTTCCCCGGGAACGTCAACCAGACGTTCCGCGGGATGCTGGCCCACCGGATAATGGAGCAGAACGGGCTCTGGACCCCGGCCGGCGACCGCTCCGACCTCGAGACGTTCCGGAAGCTGTTCCTCGGCAAGCCAGACGAGCTGGCGACGCTCCGCGGCGTCGTCCCCGACGACGCGCTCGCCGACCTGGCCCAGACGATGGGCACGCCCAAGCGCACCGGCAAGGACATCGAGAACCTGTACGACCTGTACAAGACCGGTGAGCGCACGGTCGCCAGCGGCGCCAAGACGACGATGTTCTCCGGCGACATCGGCGCGGGCGGCACCAGCCGGTACCTCGGCGGCTCGACGGTCGACCGGCACGACGCGCGCGGCTTCGGGCTGGTGCAGATCCCGGAGGCGGACCTGCGGGCCGCCCAGGCCGAGTGGGACAGCGGCCTGCGCTACACCGGCGCGATGGCGGCGGCCGACACGCGGCAGAACAAGCTGGTCGACCAGTACGAGGAGCTGGTCGCGACCGACCCGGCCAAGGCGTCGGCGTTCCTGGTCTCGCAGCGCAAGCGCAACCCCGGCTGGACGCCGGACCGGCCGGTGCCGCGGGCGCCGGCGCTGGCGAAGCTGCAGCAACAAGTCGGCGACAAGCTCGCCACGCCCGAGGGCGCCTACCCGTTCCTGTCGGCGCTCAACGAGGCGCTCGGCCACGAGAGGGGCCTCTCCGGGGCGCAGACCCAGGCCGCCAAGTGGGGCGTGATGCTGCAGGCGTACGACCTGGACCCGGAGGGCGTGATGGCCTGGTACCTGGGCCGGGGCACGCTCGACGACGTGCTGGACCGGGTCTTGCCGCAGATCGACCGCGAGTTCGCCTCCGACGCGCTGGCGGCGCTGAAGGACCCGCGCAACGTCGAGATGGCGAACCGGCTCGCCAAGTACGCGGACGTCCAGACCCCGGCCGACCGGGGCCTGCCGATGACGATGGCGTACCCGGGGCTCAGCACCGGGCCGCTCAAGGGCTCCTTCGCCCAGACGACCGCCGCGCGCGAAGCCGAGGGCGCGCGGCTGGGCGGCTTTATGCCGCAGGTCTCGGTCTCGGCGACGCCCGGCGCGGCCGGCGGCGGCCCGCAGGGGCTCAGCTTCGACCAGAAGCTCGACCTGCACCGGGGCTTCTTCGCCCACCCGGACGTGGTCGACCCGGCGACCGGCCGGATGCCGGCCCTGGACGACCTCGGGATACGCCACGAGGTGATCACGCCGGAGAAAATCTCCAGCTTCCAGCAGACGGCCGAGCCCTCGGCGCTGCTGCGTGTCTACGGCAACCAGAACACGGCCCGCTTCGTCGGCTCGCTCCTGGGCGAGGCGCTGCGGCAGGACGGCGCCGGGGTCATCACGCCGGACCCGCGGGTCTTCAACATCGGCGGGTTGCGTCTCAAGCACCCCGAGGGGAGGCCCTTCACGCTCGACGAGCAGCGCGCGATCGCGCAGGGCGGGCCGAACGCGCTCGACGTCGAGGTCCACCCCGACGGACACGTCCTCTTCGTCGACTACGACCGGGCCGACAAGACGCCCGAGCAGGTCGAGGAGTGGGGCAGGAAAGTCCTGGAAAACGTCGAGGCCGCTGGCTACAATCGGAGTCAAGTTGACGCATACAAGGGGGCGAGCGAGTACGTTGGATCAGGCGACTACGGAAGGCATCTTGAAGCGGCTCGGGATCTCTATGGCACCGGACGACGATCCGATCTACAAGGGTGGCGCGATCGTCTCGCTGGGGCGTACGCGCAGGAGTTCGAGCGCGCGACCGGCCGCCCCCTCGGCCCCGCCCCAGGTCCCGCCGCCGGAGGAGCTTCCCCCGGCGCCGTAGGGGCCGCGGCCGGGCGGGGGTTCGCCCCGTTCCCGCGGCTCTCGGGCCGCGAGGCGCTGACCCAGGGCGCGGCCGCGCTCGGCGGCGCCGCGGCCGCGCAGTACGGGACCGACGAGGACACCTCCCTCGGCGAGCGCGCCGCCCGGGCCGTGTTCGGCGCCGAGGCGGGCCTGCGCCTGGCCGGCGCCGGCCCGCGCATCACCAGGCTCTGGGGCGCGGTCGCCAAGGCGCCGCCGCTGGAGGCCGGCGCCAGGCTCGACGCGGCCAACCAGCGGATCGTCGACCGGGTCACCGGCGCGGCCGCCGCGGCGCGCAAGGCCGACCCGACCGAGCTGGCCGCCCGGATCCACAGCCGCTTCAACCGGTTCGTGCGCGCCTGGACCGACCGGCAGGTCGACCTGAACCAGTTCGCGCAGGAGGCCGACGCGATCGCGCGCCGCGAGCTGGGCCGGGGCCTGCAGCCCGAGGAGATGGCCCACCTGCTCGCCCGGGTCAACCCGGACGCGCGGGCCGACCGGGTCGTCGAGAACGTGTACGAGCCGATCATC
>Ga0126377_10004451_pt1 | contig 10207 bp, 7 predicted proteins | sample PanSoiMetPlot_22_FD_92647 | JGI IMG/M metagenome (GOLD analysis project Ga0126377, IMG submission 92647) | Tropical forest soil microbial communities from Panama - MetaG Plot_22 | ecosystem: Environmental > Terrestrial > Soil > Tropical forest > Bulk soil | place: Panama | collected 2016-02-17 | reverse complement strand
GTTCCTCCGCTCGGTCGGCTACCTGGCCCAGGACGTCCCGCTCTACCCCCGCTGGACCGCCCGCGCCCACCTGGCGCTCGGCGCCGCGCTCAACCCCGCCTGGGACCAGGACCTGGCCCGCGACCGCCTCGACCTGCTCGGCATCCCCCTCGACCAGCGGGTCGAGCAGCTCTCGGGCGGCATGCGGGCGCAGGTCGCCCTGGCGGTGGCCATCGGCAAGCGGCCGCGGGTCCTGCTGCTGGACGAGCCGGTGGCGGCGCTCGACCCGCTGGCCCGGCGCGAGTTCCTGGCCAGCCTGGCCGTGCTGATGGCCGGCCACGACCTCACCGTGCTGCTGTCCAGCCACCTCCTCCCCGACCTCGAGCGCATCTGCGACCACCTCGTGGTCCTGGTCGAGGGGCGGGCGGTGCTGGCCGACGACGTCGACGAGATCATCCGCACCCACAAGCTGGTGCGGGGCCCCGAGTCCGCCCGCCGGGCGCTGGCCCGGCGGCACCGGGTGGTCGACGACGACTCGGCCGGCCCCGTGGCGTCGGCCGTCGTGCGGCTCGATGGGCCCGAGCCCGACCCCGCCTGCGAGCTGCACGACCTCTCGCTGGAGGACATCGTGCTGGCCTACCTGGCCGGCGCCCGGGCGGCCCGCACCGTCCCGGACCTGGCCCTCGCCGGCGCGGGGGAGGGGCGATGACCTGGCTCGTCTGGCGCCAGCACCGGGCCCAGGTGGCCTGGGCCGCCGGCGCGCTGGCCGTGTTCGCGGCGGCGATCGCGATCACCGGCGTCCACATGGCCGATCTGTACGGCGCGGCGGTGCGCGACGACGGCAGCGCCGGCCCCCGCCTGCTCGACCACCTCTTCGACGGCTACGGCGCCATCATCGACACGGTCCACCTCACGCTGCTGCTGCCGGTCGTGCTCGGCGCGTTCGTGGCCGCCCCCCTCATCGCCCGCGAGGCCGACCTGGCCACCGACGCCCTGGTGTGGACCCAGTCGGTCACCCGCCGCCGCTGGCTGGCCGCCAAGCTGGCAGCCGTCGTCGGCGGCTGCGTCGCGCTGGCCGCCGGGGTGTCGGCGCTGGTGACCTGGTGGTCGGGCACGCCCAACGCGCTGGGCGGCGACCGCTTCCACGGGGCCCAGTTCGACACCCAGAACCTGACGCCGGTGGCGTTCACGCTGTTCGCCGTGGCCCTGGGGCTGGCGGCCGGGGCCGCGCTGCGGCGGACGCTGCCCGCCGTCGTCGCCACCGTGGTCGGCTACGTCGCCGTGCGGATGGCGGTCGGGATCTTCGTGCGCCCGCACTGGCTGGCGCCGCTCCACCGCACCGGCGGGGCGGGCCCGGACGCCCGGCTCCGCTCCGGCTCGTGGCTGGTGAAGTCGGACCTGCTCGACCCGTCCGGTCACGCCGTCGGGGTCCGCCTGGCGGTGCCCAGGTCGTGCGCCCGGGTGTCGGCCCAGGCGATCGACGGGTGCATGACCCGCGCCGGGTTCCGGACCGTCATCACCTACCACCCGCCCGGTCACTACTGGCCGATGCAGCTCGCCGAGAGCGGGCTGTTCGTCGCGCTCGCCGCCGGGCTGCTCGCCTTCGCGGTGGTGCGGACGCTACGGGCCGAGCCCTGAGGTCGAGGAATTTCGCCGATCCTCGCTGCACGCTGATAACCTTGTTCGACGCTCCGCACCAGGCGCAGGGCGACGGTACCGGTCACCAGAGACGATTCTCCGGAGACGGTGTCGCCCTCGGCACTCCCAGCCGAGCGGGTCGCGGGGCAGGGTAACCAGTCACCCACACGAAGGAACACGCGTGTCCGACCAGATCGACGCGGCGAAGTCCGCCATCATCGCCGACAACAAGCTCCACGACTCCGACACGGGATCGCCCGAGGTCCAGATCGCGCTGCTCACCGCACGCATCAACCACCTCAACGACCACCTGTCGAAGCACAAGAAGGACCACCACAGCCGGCGCGGCCTGCTGATGCTGGTGGGCCGTCGGCGGCGGTTGCTCGACTACGTCCGCTCGAACGACGTCGAACGCTACCGGGCGATCATCGCCCGCAACGGTCTCCGCCGGTAGGCGGCCACCACACCCAGAGCGGCCCCCCGGGGCCGCTCTGTCGCATACTGACACCAACAACATCCCTGGCAGCGTGAAGGTCAGCTGCCAGTCGCCACCCCCCGCCGCCGGCGGTGGGCGCCGACTGGGAACTGGCCCCGCTGCCCGATCCGGCGGAGGATCCGCCGGGAAGGAGAGCGACCGATGGCTGATCCCATCGCCGTGTCGACGCCGGTATCCGGCACCGACGCCACCCTGAGTTTCGAGACCGGCAAGCTGGCGTTCCAGAGCCAGGGCTCGATCCTCGCCCGCCTCGGCAAGACCGAGGTGCTCGTCACCGCCAACGCCTCCCACGGCGTGCGCGAGGGCATCGATTTCTTCCCCCTCACCATCGACGTCGAGGAGCGGATGTACGCGGCCGGGCGCATCCCCGGCAGCTTCTTCCGCCGGGAGGGCCGGCCCACCGACCTCGCCATCCTCACCTGCCGCCTCATCGACCGGCCGCTGCGGCCCAGCTTCGCCAAGGGCTACCGCAACGAGACCCAGGTCGTCGTGACCGTGGTCGCCGTCGACGGCGAGAACCCCTACGACGTGCTGGCGATCAACGCCGCCTCGGCCGCGCTGATGCTGTCGGGCATGCCGTTCGAGGGCCCGATCGGCGCCGTGCGCATCGCCTGGTCGTCCGAGGGCCGCTGGGTCCCGCACCCGACCTACGCCCAGGGCGACGACTCGACCTTCGAGCTCGTCGTGGCCGGGCGCCAGCTCGACGACGGCGACATCGCCATCATGATGGTCGAGGCCGGCGGCACCGAGAAGGCCTGGGAGCTGTACCAGGGCGGGACCCCGTTCGTGACCGAGGAGGTCATCGCCGGGGGCCTGGAGTCGGCCAAGACCTGGATCCGCGAGTCCATCGACGCCCAGCTCCAGCTGGTCGACGCGGCCAAGAACGCCGACCTCATCAGCCCGCTCGAGTGGGAGCCCCAGGTCGACTACAGCGACGACCTGGCCGCCCGGGTCGAGGCCGTGGGCGCCGCCCGGCTCACCGAGGTGGCCGGCATCACCGCCAAGGCCGACCGCGAGCACGCCCAGGGCGAGGCCGCCAAGGCGATCATCGACGAGCTGAGCGAGGAGTTCCCCGACCAGCAGGCCGAGATCAACAACGCGGCCCGCTCGCTGCTCAAGCAGATCGTCCGCCGCCGGGTGGTCGAGGAGGGCCTCCGCATCGACGGCCGCGGCACCAAGGACATCCGGCCGCTGTCGGCCGAGGTGGGCGTGCTGCCCACCGCCCACGGCTCGGGCCTGTTCCAGCGGGGCGAGACCCAGGTGCTCAACGTGACCACCCTGGGCATGCCCAAGACCGACCAGATCCTCGACAACCTGGGCAACCGCGACCGCAAGCGGTACATGCACCACTACAACATGCCGCCCCACGCCAACGGCGAGGTCGGCCGCGTCGGCAGCCCCAAGCGCCGCGAGATCGGTCACGGCCTGCTGGCCGAGCGGGCCCTGCTGCCGGTGGTGCCGGGCACCGACGAGTTCCCCTACGTGCTGCGGCTCGTGTCCGAGGTGCTGGCGTCCAACGGCTCGACGTCGATGGCGTCGGTGTGCTCCTCGACCCTGTCGCTGATGGACGCCGGCGTGCCGATCAAGGCGCCGGTGGCCGGCATCGCCATGGGCCTCATCTTCGCCGAGGGCAAGTACACGACCCTGACCGACATCCTCGGGGCCGAGGACGCCTTCGGCGACATGGACTTCAAGGTCGCCGGCACGTCCGACTTCGTGACCGCCCTCCAGCTCGACACCAAGATCGACGGGCTGCCCGCCGACGTGCTGGCCCAGGCGCTGCAGCAGGCCTACGAGGCCCGTACGACGATCCTCGGCGTGATGCACGACGCCATCGCCGAGCCCCGCGACGAGGTGGGCGAGACCGCCCCGAAGATCGTCAGCTTCGAGATCCCGATCGACAAGATCGGCGAGGTCATCGGGCCCAAGGGCAAGGTCATCAACGCCATCACCACCGAGACCGGCGCCGACGTCAGCGTCGACGACGACGGCATGGTCGGCCGGGTGTCGATCGGCTCCGCCGACAAGGGTGCCGTCGAGGAGGCCCGGCGCCAGATCCAGCTCATCCTCAACCCGCCGACCGCCGAGGTCGGGCAGGTGTACCCGGGCCGGGTCGTGAACATCACCAAGTTCGGCGCCTTCGTCAACATCCTCCCGGGCCGCGACGGCCTGCTCCACATCTCCAAGATCGGGGGCGGCAAGCGCATCGACCGGGTGGAGGACGTGCTCGACCTCGGCGACGAGGTCGAGGTGCGGGTCGACGACGTCGACCCCAGCGGCAAGGTGTCGCTCAGCCTGGCGTCGTCGCCCGAGCCCAAGGCCCACGGCGGCAACGGCGGCGGGTCCTCCGAGGGCGGCTCGGCCAGCGAGTCGGTGAGCTTCGAGGACGAGTTCGACGCCCAGCTGCGGGGCGAGCTCGGCGACCTCGGCCCGGCCAGCGCCTCGGTGGGCGAGGGCCGCGGCGACCGCGGCGGCCGCGACCGCGACCGGGGCGACCGGGGTGGGCGCCGGCGGTCCCGCCGGTAACCGCCCGGAGCCACCCTCCATGCCGACCGCCGCACCGGCACCGACAGAGGACATCCGAGAGACCCGGCTGGGCAACGGCATCCGCATCGTCACCGAGCGGATGCCGGAGGCCCGGTCGGTGTCCCTCGGCGTCTGGGTAGGCGTCGGCGGGCGCGACGAGCCCGCCGAGCTGGCCGGCGCCTCCCACTTCCTCGAGCACCTCGTGTTCAAGGGCACGTCGACCCGCAGCGCCCGCCAGATCGCCGAGGCGGTCGACGCGGTGGGCGGCGAGATGAACGCCTTCACCAACCGCGAGCACACCGCGTACTACACGCGGCTGCCCGCGGCGCAGGCCGACCTCGGGTTCGCCATCCTGGGCGACGTCCTCACCGACCCGGCGTTCCGGCCGCCCGAGGTCGAGGCCGAGCGGCACGTGATCCTCGAAGAGATCCTGATGAACCTGGACGTGCCCGAGGATCACGTGCACACGCTGCTCGCCGAAGCGCTGTTCCCCGGCCACCCCCTCGGCCGCGAGGTGCTCGGCACCCGGGAGACGGTCGAGGCGGCCAGCCGCGACGAGATCGCCGACTTCTTCGCCCACTGGTACCGGCCCCGCAACCTGGTGGTGGTGGCGGCCGGGCACCTCGACCACGACCGGGTGGTCGATGCGCTCGGCCCCACCCTGGGGGCGCAGGACGGCGGCGAGCGGCCGGTGCGGGAGCGGCCCGCCGACGCCGTCGAGCCCCGGGCCGTGCTGGACGACCCCACCGAGCAGGCCCACGTGGCCATGGGGTGGCGGGCCGTCGACCACTTCGACGACGACCGCTACGCCCTCATGGTCGCCAACCAGGTGCTCGGGGGCGGCATGTCGAGCCGCCTGTTCCAGCAGGTCCGCGAGGAGCGGGGCCTGTGCTACTCGGTGTACTCGTGGGCCTCGACCTAACAGGACGCGGGCTGCGCCGGCATCTACGCCGGCACGGCGCCGTCCCGGGTGGGCGAGCTGCTCAGCGTCGTCGACGACGAGGTGGCCAAGCTGGTGGCCTCGGGCGTGACCGAGGGCGAGATGGCGGTGGCCAAGGGCTTCATCGAGGGCTCGCTGGTGCTGGGCCTGGAGGACTCGGGCTCACGCATGGCCCGCCTGGGCCGCAGCCTGATGGCCCGCGACGAGATCGTCACCGTCGACGAGCAGCTGGCCCGGGTCCACGCGGTCACGGCCGACGACGTCGCGGCGGTGGCCGCCCGCGTCTTCGGCGGCCCCCGCGCGCTGGCCGTCGTCGGCCACGTGGACGACGCCGTCCTGACTTGACGCCGGCCGGCGGCGGACCGCCGGCCGGCGGTCCGCTCAGGTGCCGTCGCCGTCGAGGACGCTCGCCACCGGCACGACCTGGATCTCGGGCGCGTCCGGGAAGAGCTTCTGCCAGGTCTCGACCCGCTCGTCGGCGTCCTGGGCCGCCACCAGGTCGAGGGCGTCGGTCCGGTGCTTGGTCTTCGCGACCCGGGTGTCGGTCCTGGCGTCCCGGTCGACGAGGTCGAGGGCCTGCAGCGCCGACACGTAGGGGTCGACCGCATCCGCCTGGCCGAGCAGCGCCTCGACCACGAGGTTGTCGGTGCGCAGCACGACGCTGGATCTGTCCATGATCACGCCCTGGATCTCGGGCCCGTCGCCGTTGTCCGAGAGGGCGCCGTGGTCGAACCGCCAGCGGACCGAGGGATCGAGGACCGACCCCTCGAACTGCAGGGTGCCGTCGGCCTCCAGCGTCGCGTCCTTCCAGGCGTAGCGGATGCCGTTGGGCTTGACGCCGACCTGGAGGGTCGTGACCAGGTCCTCGTTCACGTCGATCCGCTGGGCGCACAGGCTGAGCACCTGGCGGGCGACGGCCTCGCGCTGGCGCGGCGCGACGTGCTTGGCCAGCAGCCGGCCGAGGTCCGAGATCGGCACGATCTCGGCGGAACCCGGGTTGCCGTTGTAGAACGCCACCTGGATGTCCCGCAGGACCACGTAGGTGTCGTAGGTCTGGTTCAGCTCGCGGTAGACGAAGTTGAGGACGCGGCGGAGGTTGGTGTTGCTCAGCTCGCGCACGGTGCTCGTCGCCGTCCCCGCCTCGCTCGCGGTCGACGACGACGCGGAGACCGACTGGCGCCGGCTGTTGTTGACCTGGGCGGCGTGCTCCGCCGCCGTCTGGCTCACCTGGTTGCTGAACCGCTGGCTCGCGTCCTGGTGGTTGGCGGTGAAGCCGGCGGAGGCCGACGCCGATCCCGTGACCAGCCCGAAGACGCTGGTGCCGGCCGACGCGCTGGTCGCGAACGACGCGGAGAACCCGCCCTGGCTCTGGAACGCCGCGCCGGTGGAGCTCATCACGCCCGTCGTGAAGCGGGTCTGGGCCGCGGTGTCGGACGAGTCGAAGATCGACGTGGCGTCGTCGCGCGTCGCCGACGCGGACCGCCAGGTCTCGATCGTGATCGTCGTCTTCTCGCCGGGCAGGAGCGAGAAGGTCTGGAGGGTGCGGCCGAGGCCGTAGTCCCCCAGGTAGAAGCGGAGCTCCCACGTCTCGACCAGGGCGATCGTCGGGGTCGGCGGCGCGACGGGATCGAACGCGATGTGGTGGATGCTGTCGCCCAGGCCGCGCACGGGCAGCGTCAGGCTCGGGGCCCGCTGGACCAGCGGCGTCGCCACCACGCTGGTGGTGAGGCCGTCGATGTAGGAGTCGATCCGCTGGCTCTGGATGACGACGTCGTCCCGCTCGTTGACCAGCGCCCGCCGCTCGAGCAGGTCGGCGGTCCCGTCCGCGGCGGCGGCGTCGACGCGCGGCTGGCCGCTGAGCAGGGGGGCGACGTTGCCGCCGACGAGGGCGACGTTGCGCAGGGACGGCCGGACGGTCGCCGGGAGGGCCCGGCGGTAGAACTCGGCGAGGCGATCGCGGTCGATCTGGGTCCGATCGCCCTCGTTCTGCACGACGCCCTGCTCGATGAGCGAGGTCCCCGCCTGGCCGGCGGCAGGGTCGAACGCCTTGCTGTCGAGCTCTAGCGGGACCACCCGGTTCATCGTGTGGGCCCCGGGGAGCGGGACATCGAGGTTGATCCGGGCGGAGTGGCCGCCCTGGCCCTCGCCGAACGCGGCGAGCGCGTCGGCGACGACCGGGATGGAGAGGTCGGGTACGTCCATGGTTGATCCCCTTGCAGGTCGGAGCGTGCATGGGGGTAGAGCCGGGCGGGCGAGGCCTGATACGCCGCCGGGGTATGAGGGCCTAGGGCCGCTCGCGCACCTCGCCGCCCGCCACGTCGACCACGCGGTCGACGCCGACGGCGCCGAGCATGTGGCGGTCGTGGGTCACGAGCAGGACGGTCCCGGGGAAGTTCTCGATCGCCGTCTCGAGTTGCTCGACCGCCTCGAGGTCGAGGTGGTTGGTCGGCTCGTCCATGACCAGCAGGTTGACGCCCCGCACCTGGAGGACGGCCAGCGTGGCCCGCGTGCGCTCACCGGGCGACAGCGTCTCGGGCGACCGGCTCACGTGGTCGGCGCCCAGGCCGAACTTGGCCAGCGCCGAGCGGGCCGCGGCCCGGTCGTCGACCCCGGTGGCGGCGTGGAACCCGTCGAGCAGCGTCGGCGCCCCGGCGAACAGGTCGCGGCCCTGGCTGATCTCGCCCACCACCACGCTCGGCCCCAGCCAGCGGGTGCCCGACGCCAGGGGCAGCCGGCCGAGCAGCGCAGCCAGCAGCGTCGACTTGCCCGACCCGTTGGCCCCGACCACCGCCACCCGGTCGCCCCATTGCACCTCCAGCGACGCCGGCCCCAGCACGAACGGGGGACCGCCGTCCTCGCTCGGCCGCTCGACCACGGCCTCGGCCAGGCGGGCCACCACGTCGCCGGCCCGCCCGGCGTCGGCGATGGTGAGCTGCAGGTCCCAGCCCTCCCACGGCTTGTCGACCACCTCCAGCCGGGACAGCGCCTTGTCGGTGATCTTGGCCTTGGCCGCCACGTGCTCGGAGCTCTGGGCGTTGCGGTAGCGGATGAACTTGTCGGTCTCGCCCGAGCGCTTGGCCACCCGCACGCCCTTGTCGGCCCACTGGCGCTGGGTGCGGGCCCGGGCGGCCAGCGTGGCCCGCCGCTCCTGGTAGACCCGGTAGTCCTGCTCGGCGTGCTCGCGGGCCAGGCGCCGCTCGTCGAGGTAGGCCAGCCAGCCGCCCTCGTAGCGGGTCAGCGCATGGGCGTGGGCATCGATCTCGGCGACCGCGGTGATCGTCCGCTCGAGGAAGGCCCGGTCGTGGGAGACGACCATGACCGGTCCGTCGAGGCCGGTGACGAACCGCTCCAGCCGGTCGAGGCCGGCCAGGTCGAGGTCGTTGGTCGGCTCGTCGAGCAGGAAGACGTCGAAGCGGGCCAGCAGCAGGGCCGCCAGCTGGGCCCGGGCCGCCTGCCCGCCCGACAGCGAGGCCACCGGCCGGTCGAGCAGCCGGGCCGGCAGGCCCAGGTCGTCGGCCACGGCGCCGGCCCGGGTGTCGAGGTCGGCGCCGCCCAGCGCCATCCACCGGTCGAGCGCCCCGGTGTAGGCCTCCGCGTCCGTGCCGTCGCCCTCGCCGAGCGCGGCGGTGGCGGCGTCGAGCGCGGCCGACGCCTCGGCCACGCCGGTGCGCCGGGCCAGCATCGCCCGCACGGTCTCGCCGGGGCGGGGCGCCGGCTCCTGGGGCAGGTAGCCGACGGTGGCGGTGGGCGGGGCCAGCCGCAGCCGGCCGCCGTCGGGCGGGCGCAGCCCGGCCAGCACCCGGAGCAGCGTCGACTTGCCCGACCCGTTGGGCCCGACGAGGCCGATCCGGTCGCCGGGCGCGAGCACGAGGTCGACCCCGGCCAGCAGCGGCCGGGGCCCGGCGGCGACGCTGAGGTCGCGGGCGGTGAGGGTGGCGAGCGAGGCGAGGGGGGACACGGCCGTTCGAACCTACCCGCGCCCCGGTGTCCCCACCGAGGGTGTTTCCCCTGGCCGCTAGGGTGCGGCCATGACCGTACGAGTGGGCGTGTTCGGCGCGGGCGGGCGGATGGGGGCGACGGTGTGCCGGGCGGTGGCCGGCGACCCCGACCTGGACCTGGTGGCGGCCATCGACCCCCACCACTCGGGCATGGACCTGCGCCACGTCACCGGCGTCGACGTCGACGTCCACATCCACCCCGACCCGACCGCGCTGCCCGAGGGCGGCATCGACGTGGTGGTCGACTTCACCGTGCTCGGCGCCGCCCGCAAGAACCTGGCCTGGGCGGCCGAGAACGGGGTCCACGCGGTGGTCGGCACCACCGGGTTCACCCGCGACGACCACGAGCAGCTGCGGGGGATGTTCACCCACAGCAACTGCATCATCGCCCCCAACTTCGCCATCGGCGCGGTGCTGATGATGCGCTTCGCCGAGCTGGCCGCCCGCTGGTTCGAGACGGCCGAGATCATCGAGCTGCATCACGACGCCAAGGTCGACGCGCCCTCGGGCACCGCGCTGCTGACCGTGGCCCGGATGGCGGCCGCCTCCGACCGCTGGGCCGCCGATCCGACCCGCACCGAGACCCTGCCGGGCGCCCGGGGCGCCAAGGGGCCGGGCGGCATCCCGGTC
>Ga0126377_10004449_pt1 | contig 10208 bp, 7 predicted proteins | sample PanSoiMetPlot_22_FD_92647 | JGI IMG/M metagenome (GOLD analysis project Ga0126377, IMG submission 92647) | Tropical forest soil microbial communities from Panama - MetaG Plot_22 | ecosystem: Environmental > Terrestrial > Soil > Tropical forest > Bulk soil | place: Panama | collected 2016-02-17 | reverse complement strand
GGACGTCGAAGGCCAGATCTTCGCCGACCTGGCGCTGACCATTTCGATCGCCGTGGTGTTCTCGATCATCGTCGCGATAACGGTCGTGCCCGCGGCGGCGGGACATTTCCTGGCAGGCTATGCGAGCAACTCGGGCTACGGCTCGGGCTGGCCGCGGCTGACCGATCGCGTCATCGAGTGGACGCGCACCCGCAGGCAGCAATTGATGTGGGTTGCCGCGCTGCTGGTCGCACCCTTGATGCTGTCGTGGGTGCTGTTGCCCAAACTGGACTACCTGCCGCCGGTGAAGCGCGCGGCCATCGATGCGTTCTTCAGCTTCCCGCCCGGTATGAGCCCCGCGGCCGTCAATCGCGAGATCGCCGGCAAGATCCTGGAGCGTATGCAGCCCTACATGCGTGGTGAGAAGGAACCGAAACTCAAGAACTACTACATGATCCTCTGGCCCGGTGGCGGCACGCTCGGCGCACGCGTGGTCGACGAACGGCGCATCGGTGAGCTCGAACGCATCGTGCGGGATGAAATCGTCGTCGGCTTCCCCGATACGCGAGTTTTCGCCAGCGAAGGCGAATTGTTCGGCGGCATCGGCGGCTCGGCACGCTCCATCGCGATTCATCTGCAGAGCAGCAACACCGTGGCGCTCAACGACGCGGCGGAACACGGACGCAAACTCCTCGAACAGACTTTCGCCGGCGCCAACGTGCAGTCATTTCCGAACGCCGACGTGCAGACGCTGGAACTGCGCGCACAGCCCAACGACCGTCGCATCGCCGAAGTCGGCTGGGACCGTGCCTCGCTGGGCACGATCGTGCGCACACTCGGCGATGGCGCATGGCTTGGAGAGTACTTCGATGGTCAGTCGCGACTGCCCATCATGCTGCGCGCCAACGCCGGAGAAACACCGGAACAACTGGCACAGGCGCCGCTGATCACTCCTTCGGGTGAAATCGTCTCGCTCGGTGAAGTCGTGCACCTGGAAACCGCCCTGGCGCCGGAGCAGATCCGGCGCATCGACCACAATCGCACCGTCACGCTGACCATCGATCCGCCGGCGACGCTGTCCCTCGAGGACGTGCTGGCGAAGATCAACAGCGACATCGTGCCCTCGCTGCGCTCGCGATTGCCCGCGGATGCCAACATCCGGCTCGCCGGCAGCGCCGACCGCCTCGACTCCATCATTGCCACCATGGGCACCAATTTCCTGCTCGCCCTGCTGGTGCTGTGGCTGTTGATGGCGGCGATGTTCCAGTCGCTGCGTGACGCCACCATCGTGGTCCTCACCGTACCACTGGCGCTCGCGGGCGGTGTCATCGGCATCCGCCTGCTCGGGCTGGTGACATTCCAGCCGCTCGACCTGCTGACCATGATCGGCTTCATCATGATGATCGGCGTCATCGTCAATCACTCCATCCTGCTGGTCGATCGCACGCGTGATGCGCTCAATCACGGTCACGATCTGGAGACGGCATTGCGCATGTCACTGAACCAGCGCCTGCGTGCGATGGTCGCAAGCACATTGACCGGCGCTCTCGGCGCCTTGCCCATGGTCGTGAACCCCGGACCGGCCAGCACCATCTATCGAGGCCTTGCGGCCGTCAACGTCGCGGGCGTGGTGGTCAGCATGGTGTTCTCGATCGTGCTGCTGCCGAGCCTGATGCGCCTGTTCTACGAACGTCGCGAAGTCGCCGTCCCCGCGGCGCAGACAGCCTGAGGCATCTCACGAGATGAAGTCATCCAGCATCAATCTGGCGTGGGCGATCGTGATGGCAGCGATGCTGCCCGCAACCGCAGCGCACTCACAGGCGCCGCAGGAACAAGCTGTCGTGGTCGAAGTGGCGAAGGCGAATGTTGCGCGTGTGGCGCCGCGTCGTTGGGTGCCTGGCGGCGTCGTCAGTCGTGACGATGCACGGCTCGCAACCAGCGCCGAGGGTCGCCTTGAGTACGTCGCCGAGGTCGGAACGCGGTTTCGCGCGGGTGACCGCGTTGCCAAGCTCGAAGATGAGACCGTGCGCCTGCGCGTCGAGGATGCAAAATCCGAAGTGGCGCGCATCGAGGCACAACGCGCGACGTCGGAGCGACAGCTGAAGCGCATCGAGCAGCTCGCCAACAACTCCATTTCGCAGACCCAGCTCGATGAAGTCCGTTCGCAGCTCGCCGTGCTCACCGCGCAACTGCAACAGGCGCAGGTGCGTCAGCGTGCCGCGCAGCACAATCTCGAACAGACGGAATTGCGGGCGCCATTTCCCGGCGTCGTGACGGAGCGGCTGGCACAGCGCGGTGAATACGTCCTGACCGGTGCTGCGATCGTGCACCTGGTCGACACCTTGCACCTCGAAGTTCGCGCGCAGGGGCCGCTGGCACTGGCAAGCCTCGTACGTCCGTCGATGGAACTACCTGTGAGGATGGGAACGAAGCAATTCCCCGCCAGCGTTCGCGCCGTCGTGCCGGTGGGCGAAGATCGCTCGCGCCAGTTCGAATTGCGGCTGACACTGGCCAACGGAGCGTTGAGTGTCGGTACCCCGATCGAGATCGGGCTGCCGGAACGCGAAGCGACCGATGCGCTCGTGGTGCCACGCGACGCCATCGCAGTGCGACAGGATGGCAGCTACCTCATGCGCATCCGCGCCGACGGCACCGCCGAACGCGTCAGCGTCGCCTCCGATGCCACCGATGGTGAATTCGCGACCGTGCGGGGCAACATCGCGGCAGGCGACACCGTCGTGGTTCGCGGCATCGAACGACTGCAGGACGGCCAGCGCGTCACGATCCTTACGCGCGAAGCAGCGGCGGCGAAGACGGGCGGCAAGCAGGCGCTGTCGCGCTGACTGTCAGGCTGAAGGCCTGACCCACAACCCAGCGGCAAGCAGGCGCAGGCGCTGTCGCGCTGAAGCAGCGTCGCGGATTTGATCCGGCAGAGGTCTCCTGCCCGCACGTTCAATTGCATTCTGCGGACCAGCCGTATCGACTACCGGTACCAGCAGCCAACGTTGCGGGAGGTCGTATGACGGGCAAATCAATGACCGCATCGGTCGGCCAGGGCGGCGTGAATGCAGCAGCGGATGTGATGTTGGTTCAGTACCTGCTGAACTGCGTCCCGGTATCACAGGGCGGACCCATCAGCGATCTTGCGGTCGACGGCATCATGGGTCCGAAGACGTTGCAGAGCATCGTGCAGTTTCAGAAGACCCAGTTCGGCAAGTCCGACGGGCGCGTGGATCCGGAAAAGTATGGCGGCCACGCGATCGTGAGCTTGAGTGCCTTCGATCCGATTCCCGATTCACCACCGCCGCAGTCGCAACCGGCGCCGAAGTATCCGTCGCAGCCTGAAGGCAAGGGCGCGGCATTTGCGAAAGGTGCGAGCGGCAAGAGCATCGGCGGCGGCGCGAGTGGCAAATGGACTCAGGGCGACTATGCCGCCGGCAAGTGGAATCCCGGCGGCGGCAAGCTCGCTTGAATGAGCCGCGTCAGGCTATGGAACTGACCGCCTTCGTTCGCGAAGTGGTGTTACCGGGCGGACCGGGCACAGTGCCGCGGCTCGATCCGGGCTGCTGCAATTTCCGGCTTCGCTATGCAGCCTCGCCAATCCATCGCTGGGGTATCTTCGCCTCAGAGACGATTCCCGCGCGCCGCAGAGTGATTCGCTATACCGGCGAGCGCATCAATGTGCGCGAGGCACGACGACGCAGCGTTCGCCAGCATCTGTACCTGTTCTGGACCAGCCCGCGATTTGCGATCGACGGCGCCATCGGCGGCAGCGGCGCCGAATTCGTCAATCACAGCTGCGAACCGAATCTGCGCGCACACATCGCGCGCGGACGAATTCATCTGGTGAGCCTGCGACGGATCGCAGCGGGAGAAGAACTGACGCTGGACTATCACCTCGCGGCAGACTCGCCGGAGGTGCGTTGCCTGTGCGGGTCACCGCGCTGTCGCGGTGTGTTGAATCGGACGGAGCATGCGTGCGACCAGCAGCAGACCGCTGCTGGCCGCAGCCATGAATGATTACTTCTTCGTCGCGCCGAGCTGCTCCACGATCTCCAGCGCCTTCGCCACGTTCTCGACCGGCGACACGCCACCGACGGTCGCGGAGATCTTGCCATCCGGTGTGACGATGAACGTCGTGCGCTCGGCGAAACCGTGACCGATCTCGACACCGCGCGTGTCCTTGGCACCGGGCTTGGCGTCGCCCACTTTCAGGTCGTAGGAACGCGCGATGCTGCCGCTGGAGTCAGAAGCCACGGCGACCTTGCCCGCGCAGTACTCAGGATCCGCGGAGAACTGGTTCAGGCGCTCGATGCTGTCGAGTGATACACCGATGATCGACGCACCGGCCGCCGCGAACTTGTCGTAGTTGACGGCGAACGTGTGCGCCTGGAGATTGCAGCCGCCCGTGTAGGCGGACGGATAGAAGTAGACGACCACGGGTCCCTTCGCGAGCGATTGCTTCAGCGAGAACTCGAAGGTCTTGCCATCGAGCGACGCCGGCGCCTTGAAGTCCGGCGCCTTGTCGCCGGCATTCAGGGCTGCCATCGCCGGTACCGAAATCGCGAGCACTGAAATCGACGTGGCGAGCAGACAACTGAGACGCTTCATTGGAGGCTCCTTGTGGACGTGGCGTGCGTGCATCATCGGCGCTTGACCATGAAGTGGCAACTGCGCCCATGTGGGCACGCACGCACAAGACCGGCAATGTGGAGCTCTTATTACAGTGTCCGATCGAGAGGCCTGCGAGGCGGTACTCAGGGCCCGGGCATCACGAGCGCCCCATCGGTCCGGCCGTCGCTGCCCAGGTGGATCTTCCAGCTGGTCAGGCCCTTGTCGTGGCGAACTTCGTAGACATCCCAGCCGCTCGGGCTGACACCACGAAAGTCCACAGTGCGAACCGGGCCCAACTGCGACAGGGAAGCCTGCAGTTTCGGCAGTTGCTGCCGGGTCACGTCAGCCAGCTGCGGACTCATGGAGTCGTAGTCCGGCTTCCCGGATTGCAGACCGGCAATGAGATGTTGCAATGCTGCTTCACTGCCGGGCGTCGGCGACTGGCTCTGCACCTTGGCATCGAGATTCGCCTGCACCTGGGCAGCAGTGGCCGCATCGATGCGCGGTGCCGCGTGATCGTGTCCGTTCTGATGCAACGTCACTGATGTCGCGGTGCTGGAGCCATCGGTCGCGAACTCCAGCTGCGCATCCACGACCTTGTAGAAGAACTTCGTCTCGCTCTCGGGATAGATGTCGACCCACGGCTGACCCGTGACCTGTGCCTGCAGGCCCGCGCCTTCACGCTTGACCCTGAAGATCGCCTGGTCGCTGAGCTGGTAGTCGCCGACGTAACGGTCGAGCACCGCATTGTCGAGCGTGATCACTTTGCGCGTGGTCGCTGTGGGCGGTACCGCTGGTGCCGCTTGCGCGGCTGGCACTGCCTGTGCTGCCGGTGCCGCGGGTGCTGCCTGCGCGGCAGGCGCTGCAGATGCGGGGACTTTTGCGGCATTCGGTGGACTCACCTGCACGGCCAGCGCCGTCACCGCGACTGCCATTGAACCCAGTGCGACGATCGCGAACCGGCGCCATTTCACGGGCTTGTTCACCATGATGCGTAACCTCTCTTCCAGGAAGGATCGGGATTCGGACATCGCCGCTACGGCGCCGATGTAGACAGATTGACGTTCGCCGACACTGATGAGCGTTTCACCGTAGTGCGCAACATCGAGTCCGCTCTTCAGAACCCGCGCATCACAGTCGACTTCGATGGCCCAGCGCAGTCGGCGCAGCTGCCACCACAACGGCAGGTTCCACGGCATGAACACCAGCAGACCCAGCGCGAGCGTGAACAACTGCGGATCGCGCGCATCGAGGTGCGATTGCTCGTGCGCCAGCACGGCCGCCTGGCGTGATGGATCGGCGTGCGTGAGCCAGCGCGGCATGACGATGCTCGGTCGCAGCAGACCCACCACGGCGGGACCGACGTCCTCCGTGATGTAGACGTGCGTGCTGAGCACGGTCGCGCGGTCCCACGTCCGCTTCTGCCGCATCAACCGCGCCCCACTTACCAGCAGCGCGAGCAGCATGCCGATGGACACTGTGATCCAGCTGCGGATCAACAGCGGATCGATTTCCCGCCAGCCGCGCGGCTGCTCCGCGCTGCCCGCAATCCAGGTTACCGGCGACAGGCGCTGCGAAGTCACATTGCGCAGTTCGATGACGGCCTGCGTTCGCGGCGCATTCAGCAGATCGGGAACCTGCACCGAAATCGAAGCAATGACACTCGGCAACAGCAGCGAGGCCAGAATCGCAGCGATCCATATGCCGCGTGTGCGGGCACCACGCAGGCGCGCAACCCGCTCCGCGAGGAACGCGCCTGCGCACAGGAGGAGCGTCACCATCAGTACGTACAGCATCCAGGCGAGCATCAGGTTTCCTCCTTGTCACCTGCGGGCTTCTCATTGAGCAGCTCACGCATGCGGCGGATCTGGTCGGCGGACAATTTCTGGTCGGAGACGAGATGCGTGAACAGCAACTCCGCCGAACCCTTGAAGAGCTTGCCGGTGAGATGCCGCAGCGCGCTCTTGCGTGCCGCCTGCTGCTTCACCGCCGCGTAGTAGCGATGGACCCGGCCCTCTTCCTTGTGCGCCACGTAGCCCTTGGCTTCCAGCGTGCGCAGGATGGTCAGCACGGTCGTATAGGCAAGATCGTCGGCCAGATGGTCGCGCACTTCGGCGACCACTGACGGCCCCTGCTCCCAGAGCACGTGCATGACGTCGGCTTCGCGATCGGTGAGGAATATGTCCATGGGCGTTCACTACTAGAGTTTTAGTAGTAAACGCGCCGACGGGTCGCTTGTCAACTATAACTATAGTAGCGGTACCCACGCTGCCGGTGGCCAGCGTTGTCACGCCGCGACCGATCCGTTTACAGTGCACCCCGGAACCGACAAGAACCGCAGGGGGATTCAGTGGTGAAACGATCGCGCAAGCTGGTCGCAGCGTGCGGCAGCGCCCTGCTGGTGCTGGTGAGCGGGACCGCGGCGGCAGCCGACAGTCAGTCGCGGGCCGAAGGGCTGCTGCGCCAGATGACGCTCGACGAGAAGATCGGCCAGCTCGTGCAGCGCGCCGGCGGCCGTCAGAAGTCACTGAATTCGAAGCTGGATGAGAGCGAATTGGCGCGCGTCCGCGCCGGCCAGGTCGGCTCCTACCTGCACGTCGCCGGTGCCGAACCGCTCGCGAAACTGCAGCGAGTCGCGGTCGAGGAAGCACGACTGCATATCCCGTTGCTGTTCGCGATGGACGTGGTGCACGGTTACCGCACGATTTTCCCGGTGCCGCTGGCCATGGCCAGCTCATGGAAGCCGTCGAGTGCCGAGCAGGCGGCGCGCGTCGCTGCCATCGAAGCCAGTGCGGCAGGCCTGCACTGGACCTTCGCGCCCATGGTCGACATCGCGCGCGATCCGCGCTGGGGACGCGTCGTCGAAGGCGCCGGCGAGGATCCTTATCTCGGTGCGCGGATGGCGGAGGCACAGATCAACGGTTACCAGGACCACGACCTGTCGCGCCCCGACACCTTGCTCGCAACCGCCAAGCACTTCGGCGCCTATGGCGCCATCACTGGCGGACGCGATTACAACTCCGCCGACATGTCGCCTCGCACGCTGAACGAGGTCTACCTGCCGCCGTTCTTCGCCGCAGCGCAGGCCGGTGCGGGTTCGTTCATGACGGCATTCAATGACATTGGCGGCGTACCGACCACGGCGAATCGCGACCTGGTGCGTGTGCAGCTTCGCGACCAGTGGCGCTACCCGGGACTGATCGTGAGCGACTGGGGTGCAATCGCCGAACTGATCGCGCACGGTGTCGCGACAGATCGCGAGGCCGCAGGCGTGCTGGCGCTGAACGCCAGCGTCGACATGGACATGGTGGGCGGGGTCTACGAACAGGATCTGAAAGCGATCGCGTTGCGTGACAAGGGTACGCTGCGGCTCATCGACGCAGCGGTGCTGCGCATCCTGCGCACCAAGGAATCGCTCGGCCTGTTCGACCGGCCGATGCAATATCACGATGTGCAGCGCGAACAGCGGGTGATGCTGGCTCCGGAGCATCGCGCAGCCGCCCGCGCTGTGGCACGCGATTCCATCGTGTTACTGAAGAACGATACGAGGCTGTTGCCACTGCGGACCGCCTCGCTGAAATCGCTGGCGGTCGTGGGCGCGCTGGCCGATGACGCGCGGTCTGCTCTGGGCTCGTGGCGAGCGCAGGGTCGCGAAGAAGACGTGGTCACCATACTGCAGGGCGTGAAAAGCGCGGCCGGCGGAGCGCTCAAGGTGACGTACGTCGCGGGAGCCGATCCGCACAATGACGATCGCAGCGGAATCGACGCCGCGGTGCAGGCCGCGCAGGCTGCGGACGCGACGCTGTTGGTGATCGGCGAACACTACGATCTGAGCGGCGAAGCGCGCAGTCGCTCGGATATCTCCCTGCCGGCCAATCAGCTCGACCTCGCGCAGCGAGTGATCGCGACCGGTAAGCCGGTCATCGTGATTCTCGCCAATGGCCGACCGTTGGCGCTGCCCTGGCTCGCCGAGCACGCCACCACGATTCTCGAAACCTGGATGCTCGGTATCGAATCCGGCAATGCCGTCGCGGACATCCTGTTCGGCAAATATTCACCGGCCGGACGTTTGCCGATGACCTTTCCTCGCGCGACGGGTGAAGCACCGCTCTACTACGCGGCCTATCCAACCGGCCGGCCCGCAGATCCCGATCTGACAAAGGATACGGTGCGCTACATCGATCAGCCCATCACGCCGCAGTTCGTCTTTGGTCACGGCCTGAGCTATTCCGAGTTCACTTACAGCGACCTGAAACAGAGTCGCAACAGTGTCGGCCCGAACGAGAGCATCGACATTTCCGCGGTGATCGCCAACAGCGGCGCCGTCGCGGCTGATGAAGTCGTGCAGTTGTATGTTCGCGATCCGGTCGCCTCGGTTGCACGACCAGTGGCGGAATTGCGGGGATTCCAGCGCATCGCCCTGCAGCCCGGCGAACGCAAGCGCGTGACTTTCACGCTGACACCGGATCAATTCGCGATCTACGACCACGACAGCCAGTGGCATGTCGAAGCGGGCCGCATCGACTTCATGATCGGCGCCTCCTCCGCCGACGTGCGTCTGCGGGGATCGTTCGATGTCAGCGCGGCAAAACGCACGGCTCTTCCAGCGGCTGCGATCGCGACACATATAACAGTGATAGGCAGCGAGTGACGGGTAAGACCCGAACCAACCGTCCACCGACGTCTTGCTCGTCACATGTCACTCGTCACTCGTCACATTTTTCGGAGCTACCAATGAAAACCCGGACCCTCACCGCACTGCTCCTGGCGATCTCGACCGCAGCAGGTGCGGCCGGCACACCGATCGGCAAAGTGCAGCGTTTCGACGCGGCGCTCGATGCGATCGTGCCGACGGACTGGCGCATCGAAAAGCTCGCCGAAGGATTTACCTGGTCCGAAGGACCCGCGTGGGTCGCTTCAGGCAACTACCTGTTGTTCGACGACGTGCCGGGCAACACCATGTATCGCTGGTCCGAGAAGGACGGGTTGAGCGTGTTCCTCAAGCCCGCGGGCTTCGAAGGCAAGGACACATCCATGTTCCGCGAGGCCGGCGCCAATGGCCTGTTCCCCGACGGCAGCAACACCATCCTGGTCGCGGACAGCGGCAATCGCATGATTGCGCGGCTGGACCTGACCACGAAGAAGAAGACGCCGCTGGCGACGAAGTTCGAAGGCAAGCGCCTCAACAGCCCCAACGACGTCATCCGCCGCAAGGACGGCGTCATCTTCTTCACCGATCCGCCCTACGGCCTGAAAGACGTCAACGAATCGAAGCACAAGGAACTCGCGTTCAACGGCGTATATCGCCTCGACAAGGATGGCAGCGTCCATGCGCTCGAGCGCGAACTGACCTTCCCCAATGGCATCGCACTCTCGCCCGACGAGCGCACGCTCTACGTCGCCAACTCCGATCCGAAGCGGCCGATCTGGATGGCCTACAGCCTGAACGAGCACGGTGACGTGCTGAGCAAGCGCGTCTTTGCCGACGCCAGCGACATCGTGGGCGAGAAGTCACCGGGATTGCCCGACGGCATGCGCGTGACCGGCGACGGCACCCTGTTCGCGAGCGCACCCGGCGGCATCCTGATCATGAATTCCGCCGGCAAGCGTCTCGG